>Ga0187846_10000393_pt1 | contig 25840 bp, 22 predicted proteins | sample TC_taG_FD_161473 | JGI IMG/M metagenome (GOLD analysis project Ga0187846, IMG submission 161473) | Biofilm microbial communities from the roof of an iron ore cave, State of Minas Gerais, Brazil - TC_06 Biofilm (v2) | ecosystem: Environmental > Terrestrial > Deep subsurface > Cave > Wall biofilm... | reverse complement strand
GGAGCTTTTGCAAGCAGATCAAGATTGCAGCGAATGGAGGTGATCGGCGCTCGTAGCTCGTGAGAGGCATCGGCGACAAAGCGCTGCTGGCGTTGATACGTTTCTTGCAGGCTTGCCAGCATTTCGTTAAATGTGGTTGAGAGCGAGGTTAGTTCATCCCGTCCGAGTGGTGATTTATCTGGAACGCGCTGGCTGAAATCGCGAGAGGCGCTGATGCTTCGCGCCGTCTTCGTTATGCGTCTTACTCTTGCCAGCACGCTCCAGGTGATGAACCACCCACCTAGCAGTGCGAGCACCAGCACGAGAGCGCCACCACGCCAGAGCAGAAGGCGCAGGTCATCCAGAGACTGCTTGATGTCCTGCTCGGAACGTGCTGTTTGAATGATGTGTCCTGCGCTAAAATCATTATTAAGCAGCGTGTACACACGCACAGGCTGACCCTGGTATGTAACGGTGCTATACATGCTGTTTGTGGAGTAAGGGTGCTGCAATATCCATTGAGCGGCTTGCCTATCCAAGGGAACTGGGCTGCCTGGCAGCCCTTCTACCATTGTTTGATAAGTTTGAGCTGGATTAATTGTTGTCGTTGCTAGCAAGTTCAGATTGTTATCCAGCACCTCGATTGCAACTCCGCCAGTTCCCAGTCCATTAATACTCTGCAAAGATATGGGAGCATTATTCGAATTGTTGCTCGAAGCTAATAGATCTTTGCCAAGTCTGACGCTGGCCGCTCGACTACTCAGGGTGTTGTCAAGGTCGCGATAGGCACGTTGCTCCGCCTGAGCATAGACCGTACTTCCAAATATCCACAGGGCTATCCCTAGCAGGATGGCGTAGAATAGTGCCAGGCGCAACTGTAACGGAAAGTACATAGTCTTCATCTCTCCCCTCCTTATTCTGAAGTGCGGAGGACGTAACCAGCACCGCGCACCGTCTGAATGAGCCGTTTTTCTCTGTGCTGCTCCAGCTTGCTGCGCAGGTGGCCGATATAGACCTCTAGTACATTGGGACCACCCTCAAAATCACTTCCCCAAATACGATCCATCAGCACTGCGCGGGTCAAAACGGTACGCGGGTTGCGCAAAAACATCGCCAGCAGCTCGTATTCGGTGGTACTCAGATCGATCAAACGTTTGCCTCGCTTAGCCTGGCGTGTTGCAGTATCTAATTCCAGGTCTTCGAAAACCAGCACTTCGCGAGTTATATCAGGCGGGTTGCGTCTCCGCAGGAGGGCTTTGACGCGTGCCAGTAACTCCTCGAGGGCGAACGGCTTCACCAGGTAATCATCAGCTCCAGTTTCCAGCCCTGCTACACGATCCACCACCGCGTCACGGGCTGTCAGCATGAGCACCGCTATTCCGTCCCCAGCGCTGCGTATGCGGCGACAGACCTCAAGCCCATCGATACCGGGGAGCATGAGGTCGAGTATTACCAGGTCAGGTGGCCTGGTACGGACTATAGACAAAGCTCCCTCGCCGTTCGCTGCTACTGAAACCTGGTAGCCTTCGTAAGCAAGAGTCCGGCGCAGGGCGCTCGTCACGCGGTTGTCATCATCGACTATCAGAATGTGTTCTTGCATGGTGTTTGTAATGAACGGCTGCGCTGAATCGGGCCGCTATGCTTTGCGCACTCATCATATCATATTCTTGAAAGTGTGCCTGCCTGAGGATGTTATAGTGGGCAGACCTGAAATGAAACTAACGTCTTCCTGAATTAGAGCTGAAATGTGCTGTTTCAGTTGGAGAACTCGCTAACTTGACGCCTGACTCTTATCGGGCTATCATCCTAAATATCAAAGCGGGATGTAGATCAAGGTGAATTCATCATGATGAAGAAATTGCGGGGGCGTAACCTGGCCCATCCAGGTTGCTTCATAGGCGTTACGGCAGGCTTGACTTTGGGCATTGTGCTTGCTGCCGTCTTAGCTGCAATGAATGTTCCCTTGAATACAGATTTGCTCGTCTGGCTTGGCCTTACTCTTGGCCTTGGCGCCATCGGATGGATTACCGGTGATCGTCTCTCTTCACGTTTCCCCGCCTTAGATGACCAGACTTCTGTTAACGAGACTACTACCGAGCGCGCCCCGGACAAGATGTAGGAACTACGCATATAGCGTCTAGGGACGGCGGGCGACCAGAAAGGCCCGCCCAGGGGCGCGATAAATCGGGCCCCTACACCGCTCTCGCATCTACGGGAAAGGGTGTTCACCACAAGAACTATCTAGCACTTTCCATAAAAATGTGATATAGTTTGATCTGCATCGACAATATACATTGCTTCTTCGTTTTGTCGATCAGTGGGGCGGTGCTGCTCCTGGGCGATGATGCGCGTTTTTGTATGTGCCGTATCACCGTGGGTCCTCCACTCTTGTTGACCACCAGATACGGGGTTTCCCCCTAATATTAATAATCGGAGGGATACCTTTATGTTCGATAATGAATTTAGACGTCCTGTCTCTGTTGATGCTGCTCCTCGTGGCAGCCTTTGTGAGTGGTGTGGAAAGCCAGCGGAATTGCAGTTAACGGCTATCGGTGGCACTGCTCATAATGAAGGGGGACTTTTCTGCCGTTCTTGTGGTGAGGAATTTACTCGCGCCGTTATCAACGCGTCAAGGAAGACAAAATCGGCAGATGTAACTCTGCAATAGCTTTAAAGATAAGTCACTTCGGTACAGACCTTTCTCTTCGCTCAGGGTGACAACAAGGGGGACGAGGTTCAGGAAACCTTGTCCCCCTGTAAAGTATCTTGAGAGTATAGCCTGCCTCATTTCAACATCAAATTGAGTTATGCGTACCTTGCCATATATCGATTGATATCGAATTCTTTTGCCTGCTGCACTACCTGGTGAGCTGCCTGGTCCATCGTTGGTCGCTCTTCCTGGAAGAAGAGGCCAACATATGGCTTCTCTGTTTCCATCGCCAGCTCAATTGCCCTGGAGTGATCACGTATATCATGATCTACAGGAATGGGTGTAACGGTACCTTTCCATACATCCATCGTATTGTAGAACGTTGGGCATGGGCTTAGCACATGAATAAAGGAGAAGCCATGATGTTTCGCGCCCTGCTCGATCAACGCAGCCAGTTCTTTTGGCTTGGAGGAAAAGCCTCGCGCTACAAAACTGACGTTCAAGGACAGTGCCGTTGCGATGGGATTGAACTGGGAGGCTAGCAAGCCATAAGGTGTTGACTTGGTGATATGGCCAGATGGGGATGTCGGCGAAGTCTGACCCTTAGTCAGACCGTAAGTCTCGTTATCCATTACGACGACCGTAATATCGATGTTGCGCAATGCGGCATGGATAAGGTGTCCTGCTCCAATACTGAAAAAGTCACCATCACCGCCGACCGCCAGAATGGTCAGATCAGGGCGAGCCATCTTCAACCCCTGGGCCATTGGTAATGCTCGTCCATGCAAACTATGAATGCCGAATGTTTGCACAAAGTGCGGCAGGCGGCTCGAACAGCCAATGCCCGACACAACGACTGTCTGGTCTGGAGGCAGTTTAAGATTGGCCAGGCTGTTATATATGGCATTGAGTACACCGAAGTCGCCGCACCCAGGACACCAGGTTGGCTTTACCTCGCTTTTAAAGTCTTTGGGAGTAAAGGTAATAGTTGCTTGAGTCATGATTAACTAACCTCCTCAATTGCCCGCAAAATTTCGCCAGCGGTAAACGGAATGCCGCCGAATTTATTCACACGAATCGCCTGTAAGCCATATTTTGCGCCCAGCAGATTAGCCAGTTGACCCGAATAGTTACATTCAGGTACGATTACCGTCTTGACTGAGCGAATGAAATCTCGGATGGCACGATCAGGCAGCGGAGAGAGTATTTTGGGATGCAGCGTCGCAACCTTGTATCCCTTAGCGCGTGCGCGATCAGCGGCCTCTTGAATCGCGCCCTCCGTTGAACCCCAGCCAATGATACCAATAGTAGCATCTTCGTCTCCATATCGTTTGGGCTGGGGCAATTCCTCTGCCGCAGTAGCCAGCTTGCGGAACCTTTTCTCCATCATTGCCGTGTGATCTTCTGGTTCGTAGTTTGGATGCCCACGCTCATCATGCTCCAGACCTGTTGCTACGTAGGTGAATGCGCCTGGACCTGGAGTCGCGATCGGGGAGATACCACTTGCAGTGTAGGCATAGCGAGCGTAGTTGTGCTCTGCTGCTCCTGCGCCAACAGCGATGGCTTCGCTATGTCCATTTGCTCCATTTGCTCTGAATTGAATGCGTTCCTCGATTTCCATTGGTTTGAAAGCATTGCGCTCGACACTTTCCACGCGGGCGGTTAATGATTGGTCGCTGAGGAATATGACGGGCATTTGATAGCGTTCAGCCATATTGAAAGCCAGGATCATTAAGTTGTAGCAGTCAGCAACATCAGCGGCAGCTACAACCATGCGAGGAGTGTCCCCGTGGCTGGCATTGAGGGCAAAACTCAAGTCCGATTGTTCCATCTTGGTCGGCATACCTGTGCTTGGGCCTGCGCGCTGTGCATCTACAATCACAACCGGTATCTCGGCCATCGATGCGTAGCCAATCAGCTCGGTCATCAATGAAAAGCCCGGACCTGAGGTGGCCGTCATTGCGCGCACACCGCCAAAGGAGGCTCCTACCGCTGATGCAAGCGCGGATATCTCGTCTTCCGCTTGCAGGAAGGTTCCACCGACCGCAGGCAATTCTTTTGCCAATCCCTCCATGATATCGCTTGCCGGGGTAATTGGGTATCCTGCAAAAAAACCACAGTGTGCGACCAATGCCCCGGCGACAAGCGCCTGGTTGCCATTGAGCACAACCCGATCGGCTTTCTCTACAGATCCCAAATGGTAAGGATCATGTTTAGATAAGCGCTCTGTAACGTATGCTTTTGCAATCTCCAAGGCCAGCATATTCTTTTCCATCAAGATGGGATTTGCTTTACGTGACTTGGAGAGCTTGGACTCAACTACCTGGGTAATTGCCTCCAAAGGTGGACCGAACAAGCCCGAAATTGCACCCAGCATGACCATATTTTTTGTCTGGTAAAGCTGTACTTCTTTGCGGGCTAAATCATTAAATGGAATGGCATAGGTAATATAATCCTCGGTCTCTGGTGTAAAATCGGAGGGATCGTAGACCAGCACTCCGCCATGACGCAAGTCACTGATATTGCGGTCATACGCTTCCTGGTTCAAACAGACGAGCACATCAGCATAGTCGCCCATCGATTTCACGGGCTGGTCACTTATACGCACTTGAAACAAACAAGGTCCGCCTAGGATTTCGGCGGGGAAGGTGCGGAAGGTATATACGTGATACCCCCAGCGTGCAGCAGCCAGGGCGAGAATATCACCACCCGAGATGGTACCTTCACCTGACTCACCGCCAATACGAATCGTTACTTCATTCACCATCGAATGCTCTCCCTAAAAAAATTATCGACCGCGCCATATGCAGAGTAGTGGCGCGGCCCTGTAATAGCAGATGATTCTGTTATATAAAGCACCTGTATATCTTGCCGGTAGAACCGGGACGGATACGTTGGGAGGTGTTGCTCTTCTACATTGCCAGATAGCAGTGAAGCAGTACCAGGGCCGCGATGCATCGCTTCCACAGGATAGTCATTCATCGATTGTTTCGTTTTGCCTCTGCTCCTGAACTTCCTTGATCTCAAAGTCTATTCCCGCGCAGAATGGGGGAAACAGAATCCTACATGTATCAACTGCTATTATATCATACTTCCGAGGTTACAATACGTCGATTGCCATGAATTTGAGGCAATTTTCATGAATTCCTTGTAAATTAGTCGGGATTAAGTATCCAACTCTTCCCAATTGAGATTAGCTGTGATACAATACGTTCCGCGAGGGCCCATAGCTCAGTGGTCAGAGCAGTCCCCTCATAAGGGATTGGTCGCAGGTTCGATCCCTGCTGGGCCCACTTATAATTCGTAGTCCTTCGCCCAAAGTATATTTTTAGCCTGGTTGTTCTTCCGTGGTGCCAACCGAAGGACTGCGCCGGTAGTGCCGACCTGATCCACTGGAATGAGATAGACCTTGTTCAGTCTCTCGTTGTACACTGCAAAATAATCGCATTGCCCTCGGTAGTTCCGTGACTGCCTATTTTTCCCCGTGACATTCCGAATGGCAGTACTAAACGTGATCGCCGTTCTGCCTTCATCAATGCGGCCCGTTTTACACTGCACGCGCCAGAACTGCCCGTCAGCATCCTCGATCACCAGATCATAGCGTTGATTCCCGCCGGAGGGTGTCAAGACTACATAGCCAAGTTTAAGAAATCGGGTAATAATTGCGGATTCACTAATATCGCCAATCCTTTTGGTATCACGTTTGTCTCTTCCAAGAAGTCCCATGCGTTGCTCCTACAGCTCATAATCCTTCGCCCATCGCACTTTCTTCTCCTGGTTGTTTTTTGCCGGCACTAACCGCAGATTTACTCTGAAGGAGCCGACTTGATCCACTGGAATGAGGTAGAACTTATTGAGTTCCTCACAGAACGCTGCAAAATAGTCGCATTGCCCTCGGTAATGCCGCCACTGCTTGTTTTTCAAGGCGTAATTATGATTTGCTGTGTCAAATGCAACTACCGTCCCATTATCCTCTATCCGAGCCGTTTTACATTGGATGCGCCAGAACTGACCCTCAACATCTTCTATGACTAGGTCATATCGCTGGCTCCCGCCATAAGGTGTCAGGACTACATATCCAAGCTGTAGGAACCGAGCGATAATGGCAGCCTCGCTAATCTCTCCTATACGATTGGTGGTGCGTTTGCCTTTACCTAACAGTCCCACTTGCTTCTCCTTTGCTGACTACAATATATAGCCAAGCGTTCAAATCTTCAGGAAAACAGCGACTTCCTTGCAAAAACAGTAGTAGCATGGTATATCCTACTTTTTCGTCTGCTTCCGGGTAGAAAGCAAACACTCTTTAATACTTGTAGGAATTATTTTGCTATTTTCAGATATATTTTAGCATCTTTTATGTTCTTTTACAATATTTTGCACCATTTAGATACATGCTGTTTGACTGAGCAAGTTGACCGTAGTACAATGTTTGAAACACAGCTTTTTGGGGAGATTGTATTATGCCACAGGGTGAGAACTGGCTTACAACCGAGGAAATAGCCAAAGACCTTAAGGTGAATGTCAACACTGTTCGGAGATGGATACAATCGGGTGAACTTGTGGCCTTAGACGTAGGTGGTGAGTACCGCATCTCGCGTGAAGACTACGAAGACTTTATTCGGCGTAGGAAGACTGATAGGCAAAAGCAGTAGCGATGATGATTTCATGACCTCCCAAGAAGCGTGTAAGCGTTTAAATGTTTCCTCTTGTACACTTGAACGCTCTGTGAAAGATGTGGAAGACTAGCGAAGTACCTGTTGGTTACTTCTGATTGAGAATGTAACCCTTTAGAGGTGGATGAAGGGGAAGAGCTTACACATGCTTATCCTCCCCTTAGACGAGGCTTTGTCAGCAGCACAAATGGATTATCGATATAGCCCTGAAGCGTCAGTTGCCCTGTTATTGTTCTTGGTAAGAAATGGGGGATGATGAATTACTATTTTCCTTTACGTTTTGTTCTTTTCCTTATAGTTATGTATTATTTAGCTGGTTTCGCTGGGATGTGGAAGCTAAAGGCTTATATCTTGCATGTAGGAGGACCATTTGGTTGAGGTAGAGTATAAGATATGTGACGGGGTATATTATATCCATAAAATGGATCACCGCGATGGTACACATGATAAGTCACAATGGATTATAGATCTAGAGTCAGAAAGGAATTGTTTTCGTCTTACCTACGACTCTCATTGGTGTATACCACCACATCTTGGTTGGGGTCTTCATTTTGACAAAGGTCAGGTAGCTTATCTTGGCCGAACCAACGCAAGGGTACAAGAACGACGTGATATCTTTATTGCAAAGTTTGTTGATGGAGATAGGAACAGTAAATGGCATGGTTACCCTGCTGATCATGTAAAAAATCGTCAGGATATCCCTCCTGAGTCAGTACTTCGGAATTGGGCAGACTCTCAATTTATTCGTAGAGCGTTAGTTCGGAAAATTGCAAGTGGTCAGAGATGCAAACTCTAAAATTTATCATCCATGGTTCCTTTTATGATAGTCAAATTTACTCAGGACGGCTTTATCTGTGGAGTAATGCGGGCTCAATCATTACTATTGATTGGGATCGCCTCGTTGAATGTGTTAATGTCAATGATCGTCTAAAGCTTGCCTTGCGTTGTGCTTATCAGCAAAGTGAATATCTGTATGGATCAGATTTTAAGTTATTTTTTCAAGATGAGGAAATCAAGAAAGTAATACAACGGAAATTTGCTGATCTGAGTGAGCTAAAGGTTGAGTTTACAGAAACGGATTTACGGAGAAGAAAACTTGTAATTGCTGAGCAGGATAATCCTTTGCCATTTCCCCACGCAGATAGTTTGATCTATAATAACACCCTCTATGTGGGTAGCCCCAGTGGATTATCGGCGACCACTCTTAATAAACGGAATAAAAAGCCTATAAACCCTGATCGTGTAAGGCTTTGGGATTCACCGGTTTTAGGAGTGGCAGCTTCTTATCTTACTTTAGCCCTGGCTGCAGGGAATGAAGGCCTTTTTCAGTGTCCTTATTACTCGAGGTTTTCTAAATATGATAATGAGCCGAGTTTGGTCTCTACTGAACATTCAAATTCAGCTCGTTGGATGTATGCTAGTATCTTTAGCTCTTCATACTTCAATGGTGGTTACCTAGCAGATTTTGTATTGGAAGAGATCAAAGATACACCTCCTTTAGAAACTGATGGAAGTATAGGAGAAGGAGGGTTTTTAGAAGAGCGAATTAATATATCAGAGGTATCTTTGCAAGAAATAGGTTCTGATGAGAATAATATACCTAAACCGACTGAAAGAAAATTACGTGAAATAGTGCCCTTTAATTCAATATTTGATTTTTATATGAATAATGGAAATTCTGTATATACCTGGGGTGTACATGATAAAATTTGTTTGGCTAAACCTGGTTACATTGAAGTTGTGCAATATTCACCTTACAGAGGTTTGAGTGGGCGGTTTCAGCATCTTGGAAGAGTGGAAACCTTTGGCCCAGAACCTTTTTTTGCATATGATTCGGAACAAGATCACTCTAATTCTCCAGGTGATATCGTCAGAGGGGACAGCGCTTTATTTGGATACGTACTTGAATTTGATAATGGCCTTTTGGTTATAGATAGTGACGTTGAAAGCTCTACTTGGATGCCTGGAGAACCGGTAAATTGGCGTGTTTTCCCAAAATCAAAATTCTATACCAATCAACTTCACATAATCTATGAAGATAATCTCTGCATTCATTCATTTAATCAAGATTATTTTGTGGATCAGGGTAAGAAGAGAGTAGGTATACGTCATTCTCAGGCCTTTTCTCCACAGGGATTCAAAAGCTAGAGCAGTTTAGAGAGACAAAGTGTTTCCTAAATTATCGACGACACTCGTATATAGGCGGCACTGAGGTCAAAGTGTCTAAAGCAGGGTCTTACCTGGAGGGGAAACCCGAAGGGGACAGTAGCATGGCCTTAAAAATCTGGCCAGGCAGAAACACTCTGTCAAGAGGCCAGGCAGCTACGCTGTATATGGTTAAAGCTGGATTGCCTGAACCCTAGTCTGCGCAGTGTGGAGTTAGCAAGTGTGGTTATGAGGCTTGCTAAAAACCTCCTCCACAGCAGGAAGGACGAACGGGGAACCTAAGTACAGACGTGGTGTGTAAGGGAACTTGGGGATCGCCTAAACGTCGAGAGACGCATGGCGACGGAGTGTCCATAGTACTCAAACGACCGGGGTAATGCCCGGTACACGGGGAAGGGGCACAGGGGATGGCGGATGGTCAAAACGAAACCCGTATCTCTGGAGAGCGTGTGCTTTGAAAGGTGCATGCACGGTTCGGAGAGGAGGTAGTTGGAAACGTGCCGAAAGGTAACGCATTAGCTATTTACTCTACCTGGTTGGTCGTAGGTTCGAATCCTACTGGGCCCATTTATAATTCGTAATCCGATGCCATCCTATACCCATACTGGTTCTTGTTTTTTGGGGGCGTCAGCCGTAGGTGCGCCCTGGTAGCACCAACCTCATCTTGTCTTTTGCTGAAAACATGATGCCTCTTTTGCTATTTTGACTTTTTTGTGCGCTAAATGTGAGGAAATAGCGATTTGTTGTGAATCTTTTGTGAGGTCAGAATGGTATTCTCTTCTTTAGAAGAATTATTAACCAAGCTGCCAGAAGGAGCTAGGACAATGCAACAGCCACCTAAATCACTAGAAGGAGCCACAATAACGCAAAACCAATCATGGATTGAACGAGTACAACAGCATCTCAGGGAAAAGTGGGATACAGAGCTCACTGTTGCGCTTTCTATCGCAGCGGGTATTCTCACCCTTTTTGGTATCGTGGATTTTAAAGTTGCTATAGGTTTTATTTTAGTTATCTTCTCACTCGTAGCAGTAAATATCCTTCGTAACCGCTGGGCAAATGAGGAAATGGGAAAAACGATTAAAGATGTTGAGGAGCATATGCCAGCAATTAAAAATGTAGCTGACCATCTACCAAATATTCGAGAAGTAGCCGAACGTCTACCAGGAGTGGAAGATAAGATCGATAGTGTTGAGAAACATATGCCAACGATTGATATAGTAGCCGACCATCTACCAAATATTAAAGTAGTAGCCGAACGTCTACCTCTTATTACAGAGGTACTCGAAAGTCTAAAAATATATTCACGACAAGATGAAGCTGAAGCCGATCTCCTTTTATATATTAAGGACAAAGAAATTAAAGGGAAAAAAGTACAAGAAGCGGTGATACTACGATACAGCATCAACGAAGTACTAGTAGGGCGGCTACTAGAAAATGGCGCAAAAGTTACTGTCTTCATGCAAGACGAAACAACGGCTAATTCAATGGGAAGCCAACAACAAGCAGAGTATATTATTAATGCATACAACCAGCTAAAATGGCTTTTACCTAAGCCATTAGAAGACTACCCGCTTACGGTTTATAAGTTTAAACCACCGTGTTCAATGGTTGGCGTGAAACTTGACGATCAATTAATTTATATGGGCTGGTATACTTATGAATATACTGATGATACCAATAGATTCAGGGTTAACCAAAGCGATGACTCGACTCAGCTATATGGCCACGACAAAGTAGCGCTGATAGCACAAAAAGGCTATTATGGATTTAGCATGCTTGAAACGACATTCAGAAGTATAATTGGTAACTATGAAAAGAACGCTACATGCATACATCCAGCTTCCAGCCAGAAATCTCAAGGAAAAAATGACCCCCCCCCGATCAGCTTGCTAAGTTAGATGTACTGCGAGTGACCTATTACAGTTAGTTTGTTTACTCTGCAGATTGGTAAAGGTCGAGTCATCCGCAAGCCGCGAAAAATACGAGAGCTTGACAACATGGCTCTCTCTTTCTTCCTCAGCGTTGAGCTTCTCTTGTGGCTCACCAATGGCGACCGTGCGGATTTCTACCCATTTACATCTTTACATTCTAGCTGGCGTTCGGGCACAAGAGGCAAAAAGTACTATCTATATCGCAACGGTAGAAGAGGAGCTAAGTGCCTTAGAGACTTTAGTAGTCGCTCTTCAGGAACTTCCAGAAGCGCGAGCGTATCTCCAGAAAATGCTCTAAAAGCGTTACTTTAGTGGTAATTGAAGCGTCTTTCTTCAAGAAAAAAAGTTGTAAGCGAGGACATAATGTTATTTACAAAACATAGTGAGCGTGTATCAAGTGGATGGGGCAGCGAAGTGAAAGTATCTAAACTCTCGATTAGCGGACAACTGGTTCTGAATGTGCTGTGGTTTGCCCTCAATGCGCAGTCGGCGGCGCTGTTACCAATTGTCTTACCAACGCAGATAGTGCTTTTTATTTCTTCGAACCAGGTGGGAAGTACGCAACAGGTGATATTCCTGAGCTGGCTCATAATGGGAGCTGCGATCATTTCATTATTCATGCCGCCTATCATTGGAAGGCTTTCTGATCACACCTCCAGTGATTTTGGGCGCCGCCGCCCCTATATTGTGATCGGCTGTCTGCTGCTGTTGCTCAGTACTCCTTTGCTGGTAGATGCAGGTAATATGCTGATCTTTCTGGTTGGGCTTTCGCTCTTACTGCTGGGGAAGAATGTTCTGACCCCTGCTTATCAAAGCCTGGTGCCGGATCGTGTGCCAAAGGAGCAGCGAGGAGAGACTGCGGGCTACGTGGGCGGGATGACGATCCTGGGAAACGTGGTGGGGCTGGGCCTTGCAGCGTGGTTGCTCGGAGGTATGAACCAGCATGCCTATAGTACGAGTATGATCCGCTCCAATGCAGGCATCTATTATCTAGTGACAACTTTCCTCGTGCTGGTGGGTGTGCTGGTTACGGTGTTTGGCGTGCGTGAAATCCCGCTGCTGAAACGCAAGCATGTTTTAGCCAGGAAGCGAGCCAGGACACTGTTCGAGATTGCTTACCGCTTCCTGCCGGATTGGATAGACCCCTGGCGCAGCCACAATTTTAGGGTAGTGTTTCTGGCTCGAGCGTCTCTCATGCTAGGCCTGCTGCTGTTCGTGACATATATCGAATACTATTTTGCAAGGGTGCAACATATTGTTAATTTTGTGCAGGTAACAGGAATAGTGGCAATCCTGGCATTGGGCGGCGCAGTAGTGAGCGGGCTGGTATCCGGTATTCTATCGGATCGGTTCAAACGACGTGCTCCTGTAGTATGTGTGGCCACACTCTGTATGTGTCTTGCCGCGTTAGTGTTTGTGATCTTTCCAGCCAATCTTGTGACCTGGCTCATCCCTTTAGGATTGATGTTCGGGCTTGGACATGGGGCATATACAAGCGTAGGCTGGGCACTGTCAATCGATGTGCTGCCTTCGAGAGAGAAAGTGGGTAAAGACCTGGGCATATGGAATGCCTCAACGACGCTCCCGGCGGTGATGGCTCCATTGCTAGGTAGTATGATTATCAATGTCGCTGCCGGGGCCGGGCAGATTGTGCTCGGCTATCAACTGGTTTTTGGGACGGCAGCGCTGTGCTTTCTGCTTGCAGCAGTTGGCGTGCTGTTCGTGAGAAAGTGAAAGAAAAGGCTTACAATTATAATCAGGCTTCACTTCATTACGAAGTGGCAGTTTGCGGTAAATGTGTCCCTGGCGCTTCACCAATCTCGCTGGCAAGCTGCTGGAACTGTTCATACGTCATGCTTGTTGTTGCGCTCCATAATTTTTCTGAGAGCACTTGCATAGCGGGCTTGACCCTGGCATGAACATCAGCATCACTAACGACGCTGCCGAGTTTGTCATTCCATTCGGCAAACATTCCACCTAATAAATACTGGTCGCCTGGTTTCAGATTAAAACTCTGGTTGGAGAGATCAAAGATATACGGCTCCCATTGCTCGTAGAGCAGTTTAGAATTTAAATAGTCATTGAAGTACCCGGCCTTTGGAACAATATAGAGAAGCCTGTCATTTGCATTGATGATATGGAATCCCTGCTGCACCATTTCCACAGGGTTGGCCCATCGATTATCCCATACGTCGGTAACAATGTCATTGTTGACCTCAACACTACTCTTCATCCATGTGAGGGTTCCCCACATTCTTACAGTCTTGCCTTTGTTCTTGAGGTAAGCCTCGTACGTATTAATAAATTGCCTGTACTTGTCCGCGTCCTTTGGCGAGTATTCATCGGCACCAATATCTACTTGCTTGCTATCGAACCATGGTAGAAACTCGTCCCAGATGGCATTCAGGAAGGTGTAGGTGTTGGGATTATTCAGGTCGAGGAATTCTTTCGAGTCACTTTTACTTGCAAGGTCCGGTCGATATTGTGTGAAAGCCAGGTCATGTGCCGGTGCATCAATTTCTGGCGTAATCGTGACGGCGTATTGTTTTGCAATGTCTTGTAGTTCGCGCATATCCTGTTGGGTGTAGGAGCCATCTCTAGCTGCCAATCCCTTAAATCGAGGGCTATCGAGGCGGAATGCTGCGTATTTGTGCATCCAATCAGGGCTTTTGCCGCCATCGACCTCATTATCGTTCAAATGCAGGTGAAAATCATTCATCTTATACCACGCCATGAATTTCACATAGTCTTCCAGGAAGCTGATGGAGAAAAACTTGCGTCCCACATCAAGCATAAAGCCACGCTCTTTATATTGCGGATAATCTCTCGCGATTCCTTTGAGGATGTGCGTTTTTGTGGGGTCCTGAAGCAAGATTTGCAAAGCGGTGCGCGTGCCGTAAAAGACGCCCGTGCTTGTATTGGCGCTGATAACTACAGAATCCTCTACTTTAAGGAGATATCCTTCGTCGCCAATACCGCGATCTGAGTTTCTTAAGGTCAGGAAGAAATCGCCTGATCCTGGAGCGCTTGTATTGACAACAGGGAGGGTATAGCCAGTAACTTCGGATAAATCGCTTTGAAAAACCGTTGCTCTATCCTGCAACTGTTCAGTGTATGAAGGATCTACATCAATGCGAGACGCTGAATCAAGCGTAAATGATCCGCTACTACCCTGCCACTCACGCAGGCTGGGGATGACCATCGGGGCCGGATTAGCGAATACGATCGCGGGCGTAAAAAAGCGCAAGGGGAAGTAAGCAGTGAAGACAAGGACTATACCAAGCAGCCCAATGATATATAATATGACTGTTCTTCTTCTCAAGAACTGCGCTCCTTATAGTTTGATGGGTCAATCATACCATTCTTTTCTCTGCCACTCTGAAGTAAGCAGGGTCTATCTCTATTCCTAAAAAACGTCTATTGAGTTGAAAAGCTGCTACTCCTGTTGAGCCAACTCCCATAAAGGGGTCAAATACTAAGTCGCCTGGATTCGTTGCTAATTTGATCAAATGACTTAAGACCTTTACTGGCTTTTGTGTTGGATGAACTGGATTTTTTACCCTTTCCTTCCCCATACAGATAGGACTCTCGATGAAGTTATGCATCTCTTTTTGCTGTGTAAAATTCCAGGTATGTCCTCTATTCCAGGCACAGATGATCAGTTCGCAACTATTGAGAAAACCTGCTCTTCTCAGCTTGGGTGGAGGGTTCGTATTATGGGTAAGAATGCCAGAAGCAAGGGCAAACGTATGTGGTTCATCCTCTACAGTGACATCATAGAAGACTTCACAGTAGGTAGACGAGATGGCAACAACCTCGCTACGATGCCTCTCATTTACATGTCCGTTGCTCCACATACGAATCGTTCCTGCATACTTCGGAAACGTAACACCTCGCATCCTCCCATCGGCAGCTTTGAGTGTCAAATGGTATCCAAGGCGAGCACATAGTACCCTTATATCTTTTGCAAGTGCATCATTCCGGCAAAAACTCAATCTCCATCTATCATTAGGTCTGTCATAATTTCCATCACCCTCTAAGTATCCATTAAGGAGTGCCTTCAAGAAAAGATTCGACCTCTGCCAGCACGTTACCCTTAAATGCTTTGTTTTCGCTGTGTTTCCATCAACATACTTCTTAATAACCTCAACAAAGATTTTCCCCCAGACAATCGTAACAATACCATCTCCATCTGTATAACTCTTTGTATCAGATGTAGCATCTAACGCTCTTGCGATTCTATCAATACGCTCGAATCTCTTTGTTTCCTTTTTATGGCCAGCGAAGGATACTGTATCTCCATCGGTTCCTATATTTCCCTCTGCTAGATAGATACCAACTAGCCATCCGATATCTTCATCAGGAAGAAAAGCAGGCATGTCTGGCTCGTCAGGTTCAGGGATGCAAGTTGTCTCAACAATATCACCTATTCGCAAATCCTCAGTTGCCACTAAACCTCTTGTAGTAGGCCATCTATGTTCTCTTGTTGCAGTAACTTTCTCTCCACTTCTAAACTCTACTGACAGACCTTTACTCCCTGGTTGTGCGATATCCCATGAGAGCACCTGCGTCCACTTTCTACCGTTCCATAGCTTAACAGTTTGTGGCTCCATACGCACAAGGTCTTTTAGCATCCTAGGAGCATCCCCTTGCGGCGTCCTAGAATACAGAAGCGTACCTGAGGCAAGACATTTGTGCCACGCGATGAACTGAAAGGTATCGAAGACGGGGTCAAAGGCCTGGTGCCATTGGCCTAATAAGTTATAACTGGTGAATGCAAAGATCGTGCCTGTTGGCTTTAGAATTCTCACAAAATCATCGAGCCACTCAGCAGGATTAAAAATAGTGCTGTCCCACTCAGCGATATCATTGTTGAATTCCTTCCTCCACGACATTTTGATATTGCCTGTGGAGTATCGTCCCAGGTTATAAGGGGGGTCAGTTAAGATCAGGTCAATGGACTGATCTGCTATCTGTTTAATATACTCTGAGCTATCCCCTAAAATTAGTTTGTATCTGGGAGGCTGTACGACTTCTTTGTTTGTAATATCTGCCGGAATTTCCATAAAAGTATTGTATACTGTTGACTGCTACCAACCAAATATTGGGCATTTAGTCCTCTTAGGACTTCTCATACACTACACAGTTAATATCCTGTCACATTTTTGCAGGTTTTGCGTCTCTACTATGTGATCATCTCTAGCATGGAAGGCGGGCATGCAACAGCAAGACGAATGAAACAGTCGAACACCCTAGATAGTACACTCTATGATCGTTATGCGGCGAGCATTTTTGCCTATGTCAGGCTGCACACGACCTCGTGGGAGGACGCTGAAGATCTCACGCTTGAGGTCTTCCTGAAAGCGCTGGAGCACGATAACCTCTCATCACTCACAGAGAACCAACAGTTCGTCTGGCTGCGGCGAGTTGCTCATAACAAGCTGGTCGACAGCTACCGCCGGTCGGCTCGTCCACCTGTTGTTCCATTAGAAGAGGTGATTGAGACGGTGTACCAGGATGAGGCGCTGGCACCTGAGCAGCTCGCGCTTCGACGCGAGGAGCTTGAGCGGTTGTACAAAGCTGTTGGGAAGTTGCCCCTGCTTCAACAGCAAGTGCTACGGCTGCGCTTCGGTGATGGCCTGAGCTTTGCCGAGATTGCCATATTGCTCAACAAGAGCGAAGGAACCATCCGGAAGCTGTGCTGGCGCACCCTTGCCCGCTTACGCACTATCTATAATCGGCAGTAGGGAGAAAATGTGCTATGGTAGACTCTGATAAGTTTACTTCTGGCGACGAGGATGAGCGGGATCAGCGTCTCATCCAGGATCTTCATCGTATGTACCATACGAAAGTCGAAGACGCCCAGCTCATCGCGCGTATGCGCAAACGCCTGGCAGAAAGCAGCGCGAGCATTCTGTACGATTCAACTGGAACCCCACAGCAACACCACATGCTGAGCAGGCAGAGGGAGAGGCCTGATAACATGAGTAGCACCCGTGCCAGTTTTGCTGAGGGGAAAACCTGGCAACAGCGTACAGGCACCATCGCGGCTGCAGTGTTCGTCACCTTGCTGGTTGGTTCTCTGGTTATTGTCTTGACCCGCGCCCATCAAAGTAGTCCAGGGGGACCAGGAAACACTTTGCAACTGTTTGGAGCATTGTCGTCCATACACATGATCGATACTAAGACGGGGTGGGCAGTGACTGGCAAGGGCCGTATTGTGCAAACCACTGACGGGGGAGTTCTCTGGAAGGACGTTACACCGGTGTATCCAGCTACACTTCCCTTAGCAGCCCGGCAGAGTGTCGTCGCGGATTTCCTGACTTCTGTCATGGCATGGGCAGCAGTATCAGATGCTGATGCAGCAAAGACGTTAATCTTCAGTACCAGCGATGGGGGTCAAAGATGGCAGAACACGACCATCCCAACCGCTGTAGCCACCCAGATTACCTTCGTCGATTCCCAGCATGGCTGGCTGCTATCGAAGAATCCAGTTTTAGCAACCTCAGAGACTGTAGAGATTTTCCGTTCAATCGACGGAGGGAAGAACTGGGCCACGGTGTCCGCTGCTGATGCTGCTTCAACTGGCACTCCTCCAGGCCAAATTCCTTTCGGTGGCGATAAAGCGGGTCTGAGCTTTCTGGATACCATGACTGGGTGGATCACTGGCAATTTCCCACTCAAGGGCTATATCTTCTTCTATGTCACTCACGATGGCGGTTTAACCTGGAACCGTCAAATCTTCCCATTTTCCCCAGACCAGGCATCGACGCAAATCGCGACCAGGCCACCAACCTTTTTCAACACTGATGATGGTATCCTGCCTGTCAGTTTTGCTGACCTCAACACAGGCAGAGGTATTGCCACGGTCATCTATGTGACGCACGATGGAGGATCCCACTGGCAGCCAACCAAGCCAGCGCCTGCTGCTCGCGGTACAGCAGATTTTCTTGATGTACAGCAAGGATGGGTGACCGACGGGAACAGTCTCTACATGACTAGTGACGGAGGGCAAACCTGGAAAACGCTCACCCCAGGCGCGGATTTTAAGAACGTCTCCTACCTCGAATTTGTTTCGAGCGAGATTGGATGGGCGATTGGTTCTACAGCAACTAACTCTCCGTCCTTGCTCACAACTATCGACGGCGGACAGACCTGGACCGTCATTTCTTAAATACGATTTCTAAACGAAAGAAATGGCGCAGGTAATACTTGCTTAGTTTTTATCTCCGCGTTAATATGTGGTATCCTGAACTATCTGTACTGTTTGTTGCTGGTTGTTAATCACTCAGTAGTCCCCCTCCGGGTCAACGAAATGAGGCGCCCCATCGCCTCAGAATGAGATAGGAAGAGGATACTCATGGCAAGCTGGCAGAGCCATGTCATCAAGCTTGCAGTGGGGATCTGGCAAAGCCAGAGGCCCAAATCCAGGTCGATCCAGAAGGAACGTGCAACGCTTGAGGCCATGGTGGCACGTGTCCCAAAGAAGCGGAATGTTACATACGAGACTTGTGAAATAGAGGGTCTGCATGCCGAGTGGATCACCGCACCTGGCGCTACAGCAGAGCGTGTAATCCTGTACCTCCACGGGGGTGCCTACATCTTTGGTTCTGTTAATACCCATCGCATAGTGGTCACTAATCTGTCACGTGTAACGAAAGCACGCGTTCTAATTGTCGAGTACCGGTTGGCTCCTGAACATCCTTTTCCTGCAGCAATAGATGACGCGTTGATCGCGTATCGCTGGCTCCTCTCCCAGGAAATTTCTCCAAAGCGCCTGGCAGTTGCCGGGGATTCAGCAGGAGGTGGCTTGACCGTCGCCCTGCTCGTGGCTGCACGGGATGTGGGAGAGCCTTTACCTGCCGCAGCGGTCTGTCTCTCGCCATTCGTTGACATGGCATTGACTGGAGCTTCGATGAAGACAAAAGCCAGGGCGGACGTGATTCTGCCAACAGACTTGATCCCGCCTGTGGTAAAAGTGTATCTTGGCGAAGCTGACCCGTATTCGCCCCTGGCTTCTCCACTTTACGCTGACTTACACTCTTTGCCTCCGTTGCTTATCCAGGTAGGAACGGATGAAGTTTTGCTTGATGATGCGCTACGACTTGCCGCACAAGCTCGCGCAGCCGGTGTTGAGGTGACGCTAGAAGTATGGGACGGGATGTTCCACGCCTGGCAGACTGTCGGCAATATGCTCCCAGAGGCGCGACAAGCGATGGCGCGTATCGGGCAGTTTGTGAGTGCGCATTTAGAATGATGGCTGAATTAAGATAGAAGGAGAATTCTAGAATGGCAGAGCTTTTTGCCGCCACTGGAGACAGTGTAGCGCATATTACACAGCAAGGTGACTCCTGGAATGCGAAATTGACGCTGAAAAATAGCGGTGCTCAATGCCTGGCACTCGCCCCTTATCACCCTGGTACACTCTATACCGGCTCATACGGCAAGGGAGTCTGGAAGAGCAGCGACAGCGGCCAGACCTGGCAAGATATGAAGCTGCCGCAAAAGGATGTTTTCTCTGTTGCCGTCAGCCCGGTGGATGGCACCGTCTACGCAGGCTGCGAACCGAGCATGCTCTTCCGCAGTGCCGATGGGGGGCAATCCTGGCATGAATTGACAGCGCTGCGCAGCATCCCATCCGCGCCGACCTGGAGCTTCCCGCCACGCCCCTGGACCTCGCATGTGCGCTGGATTGCACCCAACCCGCACGATGCGGCGCTGCTGATCGTTGGCATTGAATTAGGTGGCCTGATGTACAGCGATGATGGTGGTCAGACCTGGGCTGATCATCGCCATAATGCTCAACGAGATGTCCACGCCCTTGCCTGGCACCCGGCGGTACCCGGTCGCGCCTATGAGGCTGGTGGAGGTGGCACAGCGTGGAGTCATGATAGCGGGCAGACCTGGCAGCGGATTGACGCCGGTCGCGACCGCCATTACACCTGGGGTCTGGCAGTTGATCCCAACGACCCCGATTGCTGGTTCATCTCGGCCTGTCCGGGGCCAGGCTATGCGCATAACCCGAGAGGCAACGCGCAAGCCTATATCTATCGCTGGCGTGGTAACGGTCCCTGGCAAGCCCTCGATGGCGGTTTACCTCAACCCCTCAAGAGTTTTCCATATGCGCTGGTGAGCGCTCCAGCGCAGCTTTATGCAGGGTTGAATGATGGGCGCATCTATGTAAGTCATGACCTGGGTGATAGCTGGCAGTCGTTAACCTTGACAGGAGACCCGCTGCCAAGCATCCTGGCGCTGGGATATGTCGAGTAGAGGAGGAAGTTTGTATCAGTTGTATCACTTGTAGCGGTTGTATCACTCGTAACAGATATTGCTGGTGAATCCAGAGTGCGACCTCAAAGACTGACACAGGTAGGTTTTGTAGAAAAGGGGCCTCCTTCCTCCGTAGGGGCGAGGGTGGTGGAGCGGGGAAGGGTGGGCCTTCATGGTCGCCCGCCGTGGTTCGCCTGAGACGCTGGCTGGTCGATGAACGAGCAGCATCCCCACCCACGGGCGACCATGAAGGCCCACCCCGCATCCACTCAGCCGCCCTCGCCCCTACGGAATCCTGGGCCCGCGTCTTAGGTTTATGTCTATTGAGGGATTCGTCAGCAGTACCTGTGGCGGTCGTAGCTGTTAAAGTAAAGGGGCACTGGGCGAGCGGAAAAAGTCCTCAACTTTCCGCTCGCCTTGCGCATCCCTCCACAACAGCCAGTGCCATATCAAACCCGAAGCGAAGACCACACCCATTGATATCGCCAGCGGGATTGTAAACGGCAATTGAAGCTACTTTTACTGGCACGGTTTGAGCCGCCACCCTGGCAGCTTCTATAATATGCTGGCGCGGTGGCCAATGTGGAGCGGGAGTTAGTCCACCTGGGACCTCTTCGGGACCCGCCACATCCAAATCGACATGCAGATACCATGCTTTCGCTTCGCCCGCTCGTGGCCTCAATGCCGCTTCAACCCGCTCTGCCACGCCTGGTTGCATCATCTCTACTGTATCTATACGCAATATAGGATGACGTTGCAGCGCCTCAACTTCGGCGGGATCAAGATCGCTGGCACCAATCAGCGCAGCCGCCTCTGGTCGCACGGGCTGTTCCAATCCGGCGGCCAGTCGCCAGTCCTCAAGGTCCCAGCCCAGTGCAACGGCGTAGGGCATACCACCCAGGTACCCGCTAGTGGTTGTTTCCATCGTATTCAGGTCTCCGTGGGCATCAAACCACACCACTCCTGGCGACCCTTTGGCCTGGGCAAGGCCGCCGATGGCGCCTACAGCATGGGTACAGTCACCCTCGAGTAGCAGCACGAAACTATCGTCTTGTCTGAGCGCTTCATTTACAGCACCGGAGGTGCGTTTAGCAATGCCTCCTAAATTAATCACCGAATCGCGAGTGCGCTCTGATTTGGGCAGTTCGATCCAGACCGGGTTCGAGAGTGTGTGACCTTTTGCCTGTAGCAGTTGCATCAAGCCATGATCTAAAAAGGCCTGGGGTCCAAGGGCGTATCCCCAACGGGCAACGTCGATTTGGTAGGGGATGCAGATGATGGTGATATGCATTGGAAAGCTCCAATAAAGTAGAGTGTCAACTCCCTGGTGGTTAAATGATATGGAAGAGCCATAGTATTATAGACAGTCCTGCCAGTAGCAGTACAACTAGTGCTATTATTAGAGGCAAAGGAAGTCTTCTAGAAGATCTAACAGGTCTGGTTACCTCATAAGTAGGTGGTATAGGTGGTAAATTGGGTTGTACTGTAGGAAGCAGTGGCACTGGTGGCGAAGTGTAAGGATATTGTGGTGTTGGAGTTGCCGGTATATATGGGATTCCTTGCTGACTAGGCTGTTGCCACCCCGGAATGGGTGGTGCTGGAGTTGTCGAATCAGGTACGCTCGCGTATGGAATTGTAGGGGCTGGTAGATTTGCTGCTAGAATTGTGGGTGCTGGTAGGTTTGCACTATTCCGGTTGGCTAAACTCTCTTGATAGAGCTTCATTTGTTGAGAGGTCTCATCTCGTCTAGCGATAGCCCAACTATACTTCTCGTCAAGGGCAATGGCACGGTCAAAGTCACGTAATGCCTCCTGAAAATAACCCAACTGACGATAAGTTTCACCTCGCATTGCAATAGCCCATGAATGCTTCTCATCCAAGGCAATTGCCTGGTTCAAGTCTATCAATGCCTCCTGGTAGCGTCCCATCCTACGATACGCCTCACCTCGCACTGCAATAGCCCAAACATCCTTCTCATCCAATGCTATAGCTCGATTCAGATCCACCAATGCTTCTTCATAGCGTTCCATCAATATATAGGTCACGCCTCGCCTGGTGATAGCTCTTACATCTTCAGGAATATATTGCAATGCCTCGTTAAAATCGCTGAGAGCTTTTTCCCAGTCCCCCTTTAGTCGATAGCACTCTCCACGATAGGCAAGCACATGACCTTTCGACTGAGAGGAAAGATCATTTATTTTGCAAAGGCTATCGAACATTGTGAAACCGTCTTCTAGACTCCCATTCCTCATGGCTTGCAATTGTTGACGAAATAGCTGAACCATCCCATTTTGTTCAGACGAAAGCTCATCTTGAACATCACTCAAATTCATCAGTTCTATCATCTCTACCGCAAAAATGCGACGTTTGCGCACAGCCAACGCGAATAGACTTATCACTTCTCCCCAGTGTTTGATGGGATTAGCAACAAGGTAGTGGTAGCTGTAGGCAAGTGTATTCTTGCGCCAAAGTTCGTTCGTCCAAAGCTCCTCATCAGATGGGTTCAGCTCATGACGGCTTATGTTGTAGTAGTTTGCCAGGACAACATGCATCTGTCGATAGTTTTGTGGGCTCTTCTGACGTTGATAATTTAACATCATGCGCCGCACGACATCATGATAATACCAGCCATCAGAACCCTGCTTGACAAAGGGCATTGTCAGGAGCCAATCAAATGCAAGCTGCTCGTCAGTGTTTTGACCGTGGTTCTCCAGGATTAGTTTGAGAATGTCCAGATTATAGGTGCGGGGTATAGCGCCTAATAGTGCCACCTGACGCAAATTTGGTTCGTTAATCCAACGAAGGAATCGCTCAACGATATGATGAGTAGGTATTGAAATATCAGGTTCATTGCCGTCAGGTGCTGCCAGCCAGCTCATAATTACTGGCAGTCGGCCTGAACATTCCAGTATCTCCTCACGGCGTCTGGGGTCAGTAATGCTATATTTCTCAAGGAATGTGTTCGCTTCTTGCTCTGTGAAGACATCGAGCCGAATGGTCATTGTCACATTTCGCAACTTATCCCAATTAGCTCCTGGCTGGTCGCGTCCGGCAATTACAATACGAATATCTTCCGACGGTTCGTATTCTAGTAGGTTCAGTAACCATTCCTGTAAATCCTGTCGAGTCACTTCAAAATTCTCGAAGCAGAGGAGTACTTTCCGCTTCAGGGTAACATCGTTTAAATCCTTGAAAAAAAGAGGTGTTAAAATAGGTACTGGTTCGCGTATGAGCGCCGCTTCGTCTTTGTTGGTCAACTTTCTGGTCAGGTAAGTAGCCCACTCACTGGCCTGAGTTTCTAATGACTCCCGCGGAAGCAAATCCAATCCTTTGCGTACACCGGGTACCAGGTCGCCGCCTATAAAAGCAGCACGTATCATCGTTCGGCCCAGAATAGCTGCTAAACCTTGCGGGGCTTCAGGATCGTTTTCGATCTCATTTATCTTCTGACGATAGGTTTTATATCGCTCGTCGAAGTGTTTTAGAGGATAGCCTTGTTCGGCCAACTGGTGTGCGAAGCGACCCAACACTGTTGGCACATCCCGTTGACGCTCATCGCAATCTGCTAGCACGAAGCCAGACGCTTCGGCTATGTCTCGATAACGGTTCAGCAAAGTGGTCTTACCTACACCACCTTGTCCAGTAATATAGAAGATAAAGTAGTTTGCTGGGGCAAGGTTAATTTCTTGGCGAAAGTTAGCCAGTTCTTGTTCCCGACCTACAAAGCGCTCGGCTTCTCTCTCACCAATAATTTTACCCCAGTGTCTACCAGATCCCATAGCATAGCTCCAAGTAGAAGACTTTCAATGTTTCACTATAGCACAAGTAAAGAATTAGGGGCAAGCGCTGTAATTGTGCGTTAGAATTAGAAGTGCAGTTCTTTCTCAGGTCTTGGAAATAACCAACCAGTATGACATGCGTGGAGAAAAGGAGGCCAGTAATATATGAAAATCTTGCTGACCGGGGCATCTGGAAACATCGGGAGGAGTACGCTACACGAATTATTGCGCCAGGGACATCAGGTACGCTGCTTTGTGAGGCGACCTGAAGTGCTTGAACATGCTGCCAGGCGATTTGCAAGCAAAATTGAACTCATCCAGGGTGATATCCGGCGACCAGAAGACCTATCAAAAGCCGTGCAGGGGCAGGATGCAATTATTCACCTGACCTTTATGATTCCACCGCGCAGCGAGGAGCAACCTGATCTTGCCCGTTCGATCAATGTCGACGGGACACGCAAGCTGCTTGCAGCCGCCAGCAGCTTGCCCAGGGCACCCAGGTTTTTCTTCGCTTCATCACTCGATGTTTTTGGCCATACCCAGGATCAGCCACCACCACGCAAGGTAACCGACCCTGTAGAAGCCACCGATCATTATTCCGGCCATAAAATCGCCTGCGAGGATATGGTCAAAACATCAGGGCTGCCATGGAGTATCTTTCGATTCGCCGACGTTCCCCCGTTGACTCTGCGCAAGCCGCGCCCCATCATGTTTAGAATACCGCTTACGACACGCATCGAGGTCATCCATACCTATGATGCGGGGTTGGCGATTGCCAATGGTATGCACTCTGACGAGATATGGGGCAGGATTCTACTCATCGGTGGCGGCGCAAGGTGCCAGGTTCTCTACCGGGACTACCTTAGACGCATGCTGGAGATGATGGGCATCGGTATGTTGCCGGAGAGCGCCTTCGGTACCGAGCCATATAACACGGACTGGCTGGATACCGAAGAAAGCCAGCGCCTGCTTAACTACCAGCGGTACTCCTTTGATGATATTATCGAGCACCTGGCGCACATCGCCGGCTACAAGCGCCTTCTCACGACACTGGTGCGCCCTGCCGTTCGCTGGTGGTTACTGCGCATGTCACCCTTTTATAAAGCCTGAGTCCCCGTCCCTGCAGGAAGCGGCTTAAGAAAGACAATCGGAACTACACGCCAAGTAGCCTTCTGATCTTTTCTTACAAAGCCGTGTTCTATTTTGTGCTATACATGAGCGTAACATCAAGGTTTACAATGATTTCTTGTTACCAGACTCATCTTGAGATAAGCTATTAATGTAATAAGAATGAGATACACTTTTGCGAGGATACCAAAATGAAGGAAATTCAAGATACTGCTATTGCAGCTAATAATACTGATACGCTGAGTTCACCAAAAAGCGTTG
>Ga0187846_10000392_pt1 | contig 25851 bp, 38 predicted proteins | sample TC_taG_FD_161473 | JGI IMG/M metagenome (GOLD analysis project Ga0187846, IMG submission 161473) | Biofilm microbial communities from the roof of an iron ore cave, State of Minas Gerais, Brazil - TC_06 Biofilm (v2) | ecosystem: Environmental > Terrestrial > Deep subsurface > Cave > Wall biofilm... | reverse complement strand
CCGGGGGACAACGTGTCGATCGCGGTGGGGCTGATTGCCCCGATTGCGATGGAAGAGGGGCTGCGCTTTGCGATCCGCGAGGGCGGCCGCACCGTCGGCGCCGGCGTGGTGACCAAGGTGCTCGAGTGATGCACGACAGGATGCCGGGGCAGCGTCGCTGAATCCCGAACCGAAACAATTGTCGGAGAACCGAGCGTGGCGCTGCAAAGCCAAAAAATCCGCATCCGCCTGAAGGCGTTTGACTACAAGCTGATCGACCAATCGGCGCTGGAGATCGTCGACACCGCCAAGCGCACCGGCGCGGTGGTGAAGGGGCCGGTGCCCCTGCCGACGCGTATCCAGCGGTTCGACATCCTACGCTCGCCGCACGCGAACAAGACTTCGCGCGACCAGATGGAAATGCGCACCCATCAGCGACTGATGGACATCATCGATCCCACCGACAAGACCGTGGATGCGCTGATGAAGCTCGATCTGCCCGCCGGCGTGGACGTGGAGATCAAGCTGTGAACTGTGCCGGCCCGCGCGCGGTCGTCCCTGCCCGGGCTGAAGCGCTCGCGGTGGCCGGCCACGCGGTAAGGGCAGGGGCGAGGAGCAAGGAGTGGGGCGCCAGGCGCGCGCGCGGCGCGATCCGCCGATCCCCAATCCTCGATCCTCGAGCCTGCGGCTAAATCCGCCGGCCAATTGCAGCCGGCCCCCGGGCGAACTCCCCGGGGCAACAAGTAAGAGGTGCAAGCGATGAGTCTCGGACTGGTAGGCCGCAAGGTTGGGATGACCCGTATCTTCACCGAGGACGGCGACAGCGTCCCGGTGACGGTGCTCGAGGTTGCGAACAACCGCGTCGCCCAGGTGAAGAAGCCGGAAAGCGACGGCTACCTGGCGGTGCAGGTCACCTACGGCAAGCGCCGTCCCGCGCGCGTCACGAAACCGATGGCGGGTCACTACGCCAAGGCGGGCGTCGAAGGGGGCACCATCCTGAAGGAGTTCCGGGTCAGCGAAGCGGAGGTGGCCAACCTCCAACCCGGCGCGAAGGTCGGAGTGGACATCTTCCAGGTCGGGCAGATCGTGGACGTGTCGGGCACCTCGATCGGCAAGGGCTTCGCCGGCGTCATCAAGCGCCACCACTTCTCCTCCAACCGCGCGAGCCATGGCAACTCGATCTCGCACAACAAGCCCGGCTCGACCGGCCAAAATCAAAGCCCCGGGCGGGTGTTCCCGGGCAAGCGCATGGCGGGTCACCTCGGCGCGGTGAATCGTACGGTGCAGATGCTCGAGATCGTCCGCATCGACGCCGAACGGGGGCTCCTGCTCGTCAAAGGCTCGGTGCCCGGCGCTGAAGGGGGCCACATCGTGGTGAAGCCGACGGCGAAGGCGCTGCGCAAGCCCGTGCCGGCGAAGAAGTGAGGGTGAGTCCGATGGAGCTCAAACTGATCAACGACCAGGGCAAGAGCGCGTCCACGCTGGCGGCCTCGGACGCGGCGTTCGGGCGCGAGTTCAACGAGGCGCTGGTGCACCAAATCGTGATCGCCTACCAAGCGAATGCTCGGCTCGGCACGCGCGCGCAAAAGGCGCGCGGGGACCTAAACCGCTCGCACCGCAAGCCCTGGCGGCAAAAGGGCACCGGCCGTGCGCGCGCCGGCTTTACCGGCAGCCCGCTGTGGCGCGGCGGCGGCAAGATCTTCCCGAATTCGCCGGACGAGAACTTCAGCCACAAGGTCAACCGCAAAATGTACCGTGCCGGCCTGGCATCGATCCTGTCGCAGCTCGCACGCGAGGACCGGCTGCGGGTGGTCGAGGACTTCAAGGTCGGCGCGCCGAAGACGAAGCTCCTCGCGCAGAAGGTCAAGGCGATGGGCTTGGAGGAGGTGTTGCTGATCACCGATGAGGTGGACCAGAACCTGCGCCTGTCGGCGCGCAATCTGCCGCGGGTCATGGTGCTCGACGTTCGACAGGCCGACCCGGTGGCGCTCGTGAGTTCGAAGCACGTGCTGGTCACGCGCAAGGCGGTGGCGAAGCTCGAGGAGATGCTCGCATGAATGCGCCGAACGCGAAGCAGCATTCCGCCGAACGCCTGTTGCAGGTGCTGCTCGCCCCGGTGGTGTCGGAGAAAAGCACGTTCGTCGGCGAGAAGGCGAATCAATACGTGTTCCACGTCGCGAGCGACGCGACCAAGCCCGAGATCAAGGCCGCGGTCGAGCTCTTGTTCAGCACCAAGGACAAGAAGGTACAGGTGACCGGCGTGCGGGTCGCGAACGTGCGCGGCAAGAACAAGCGCTTCAGCCGGATCCTCGGCCGCCGCAGCCACTGGAAGAAGGCGTACGTGAGCCTTGCGTCCGGCCAAGACATCAGCTTCCAGCCGACGGAGTAAGTCATGCCGCTGATAAAAGTCAAACCGACTTCCGCTGGTCGCCGGGCGTTCGTGAAGGTGGTGACGCCCGGTCTGCACAAGGGCAAGCCGCACGCGCCGTTGGTCGAAAAGAAGTCGCGCAAGGCCGGCCGCAACAACTACGGGCACATCACGACTCGCCACCAGGGCGGCGGCCACAAGCAGCACTACCGGATTATCGATTTCCGCCGCGACAAGGACGGCGTCGCGGCCAAGGTCGAGCGCATCGAGCACGACCCGAACCGCAGCGCGCACCTCGCGCTGCTCTGCTACGCCGACGGCGAGCGCCGCTACATCATCGCGCCGAAGGACGTGAGCGTCGGCGCCGAGCTCATGAGCGGTTCCGATGCGCCGATCAAGGCGGGCAACGCGAAGCAGCTGCGCAACATTCCGATCGGCACCACGGTGCATTGCATCGAGCTGCAGCCCGGCAAGGGCGCGCAGCTCGCCCGCTCGGCCGGCGGGTCGGCGCAGCTGCTCGCGCGCGAGGGCAGTTACGCGCAGGTGCGGCTGCGCTCGGGCGAGATCCGCCGGGTGAACGTCGAGTGCCGGGCCACCATCGGCGAGGTCGGCAACGAGGAACACTCGCTCGAGAAGCTCGGCAAGGCCGGGCGCGTGCGCTGGCGCGGCGTGCGCCCGACCGTCCGCGGCGTCGCGATGAACCCGGTCGACCACCCGCACGGCGGCGGCGAAGGTCGCACCGGCACCAAGCGCGATCCGGTCAGCCCATGGGGTCAGCTCGCCAAGGGGCATCGCACCCGCAAGAACAAGCGCACGAGCGGCATGATCGTCACGCGCCGCAACCGCAAATAGGACCGGAACTGGAGCCGAACCAGGGGGCACGCCCGCTGGCCGGTGCCGCAGGGTAGAAGAAGGCGAAGGAAACTATGGCACGTTCGATCAAGAAAGGCCCATTCGTCGACCACCATCTGATGAAGAAGGTCGACGCGGCGCGCGGGACGAGCGACAAGCGTCCGATCAAGACCTGGTCGCGTCGCTCGACGATCGTGCCCGACTTCGTCGGCTTCACGATCGCCGTGCACAACGGCAAGCAGCACATCCCGGTGTACGTCACCGAGAACATGGTCGGCCACAAGCTCGGCGAGTTCGCCCTCACCCGGACGTTCAAGGGTCACACCGGAGAGAAGAAAGTGACGACGACGCCGACTGCCGCCGCGCCGGGGAAGAAATAGGGAGGCGGCATGGAAACCCAGGCCAAGCTGTACGGCGTGCGCCTTTCGCCGCAGAAGGGCCGGCTGGTCGCCGACCTGATCCGCGGGTTGCCGGTCGACCGGGCGCTCAACGTCCTCGCCTTCACGCCGAAGAAGGGGGCGCGGATCATCAAGAAGGTGCTCGAGTCGGCGATCGCCAACGCCGAGCACAATGCCGGCGCCGACATCGACGAGCTGAAGGTGACGCAGATCCTGGTCGAGCGCGGAATGGTGCTGAAGCGCTTTCAGGCGCGGGCCAAGGGCCGCGGCTTCCGCATCACCAAGCCGACTTGCCACATCTTTGTTACCGTCGGCGACGCGCCGGCGAAGAAGCGCAGCGCGAAGTCGTAAGGAGCGACAGTTTATGGGACAGAAAATCAACCCGATCGGCTTTCGTCTCGGGGTCAGCCGCAGCTGGGGTTCGCGGTGGTTCGCGCACGGTCGCAATTTCTCGACCATGCTGAACGAGGACCTGAAGGTCCGCGACTACCTGCGCAAGAAGCTCGCCCATGCGGCGGTGAGCAAGGTCGTGATCGAGCGGCCGGCGAAGGACGCCCGCATCACCATCCACAGCGCGCGGCCCGGGGTCGTGATCGGCAAGAAGGGCGAGGACATCGAAATTCTCAAAGCGCAGCTGCGCAAGCTTCTCGGCGTGCAGATGGTGCACGTCAACATCGAGGAGATCCGCAAGCCCGAGATCGACGCGCAGCTGATCGCCGACTCGATCGCGCAGCAACTCGAGAAACGGATCATGTTCCGCCGCGCCATGAAGCGCGCGATGCAGAACGCGATGCGGCTCGGCGCGCAGGGCATCAAGATCATGAGCGCCGGGCGCCTGAACGGCATCGAGATCGCCCGCACCGAGTGGTATCGCGAAGGCCGGGTGCCGCTGCACACGCTGCGCGCCGACATCGACTACGGCTTCGGCGAAGCGAAGACGACGTACGGGGTCATCGGCATCAAGGTGTGGGTGTACAAGGGTGAAGTGCTCGGCAAGAACGAGCAGCCGATTGGGGTCGTCACCCCGCCGCCCGAGGAAGAGGCGCCGAAGCGGCTGCGTCGCGCACCGCGTCCGCCGGCGCGGCCGGAGCCGGCGCCGGCGCCGGCGGTCGAGGTGAAGGCGAAGCCCACCCGCGGGCGGGCGAAGAAGGCCGAAGGCGAGCCGAAAGCCGAAGACGGCGCGAAGGCCGCGGCCGCGACGCCCGAGGCGGCCAAGCCGGAGCCGCCGAAGAAGCCGCCGGTGAAGCGCGTGGTGAAGAAATCGACCGGAGGCGGCAATGCTCCAACCAGCTAGAACCAAGTATCGGAAGCAGCAGAAGGGCCGCAACTATGGTGTCGCCACGCGCGGCACCAAGGTCTCGTTCGGCGAGTACGGCCTGAAGGCGACCACGCGCGGCCGGCTGACGGCGCGTCAGATCGAGGCCGCCCGCCGCGCGATGACCCGCCACGTGAAACGGGGCGGACGGATCTGGATCCGCGTGTTCCCGGACAAGCCGGTGTCGCAGAAGCCGGCCGAGGTGCGGATGGGCAACGGTAAGGGCAACCCCGAGTACTTCGTGGCCGAGATCCAGCCCGGCAAGGTGCTGTACGAGATGGACGGGGTCGACGAGGCGCTCGCCCGCGAGGCGTTCGCGCTCGCGGCGGCGAAGCTGCCGATCCGGACCACTGTCGTCCAGCGGCAACTGGGGTAGAGCGATGAAGGCGAGCGAGCTTCGCGCCCACGACAGCGGCGCGCTCAACAAGGAGCTGCAGGATCTGCTCAAGGCGCAGTTCAGCCTGCGCATGCAGAAGACGACCCAGCAGCTGTCCAACACGAGTCAGCTGCGAAAGGTGCGCCGGGACATCGCGCGGGTGCGCACGTTGCTGGCCGAGAAGGCGAGGGTGAAATGACCGAGCAGACGGCTCCCGCGGCGGCAGTGGCGAAGGCCGCGCGCCAGCTCACCGGACGCGTGGTGAGCGACAAGATGGACAAGACCGTGACGGTCCTGATCGAGCGCCGGGTCACGCACCCCCTGTACGGCAAGGTGGTCAGGCGCTCGAAGAAGTACCACGCGCACGACGAGACGAACGAGTGCAAGGAAGGCGACCTGGTGACGATCGAGGAGTGCCGGCCGGTCTCGAAGAGCAAGGCCTGGCGGGTCGCCAAGCTGGTGGAGCGGGCAAAGACCGTGTAAGCGGCCCCGCGCCTTGCGCTGGGAGGCTCGCACAGCTATAATTCGCCGCTTTTTCGCCCCGGTCGTCCGGACGGACGCGCGGGGCGTGCGTTCCCGCCCGGACGGGCTCCAAGACTAACCGTTCGACCTTGACACCGCCGCGGTTGACGCGGCCCATGACGGCGCCGCACAAGCGGTGACGGCCGACGGGGGAAGTTGGAGAAGCACGATGATCCAGATGCAGACGGTGCTCGATGTCGCCGACAACACCGGCGCGCGCGCGGTGATGTGTATCAAGGTGCTCGGCGGGTCAAAGCGCCGCTACGCGAACATTGGCGATGTGATCAGAGTGAGCGTCAAGGACGCCGCGCCGCGCGCGCGCGTGAAGAAGGGCGAGATCTACCATGCCGTCGTGGTCCGGACCGCGAAGGGCGTGCGGCGCCCGGACGGCTCGCTCATCAAGTTCGACTCGAACGCGGCAGTGCTGCTCTCGCCCAAGCTCGAGCCGATCGGCACCCGCATCTTCGGTCCGGTCACGAGAGAGCTGCGCACCGAGCGCTTCATGAAGATCGTCTCGCTCGCACCCGAGGTGCTCTGAAGGACACCGCCATGGAGAGAATTCGCAAAGGCGACGACGTGGTCGTGATCAGCGGCCGCGACAAGGGCAAGCGCGGCACAGTTCTGCGCCGCATCGACGATGAGCACCTGGTCGTCGAGGGCGTCAACAAGGTGAAGAAGCACCAGCGGCCCAACCCGATGAAGGGCCTCACCGGCGGCATCATCGACAAGGAGATGCCGATTCACCTGTCGAACGTGGCGCTGTTCAACCCGCAGACGAAGAAGGCCGATCGCGTGGGCTTCCGGCTGCTGCCGGACGGGCGCAAGGTGCGGGTGTTCAAGTCGAACGGCGAGATGGTCGACGCGCAGTAGAACCGAAGCGGAGCTTTGACGGCAATGGCACGCATGCAGCAGCACTACCGCGAAAAAGTGGTGCCCGAGCTCGCGAAGAAGTTCGGGTACAAGAGCGTGATGGAAGTGCCGCGGATCCAGAAGATCACGGTCAACATGGGCGTCGGCAAAAGCACCCAGGACAAGAAGATCCTGGACAACGCGGTGGCCGACCTGACCAAGATCGCCGGCCAGCGGCCGGTGGTGACCAAGGCGAAGAAATCGATCGCCAACTTCAAGGTCCGCGCCGGCGTCCCGATCGGCTGCATGGTCACGCTGCGCGGGGAGCGGATGTACGAGTTCCTCGACCGCCTGGTGACGATCGCGATGCCGCGGATCCGCGACTTTCGCGGCCTGTCGAACCGTGCGTTTGACGGCCGCGGCAACTACAACCTGGGCGTAAAGGAACAGATCATTTTTCCGGAAATCGAGTATGACAAGATCGACACGCTGCGCGGCATGAACATCAGCATCACGACTACCGCGAAGACCGACGACGAGGCGCGCGCGCTGCTCGCGGCCTTCCGTTTTCCGCTCAAAAGTTGAGGCAGGTATCGTATGGCAAAGCTTTCCGTGAAGCTCCGCGAGCAGAAGCGCCGCAAGCTGGTCGTCAAGTACGCGGCCAAGCGCGCCGAGCTGATCGCGACCACGAATGACCAGCACGCGAGCGACGAACAGCGCGCCGAGGCGCGCTCGAAGCTGCAGCAGCTTCCGCGGAACGCCTCGCCAGTGCGGTTGCGCAACCGGTGCGCGCTGACCGGCCGGCCGCGCGGTTACTTCCGCAAGTTCGGCCTGTCGCGCAACAAGCTGCGCGAGATCGCCATGCGCGGCGAAGTCCCCGGGCTGGTGAAGGCGAGCTGGTGAGCGGAGGCGCACGATGAGCATGACCGATCCGATCTCCGACATGCTGACGCGCATTCGCAACGCCCAGGCAGGGAGCAAGACCACCGTCGTCATCCCGTCCTCCAAGCTGAAGACGGCGATCGCGCAGGTGTTGAAGGAGGAGGGTTACATCGACGGCCTGGTGGTCCGGCCGAACGACGGCAAGCCTCAGCTCGAGCTCACGCTGCGCTATTACGCCGGTCAGCCGGTGATCGAGCACATCGAGCGCGTGAGCCGGCCCGGGCTGCGCGTGTACCGGGGTGCGCAGGACATCCCCAAGGTGATGAACGGTCTGGGCGTCGCCATCGTGTCGACGTCGCGGGGCGTGATGACCGACCGCAAGGCGCGCGCGACCGGCGTCGGCGGCGAAGTGCTGTTTGTGGTGGCGTAGGAGAACAGAGTGTCCCGCGTTGGCAAGGCTCCAGTCGCGTTGCCGCAGGGCGTCGAGGCGTCGATCGCGGCCGACACCGTGTCGGTAAAGGGTCCGCTCGGCACGCTGACGCAGGCGCTGGGCCGGCACGTCCGGCTGAAGAAGGACGGCGACAGGCTCATGGTCGAGGCGGCGAGCGGCTCGGACCAGGCCGACGCGATGTCCGGCACGATCCGCGCAATCGTGGCGAACATGGTGGTCGGGGTCACCAAGGGTTTCGAGCGCCGGCTCGCGCTAGTGGGCGTGGGCTACCGGGCACAGGCGCAGGGCGAGCGGCTGAACCTCTCGCTCGGCTTCTCGCACCCCGTGGTCTACCAGATGCCGAAGGGCGTAAAGGTCGAGACGCCCACTCAGACCGAGATCGTGATCAAGGGTACCGACAAGCAGCTCGTCGGTCAGGTGGCGGCGATGGTCCGCAGCTACCGCCCACCGGAACCGTACAAGGGCAAGGGCGTGCGCTACTCGGACGAGGTCGTGGTCCTTAAGGAAACGAAGAAGAAGTGATTGGTGCGAGGCGATAGATGAGCGGACAAGGTGAAGCGAGGCGGCGCCGCGCCGCCCAGACGCGGCACAAGCAGCGCGAGCTCGGCGTGGTACGGCTCGCCGTGCATCGCTCGAACAAGCATATCTATGCCCAAGTGATCTCCGGGGACGGCGGGAAGGTGCTCACCGCCGCCTCGACGGCAGCGAAGGAGGTTCGCGCGAAGCTGCCGAACGGCGGCAACAAGGCGGCCGCGGCAGCGGTCGGGAAGCTCATCGCCGAGAAGGCGACGAAGCTCGGGATCAGCGAGGTGGCGTTCGACCGCGCCGGCTATAGATATCACGGGCGCGTGAAGGCGCTCGCCGATGCGGCACGCGAAGCGGGCTTGAAGTTCTAGAGGGCGTTTATGGCGAGAATGCAGCCGCGGATGCAGCACACCGAGGAACGCTCGGATGGGCTGCGCGAAAAGATGGTCTCGGTCAACCGTGTCACCAAAGTGGTGAAGGGCGGGCGGGTGCTCGGTTTTGCCGCGCTCACGGTGGTCGGCGACGGCGACGGCGGGATCGGCATGGGCAAGGGCAAGGCGCGCGAGGTGCCGGTCGCGGTGCAGAAGGCGCTGGAGGAGTCGCGGCGCAAGATGTTTCGCGTGAGCCTCAAGAACGGCACGCTGCAGCACGCGGTGATCGGCCGCCATGGTGCCTCGAGAGTGCTCATGAAGCCGGCCTCCGAAGGAACCGGAATCATCGCCGGCGGCCCGATGCGCGCCGTGTTCGAGGTGATGGGCATCAAGGACATCCTCACGAAGTGCCTCGGGTCGACCAACCCGTACAACGTCGTGCGCGCCACGCTCGATGGGCTGCGCCGCATGCATACCCCGGCGGAGATCGCGGCCAAGCGCGGCAAGCGGGTCGAGGACATCACGGGTTGAGGATGCGGTGACGGCGGACAAGAAGACGCTGCGGGTGACGCTGGTGAAGAGCCCGATCGGGTGCCAGCGGCACCATCGGCAGACCGTGCGCGGGCTAGGCCTGCGTCGGCTGCGCCACACCGTGGAAGTCGAGGACACGCCCGCGGTGCGTGGCATGCTCGAGCAGGTGTCCTACCTCGTGCGCCTGGAAAGCTAGGAGCGGAACAGATGCGGCTCAATGAACTCAAGCCGGCACCGGGCTCCAAGCATGCGCGCCGGCGCGTCGGCCGCGGGATCGGCTCCGGGCTCGGCAAGACCGCGGGCCGCGGCCACAAGGGGCAGAAGGCGCGTTCGGGCGGCTACCACAAGGTCGGCTTCGAGGGCGGCCAGATGCCGCTGCAGCGCCGGCTGCCGAAGCGCGGTTTCGCGTCGCCGACTCGGGACGCCATTGTCGAGGTCCGCCTCTCCGACCTCGAGCGCATGCAGACCGACACGATCGATCTCGCCGCGCTGCGCTCGGCCGGCCTCGTGCCGCGGCTCGCCCGCGGCGCAAAGGTGATCGTGTCGGGCAAGCTCACGCGCAAAATCGCGGTCAACGATGAGATCGGCGTCAGCAAGGGCGCGCGCGCTGCAATCGAGGCGGCGGGCGGGTCCGCCCCCGCGGCCAAGCCACCGCCCGAAGCGAAGAAACCCGCAGCGCCGAAGCAGGAAGCGAAGGGCGCCGCGGCGGGGAAGGGCGCTGACCAGGATGCCAAAGGCGCCGACCAGGGCGCCAAGGGCACTAAGCGCGACAAGGGTGCCAAGAGCGGCGGCGATAAGGGCGACAAGGGCGCCAAGAGCGACGCGCCGGGCAAGGGCAAGAAGGGCTGATGGCCACCGCGGCGGCACAACTCGGCAAGACCGGCAAATACGGGGACCTGAAGAAGCGTCTGCTCTTCCTCCTCGGTGCGCTGGTCGTATTCCGGGTCGGGACCCATATCCCGGTCCCGGGCATCGACCCGAACGTGCTCGCCGAGCTCTTCCGCACCAACCAGGGCGGAATCCTCGGCCTGCTCAACATGTTCTCGGGCGGCGCGCTGCGGCGGTTCTCGATTTTCGCGCTCGGGATCATGCCCTACATCTCCGCGTCGATCATCATGCAGCTGATGACGGCGGTTTCGCCGCAACTCGAGGCGCTGCGCAAGGAGGGGCCGTCGGGTCAGCGGATGATCACCAAGTACACGCGCTGGGCGACCGTGGGGCTCGCGATGTTCCAGGCGACGATGATCTCGGTCGGCCTCGAACAGCAACCGAACCTGGTGATCGACCCCGGGATCATGTTCCGGTTCATTACCGTGGTGACGCTCGTCACCGGCACCATGTTCCTGATGTGGCTCGGCGAGCAGATCACCGAGCGCGGCCTCGGCAACGGCATCTCGATCATCATCTTCGCCGGCATCGCCGCCGGTTTGCCCAACGCGATCGTGGGCTCGCTCGAGCTGGTGCGCACCGGCGCGATGCACCCGATCACCGCGATCCTGATCGCAATCGCCGTGGCGCTGGTGACCTGGTTCGTGTGCTTTGTCGAGCGCGGGCAGCGTAAGATCCTGGTGAACTACGCCAAGCGCCAGATCGGCAACAAGATCTACGGCGGCCAGGCCTCGCACCTGCCGTTCAAGCTGAACATGTCCGGCGTGATCCCGCCGATCTTCGCCTCGTCGATCATTCTGTTTCCGTCGACCGCCGCGAGCTGGTTCGTGGGATCGGAGCGCGCGACGTGGCTGAAGGACGTGGCCGGCACGCTGGTGCCGGGACAGCCGGTCTACGTGCTCCTCTACGCCGCGGCGATCGTGTTCTTCTGCTTCTTCTACACGGCGCTGCAATACAACCCGAAGGAAACCGCCGACAACCTGAAGAAGTCGGGCGCGTTCGTGCCGGGCATCCGGCCCGGCGAGCAGACCGCGAAGTACCTCGAGAAGATCCTGCTGCGGCTCACGCTCGCCGGCTCGATCTATGTCGTCGTGATCTGCCTGCTGCCGGAATTCCTGATTCTGCGCTGGAACGTGCCGTTCTATTTCGGCGGCACGAGCCTCTTGATCATCGTCGTGGTGACGATGGATTTCATGTCGCAGGTGCAGGCCTACATCATGACCCACCAGTACGAAAGCCTGCTGAAAAAGGCGAACTTCAAGGGAGCCGGGTTCCCGACCCGATAGCGATGGAACAAGGGAGATCCCGCCGCCGATCCAACCGCTGAGAACGGAGCGCCGCAAACTCACTGTATGACGAAAGAGGATGTGATCCAGATGCAGGGCGAGATCCTCGAGACTCTGCCAAACGCAACCTTTAGAGTGAAGCTCGAGAACGGACACGTGGTCCTCGGCCATATCTCCGGCAAGATGCGCATGCACTACATCCGTATCCTGCCGGGCGACAAAGTGACGGTGGAATTGACGCCATATGACTTGACCAGGGCGCGGATCGTTTTCCGCGCCAAGTGAAAGGGAAGCACACATGAAAGTGCTCGCTTCGGTGAAAAAGATGTGCCGCAACTGCAAGATCATCCGCCGCAACGGCGTGGTGCGGGTGATCTGCAAGGATCCGCGGCACAAGCAGCGCCAGGGCTAGCCCGGCGCAGGACGAAACTCGAACTCCAGAGGCACCAGACCCATGGCCCGCATCGCAGGCGTCAACATCCCCAATCAACAGCATACCGAGATCGCGCTGACGGCGATCTACGGCATCGGGCGCGCGCGCGCGAAGCTGATCTGCGCCGCGGCACGGGTGAACGGCACGGCGAAGATGAAGGACCTGACCGACGCCGAGATGGACCGGATCCGCGATGAGGTGGCGAAGGTCACCGTCGAAGGTGATCTGCGGCGCGAAGTGTCGATGAACATCAAGCGCCTGATGGACCTCGGGTGCTACCGCGGGGTACGCCACCGCAAGGGATTGCCGGTGCGCGGGCAGCGCACGCGGACCAACGCGCGCACGCGCAAGGGCCCGCGCAAGCAAGCGGTGGCGGCGAAGCCGGCACCGACCAAGACCTGATCGGCCGCTCGAAGCGCCGATCAACAGAGGAATCGAACGATGGCCAGACCCCAGCAGCAGCAGACGCAGACCGCGGCGACGCGCGTGCGCAAGAAGGTCAAGAAGAACGTCGCCGAGGGCATCGCCCACATTCATGCGTCGTTCAACAACACGATCGTGACGATCACCGATCGTCAGGGCAACGCACTCGCCTGGTCGACTTCCGGTGCGGCCGGCTTCAAGGGCTCGCGCAAGTCGACGCCGTTCGCCGCGCAGGTCGCCGCCGAGCGCGCCGGGCGCCTCGCGCTCGAGTGCGGCGTGAAGAATCTAGAGGTCCTGATCAAGGGCCCGGGACCGGGCCGCGAGTCGGCGGTGCGCGCGCTGAATGCGCTCGGAATGAAGATCGCCAGCATCTCGGACGTGACGCCGATCCCGCACAACGGGTGCCGTCCGCCGAAGCGGCGCAGGATTTAGTGGCGCGAGGCGGCACCCCCCCTCGTGGATCGCTCGAGTCAGTCGACGAAGGAAGACAAAGTGGATGACGGCGCTTGCCGTCGCAAGGAGTAGAGCCAAGTGGCCCGCAACCTGGATCCGAAATGCCGTCAGTGCCGCCGCGAGGGAGAGAAGCTGTTCCTCAAGGGCGAAAAGTGCTTCACCGACAAGTGCGCGATCGAGCGGCGCAGTTACGCGCCCGGCCAGCACGGCCAAAAATCGGGCCGTCTCTCCGACTACGGCCGGCAGCTGCGCGAGAAGCAGAAAATCCGCCGCCTCTACGGCATGCTCGAGCGGCAGTTTCGGCGGGTCTACGCCGAGGCCGACCGGCGCAAGGGCATCACCGGGGAAAACCTGCTGCAGCTGCTCGAGTCGCGCCTGGACACGGTGGCCTACCGCATGGGCTTCGGCGCGTCCCGGGCCGAGGCGCGGCAAGTGGTCCGCCACAACGCCATACTCGTGAACGGCAAGCGGGTCAACATTCCATCGTATCTGGTGCGGCCCGGGGACGTGGTCGAAGTGGCGCAGCTCGCGAAGGATCACCTGCGCATCAAGGCGGCCGCGGAGGCCGCCGAGTCGCGCGGCTTCCCAGAGTGGATGGAAGTCGACGCCAAGGCGCTGAAAGGCACGTTCAAGGCGCTGCCGGCGCGCGCCGAGCTGCCGCCGAACATCAACGAGCACCTCGTGATCGAGCTGTTCTCAAAGTAACATCAGGAAAATCATATGCAAAGTACAGGATTCCTCAAGCCCCGCATCATCGACGTTCAGCCCGTTGCGCCCTACCACGCGAAGGTCACGATGGAGCCGTTCGAGCGCGGCTACGGCCACACGCTCGGCAACGCGCTGCGGCGGGTGCTGCTGTCCTCGATGCCCGGCTTTGCGCCGACCGAGGTGCAGATCGCCGGCGTGCTGCACGAGTACTCGACGATCGAAGGCGTGCAGGAGGACGTGGTCGACATCCTGCTCAACCTCAAAGGCGTGGTGCTCAAGCTTCACACCGGCAACGAGGCGACGCTGCGTCTGAACAAGCGGGGTGAAGGCACCGTCACCGCCGGCGACATCGAGACCACGCACGACGTCGAGATCATCAATCCCGAGCATGTGATTGCGCGCCTCGCGCCGGGCGGGAAGCTCGAGATGACCATCAAGGTCGAGCGCGGCCGCGGGTACCAGCCGGGCAACCTGCGCGTGATCCCCGAGGAGTCGAAGGGCATCGGCAAGATCATCCTCGATGCCACGTTCAGCCCGGTGAAGCGCGTGAGCTACCAGGTCGAGAGCGCCCGAGTCGAGCAGCGCACCGACCTCGACAAGCTGATCATGGACGTCGAAACCAACGGCGTCATCGAGCCGGAGCAGGCGATCCGCGACGCGGCCGGCGTCCTGGTCGACCAACTGAAGGTGTTTGCGGCGCTCGAGGGCACGACCGCGCCGTCGGAGGAGAAGGCGACCAAGGTGCCGCCGATCGACCCGATCCTGCTGCGGCCGGTCGACGACCTGGAGCTTACCGTGCGCTCGGCGAATTGCCTGAAGGCGGAGAACATCTACTACATCGGGGACCTGATCCAGCGCACCGAGACCGAGCTCCTGAAGACCCCGAACCTCGGGCGCAAGTCGCTCAACGAGATCAAGGAAGTGCTTGCGGCGCGCGGGCTCACGCTCGGCATGAAGCTCGAAAACTGGCCGCCGGCCGGCCTGGAGAAAATGACGCCCTGATCTTCAAGGCGTTCAGGAGAAGCGCAAAATGCGGCACGGTCACGGACTACGGAAGCTCAACCGCACCACGAGCCATCGCCTGGCGATGTTCAGAAACATGACGAACTCGCTGCTGCGTCACGAGCTGATCAAGACCACGCTGCCGAGGGCGAAGGAGCTTCGGCGCGTGGTCGAACCGATGATCACGCTAGGCAAGAAGCCGACACTCGCCAATCGCCGCCTCGCATTCAACCGGCTGCGAGATCGCGAGATCGTCACCAAGCTGTTCGCCGAGATCGGCCCGCGCTACGCGAAGCGCAACGGGGGCTACCTGCGGATCCTGAAGTCCGGGTTTCGCCTGGGTGACAACGCACCGCTTGCGGTCGTGGAACTGCTCGACCGACCCGAGCCGAAGCAGCACGAGGACAGCAAGCCTGCCGCCAAGAGCTGAGCCGCGCTTGGCGCAAGCGTACGGAAAAGCCGGGCTCGTCCCGGCTTTTTTGTTTGCCACCGCCGCCGCGGGGGCGACGGTGCGATGGCGGTGAGGGTGCGTTCCCGCGCGGCGCTGCGCCACATCGGGCTCTGGCTGCGCCAGCTTGGGCCGGGCCTCGTCAGCGGGGCGGCCGACGACGACCCGAGCGGCATCGGCACCTATTCCCAGGCGGGTGCGCAGTTCGGCTTCAACGCGCTCTGGACGGTCATACTCACCTATCCGCTGATGGTGGGAATCCAGGTCGTGAGCGCGCGCATCGGACGCGTGACCGGACATGGCGTGGCGGCCAACATCCGCAAGCTCTACCCGACGTGGCTCCTGTACGCGGTGGTCGGTCTGCTCGCGTTTGCCAACACGCTCAACATCGGGGCCGATATCGGCGCCATGGGCGAGGCGCTGCAGCTGCTGGTGGGCGGGCCGGAGCATGGCCATGCGCTGCTTTTCGGGGTCGCCTCGGTTTTGCTGCAGGTGTTCCTGCCCTATCCGCGCTATGCGCCGCTGCTCAAGTGGCTGGTGCTCGCGCTGTTCGCCTACGTCGCGACACTGTTTGCCGTCCACATCGACTGGCCCGAGGTTGCCGCGCGCACGGTGTGGCCGCAGGTGCAGTTCAAGACCGACTATCTGCTGATGATCGTCGCGGTATTCGGCACTACCATCAGCCCGTACCTGTTCTTCTGGCAGGCCTCGCATGAGGTCGAGAACCAGCGCTCGACCGCCGGCCACGCACCGCTCCTCGACGCGCCCGAGCAGGCGCGCGAGCATCTCTATCGGATCAAGATCGACACCTATCTCGGGATGGGCTTTTCGAACTTCATCGCCTTCTGCATCATTCTGACGACGGCGGTGACGCTCAATCAGCACGGCGTCACCGACATCTCGAGCTCGGCCGCCGCCGCCGCCGCGCTGCGACCGGTCGCGGGCGAGTTCGCCTTCACGCTGTTTGCTGCCGGCATCATCGGTACCGGAATGCTCGCCGTGCCGGTGCTCGCGGGGTCCGCCGCTTACGCCGTAGCGGAAGCGTTGGAATGGCGGGCCGGCCTCTCGCTCAAGCCGCTCGAAGCCAAAGGCTTCTACGCAATCATCACGACCGCGACGCTGATCGGCGTCGTCATCGACTTTACGCCGATCGACCCGATGAAGGCGCTCGTCTGGGCAGCGGTGGTGAACGGCGTGATCGCCGTTCCGATCATGGTGGTCATGATGCTATTGGCGGCGAAGGGCGAAGTAATGGGGCCGTTCGTCGTCTCCGGGCGCTTGCGCGTGCTCGGTTGGCTCGCCGCCGGCCTGATGGGAGCCGCGGTGGGGGCGATGCTTTGGAGCATCGCACACTAGGGCCTGACGGCGTGAGCGCCACGCTGCAGCGCAAGCAACGGGACGTTCCGCCGCGCCGCTCGGACTGATAGCATCGGAGCAAGGTCCTTACCCCCCCGGCGGTTTGGCTCGTGGCGATCGTCCTCTTCACCGATTTCGGCTCCAGCGACCCCTACGTCGGCCAGGTCGAGGCGGTGCTCGACCGCATGGCGCCGCTCGCGCGCGTGATCCATTTGCTGCACGCGGCGCCGCCGTTCAACGTGCGCGCCGGGGCACACCTGCTCGCCGCGCTCGCGCACGGGTTCCCGCCTGGTCAGGTATTCGTCAGCGTGATCGATCCAGGCGTCGGCACCGACCGGGCCGGGGCGGTCCTGCGCGCCGATGCGAGCTGGTACGTCGGCCCCGACAACGGCCTGCTCTCGATCGTCGCGGCGCGCGCGGCCGACTGCGCGGTGTGGCGGATCGCGCGCGCAGCGCCCGAGGCGTCGCCGACGTTTCACGGTCGCGACGTGTTTGCGCCGGTGGCCGCCGCGATCGCGACCGGCCGCTTTCCGAACGCGGATGTCGCGCCGGCGGATGGGTTGAGCGTGCGTCTGAGCGCCGATGACCTCGGCGAGGTGATCTACGTCGACCACTACGGCAGCGCCTTCACCGGGATTCGTGCCCGGGGATTGCCGCTCAGCGGCTGCCTGGGCGCGAGCGGGCGCAAGATCGCTCACGCTCGGGTATTTGCCGAAGCACCGCCGGGGGTCCCGTTCTGGTATGAGAACTCGAGCGGGCTCGTAGAAATAGCCGTGAATCGCGGCAGCGCCGCGGCCGTGCTTGGACTGGCCGTTGGCGCGCCGGTCGCCTGGGAGGATTGAGCGGAAATGGCGCAGACCGTCCTCTACACCGCCGGCCACAGCAATCAACCGATCGACGAATTTCTCGGCCTGTTGGCCGGTGCGCACGTGGCGCGGCTGGTCGACGTGCGGGCCCGCGCGCGATCCCGGCGCTGGCCGCAATACGACGGCGAGGCGCTCGCGCGCTCGCTCGCGGGGCAGGGGATCCAGTACGTGTGGCGCGGCGAGGCGCTCGGCGGATTTCGCCGGCCGAGCGCCGATTCGCCGCACACCGCGCTCCGCGGCGCGTTCCGCGGCTTCGCCGACCACATGGCGAGCCCGCAGTTCGCGGACGCGATCGCGTTGCTGCTGGACGAGGCCGCGCGCACGCCGGTGGCCATCATGTGCGCGGAGAAGCTGCCGAGCGAGTGTCATCGCTCGCTCATCGCCGACTACGTGCTCGCGCGCGGCGTCGAGGTCGTGCACCTCATCGCCCCAGGGGAGCGCGAGACGGCCCAGCTCAGCCGGACGGCGCGAATCGTGGGCAATAGCGTCGTGTACGACGCGCAGCCGCGATTGCTCTGAGCGCTCGCCCTCTAGGCGTCGGGCGGATCGTCGTGCATCGTCGCCGGGCGCGTGCCTGGCGTATCATGCCCCGAGGTGCGGCGAGACGGAAACTGATTCGGCCATGTCGACAATGGGAAGCTCGATCGCGCGGGTCGCAAGACTCGCCATCGGCCTGGCCGCGGTAGGCCTCGCGGCGGCCGCGCTCGCGCAAGCGGCCGGCAGCCTGGTGATCGTGCTCGACGTGGACGGAGCAATTGGTCCGGGAACCGCCGACTACGTCCATCGCGGCCTGGAGAAGGCGGCGCAACGCAAGGCGGCGCTGGTGGTCCTGCGCATGGATACGCCGGGCGGCCTCGATCTGGCGATGCGCGAGATCATCAAGGACATCCTCGGCTCGGAAGTTCCGGTCGCGGCCTATGTCGCGCCGGGCGGGGCGCGGGCGGCAAGCGCGGGCACCTATATCCTCTACGCGGCCCACGTCGCGGCGATGGCACCGGCGACGAATCTCGGCGCGGCGACCCCGGTCGCCATCGGTATTGGCGGTGATGCGTCGAAGCCGAGCGAGCCGGTGAAGAGCGATCGCGATCGGGCGCAAAAGAAAGGCGCGGCGAAGGCGGATGAACATTCGCCCGACACCATGACGCGCAAGCAAGTGAACGACGCCGCGGCCTACATCCGCGGACTCGCGCAGCTGCGCGGCCGCAATGCCGAGTGGGCCGAGCGGGCCGTGCGCGAGGCGGTGAGCCTGTCGGCCGAGGAGGCGGCGCGCGAACACGTGATCGACCTCGTGGCGCGCGATGTCGACGCTTTGGTCGGTGCGATCGACGGGCGTTCGGTGAGCGTGCGCGACAAGACGGTCAAGCTCGCACTCGCCGGCGCGAAGCTCGAGACGATGGCGCCGGACTGGCGGACGAAGTTCCTCAGCGTGCTCGCGAATCCGAGCCTCGCGCTGATCCTGATGCTGGTGGGCGTGTATGGGTTGTGGTTCGAGTTCTCGAACCCGGGCTTCCTGTTTCCGGGCGTGCTCGGCGCGATTTGCATCCTGCTCGCGATGTTCGCGTTCCAAATGCTGCCGGTGAACTACGCCGGCCTTGCGCTCGTCCTGCTCGGAATCGGGTTCATGATCGCGGAGGTATTCTTGCCGACCTTCGGCTCGCTCGGCATCGGCGGGGTGATCTCGTTCGTGGTCGGCGCGATCATGCTGGTCGACAGCGACATCCCCGGGTTCGGCATCCCGATCCCGCTCATCGCCGGTCTCGCGCTCGCAAGCGCCGCGTTCGTGATTCTGGTCGGCGGCTTGGCGGTACGCGCCCGTACCCGGCCGGTGGTCACCGGACGCGAGGAGCTGCTGGGAAGTACCGGGGAAATCATCGCTAGCGCGCCGGGCGAAGGTTGGGCGCGGGTGCGCGGCGAAACATGGCGCGTGCGCAGCAGCGAGCCGCTTGCCCCCGGCGCGCGGGTCCGCGTCACCTCGATCGACGGCCTCACGCTCGAGGTGACGCCGGACGCGGGCACGGGCTAGGAGAGCGAGATGATGTTCGGCCTCAGTTACGGATTGGGCGTGACGTTGATTGTCGCGCTGGTGCTCGCCGCCTCGAGCCTGCGCGTCCTGCGCGAATACGAACGCGGCGTGGTGTTTCTGCTCGGCCGCTTCTGGCGAGTAAAGGGGCCCGGCCTGGTGCTAGTCGTGCCCGGCTTCCAGCAGATGGTGAAGGTGGGATTGCGCGTCGTCGTGCTCGACGTGCCGAGCCAGGACGTGATCTCGCGCGACAACGTCTCGGTCAAGGTGAACGCGGTCGTGTACTTCCGGGTCGTCGATGCGCAGAAGGCGATCATCCAGGTCGAGAACTTCCTCAACGCGACCAGCCAGCTCGCGCAGACCACACTGCGCGCGGTGCTCGGCAAGCATGAGCTCGATGAAATGCTGTCGGAGCGCGAGAAGCTCAACCTCGATATCCAGCGCATCCTCGACGCGCAGACCGACGCCTGGGGCATCAAGGTGACGAACGTCGAGATCAAGCACGTCGACCTCAACGAGACGATGGTGCGGGCGATCGCGCGCCAGGCCGAGGCCGAGCGCGAGCGGCGCGCGAAGGTGATCCACGCCGAGGGCGAGCTGCAGGCGTCGAAGAAGCTGCTCGAGGCGGCGCAGATGCTCGCGCAGGCGCCCCAGGCGATGCAACTCCGCTTTCTGCAGACGCTTACGCAGATCGCGGGTGACAAGAGCTCGACCATCGTGTTCCCGCTACCGGCGGATCTCTTCGGCATTCGGCGTTCGGGCGACGGCAGCTGAGTACTCGAATCCGCAAACTCGGGTGACGTGTCGGCCGACGCCGGGCGAAGAACACCCCTACCGCTTGCAGCCTGAGTGCCGAGCCGCGCTGCTTCATGCTCGGAAATCGGTCAGGCCGAGTGCCACATCATGACCGCCGACGCGCTGTCCTTTCGTCAAACCGCGCGCGTCAAGATGGCCTACTTCCGCTTGCGGACCCTAAGCAGTCCACCCTGTCCACAATAAGCAGACGCCCATTAGTCGGCCGAAGTCAAGGGACAACAACAGCACCTCTCACAAGATAGTTGCGAGGTTCTACAAACAATTTCTCACCACCTTCACTTCCTGCAGGTTCGCTAACCGCGCCCGTTTTCTCATTTTGCTGGCGGCGAACCGAATCGCGCCAGACACCCGTGGGGATCAAGCTGTCGCGATGCTCTGCGAGCGCCCTGGCGGCTTTTGCCGCCCCAGAGAAACGTTGGTGCCAAACCAAGTCCAAAGAGTTGTATTACATTGCGAGTGGCTGTCGAGGCTGCGACGCCAGTCCTTAGATGGCTCATGGCTTGGGCGATTCAGTTCCCTGCATTCGTTAGGTGGCACAAACACGGCGTCCAATCATTCGCGCTGGTTGTGTGCCAGTCCGCTTCTCAGGCTCACCGTGTTTGGCCAAACCGTTACACAAAGCATCGATTAACCTCGAAGGGCTTCTGCTCGCGCAGCATGTGGTAGCACGCTCGCGCGAGCTTGTGTGCGACCGCCTTGAGCGCCACGACTCGGTTGGTCTGGCGCTTCTTGCGCTCGTAGAAGCTCTTCGCCTCCGGACAGTAGCGCAGTGCGAAGTTCGCGGCCTCCACAAAGGCCCAGCTCAGGTACTTGTTACCGTTCTTCGCGTTGCCTTCGCCCTTCTTCTTGTGGTTGCTCTCGCGCAGGCTATTCACACAGCGGCAGTAGGAACTGAAGTTGCCCACCTTGGCAAAGCGCGCCACTGTCCCCGTCTCGAGCATGATCGTCGTCGCCAGGATCTCGCCAATGCCCGGCACGCTCTTCAGCAGGCGGTACTCGGGTCGTAAGCCCACCCGCGCTTGCAGCCGCTGCTCCAGCCGCACGATGCGCTCTTGCAGCACCTGGCTAACCGCACGATTGGATTCCACGGCCAGCGTCACATCCGGCCCGAAACCCAGCTCCGTGACCTGGGTCGCCGTCAGCCGCTTGATCGCCTCGCTCTTCATGTGCCCGCCGGTTTGCCGCGTCACGATGCTCTCAATCGCAAGTATCTGCGCCGTGCGGCAACGCACCAGTTGCATGCGCTTGCGCGCCAGGTCGCGTGCCGCACGCTCCTCCCGCGGATAAATGTACCCCTCAGCCAGCAGCCCCAGACGCAGCAGATGTGCCAGATACGCCGCGTCGGCAAAGTCCCCGCTGTACTTCAGCCCCTCGTACTTCTTGATCGCGCTCGGGTGCGCCAGATGCACCCGGTAGCCCGCATCCATCAAACCGTCCACTAGGAAGTACCAGTTATACGTAGACTCCACTACCACGCCCACCAGCTCCTCACGATACGGCTCCAGTGCCGCTCGAATTTGCCCCATATCGTTCGGCAACCGCTTTTCGAACACGCTCCGGTCTCCCTCGTCTGCGACCACCACAACACTATTGTTCGAATGCAGGTCTATGCCGCAATATTTCATCTCGGCCTCCTTCGGGTCAAAGTCCACTTCGCAACTTGACTTTAACCCCGCCGCTTAACCGCGGCGTGGAGGCCGACTATATGATTATCATTGGTTTGCTCACTTCACTTTTTCGATGTCTCCGGGCTTCCAGCTCTTGTCTAATGCAGCTGCGGTTGGACTGTACAGCGTGAGGATGGCAAAGGCTCGCGCTTCGCGCGACCGGCGAGCCGACGGTCCAGGCGTTATGCGGACAATCAAAATGCCGGCAGCGAACTCGAAATCTGGTGCTGACTGCAGTTGACGCGTGTTCTCGCGGAGGTCGAATGTCCGCAATAGGGTGCAATTTGCGAAGACCGGTCTTGGCCGAGGGTGTGTAAAAACGCAAACGTTGACTATATTGAGGGTATCGACGTCAGCGGATCAGCGCATGAAGCGATTCATCGAAGGCGAGGAGCGAACTCAGGTCACGTTGCTGCCCGAGTGCCTTGACGACTATGTGGGGCCCGATAACCCGGTGCGGGTGGTCGAAGCGTTTGTCGAGCAACTCGATCTGCGCCAGATGGGGTTCGAAGGCGTTGACCCCTAGGCGACCGGACGGCCGTCGTACCACCCGGCGGTGCTGCTGAAGCTCTACATCTACGGCTATCTGAACCGCATTCAATCCAGTCGCCGTCTGGAGCGCGAGGCCCAGCGCAACGTCGAGCTGATGTGGCTCACGGGGCGGCTGAGGCCGGACTTCAAAACCATTGCCAACTTCCGCAAGGACAACGGGTCGGCGATTCGCAGGGTGTGTCGCCAGTTCATCGTGCTCTGCCGCCAGCTCGACCTATTCACGCAGGCGCTGGTGGCGATCGACGGGAGCAAGTTCAAGGCGGTGAACAACCGTGACCGCAACTTCACCCCGGCCAAGATGCAGCGGCGCATGGCGCAGATCGAGGAGAGTATCGCGCGCTACCTGGTGGGGCTGGACACGGCCGACCGGGCCGAGCCCGAGATCGCTGAGCTCAAGAAGGGTCATCTGCAGGACAAGATCGCCACCCTGAAGGAGCGGATGCAGCAGCTCAAGGGGCTCGAAGCGCAGATGCTCGCCAGCCCGGATCAACAGGTGTCGCTGACCGACCCGGATGCGCGTTCGATGAAGAGCCGCGATGGTGGCATCGTCGGTTACAACGTGCAGACCGCGGTGGACACCAAGCACCACCTGATCGTGGCACACGAGGTCGTCAGCGAGGGCGTCGATCGCGACCAGTTAAGTCAGGTCGCCGAGCAGGCGCGTGAAGCCACCGGGATCGAAGACCTCACCGTGGTGGCCGACCGCGGCTACTTCAAGGGCGAGCAGATCCTGAAATGTGAGCAGGCGGGCATCACTCCGATCGTGCCCAAGACGCTGACCTCAACGAGCAAGGCCGACGGTCGTTTCGACAAGCAGGACTTTGTCTACATCGCCGCGGACGATGAATACCGCTGCCCCGCAGGGCAACGGGCGATCAAGCGCTTTAGCAGTGTCGAGCGCGGCATGACCCTGAACAAGTACTGGTCCTCGGCTTGCCCAAGGTGTCCGCTCAAAGCGCGTTGCACACCGAGCGTCTATCGGCGCATCGCGCGCTGGGAACATGAAGCGGTCCTCGACGCGATGCAGGAGCGGCTCGATCGTCAGCCGGAGATGATGCGCGTGCGCAGGCGCACGGTCGAGCATCCGTTTGGAACGATCAAGCACTGGATGGGCTGGACCCACTTCTTGACGAAGACGCTGGCGCGCGTGCGCACTGAGATGAGTCTGCACGTGCTTGCCTATAACCTGAAGCGCGTGATGCGCATCCTGGGTATCGGCGAAATGCTCCGCGCGCTGACGGCCTGAGCCGCACAGGCTCACTTTTGGCCTGACAAGCGGGCGTTCCCGGCCGCAAGCACGCCGAATCGACCTCGACACGCTCAAAAACTGCTGGACAGCGATGCGCGGCTCCGTGCTCCCTGACCCATCTTCTACAGTTCCTTTCTAAAAAGTCTGCCATGTCAGCCACTTGTGAGCGCTACCGAGGCGTAGTGACACGAGCGGCGTGGCGCTGAGGGTCCCCGGCCGGCCCTCGAGTCAGGGCTCTCGCACAGTCGGCGGCAAGGCGACTCCACAAGCCTGGAACACCTTCCCTACCGTGCCCGGCACCTCGGTGCGCAGCGTGTACGCTTTGCCGTTTACGTTGAGGTCGACCTCCTGCAGATGATCGAGATCGTTGACGATGTCGGCCCACTCCAGTTTCCAATCGCGCTGAGCCAGACGTTCGTCGAGTTCGACGCGCAGTAACAGAGCCAGGAACGAGCAGAACACGTGGCCGCGAATCGTGTCGTCGCACTTGTGGAAGATTGGCCGCGTGTCGAGCTGGCTCTTGGCGGTGCGGAAGATGGCTTCGACCAGCCATAACTGCTTGTACTTGAGCGCGAGCTCGCGCGCCGATAGCTCGGTGTTAGTAGTCAACACCCATTTGCCGTCGAAGCGCGCCTCGGCCTTGACCCGCTCGTGGTCGATGGCAAAGCGAGTGCCGGTGGTCTTGACGTACTTGCGGTAGCCGCGGTTGCCGATGAGTTGCTTGTCGCCGGCTTTGAGCGCCGCGCTGAGCGATTCGACGATCGCTTCGCGCTCATGGCGATCCTTGGTGGCCTGGTCCTCGTTGAGACACACCACGTAGCGGTGATCCTCGACGCAGACTTCCTTGACCTTGAGCGGCGCCGGCGCCTTGGGGTCGGCGCTCTTCGGATAGACTTCCTCGTAGCGCCCGGCGCGGGCGAGAACTTCTTCGTTTGCCTCCTTGAAGCGGCGCATGCGCACCCCGAGGATGTACTTCCAGCCGCGCTGCTTGATCGCGGCGATCGTCGCTTCGCTGATCATGCCGCGGTCGGCAACTACACAGATCTCGTTCACCTTGAAGTAGCCGCGCAGCCGATCGACGATCGGCACCAGGCTCTTGACGTCGGCGCTATTGCCCGGCCAAAGCTCGCTCAGGATCGGCCGGCCCTCGTTATCGACCACGACGCCCACCACCATCTGCTTCAAGTCCGGCCGATGATCCTTGGAGTGGCCGTATTGACCCAGACTTTCGCCCCCTTCACCCTCGAAGTAGATTGAAGTGGTATCGAAGAACACGATATCGAGCGCGCTGAACAGATCGCGCCGCCGCTCGAACAGCCGCTCCTCGATCAAGTCCTTGCGGGTGCGCAAAGGCGCGCTACGCGCATCGAGCTGCGCCAGCGGTTCCCCCAGCCAGCCCATCGCTCGATAGAACTGGTGCAGTTCGAGTCCTTCGGCGCCGCGAATCGCATAGAAGGCCTTCCACTTCTCCGCCGCGCGATCCGAGCCGGGAGCAAACAGCCGATGCAGCACGGTCACGAACACCGCGCGCTCCAGCGAGAAGCCAAACCGCCGCTCTCCCGCGAGCGCGCTCAGCACGCGGTCGATCCCGAGTTGCTGCCACAGCCGCTCGAAGATCAGTGCCGGTCCAACGCTACGAGTAGCCACTGTGACGCCGTCGCCTTCGGCGTGCGCCCCCAACACCGCCCACTTCTCGGAGAAACGTCCGAGCGAGGCGAGCAGACGATCGAGCTCACCAGAGGCGCGCAACACATCCAGGCGTCCGAGCCGGGCGAGGACCCGTTGCTGAATGCGGCCCTTGACGCGCTGGTTCTCGACCAGCAGCAGATAGGTTCGGTTGGCATTGGTCTGCGTGCGGATGAACACCGGCTGTTGTGTCACCACTCTGCGACGGCGACATTCTCGGCCTTACTGTCGCTACAGGTCAAGCCGTACCGCGTAAGACGTGACACTACGTTTTGCAGCCACCTCCCCGCAAAGCCAGTACCGACGCGGGATCGCCTTCAAAACAGGCCGCAAAGTGTAGAAGACGGGTTTGAGCCTTGGGCGCAAGCTCGGTGTCCGTCTTGGCGCCAGCCAAATCAATTCTTGATTACCAATGAGGCTCAGTTGGTGAGCCACTGGGGTACGCATACTGGCATCGCTTGATTTTCCAAGGAGCTAAGCGATGCCGAAGAACAAGGTGCAATTTCAGCGTGGCCTGGGTTTGCGCGAATTCATGGCGAGGTACGGAACACGGGAACAATGCGAGCAGGCGCTGTTCGC
>Ga0187846_10000391_pt1 | contig 25861 bp, 22 predicted proteins | sample TC_taG_FD_161473 | JGI IMG/M metagenome (GOLD analysis project Ga0187846, IMG submission 161473) | Biofilm microbial communities from the roof of an iron ore cave, State of Minas Gerais, Brazil - TC_06 Biofilm (v2) | ecosystem: Environmental > Terrestrial > Deep subsurface > Cave > Wall biofilm... | reverse complement strand
CAACGATGCATGTGGCCGTACAGGGTGGCGATCCCGTTGCCGTGGTCGATCTCGACAACCTTGCCGTAAGCTCCCCGATATCCTGCATAGATCACGATCCCAGGCGCCGTGGCATAAACCGGCGACGTATAGGCTGCATCGAGGTCTAGCCCGGTGTGGAATGCAGCCCTCCCGTTAAACGGATCACGGCGGGGACCGAACCGGCTGCCGACTTGGTAATGCTCGAGCGGAGTCGACAGCGGAAGTGCCTTCGCCAAGTCGCGAATACTGGCGAGCCCGTCTGCGACGATACCGCCAGCGGGTTGATCCGCTCTTGTCGGGGGTACGAAGGGACCGCCTTCGGCGCGGTTCGTGGCGTAATGCGAAAACAAACGCGAGACATCGACTCCTGCCGATGCGAGAATGCGCTTGAACTCGTCTAGACTTCGGCGGCCGAGTTCAGCGATACCATGTTTCGCCTCCGTGGAAAAAATGGGCGCGCTCATGTCTGAATGCGCTAGACCGTCTTCAGACAAATTAAGTTGGGACAGCTCCGGTTCGACTGACCCGGCTGCCGCGGTCTGCTCTGCCGGCGGCGTCTCGCGCTCCGAAAGCTTTTGTTCGAGCCCATGGAGTCTCATCTCGCTTAATTCGAGTTGACTGCGGAGCGTGTCCGCTTGGCGTGCCAGCGACGATAGCCGATCCTCCGCGACCACACGATCGCGGGTGGTGATCGCAAGCCTATCCCGCAGGTCCGCGACATCATCCTGCAGGTCGACATTCGCGCTTTCCGCGCGAGCTACGGCCGATCTCTCATTACCAAGGAGGCGAACGTAGCCTATTTGGCTGATGCCGAGATAGACCAGCGCGGTCGCAACCGCGACCACTACTGCTAAAGCGCAAGCTTGGACGGCCGGCGGCGGCGCGATCTGCGATGACCGGGTTGCCGTCCTAAACTGGATGCGTACTACAGGGAAGAGCCTCCTTCCCCGGATTGCAGGTTCGGCGACCATGTTCGCCCCCCAGGTGCGGCCGCACCGTGGGCGTCCGGAAAGGGGAGCCCGGACCAGGTCGCGGCACCGTCAGGCCAAAGCAGCGTTGTCGGCCGATTGATCTATGATGCTTCCCGGCCCAGCCACTTTGTCACACGTTAACCTCTCGATCGCAGGCTGACAACAATCGATTGCTAATCTAGATCATCCAACCTGTTCTTGGCCGCAGAGCTAGGTATCTCGAAAGGCAAAAGCAAGCGCGGGGTAATCGATCCGCAATTGCAAGCCCAGGATTGGACGGCTGATGCCATACCGGATTTGCCGAGGCGCGACGGGGGGCAAGCCGCATTGACACGATTTCGCGACCTCTCTGATGTGGGTTGGCTTAGTGTCGGTGTCGAACGTCCTGCCGAAACTTCGGGCGAGATGAGACCTCAACCTTGACTTGATCTCCGCGTGCCTCCTGCGGGGCGAACTGAGTGCGGTAGTATTCCGCGAAGAACCCATCGAGACGCAGTAACTCCGTTAGAGTTCCCTGCTCGGCGATGAAGCCCCCGCGCAGCACGACGATCCGGTCGCAGCGCTGCACCGTCGACAAACGGTGAGCGATTATAAAGGTGGTGCGACCCGCCATCAGCCCCTCGATCCCGGCCATCACGAGCGCCTCGGTCGTCACATCGAGGGCTGAAGTCGGCTCGTCGAGGATCAGGATTGGGGCATTGCGCAGAAGGGCGCGGGCGATGGTGATCCGCTGCTTTTCTCCCTCCGAGAGAGCCGCTCCGGATTCACCAAGAAGCGTGTCGTAACCTGCTGGAAGCGAGCCGATCAGATCGTCAATCCGCGCCATTCGAGCCGCTTGCTTGATCGCCGCGTCGTCGGCCCCTGGGCGACCGTAGGCAATGTTGTCGCGCACCGAAAGCGGAAAAATCAGCGGCGGCTGAAGTACCATCCCGATCTGGTTGCGTAGCGCTCTCAGCCTGTATTCGCGGACATCGTTGCCGTCGATCGTTACGGAGCCTGCCGATGGATCGTAGAACCGGGGCAACAAACCGAGAAGCGTCGATTTGCCCGCTCCGGTCGGGCCGACGACAGCGATCTTAGTCCCGGCCGGTACTTTCAAGTCAACGTCCACCAGGATTGGGGTATCGGGACGATAGCGGAAGCTGACCCCGGACCAGGCGACTTCCCCGCGCGCCCCGCTCAGAGGGAAGTTTCGGGTGCCGTCCTCGAGATCGGGCTCGGTGTCGAGAATCTCGAAAATCCTGCGAGCGCCCACCCGTGCACCTGCGATCAGCCCCCAACTCTGCGTAATCTGGTTGATCGGCGCATAAAGCTGGGCGAGGTAGGAGACAAATACGATCAGCTGCCCGATCGACAGTTTGCCGGAGATCACGGCCTGGGCCCCGGCAAAGACGACGAGCGCCGTCCCGCCGGCGATCACGAGGTTGACGGTACCTGAATAGAAAGTCTGCCAGCTATAAAGCCGCAACGTAGCCTGCAGGCTCTCGTGGCTAGCCCCCATAAAGCGCCGATGCTCTTCGTCTTCCTTTGTAAATGCCTGCACCAGTTTGATCGACGACATTGCCCATTGGACGAGCGAGTACACCCGACTCTCGGTGGTGCGGACATCGCCGGCGACCTCGACAATCTTGCGGTTGAACAGCGAAATCAACGCAAACAGAACCGGAACGACCGTTAGCGAAAGCATAGTCAGCGACGGGTCGAGCGGGAACAGAACAAGGAGCATGCCCGCCAACAGAACTAAAGCTGACAGGATAGGCAACGCACCGTTCATGATCATCGTCTGGACGGCGAAACTGTCCGCAGTGATCCGGTACAGCAGATCACCCACCCGCTGCCGGCTGTGGAAAGCGAGTGATAGCCGCTGAAGGTGAGCGTAGAGAGCACCGCGCAGGTCATTTACCATATTTTGACCGATGCGGATCGCTGTATAGTTGTGAAGCAGGGTCAGCGCCCCCGCGCCGAAGTGAACGACAACGATCCCGACCGAAGCGAAAACGAGCAGATTTACCGGGGACAACGACAACGCGGCGATCGCGAACGGCTTACCGCCAAGCGCGTTGTCGATAACAACTTGCAGTGGCCAGGGCTTCAGAAGCTCGAAGCCGGCGATCAGCAACACCTGCAGCAGCGCCCAGGCGATCCTCCACCGATGCTGCTTCAGATAGGGGAGAAGCTTTATCGCCATCGGCGTGCCGGCTCGACCCTGGTTTGACAAGGAGCGAAGCTATCTTTACCCCCGAACAAGCGGGGTTTCGGAGGTTCCGCGCGACGTTGTCGCTGGATTGCCACTGTTGCGGGAATGGCGGATCCGGGGTGGTGGGTGTCGCGCAGTCTCGAGCGGCACCAGCCGAACCTGCTTGGCGACGGTCTCGACGATTCGGTGCGTTAATCGACCAAAGTCGACAAGTTGCCAGCCGATTGCACCAATATTGACCGTCCCCGCAACACCGATGACCGCCCCCACTAGTGGCCAGCCGAGGATTAGAACAAATGCCGTTAAAGCCGCGTAGCTGCGCAGCAGGAACAGAGCAAGATGAGATAACCGCATCGCACAGCGGACGCGAAGCAGCCGCTTGCTACCACCGTGATTCTCAGTGCAGACCGTAACCAGACAGCGGCTGCACAGGCCGCGCGCGATCTTGAGGTCCCAATTGCTCCATCCCGTGTCCGCGGCGATAAGGTATTTTTGGGGTACAAGAAAATCCGTCAGCCCCGCGAGCAGCACCTCCTTCTCGGCGCCAGCTTCGCTCCAATAGGAGAGATGGAAGGCGCGCTCCCTCCAGCAGATTCGGGCGCGCTGCTCAGTCTCCGTGAAGCCGATATGGGTTTGCGCGCGCATTTGCTTTACGCGCCATTTTATGCGCTCCCAGCCCCGCAATAACGGACCGAGATAAATCAACAACGCGGTGAGTGTCCTGGCTCTGACCCCGGTGAGGTTGAAGCCCCCAAAGCGCTTGTCGATCGGCGCGTGCAGCGCGCCGTTTACGCAAACGCCCCAGGTCGCGAGCAGCGGAACGGTGAGCAGCCACAGCCACCCGCCGCAGGCGATCCCAGCGAATGCCAGCGCAAGCGAGGCGGCACTCCATTCGAAGGTCAGCGGCAGCAGCGCCGTGAGCGACGAAGGCGGCTCGTACATGGTTTGAAACAGACCGCGTCCGAACACTCCGGAATAAATTACCGGCCGGCGCGAGAGAAGCAGCGAGGCGGACAGGTCGCCATAGATGCGGCCAAGCCATTTTGCCTGACCAAAAAGGTTGAAGCGAAACGGGTGCTTTGAATAGACGAGCGCCTCTGCCTTGCCATAGCCTCTCTGCTGGTTGCAGTAAGCCCTTACAGTGTTCCGTCGGAAATGCCAAACAACAGCAGCGGCGCTAAAGCCAATAACATACCCGGCGTCCTGAAAGCGCCAGCATATGTCGACATCATCACCGGCCGCGCAATAGATCGGATCGAAGCCGCCAAGGTTCAACAGCGCGTCGCGGCGGAACGCCATGTTGCAGCCGGCAATGTGTTCAGCGACCTCGTCACTAATCAGTACATGCGTCGGCCCACCCGGGGCGACCGCGACGACTGCCGGAACAAGCGCGTCCTCGGGCGGCGGGAAATTGGGTCCTCCGCAAGCGGCGAGGTTGCTGGCCTCCATCCTGGCGACAAGATAGTTCAGCCAATCCGGGTCGGCGACGCAGTCGCTGTCGGTATACGCGACGATTTCCCCGGAGGCCGCCTCGGCGCCAACATTGCGTGCAACACTCAGCCCCTTGTTGGGCTGGCTGATGATCCGGCAAAAGCCGAAGCCTTCGGCAATCTCAAGGGTACGGTCGCGCGAGCCGTCGTTGACGACGATCACCTCGTAATCCGGATAGCTGAGCGCCGAGAGCGAGGCCAGACACCGATCGATCGTGCGCTCGGCATTGTAGGCACACACCACTACGGAGACCCGCGGGTAGCGTTGTAGGAGGGGTGGCAAGACGCTCTTGTACTGGCGGCCTACCTCTCCGAGGGAGGGCTTGGGCGTGCGTTCCCGGTCGACGAGACCAAAAGCCCAATCCTCGATTAGATGTCCTCCAGTAAACCACTCGTCGGTCCAGGCGAAGACAAATGTCCCGGCGACACCACTCTCGAAGGCCGAGCGAATTTGCCAGGAAAGGATACGCCGCTGTTCTTCCTCCCCCTGACGCATCGAATCGACACCGAATTCGGTCAACACCAGCGGCTGGTCAACCGCGAGATTGTGTAGCCTCGCGATGTATCGGCGGAATGCTGACTCGTCGTGGAGATAGATGTTGAAGCAAACGAAGTCGGTGAGGTCGATCGTCAGATATTCGGTTGACGGGAAGTTGGCATAGCTGACGAGCGCTTCCGGGTGCTCTTCTCTGACGCATGTGACGAGGCATCGGACGAAGCGGCGCACGGCTTCGGCACCGTGCCAGCGTACAATGTCCGGAGGGATCTCGTTGCCGACGAGGTAGCCGAACACACCAGAGTGTCGGCGACAGTCGCGCACCCCGGCGGCTACTGTCTTCCGGATCTCGGCTTGGATCGCAGCGCTGTCGAGAAATGCGATGTGTTGCGACCAGGAAAGCCCGACAAGAACCTTCAAACCTACCCGATGAGCGGCATCAAGCAGCCATGCGGGCGGCACCGTGAAGACCCGCACGGTGTTGACGCCGGCTTCCCCCATCAGAGCGAAATCCCTCTCGACCACCGTGAGCTCGGGAAACTGCGCGCCGTGGCCGCCTTGCGCGAATGGGCCGTAGGTTACACCCCTAATAAAATGCTTCTGCTTCCCGGAGAAGAAAAACTTGCCGTGGACGCGAATTGCTCCCGGCGGATCGACTTGCGCCGCTTTGAACGTTGGGGGTCGCATCGCGACCTCGTCGATCTCGACCGTGGTCATCTGGGAAGCTCCCGGGAGACTCGCCGCCGCGACCGAGACCAGCATAGGCGGCGCCCGCACAACGGGCGTTAACAAATTTCATTCCCTGCACCCGCTGTCAGACTGCAGTCAGCTACGGCGAGCTGCCAAGGGCCTGCTGCCTCGCGCAACGCTCGTGCCAGGCAAAAGCGGTGCCGATGATAGTCTGAAGGTCTGAGCGCTGGGCTCGCCAGCCGAGCCGCTCGGCTGCGCGGCTTGGATCGGCGACGAGCACCGGAGGGTCACCCGGACGCCGAGCGGTTTCGCGCCGGGGGATAGCCCGCCCGCAGACCAATTCGGCCGCGGTGATCACTTCGCGAACCGAATGACCACGTCCCGTCCCGAGATTGAGCGCCATGCTCTCGCGCCCGGCACAAAGATGCTCGAGCGCCCGCAAATGAGCCTCGGCCAAATCCTCGACGTGAATGTAATCGCGTATCGCTGTTCCATCCGGCGTCGGATAATCGGTCCCATAGATTTCGATATGCGGCCGTTGCTCAAGGGCCGTCTGCACCACCAGCGGAACGAGGTGGGTTTCGGGCTCGTGAAGTTCACCGATCTCGCCCTCGGAGTCGGCTCCTGCAGCATTAAAATAGCGCAGCGAAATCGAGCGTAGACCATAGGCCTCACCATACCAGTGTAGAGCCCGCTCGATAGCGAGCTTGGTCTCGCCATATGGGTTGACAGGCAGCTGCGGCGCGCTTTCACGGATCGGACCATCTCCTGGGACGCCGTAAGTGGCGCAAGTCGACGAAAATACGATCTTGTCCACCCCGGTCTCGCGCATCGCGTCGATCAACGAGACGCTGCCTCCGAGGTTGTTGTGGTAGTAAATTCCTGGATCAGCAACCGATTCACCGACATAAGCGTAGGCAGCGAAGTGCATAACCACGGCCACCTGGTGCGTTTCAAGCGCCATGACGAGCCGGTTCCGGTCCGCGAGATCGCCCTCGATGAGGGGCCCCCAGCGCACAGCCCCGCGATGCCCGCGCGACAAGTTGTCGAAAACCACCGGCTGGTATCCGGCTCGCGCCAAAACCTTGCAGGCATGGCTTCCGATATATCCTGCTCCACCCGTGACCAAAACCGATTGAGACATCCGTGTTGCCCGCTCCGAAATGCTGCCACGCAACAACGTAGCACTCGTGCCGGGCCTTCCGGCACGTGCATCACATTGGTCGCACGGCGGAAATAAGCACCCGGTGCGGCCGTTCTGCGCTGCAACAGGTTGCGAATCGGTGAGCGCGGCGAGAATGCCGATTTACGGACCTGGGCTTGCGGTGTTGGTGGCGAGCAATATAGCGGCCAAAGCGGTTGTCGTTCACGACCGATCTGGGGATGGCGGTGGCCGGGGTCGATGCGGCATTCATCCCGGTCGACACCCCGTCGCGACGTGGCGACGAGCCTGGCAGCGCACCACCCCGCTCGCCGACGGCCTCGCCCAAACTATCACCTATTTCGATAAGCTGCTCTCCGAACGTAGCCTATTGGCCGCGCTGCGAACGCCGTATTTCCCGGCCGGCGCAGGCCCCGGATAGGAGCGATTGATGAAGATCATGGTGTTTGGCGCGGGCGGGCAGATCGGGCGCGAAGTTTGTCGCGCGGCTTGGCGTCCGCAGTATACGATCTTGCCGCTCGACCGAAAGGCAGTGGACGTGACCAAAAGCGGTGCCGTCGGCGCGGTGTTCGCACGTGAGGCCCCCGACCTGGCGATCAATCTGGCCGCCTACACAGCCGTTGATCGCGCCGAAAATGAACCGGAAGAGGCTTGGTCCGTCAACTGCGCAGGCGCGGCCAATATTGCGGCTGCTTGTGCCGATCACACGACGCCGCTGATCCAGCTGTCGACCGACTATGTCTTCGACGGACACAAAGCCGGACCCTATCGAGAGGATGATGCGGTCGCCCCGCTCGGTGTCTATGGGCACAGCAAGGAAGCGGGCGAGCGCGCGGTGCGGGCGGCCTTCGCACAGCACGTGATCCTCCGGACGGCGTGGGTGTTCGGCGCGTACGGGGCAAATTTCGTTAAAACGATGCTTCGGCTCGCAGCCGAGCGGCCAGTCTTGCGCGTCGTCACCGACCAGCGCGGATGTCCGACCGCAGCAGCCGACATCGCGGCCGCCCTGACGGTCATCGCCAGGCACATCGAAAGAGGCGAAGCGAAGTGGGGTACCTATCATTTTGCCGGGGCCCGGGCCACCTCTTGGCACGGCTTCGCCGAGGCGATCTTTAATCTGGCTGTCCCGCAACTTGCGGCGCGACCGCATGTCGAGCCGATCACCACCGACCAATACCCGACACCGGCGCGACGTCCGATGAACTCTGTTCTCGATTGTCGGAAAATAAAGGAAGCTTTTGGCATCTCACCGCCGCCGTGGGGAACTGCACTCGCCAACGTCATCCGGGAGATCCTCGGTTCGAGGCCCGCTCCAGGGACTTGACCTGAGGTCTGCCGAGACGAGACAACCGGCGGCGGCAACCGAGGAGGCGCGCCAGTGAAGCCGGTTACAGAGAGCGAGATCGAGCGTGGGCTCATCGAGAAGGCAAGGCGAGTGCTACCGGGCGGCACTTTCGGCAACATCCCGTCTGACGTGGTAATCCGGGAAGGCCGCGGCGGCCGGGTGTGGGACGAGAGCGGAAGGGAGTATGTCGATTTCTTGCTCGGCTCCGGGCCGATGCTGGTTGGCCACGCTCATCCCGAGGTGACGGCGGCCGCCCAGGCGCGCGTCGCGCAGGGCACGACCTTCTTTGCAAACAATCGATTTGGGATCGAGCTTGCCGAGACCATCGTCGAAGCGGTGCCTTGCGCCGAGCAAGTGCGCTTCGTCTCCACCGGGTCCGAGGCGGACCTCTACGCGATGCGCGCCGCCCGTGCGTTCCGCAAACGCGACAAGATTCTGAAATTCGAGGGCGGCTATCACGGTATGAGCGACTATTCGCTTATGAGCCTTGCCCCGAAGCGGCCGGGTAACTTTCCGCAGCCGATCGCTGATTCAGCGGGAATCCCGCGTAGCGTCCGCGAAGAAATCCTGGTGGCCCCGTTCAATGACATAGAGGCGGCCGCCGCCCTGGTACGCGAGCATCACGACGAACTGGCGGGCGTCATCCTTGAACCGTTTCAGCGCATCATCCCGCCGATGCCCGGCTTTCTCGAAGGGTTGCGCAAGATCACGGCACAGCACAACATCCCCCTGATCTTCGACGAGGTCGTGACCGGGTTCCGTTTCGCGTATGGCGGTGCGCAGGAATTTTACGGCGTCGTGCCCGACCTCTGCACGCTCGGTAAGGTGATCGGCGGCGGCTTTCCGCTTGCGGCAATCGCCGGGCGGGCCGAGATCATGGCCCATTTTGACCGCGACAGGGTCGGAGACGAAGGGTTTCTGATGCAGGTCGGCACCTTGTCGGGTAACCCCGTCGCGGCTGCGGCCGGGCTGGCAACAATCGAGATTCTCAAGCGACCCGGCGCTTACGAACGCATCTTCGCCACCGGCCGGGAGCTGATGGGTACGCTGGCAGAGCTGCTGAAGCGCAACGGACTGACGGCGCAGGTGACCGGTGAGCCCCCGCTATTCGATGTCGTATTCAGCGGCGAACCGGTCCGCGACTACCGCGGCACCCTGCGTGGCGACGGCGATATGCTGCGGCGGTTTAATGCGCTGTTGCGCGAACGCGGTGTCCTCAAAGGGGAATCGAAATATTACGTCTCGCTGGCCCACACGCCGGAGGACATCCGCCATACATGTGACGCCTGGGCCTCGGCGCTCGGGGCGCTCGCGGCCGGTTGAGCAGCCTACTTTTTCTTTGCCCCGATACGGGTGCGCAGCGAGCCGACCGCGGGGGAATTCATTTCGACCACATCCCCGGGTTTCAGAAAACGCTCGGGCGCGGAGCTGCCGTCCGGCAGTAAATCACTTGAATCCGCCGCCGTTCCGGCCGCCGTTCCGCCGCTGATGATGTCGCCCCAATAAAGCGTGAAGTCGCGCGAGAGATGTTCGAGGTATTCACCAAAGGTGAATACCATGTCGCGGGTGTTGAAACGCTGGCGGCGCTCGCCGTTGACGAGGGTTTCTAAATCGACGTTGGTTGGGTCGGCCTCGCCCACGACAATGCAGGGCCCTAGCGAGCACGACGTATCGAAATTCTTCGGAAAGTTGAAATTGAGCGGCCCGCCGGACATCTCGCGCGGCGCACGGATGCTCCAATCCGCTAGCATCGTGACGCCCCAGACGTAATCTGAGAGCTGCGCGGGTTTCAGATCTACGCCGCGCTTGCCGAGCACAATCGCGATCTCGCCCTCGTAATCCAGACGATTGCAACGCTCGGGATAGACGAGCTCGCCTTCGGGACCGAGGATCTCGCGTCCGAGCTTCCAGAACCCCCAAAACCCGGCTTTGCGGATTTCCTGATACGCATCGCCCTCGTAGGCTCTGCCGCGCATTTTCACGGCCATGGCTGCAGCGTGGTCTGCGAAGTTTCCGCCAGCGCAAGCAATGCGGGCGTTATTCGGCCGCGGGGCGTGCAGCCGCACATTCGAGGCCGGGTAGACGAGCGTTTCGCCCTGAGGCCCGAACTTGTCCTGTGCCTGCCCAAAGAGGTAGTCGAGCGCTTTCTGCGCGTGTGCGAGCGCGCGTGGGCCGCTTTCGATCAGACGTGCCAGGTCGGACGGCACCAGCGCTTCGGCCATCCCCAGTGGACCGGGCTCGCCGGCGCGCTCGTGCAGATACTTGGCGCACGCGTAAGAGAGGTCGACGACGTTGTCGTCGTGCAACGCGCCGGTTCGCTTTTCGGGGCCGAATAAGACAATTTTCATCGAACGCTATCCTTCGATATTCCCTTTGGGACGGCACAGTCTCACGGCATAGGCCGGGGCCAATTGTCGTAGGCCGGGTGGTCTGAGGCAATCGGCAGATTTACGGCCGTCCCGGTCGCCGCCGAATGGTAGAGCGCGATGGCCAACTCCAGCGAAGAACGGGCATCGGCAAGCGTAACCGGCAATGCGGCGCCAGTCGTCAGTGCCGCGTGGTAGGCGGCGAATTGGCCTTCGTATCGCGATGGCGCGGCTTGATAGCCGGCTAGAGCGCCGGCAATTCGCCCCTGGGCCTCGGGCGAAGCGGGGACGATCTCCCACGGGTCGTCGCCCGGCGAATACGCCGCATGTGAGCTCTCGAACGTCGCGTGCTCAAAACACAGCCGCAGACGGCTAATCTCTCGCTGCGAGCCGAGCGTCGCGGCAAGCGAGGCCAGAGCACCGCTTCGCATTACGAGGCTCGCAACGGCGCAGTCCTCGACCTCGATTCGATTGACCCGCGTTGCCGTGCGCGCAAACACGCTGGCGACCGAACCCATCAACCATGTCATCAAGTCGTGGGCGTGGATCGCGTGCATCAGCAAGACCCCGCCGCGCTCGGTTTCCCAGCGCCCACGCCACGGCGTCTGGTAATATTCTGCGGTCCGTTTCCAGGCGGTTTCGACGGTGGCCAAGTAGGGCTTTCCGGCTATCTCCGACTCGATTATTCGCCGCGCCTTTTGCACCCCATTGCCAAAGCGGTACTGAAAGATCGGCATCACGCGCCCCACCGCTTCTCTTTCGGCGGCGATGACCTGATCGATCTCGTGGAGCGAGCTGACCAGCGGCTTCTCGCAGACGACCTCCTTGCCGGCCGAAAGCGCCGCCAGGATTTGCCCGCAGTGGAGAGCAGCCGGCGTGCAAATGTCGACGATGTCGACATCGTCCATGTGCAGCACCTCGTCGAAGGATCGGGTGCGCCGCGGAATGCAGAATTCCTCGCCGACGGCTGCCAGTCGAGCGTCGTCGATATCGCAAAGCGCCTGGATGCGAAACTTGTCAGGGTCTCTGTGGTAACCTCGAGCGATATGGTTGCGCCCAACGCCGCAACCGACGATCGCGATTGTCCAGACCCTGGGTTCTGGCACGCTGGTCAGCCGTACGGCGCAGCGCCGTGGCTCATAACGGCGGAGTTACTGAAGATAACATATTACAGGGTGGCACCAGCAGAACCCATAGTAACAGCAGCACAGGGAAGTGCCCAGCCGGAAGCAGAATTGCGGTATCACTGAGCCACTGCTCGCAGGGGCAAGCCCATAGAAGGCACCCGTCCTCGCCCTTGTCAGGGTCTCGGACAACGCGCGTTCGGCGGTAAAGCCCGGCATCCTCATGGCGGCCCTTTCGCGTGTGCCATTTCCGCGTCGGTGACGGACAGAACGGGTCATCCCAAGAGCCCCCCTTCAACCGGATCGCCCGGCGCCACTATCACGGGACCTGCGCCAAGGGGCGGAAACTGAACACTCCAACAAAAACACGGTCTCCGAGGTCGGGAAACAACCGGGTCCACACTGCGGCCACCACGGCCAACCACCCCCTCCTGCGATCAGCTCAGGCGTGACGCCTTGCTGCGCCACGGAACCGCTGGCTGCCGAACGATACCGCCTCGTCGTCCTTGCAAGCGACCTCTCGGCGGTGAACCCGGGTAGCGTCATTCCGCATCCTCCTTTTGCGATCGCTCGGATTATCTAAAGCAAGGCCTCGCCCAGTGTATTCGGGTACGGCTGCTTTGTTGTCTGCTGAGGTCAGGCTTTAGTCTCTCTACCATCTCCAGATCAGAGTTGGGCTCATATCAGTGGGCTTACCGCTCCGATCGTGCTTGCAGTTCCAAGTATTAAAGTTAAACGTTTATCCCTATCTGGCTAAAGCAGGTTACCCAACCGTAGCGGGAAGGCGACGAATGCGGGTGGCGCCGGCCGCCATGGCGCCAGCCTTGAGCTGGGCATAAGTTACGGTGGCGCACTCCACAGCGCGCCGGATCAGATAGTGATCCAGACCGTCGGGCAGGTTGCGTCGATTGAACCGGTAGGACCACTCCCGCAGGTAGCGCGGGAGGTGCTTGGCGCTGACCCCATGATGGGTGCCGACCAACCAGGCTTTGATGTTGCTGAATAGGGTGTGGATGATCGGGAAGAATTCGCCGGCATTGGCGCTGGCGTCCTGGATCACCGGCATGTGCTTGAAATGCTCTGCGAGATCGGCGTCACGGCCGCGATAGCCGGCAAACCCGTCGGTCAGCAGATGCGAATTGGCCGCCACATTGGCTTTGAGGAAGGCCCCCAATTCGGCCCCGGTCGCAGTCGGCAACACGGCGATGCGGGCATCGCCAGCGAAAAACCCATGCTGGCGTTTGACAGCGTGCCCATGTTTTCCGCTCGGGTTCTTTGGCGCCGGCACCTTTTCGACGGCAGCCACGACCAGGCTCTTGTCGGGATTGGCCGTGCTGCGACCGCGACTTGTCGGGTCGCCGCGGCCACCAATGAAGGTCTCGTCCGCTTCCAGAAAGCCATGCAGCGGGCGCGCCGGGTCCTCGCTCAGCCCGTGGCGCAGCTTGTGCGCCATGGTCCAGGCCGTCTGATAGGCCACGCCGAGTTCCCGTTGCAGAAACTTGGCCGAGACGCCGCGCTTATCGCGGCCCATCAGATAGGCGGCGAGAAACCACTTAGTCAGCTCGGTTCGCGTCCGGTGAAACACCGTTCCAGCGGTCGTCGATTCCTGCCGGTGGCAGGCCGCGCATTCGTACACCCGCGGGCGCGCCCTCAGTCGCCATGCCCGACGTCCGCCGCACCCGGCACAGGCAAATCCGCCGGGCCACCGGAGCCCCGCCAAGTGCTCGATACACTGCTCTTCGGTCCCATACTGTACGACAAACTCTCGCAGCCCAGCCATGGATCCCCCTCTGATCGACTGGGCTATGCTACCCTGAGGCGAACCTCAGATCCAAAACATTTCATGAACCTGTCCTGTTTGGATAGGGAGATAAACGTTTATCCAGAAGTTGCAAAAACAGAATTCGAATGTTGATCCGGCTATGGTGTACACATGACATGTTTTCCAAAGACAATATGGACCCCCGCTCGGTGTAGTACCGAGCAAACTTGATGCTGGCTGTATACTCTTGCCCGATGGGGTCGCACCCATCCCTGGCGGTACGTGCCGCTCGCCCGACCTAGCGACACTTGCGCAGTGAAGCCAGGCATAGTCATGGGTCTGTTACTCCTTCCGCCAAATTCGTTTCTGGCCTTGTGTCGTCGAACCTGTGGATCCTAGAGCTTTACCTCGCTGAGTTGAATCGTCGGCTGAATATCGGTGTAGTTGGGAATGTCCGCCATGATGGTGTCTGCATGGGGCCCGAACGCCGCCTGAAATGCTTCCATCGAATCGAAATACAGATGGCCCATTGCGATAAAGCCAGGCTGTGAACCGGGGGTCGCGCCGGCCACGCCTTGCTCGACCGCAACGCCTTTGCATGCCGCGCCCAGTTTCTCCCGAACCATCGGAATATGGCTGCGGCAGTAATAATCCATGTCGAATTTGCTGCCTTCGTTGTTACGGTAGAACACGCTAACTTTGATCATCTCGATTCCTCCTTATCGGCTTAGCGTCAGCACACGCCCATAGCCTGCGATCGGCTGGCCGACACCGGCCAGCCGGAGCGCACGCCACATCATTGCCGAGGCGCTCGATATGACGGGCTTGCCGAGATCCTGTTCGAGCGCCTCCAATACGCTCACTGTCGGCATTCCAGTACCGCTGAGGAACACCGCGTCCGCATCCTCGGTATCGACCGACCGGGCCAGCGCATAGGCGTGTTCGGCGGTCGTGTCATAGATGTTATCGACACCCTTCAGATTGTCGAATTGCACGACCTCAAATCCATGGGCTTCGAGATGGGCCTTGCCCTGCAAGGTGACCTCCGCCGAATAGGGCGTGCCCAGCGCCAGCTTTCGGATGTTGAGCCGTTCCAATGCGCGCACCACTGAGCCGAAGGCGGTGACGATTCGCCGCTCGGTCGACCTTTCGAGCCGGTCGAGCAACTCCACTTCGCCGCGGCGACCGAGGTGATAGCTCGTCGCCGTGTGCGCGACGACGATGACATCGGGTTTAACCATCGCCAGCAGCTCGACGCCACTGTCGATATGCTCGACCATCGAGCGGTTGCGCTCGGTCTGCCCGGAGAGCGAGCCGGGCGTGCCATTCGCGACCATCCGGTGGAAGTGCACCGAGACGCCTTCCGGCGCCAACGCGATCATTTCCGCCTCGACGGTCGGGTTCCCTGGCGGCACCAAAAATCCCAGCCTCGCCCGCCAGCCGATCATGGCCTGCAATCCTGCCGTTGACACCTCGCAGGATGTTAGCTGGAGCTTGGCCTTAAAGCCATGCGCTGTTGAAGCCGACGCCGCGCTGTGCGAGCCTGCGCGACCCGGCCACGAAAGGTTCCGCCATGCCTGCAAACGACCCACGTGCCCACGGCCACGAACACGGCTCCGAGCTGTCCGAAATGCAGCTCCGGGTGAAGGCGCTTGAGACGATCCTGACCGAGAAGGGCTACGTCGATCCGGCGGCCCTCGATCAGATCGTCGAGAATGTCGAGACGAGGATCGGCCCGCATATCGGCGCGCGCGTCGTCGCTCGCGCCTGGGTTGACCCGGACTTCAAGCGGCGGCTGCTGGCCGACGCCACTGAAGCGGTCAATTCGGTGGCGGAGTTCGACCCCGTCGGCGCCCATCTGATCGCAGTCGAGAACACGCCGCAGACCCATAATGTTGTCGTCTGCACGTTGTGCTCCTGCTACCCGTGGCCGGTGCTGGGGCTGCCGCCTGTCTGGTACAAATCGGCACCCTATCGCTCGCGCACGGTGATCGATCCCAAAGGGGTGCTCGCCGATTTCGGTGTCAGTCTGCCGGCCGGCACCGACATCCGGATCTGGGATTCGACCGCCGAGACGCGCTTTCTGGTGGTACCTATGCGCCCCGAGGGCACCGAAGGTTGGAGCGAAGAGGCGCTGGCTGCACTCGTCACCCGCGACAGCATGGTCGGCACCGGTCTGCCGAAATCGCCCGCGGAAAATAAGGCGGGAGCTGCGGGATGACCAATTCGATCCACGATATGGGCGGCGGGCACGGCTTTGGAGCGGTCGAACCCGAGCCCGATGAGCCGGTCTTCCACGAAGATTGGGAAGGGCGCGTCTACGCATTGCAGCGGGCGATGGGTGCCACCGGCCTGTGGACGATCGATGGCGGGCGCGCCTCTCTCGAAAACCTGCCGCAGCTCGCCTATCTCGCCGCATCCTATTACAAGCGCTGGTTCTTGGGGCTCGAGCGCCGCGTCGTGACCTATGGCTTGGTCGGCGAGGACGAGATCGCCGCCGGCCGCGCGTTGCGCCCCGGGATCCGGCTAAACCGCAAAATGACGCTTGACGATGCAAAGGCGATGTCGTTCGCGAATTTCGACCGGCCGGCGCCGGGCTCGGCGCGATTTAAGGCGGGCGACCCGGTGCGCACCAAGAACATCCACCCGACGACCCACACCCGCTTGCCGCGCTACGCGCGCGGCAAGCTTGGCACAGTCGAGGCCGTTCGCGGCTGTCACGTCTTTCCGGATACGGCGGCGGTCGGGGCGGGCGAGAACCCGCAATGGCTCTACACTGTGGTCTTTGCCGGCCGGGAACTGTGGGGTGAGGAGGCCGACCCCGCGGTCAAGGTCTCGATCGAGGCCTTCGAGCCGTACCTCGTGCCGGCATGAGCATCGATCAGGCAATCTCGGCAGTACCCTGCATCCCGGGCGGCCCCGAGGGCCCGGTGTTTCGCGAACCGTGGGAGGCTCAGGCTTTCGCGATGGCGGTGGTCTTGCACCAGCGCGGCCTATTCGACTGGAGCGAGTGGACAGCCGTGCTGGGCGACGAGATCAAGCGCGCGCAGGCAAACGGCGACCCCGACACTGGCGAGACCTATTACCGGCACTGGCTCGCCGCGCTTGAACGCATCGTGGCCGAAAAGGGGATAACCGACACCGCAGCCCTTGCGCGCTATCGCGACGCCTGGGACCATGCCGCCGACCGCACCCCGCACGGCGCGCCAATCACGCTGCAGCCGGAGGATTTCGTCCGTTAGCCCCAGGAGATTTCGAATGCAGCTGCTTCTCTACTACGCCCCCAATGCTTGTTCGCTCGTGCCCTACGTGACGCTAACCGAGGCCGGTGCGCCATTCGAGGCTCGTCCGCTCAATTTTCGCAAGTCGCAGCACATGACGCCCGAATACTTGCGACTCAATCCCAGACATAAAGTGCCGGTGCTCGTGATCGACGGCTCGCCGCTCACCGAAAATGTTGCCATCCAGATCTGGATCGCACGGAATTTCCCGTTGGCGAAGCTTCTCCCTGATGACCCAATCCAGGAATTGCACGCGATCTCCTTGTTGGCTTGGTGCGCCTCGGGCATCCATCCGTTCCTTTCGCGCATCAATTCGCCCGGGCGCGTCTGCGACCTGCCTGACGCCGAGGAGTCCGTGCGGCGGCTTGCAGTGCAGCAGCTGTTTGAGAACTATCAGATCGCGGACGACAAGCTCGCCGATCGCGAATGGTTCTTCGACCATTTCACCGCCGTCGATGCGCACTACTTCTGGTGTTTTCGGAGAGGCACCCAATTCGACCTTGATCTCTCCCAATTCAAGAACTGCATGGCGCATTTCGAGCGCATGAAGCAGCGGCCGAGTGTGCAGAAGTTGCTGGCCTACGAGCACGAGGTGCAGACCGCGTTCGCCGAGGCAGCCTGAGCCCGTAAGGCCAAATCTTTGCGCGAGGGGCGCCGCACATTCGGGATCAGCCGGCGCGTGCGCGAACGCGGGTTCTTGGCCCAGTTGGTTCCGCCCTATCGTTAAGGTAGATCGGTGTGATCAGCAGGTTCCGATCCGTCGAGCCTCTCGTGTAGAAAGCTGCGTACCTGTGCCCACGCGTCGGCCGTGGCCTCCGCATCGTATTCGAGATGATGTCCGAGGAATTCGCGCGCAGGAGCCGGGAAATTAAATGCGTGGGTCGCGCCGGGATAGACAACGAATTTTACCGGAGACCCTTTTCCGTCCCGGCGCGCAATCATTTCCTCGCACCAGGACGCGAGGGTCCAATCATCCTTGTCGCCGACAAAGATCAAGGTTGGCACGGTCGTCAAACCCTCCCGATCCTTGCACCAGGGATAATAGGCGATCGCCGCACGGAAGTGCCGCGGCTTCTTGTCTTCGATAAGCCCGGGCTGAACGGCGTCGAGGGTCGCGGCGCCTCCCATCGAAAACCCGAGCAACGCAATGCGGTCGGAATCGACGTAGCTCTGCTGCGCCAGCCAATCGAGCGCTGCGTAGGCATCGAAGGCCTCAGCCAGCCCGCCGTCGGCGGGGTCTTTGTCGCAGACGTTGGAATCGCCCAGGCTGTCGAGCGCGAGCGCTACATAGCCAAGAGATTTCAGTACGTCGGCTACGACGACGTCCATCGTCCCGAAACCGCTGCACCCGTGCAGTTCGATTACCACCGGATGGCGTCCCGGCTCGTCCGGCCGCCGCAGATAAGCCACCAGCGGATGACTGCTCGCCCCCGGAAGGGGCATCAGATCGGTCCTGTTTGCCGCCACCTGGACCATGTCTCCGGCGAGCCATGAAGCCTCGTCCGCTGGGGATGGAGCGGCGAAGAAAAGCATTGAGGACAAGGACAGTGCGGCGCCTGCCGACACGCTAAAGAGAAGCGAAGTTCTCATTGCGATCCTCGTCGCTAATGCCGCGACTTACAGGATAAAGCTCAGCTTGCCGTGCGGGCGCAAGGTTTCGAGATCGAGCACCGCCCGCCGCTCACGGAACAACAGGCCTGAGGGACCGCGCACCAGCACGTGCCGATATTGCCCGACATAGACGTCCGTCGCCTCGTGCTGGAAGCGCCAGACGGCGAAATTGGCGGTGGCGCGCGCTTCGCCGCTGTCGACCGCGAGCAGCCGCACGTTGGTGATCAGCCGGCGCGTGCGCGAGCGCGGGTTCTCGGCCCAGGCGGTGCCGCTCAAGAGTTGCCGGACGCGCGAGGCGAGAGTGCGCCGGTCGTCGGCGATCAGGAACAAAGTGTCGCGGTGATCGGCGTCGGGAGCGTCGAGCGGCGGCACCAGATAGCACGCGTCGGGCGCCATCAATGCCAACCATTCCTCGAGCCGCCATTCGTCTAGGAGTGCCGCCTCGTCGATCAGGAACCGTTCGATCTCACCGACCGTAAACGCCGCAGCGTCCTCTGGCATCGCGCTCGCCTTACTCGGCCGCCGCGCGCTGCTCCAACCGGTCGGAGCAGTCGGTCGGACCGCGCAGGCCCTGGATCAGCGCATGCCAGCGCCGCCAGAAGGCGCGCATCTGCAATTCGTCCTGGCTCGACGGCTGCTCGCGGCCCATGCCGCGGGACATGTCCGACCACGACAATTCGCGCCACGCGGCGAAGCCGCGCTGGCAGCCTTCGAGCGCGTAAACGTCGTCCGGCGTGCCGAACCCCGCGGGCCCGAGGAACGAAATAAAGTTCTCGAAGCGCCGCTGCCGCAGCTCCGGCGACTCGCCGCGCGGCAGGTTGGCCCACGCGTCGATCTCCATGTAATCGGGTGCAAGCGGATAGAAGGTCCGGATCGTGTGCCAGGACGAGATCAGGATCAGATTGGGGAATATGAACAGGTTGCGGCTGTAATCGGCGATGCGGTGGGCTCGCTCGGGACCGACGCGTGCGACGAGCCGGGCACGGATCTCGTCGAGCTCGGCTTTCGCCGTGCCGGTGATCGGCAAGGCCCGCGCGCGGTTCTCGATCACCGCGTGGCCGCCGCCCAGGGCGAGACCGATGCCCTGGATGCGGTTGGGGCCGGCCCAGCTCGCCGTGTCCATGCCGATGTCGGCCAGATACTGGTTGAAGAAGCGCTGGTGGGTCGGGATCGCGTGATAGCCGTCCATGCTGTTCTCGACCAAAAGCTTCCAGTTCGCCTTCATGCTGTAGGCTTGCGAGCCGGCCACGATCTCGACCTCCTCGCCGCCGAATTCGAGCATCAGGTCGAGATATTCGCGGGCATTGCCGAGATAGGTCACCAGACCCTCGATCGCCCGGTCGAAGCTGACGAACATCATCCCGCGGTAGCTTTCGAGGCGCGGCACCGGCTTCAGGCCGAGCGCCTCGCGGTCGAAGGCCGGCGTGTAGGCGTCGTCGCCCGGCACCGCGGCGAGCCGCCCGCCGAGGTCGAAGGCCCAGGCGTGATAGAAACAGCGGAAGAGACGGGTCGAACCGGCGGGCTCGCGGCAGACGATGTTGCCGCGATGCGGGCAGGTGTTGAGGAAGGCGCGCGCGGCGCCGTCGGCGTCGCGCACCAGGATCAGCGGACGGCCGCCGACCCTGCGGGTGACGAAATCGCCCGGCTTGGGAATCTCCGATTCATGACCGGCATAGAGCCAGGAGCGGTCAAAGACCTCGAGCCGCTCTTCTTCCAGGATTTCCGGATCGGTAAAAACCCGCCGGTTGACGCGAAAGACGCCGCGGGCGCGATCGTCGACGATCAGGTCACGCGTTTCTGCCATATCCATCAGCGTTCCTCCCAATCACAACATCGCCACACCACCGCTGGCGCCGAGATGCTGGCCGGTAACGAATGAGGCCTCGGGCGATCCGAAGAAAGCAACCGCTGCGGCGACCTCGGTCGGATGCGCGGCTCGGCCCATGCCAACCCCTCGCCCCGCCGCCATCCGCGCCATTTCCTCGAAGAAAGCGGGGTCGGTCCAGCCGGGCTCGCGAAAGCCGGGCGGCGTCGGATTGTGGGCGCCGTCGGCCTCGGTTTCGATCGCACCCGGCGAGACGCAGTTGACCGTGATGCCGTGGCACACGACTTCGCCGGCGAGAGTGATCGTCAGGCCGACCATCGAGCCTTTGCCGATGCCGGCGAGCAGGGTGTGGTATGGTGCGCCGGTGCGCCATGCCTCGCCGCCGATATTGACGATGCGGCCGTAGCGCCGCTCGATCATGTGCGGCAGCACCGCCTTGCAGCAGCGCAGCGTATTCCAGACGTTCCAGCGCACCGCCTTCTGCATCAGCTCTTCGGTGAAATCGACGAGCTTGAGCCGGATCAGAGCGGCGGCGTTGTTGACCAGGGTGTCGATCTGCCCATAGGCGGCGAGCGCTCGCTCGACGACATTCTCGGCGACTCCCGGCTCGCTGAGATCGCCACCGACCGCCAGAAACGGCATGCCGGTCTCCTCGCGCAACTCGCGCGCGGCGGTGGCGAGCCGGTCCTCCTGAATGTCGCAAATGACGAGCTTTGCTCCCTCTTCGGCGAGCCGCTCGGCGATCACGCGGCCTAGCCCTTGTGCGGCACCGGTCACGATCGCGACCCGACCATCATAGCGCCGGCAATGGGTCGGCTGGGCAAAGGCCAATGTTTTCAAAGATTGGCTTTGATGCTGCTCGCTCATCTTTCCTCGCTCCGGCGCCGATCATCTTGCCTCGCCCGGGCAGTTTAGGACAGGGTTGCCCAGCGGACACGGTTGTTTGGTGCTTCAAAAGGAATCCGCGATGGAGTTCGAGCATTCGGAGAAGGTTCGGGCATTACAGGCGCGCGTCGCGGCCTTTATGGCCGAGGAGATCTACCCCAACGAGGAGGCGCTCTTCGCCCAAGTCGATGAAGGCGACCGCTGGCAACCGGTGCCGTTGCTCGACGACCTGAAGGCGAAGGCGCGCGCCCAGGGGCTGTGGAACCTGTTCCTCCCGGAAAGCCAATACGGCGCCGGGCTGACCAACCTCGAATACGCGCCGCTGTGCGAGATCATGGGCCGCTCACCGTGGGCACCCGAGGTCTTCAATTGCTCGGCCCCCGACACCGGCAACATGGAAGTGTTGGTGCGGTACGGCACGGCCGAGCAGCGCCGGGATTGGCTCGAGCCGCTGCTCGCCGGCGAGATCCGCTCGGCCTTTGCGATGACCGAGCCCGAGGTCGCGTCCTCGGACGCCACCAACATCGAGACGCGGATCAGCCGCGACGGCGGCGACTACGTCATCCAGGGGCGCAAATGGTGGACCTCGGGGGCGCTCGACCCGCGCTGCAAGATCCTGATCGTGATGGGTCAGTCGGACCCCGATAATCCGGACCGCTACCGGCGGCAGTCGATGATCCTGGTGCCGCTGCCCCATCCCAATGTCATCGTCAAGCGCATGCTGCCGGTCTTTGGCTATGACGAGGCGCCGCACGGCCATGCCGAGGTGGTGTTCGACAGTGTCCGGGTGCCGGCCGAAAACGTGTTGCTCGGCGAGGGCCGCGGTTTTGAGATCGCCCAAGGCCGGCTCGGGCCCGGCCGCATCCACCATTGCATGCGGCTGATCGGGCTTGCCGAGCGCGCGCTCGAACGGATGTGCCGGCGCACGGCGAGCCGCACCGCCTTCGGCGCGCGCGTCTCAGACCAGACCGTGACGCAGGAGCGGATCGCCGAGGCGCGTATCATGATCGAGCAGGCGCGGCTGTTGACCCTGAAGGCCGCCTGGATGATGGACACCCGCGGCAACAAGGAAGCGCGCGCCGAGATCGCGATGATCAAGGTCGCTGCCCCGAACATGGCCTGCCGGGTCATCGACTGGGCGATCCAAGCCTTTGGCGGTGCCGGGGTCACCGGCGATTATGGGCTCGCCTACGCCTATGCGACGGCGCGCGTGCTGCGGCTGGCCGACGGCCCGGACGAGGTGCATAGGAACCAGATCGCCCGTCTCGAACTGCGCAAATATCAGGGCCCGGCGAGCCTCACCGGCGGCTCGGCCGAAGTATCGCCAGCCGATCCCTCACCCGGCTTCCGCCGGCGGCCGGTGTGGATGGCGTAAAAGCTTCACCTCGCGTGTTCGAGGTTCCAACGCGCAGTGGGTGTTCTCAAGTTATGTTACCCGTTCCGCTGTCACCAGAAAGCTACGAGGAATACCAGGGATCGAGCGGGGAGCAATCGGATATGGGCAACGGCCGAAGTACGCATCCCCTTCACCAGGCTGTCTTACGGTTGCCTTCCAACCTCGATTTGCAAGAGAGACCTCCGGCTTATCGCAAGCGAAAAGCCACGGCACCCCAATGCTGTCCATTCTCTCTATCCAGTAGCGCGTCTCCGGCGCAGTCAACATAGCATTGTTTACCACATCAAATCCAAGCCGACTGTCTGGTGGAGAAAGGAAGGTAATCGCATCCAGAATAGTGATAGCCGCTCTTTCGGGGAGAAAATACAAAACCCCCTCGAGCAGCCACGCCGAGCAACGGTGTCGATCGAAGCCCTCCGCACAAAGGAGGTCAATCCATTGTCCATTGAGATCGACACCGACGACGTGCCGTGAGCAAGAAGCACGAGCCTCAACAGACGCAAGCTTACTTTCCTTATACGCGAGAACGGACGGCTGGTCGAGTTCAAAGAGCACCGTCCAGTCGGGCCAAGAGATCCGAAACCCCCTTGTGTCCAGGCCGGCAGCAACGATAACGACCTGCTCTATCGCTCGAGCCATGGTCGCATTCAGAAGGAACTCGTCGAAGAAGCGCGTGCTGATAGACTGAATGTCTAAAGTGCCGTTTCCCTGGGCCGCCACCGAACTATCGAAATCGGCTAAACCCTCTGGGCCTGCCAAAACCATCGCCCATGGATCATGAAACAGACGGTCCGGCCGTTCGCTCTCCCTGGCCCTGGCTGCTGCCGTCCACCAAGCCGTCATTGCAAGCGCATTCAGAGGGGACTGATTCAGTGAGGACATAATGGCACCATCAGTATTGGGGCCCAGGATTTCTCTCCGAAAAAACGACTGGGGTCTACGCGTCCCCGGGCCCTTCCTCCGCTATCGCTCCCAAGGTCATAAGCAGCATTGCAATCTCATTCCTGCCATCAATTTCAAACAGCTCTTCAACTCCGTCTTGAGCAAATCCGGAAACGGCGCACGTCCCAAGTCCGAGTGCGTGTGATACGAGATAGAGGTTCTGCGCGACGAACCCCGCATCGATGCATATAAACCGATACGAGCGCTCGCCATATTTCCACTTTAGCCGCTCGTAGCAGCCCGTCAACAGGAAGACCACCGCAGCGGTCTTGAAGAAACGTTCATCAAATGCTAGAGTTGATAAAAGATCAGCTTGACTACCCCTCTTGAGAGATTCGAGGACATGGTCTACCGCATGGTAATGATACACACCGGACGGCGCGCCCGAAACGTTCTGAATAGACAGATACACTTCAGATGACTGTAAGCCTCCGTGAGAAGGAAACATCCGCACGGGCAAACGCGAATAGCCGTACGCCTCTACCGCACCTGCAACACCGCACGCATAGTGTAGTAAGGTCGATAATACGACCAGGGAAATTGCGGCGCCACCGTAGGAACGCCGCGAGCGCCGGTGAATTAGAGTGTCAATCAACGTCGCGTCGAGCGGTAACGGCTCCGGCAAAACGATCCGCTCCGCATCGGCATATGACTTTGTCACAGGAAGCGGTACGAAGCTACCTTCTGCCGATGAAGGTGGGGCCGTCGAGCGATCGCGCGGCAGCTTGAAATAACGAAGTTTCACATATTCGTTGTAGAAATGGCCGCAATCTCCTTCCCAAAAGCGTTCCCCTTCGCACGCTTGCCCAACAACACGTAACACGTTCTTGCATTCGTATTCAGAGAGCAGCTGAATGAGCCCCTGAAGCTCTTGCTTATAGGGCATACGTCTCACCCCCATTCAGCTCCAACACCATTAGTGTTCCTTGCTCAACACCGTCGGCATCCATCGCCTGGTCGAGATCACGGTCAATAAATTCGTATATCGGGTGTATTTCGACACCAAACCGCTCTGCAGTTCGAAAGATCTCTTGGACGACGCGGCCAGCGTCCAACAATGTGCGCCGATACCCGCGAGAGCCGAGCAGTAACTCGTTTCGAGCGAACGACCCCAGGACAAGTATCAGCGGCGTATCGTTCGCTAAAGAGTCCGAAGACGAGAGTAATTTTATGCCGCGCCTCAATATGCCCATCTCTTCATCGGTAAATCGTTTTACCACCTGAAAAGCTCTGTTTATTGGCTCAAATACAGCAGCCAGCCCACCCGCTACGACGCGTATATCGACGGCATAAAATAGCTCTTTGGGAGTGGTTCGCGATATTTCGATGACCAGTTCGCGATAGCTAGGCTCGAGGGGAAAAGGTTCGGTTCCGCTGGCCGCGACCACGATCGCTCGACGCCGCACGAATTCATCTCGGATCGCATCAGTTTGCGAGACTGTTGCCGTGAGCTGCGGCAGCATTTGCGGAAAAAGCTTGCTGTTCTCGTGATAGAGTTCAGAGATAGAAATTTGCGAAGACAGCGATCGATGGCGGTAGTCAATCGTGCTGTGGCGTTCCAGGCGGACGGTCTTATTGGGCCAAAATAGCGAGGATAACAAGACCTCATTGAAAAACTGCTGAGGAGTGAGCGGACTTATGCTGCGGCGTCTGATCATCATCTCTCGCTCCTTTTTAGGCGAAAGGTATCGGATCGACGCTCAAATCGTTGAAACTGAGCAGGCGATCGGTAATCCCAAGCTGCTTGGGTAGCTCATAAAATCTGGAATGACCCAACATTGGGTTGAGCGGCGGGCATGCCTGAGTCAAACCCGGCACGAAAATTTTGGTAATGGACACGCCGGGCCAACACGCACTGCTGAAGTCAAAGACGATCGGTCTGTGCTTATTGACGGCGAGCCACTGCGCCATAGCGTCAAGTTCTTCCAGCTCGCTTTCGAACTCCCAAGTCGGCACTTCCTCCCACGAGACTGTCTCTTCGCTAGACGTGTACCAGTATGTCCTCGGAAGGTTCTTCGAAAAACCGAAATACAAGGGTGCATCGAAAAATTCGACGACTTCGGAAGAGTCACTGTCCTCGTAGATCGGATTTCGGCCGAACGGGTTATCACATCTGAAGCCGGTTTGGCATTGCCCAACCTCAAATACCGCTTGAGCAAGAGCCAGTTCGCGGCGAGTGGACGCGCCACTACCGCCGAGAAATGCGCGTTCTTGTCTGGATTTGTCAATCGCAATCGCTGTCAACGCTGTTACCGGTGTATCAAGTGTCGCGAGACAGACTTGAACCTCGGCAATGT
>Ga0187846_10000390_pt1 | contig 25863 bp, 19 predicted proteins | sample TC_taG_FD_161473 | JGI IMG/M metagenome (GOLD analysis project Ga0187846, IMG submission 161473) | Biofilm microbial communities from the roof of an iron ore cave, State of Minas Gerais, Brazil - TC_06 Biofilm (v2) | ecosystem: Environmental > Terrestrial > Deep subsurface > Cave > Wall biofilm... | reverse complement strand
CATCATCAATATCGACGTCACCGTCATCAAGGACGGCTGGCACGGCGACAGCAGCCGCATGTACCTGGTCGGTGACGTGTCGCTGGCGGCACGACGGCTGTGTGAGGTGACGTTCGAGTGCATGTGGCTCGGTATTGCCGCGGTGCGTCCGGGAGGTCACTTCGGTGATATCGGGGCCGCCATCCAGGCTCACGCGGAAAGGCACGGCTACAGCGTGGTGCGCGAGTTCTGCGGGCATGGGATCGGACGGCGTTTTCACGAGGAGCCGCAGGTATTGCACTACGGTCGCGCCGGGACGCTGGATCGGTTCGTGCCCGGGATGACTTTTACCATCGAACCGATGATCAACGCCGGCAAACGCGAGATTCGCGAACTGGCCGACGGCTGGACCATCGTCACCAAGGACCACAGCCTGTCGGCCCAGTGGGAGCACACGGTGCTGGTGACCGATTCGGGCGTCGAAGTCTTGACGCTGTCGGCCGGAACCCAGGCTCCGCCCCCCGCCGTTGCGGCCCGCCTGAGCAAGACACCGAACCTGGCTGCCGTCTGACAATGAACGACCCCGGATTCGCATTGCGCGGCGAGTTGAGCGCGCAGCGGGCCCGGGTCATCGGTGAGTTTCAGTCCAAGGGATCCGTTCAGCACCTGTTGTCCCAACTGTCGCGGGTGGCGGACCGATTCGTGTGGCGCGCCGCCGAGCAGACACGGGTGTCGCGTTTCGCCGCCATCGTCGCGGTTGGCGGCTACGGCCGGCTGGAGCTTTTTCCGTACTCCGACGTCGATCTGCTGATCATCCCGGCCCAGAATCCGACGGCGGCGCAGGCCGGCAGCATCGAATCGTTCGTCCACATGTTGTGGGACATGGGACTGCCGATCGGCCACGCGGTCCGCACGGTGGAGCAATGCGGTCAGGAGGCCGCACGCGACCCGACCGTGATGACCTCGATGCTGGAGTCGCGCATCGTTTGCGGGGCGCGCGCGCCGTTTGCCAGTCTGCGCACCGAGCTGCGGCGCGTGCTCGACCCGCACGCCTTTCTGAACGCCAAGCTGCTCGAGCAGAAGCAGCGCCACGCGAAGTTCGAAGACACGCCGTTCGCGCTGGAACCGAACTGCAAGGAAAGCCCGGGAGGCTTGCGCGATCTGCACATCCTGCTGTGGCTGTCACAGGCCGCGGCGCTGGGCCGGTCCTGGAGCGATCTGGAACGCAGCGGGCTGCTGACCCACGAGGAAACCGCGACCCTGCGACGCACCGAGCGGACATTGAAGTCGATCCGCGCGCGGGTGCATCTGGTCGCCGGGCGGCGCGAGGACCGGCTGCTGTTCGACGTGCAACGCTCGGTCGCCGAGTCCATGGGCCTGCGCGGCACCACAACGCGGCTGGCCAGCGAGCTGCTGATGCAGAACTACTACCGCGCGGCCAAGAAAGTCACGCAGCTGAATACGATCGTATTGCTGGCGATCGAGCAGCGGCGGACGCCGCGCGATCCGGCTCCCGCCATCGTGCTGGACGGCGTGTTCTTCACGCGCGACGAGCTGCTCGATGTGGCCGACGTTGGCGCGCTGCGGCGCGAGCCTGCCGCCATTCTGCGGGCGTTCCTGCTGCTGCAGCGCCACCCGGAACTGAAGGGGATGTCCCCCGGCCTGCTCAGGGCGATCTGGCACGCCGGCGCGTCGATGGGTGCGGCGTTCCGCAACGATCCGGCCAATCACCAGTCGTTCATGAGCATCCTGCAGCAACCGCGCGGCGTCGTTCACGAGTTGCGCCGGATGAACCAATGGTCGGTGCTGGGAGCCTATCTGCCGGTGTTCCGCCGCATCGTCGGCCAGATGCAGCACGACCTGTTCCATGTCTATACCGTCGACCAGCACATCCTGATGGTCGTGCGCAATCTGAGGCGCTTCACGCAGTCGCAGTTCGCCCATGAATATCCGTTGTGCAGCCAGCTGATCGCCGACTTCGCCCGACCCTGGCTGCTGTACATCGCAGCCCTGTTCCACGACATCGCCAAGGGTCGCGGCGGCGACCACAGCGAGCACGGCAGCCGCGATGCGCGCCGCTTCTGCCGCCAGCATGGGATCGCGGCCGAGGACATGGAACTGGTCGTTTTCCTGGTGCAGCACCACTTGACCATGTCGAAGGTGGCGCAGAAGCAGGATCTGACCGATCCGGCTGTGATCGAACGTTTCGTGCAACTGGTCGGCAACGACCGGCGCCTGGTGGCGCTGTACCTGCTGACCGTGGCCGATATCCGCGGAACGAGCCCGAAGGTCTGGAGCCCCTGGAAGGCCCGCCTGCTCGAAACGCTGTTCAACCTGACGCGGCGCGCGCTCGGCGGGCAGGCTCGCCCGGCCGACGCCGAACTGGAGGGGCGCCGGCAGGAGGCTTTGCGGATCCTGCGACTGTACGGGCTGTCGGAGCACGCCCACGAGGCGCTTTGGCGCGATCTGGACATCGTGTACTTCCTGCGTCACTCCGCGCAGGACATCGCCTGGCACGCGCGAGCCCTGCTGGTGCACACAGCGACCGACCGTCCCATCGTGCGCGCGCGGCTGGCGCCTGCCGGAGAAGGCATCGAAGTGCTTCTGTACGCACGCGATCAGAAGGACCTGTTCGCGCGCGCCTGCGGCTATTTCGACAGCCGCAGCCTGAGCATCCTGGATGCGAAGATCCACACGACCAAGAGCGGCTACGCGCTCGATACGTTCCTCGTGTCCGAGCGCGGCCACGGAACGCATTTCCGCAGGCTGCTGGACCGGATCGAGACCGAGCTGACGGAGTGGATGGCCGCGCAAGTCGCGTTGCCGCCGCCCGGCAAGGGGCGGCTGTCGCGCCACTCGCGCAACTTCCCCATTTCTCCGGCGGTCCAGCTCAACGTCGACGAGTCGGGCCAGCATTACCTGCTGTCACTGGTCGCGACCGACCGCATCGGTCTGCTGTACGCGGTCGCGCGCGTGCTGGCGCAGCACGAGGTCAATGTCCAGACCGCCAAGATCCTCACGCTGGGGGAGCGGGTCGAAGACGTGTTCCTGATCGATGGCCCGGCTCTGGCCCAGCCGAAGGAGCAATTGCAGCTCGAACGCGATCTGCTGGAGGCGCTGACGCCTTAGGCAGTACGGCGGCGTGAGGACGGGTCATGAGTGAATTGAGCAAATTTCTGGTGGCCTTCGGCGCCGTGGCAACCCTGGCCGGATGCTCGCACCCCTCGATTCCAGCCGGTTACACCGGACCGACCGCGACCATCAAGGATTCGGTAAAGCCCGATGGCGACAGCAAAGCCGATTTTTTCTATGTGGCCTCGATAGACGGCAGGACCATCGAAGAATCCAGGGGCAAGACCATCCGCGCCAATGCCGGCCACGCATCGGGCATGGAGGTGCAGCTCGTCGAGCGCGCGGTACCCGCCCGTCCGTTGCAGCTTGAAATCGTCGGCCGCACGCACCATGCCTCGCCGATCGTATCGGCGGCCAGCCGGGAATATCGGATCAAGGGAGTGATCCGTTTTTCGCCGGAGCCCAACAAGACCTACGTGGTGCGTGGCACGCTGAGCGAGCATTACTCAGGCGTGTGGCTGGAAGACGAAGCCTCCGGAGCTGTCGCCAGCGACAAGGTCGAAGTCAACGGCTCCGCTGCCCTGAACGTTCTCGAACGGTGAGCCAGCGTTAACGGGCGTCAGCCACTCGCCTCGATCGCACGCACCGGCGAGCAGCCAGCCCCTCAGGGTGCACGCAGCAGGGGATCGACGGTTCGTTCGAGCGCTTCGGCGTCGAGGCCGTGCTCGCGATACCACTGATCCGCGCGCAGAACTCCATGGCGGTCGACGACGAACGTGGTGGGAAGGCGCCAGATACGCCCGTAGCCGTCCATGTCAGCGTCGTGCGCCAGCCCGACAGCGAACAAGTACCGCTTGGTTGCCTCGCGTACCTTGGCGCTGTCCTTCGGGTCATCCATGCTCAGCGCAATCACCACCAGGCCTTGGTCGCGATGCTGGCGGTAATACGCATCAAGCGCCGGCATCTCCTGCAGGCAAGCCGCGCACCAGGTCGCCCACATGTTGACGACGACGACCTTGCCGGCGTTGTCGGCAAGATTGAACGAGCTGCCATCGGCCAGCTGGACACGTATCGGCGGCGCCGGCTTGCCTTCCGTCGCCGCCAGTGCGGCAGGCAGCGCGGCCAGCAGCATCGCCGCGCTCCAGCCTCGCAAGAAGCGGGCGGCCCTTTGGACTGCGCCGCCCTCTGTTCGCTGTGTTGAGTCGAAGGTTGCCATGGTCGTGCTCCGCTCCGAGGTTCGCGTTGGTTCAAAATGAGTACGTCAGACCGGCCGATCCGGTCCAGTGTGGGAACACCTGGAAGCCATTGAGCTGGCTGTACACCGGGATCTGGACGAAACCGTACAGCTGCAGCTGCTTGAGCACGGTCGCGACGACCCCCGGGCCCACGTAAGCCACCGTTCCGGCAGTGTCCGGCCGGTCCGCCAGCGCACCCTGGTCCGCGGCCTTGCGCAACAGATTGACCTGCAACTGCGGCACGATGCGGGGGTTGGCCTGGTAGCGAACGCCAAAGCTCACGATGGTCTGGTTGCCCGGGCGGAAGTCGTTGCCCGGCTGGTCCTGCTGGCTCTTGACCGCAGCCTGGAAATTGCCGTTGATGAACGCGTCCCAGTTCTGGCTGATGGCTTCGTAGTAGTAGCCGCCGACGATGACGTCCGTGCTGCCGGTGCCCGGCTGCAAGCTGGCATCGAGCGGCGTTCCCGCGTTCGGGCCCGAGTTGAACTTGACCGAGGTCCCGTACGGGCCGCTCGGCAGCTTGACGCCGAGCTGTACCCCGAGATTGTGGGTCGGCAGGAAGCCCTGATAGCCGCCGATCAGCCTGACGTCGCCAAAGCTCGAGCTGTGCGAAGCGCTGAGATCCGGCAGCGGCTGGCTGGAGTTGAAGGTGCCGTAGGTGGTGTGGTTGCGGCTGACGTAGGGAACTCGCAACTGAATCTGCCAGTCTGCGGTGGGGTTGTAGATCGCCCCGAGCGTCATGTACCGGTTGATGGTTTGGTGCTCCAGCTCGTTGCCGTTCGGCACGCCCGAGACCGTATGGGCGCCGTGGCGCAGCTGATCCTGATTGATGTAGTCATACTCGAAATTGACGCGCAGGCCGGGCAGGGCCGAATAGCCCGTGGCCGCATCGGTGCTCAGCGTGCAGCCGCAAGTGGCGCAACCCCACCCCAGGGACGGCACCAGAGCCAGGCACCCCGCCGCCGCGAGCTGCGCTGGCGCACGCAAGGACGAATGCTTCATGTCATGCACCTTTCTTGATCACCGAGTCTGGAAGAGACGTTGTCGCGGCGCGTGGCGCATCAGCCCACGCGACCGGGATGGCCGGTCCGACTTAGTCCAGAGTCAGCGCAGGCGGGCCTCGCGGAGAATGCGAGGCCGAAAGGTGCAGGCGGGGAGCGGCGACGCTGGTCGTCGCGCAATCGAATTGCTTCGAGGAGTCCGGCGCAGCGCAGGCCGGTGCAGCACCGGCATCGTGCCAGCCGCCGTGGGCGGCCGCCGCGAACGGGCACAGGCTGTGCGCGTGGGCGCCGGCCGGTTCCTGGTCGGTCGACGCCGAGCCCCCGGGTGCAGGCCCGTGCACATGATGGTGCGCGTGAGGCCCGGCCGCGCCGGCCGGGCCTGCCGCAGTGTCGGGACACAGCGTGACCGCGGCATGGCCGGCCTCGATCGACAGCATGAAGCCGATCGGAACCAGCGACCGCAGGGCGAACAGGCACAGGGCAAGCGCCGCCCACCGGCGGCGGCGAGCCTTAACGGTGGCCGAGCAGCCCGATGCGCCGAACATGTGGCGAGGGTAACCCAGCCCGGCCGCGCTGTCTGGAGCGCGCCGATGAGTTTTTAAGAACAATCGATGCGAGAACCTACTGTCCCAAGCTCGTCAATCAGCTGTCTGGCATGACCCCCGATAGGCTTTATGCGGAAATGGTTCGCTCGGAGCAGGAGTATCTCCGGCACGCGAACCCAGCGCGTCATTCTGCAATAACGCCTTGATTTGGAAGGAAATGTGGTGCATCCAGGAACCCGAAGAAACGCATGTCCCGTATGCGCATCGGATACAGGATGCCGTCCAGGTGGTCGCACTCATGCTGGACGACGCGGGCGTGGAACCCGTCGACTTCGCGCAGCAGCGGCACTCCCCGTTCATCGAAGCCGCGGTAGCGAACGCGCTCGAAGCGCGGCACCACGCCGCGCAAGCCCGGCACCGACAGACAGCCCTCCCATCCGTCCTGCATGTCCTGTCCCAATGGCTCGACGACCGGATTGATCAGGATCGTTTCAGGCACTACGGGCGCATCGGGATAGCGCTCGTTGCTCTCGAAGCCGAACACCACGACGCGCAGCCCGACGCCGATCTGAGGGGCGGCCAGGCCGGCCCCGTCGGCGGCCCGCATCGTCTCGAACATGTCCGTCAGCAACTGGCGCAACTCCGGCGTATCGAACCGGGTAACGGGCTCGGCCACGCGCAGCAGGCGCGGGTCGCCCATCCGCAGGATCTCCCGGATCATGCCGCCGGCCTCACGCTTATTTCCAGAATGCGCACTGCCCGCACCATCGTCTCTCCCAGCACGTCTTCGAGCTCGCTCAGCTCGATCCGATGACGGCTGCTGCCGCGTCCGGCCGCATGATTGACCACGACCGCCAGCGACGCATACTCCAGCTCGAGCTCGCGCGCCAGCGCTGCCTCCGGCATCCCGGTCATCCCGACCAGATCAGCCCCGTCGCGCTGAAGGCGGTCGATCTCTGCTGCGGTTTCCAGCCGAGGCCCCTGCGTGCATCCGTACACGGCGCCATCGACGACGGCCTCGCCAGCGTCGCGGGCCGCCTTCAGCAGCCGCTGCCTCAATTGTCCAGAGTACGGCTGGGTGAAATCCACATGAGTGACCGGAGTACCCGATCCCTCGAAAAACGTCGATTTGCGGCTGTGGGTGTAGTCGATGATCTGATCAGGAATGACGAGGCTGCCCGGGCCGAGGTCATCACGAATGCCGCCGGCCGAAGCCAGCGCGAAGATGCCTTCGACGTCCAGCTCTTTCAGAGTCCAGATGTTGGCCCGATAGTTGATCTCGTGCGGCGCGATCGTATGACCGTAGCCGTGGCGTGCCAAAAACACGACGTCCGAGCCCGCCAGCCGGCCGAACGTCAGCGCGCCGGACGGCTCCCCGTACGGCGTGCGCATCACCCGCCGGCGCGGTGCTTCCAGCGCCGACAGTTTGGCCAGGCCACTTCCGCCGATGATCGCAAACATGCTGGTTCCGATGGGCCTCGTCGGGAGCTTTCAGGATTCGGTCATCGCCGGCCAATCACTCCTTCCCCCCTGCTCCTGGTGCATCTGACGAGCCCAGCAACTGCAGCAGTCCCGTCTCGTCGATGACCGCCACGCCAAGCTCGCGCGCCCGTTCCAGCTTCGATCCAGCCTGCTCGCCGGCGACGACGAAGTCGGTCTTTTTCGAGACCGACCCGCTGACGCGCCCACCCGCCGCTTCGATCATGTCTTTCGCCTGATCGCGCGTCAGGGTCGCAAGCGTACCGGTAATCACGAAGGTGCGACCGCCCATCGGACCCTGTCCGCGCAGGGTCGAACCAGTCGATTCCGGCCATTGGACTCCGGCCTTGCGAAGCGCAGCGATCACCTCGCGATTGTGCGGCTCGTCCAGGAAGCGGCGTATCGACTGCGTCACGACCGGACCGATGTCGGGCACCTGCAGCAGGCCGTCCTCGTCGGCCGCCATCAGGGCCTCCAGGCGGCCGAAGTGCGCAGCCAGCGCTTGTGCGGTCGACTCGCCGACATGGCGGATTCCGAGCGCATAGATGAAACGCTCCAGCGTCGTCTGGCGCGATTTTGCGATCGCCTGCAGCAGGTTTGCGGCCGACTTCTCTCCCATTCGATCCAGCCCGGCCAGCGTTTGCTGGTCGAGCGCGAACAGATCCGCTGCGGTCCGCACCCGCCCCGAGTCGACCAGCTGATCGACGATCCGCTCGCCCAGCCCGTCGATGTCCAGCGCGCGCCGGCTGGCGAAGTGCAACAGTGCCTGCTTGCGCTGGGCCGCACAGAAAAGCCCGCCGGTGCAGCGCGTCACCGCCTCCTCACCCAGCCGCTCGACGGCGGAGTCGCACACCGGGCACCGGGCCGGCATCTCGAACGGCCGCGCGTCTGCGGGACGGCGCTCGGCAACGACGCTGACCACTTCAGGAATCACGTCGCCGGCGCGCCGCACCACGACGGTGTCGCCGATCCGCACGTCGCGGCGCGCCACCTCCTGCTCGTTGTGCAGCGTCGCGTTCGTTACCGTGACTCCCCCGACGACGACCGGCGCCAATCGGGCCACCGGTGTCAGAGCGCCGGTGCGTCCGACCTGCACCTCGATGTCCAGCACTTGCGTCAACGCCTCCTGTGGCGGGAACTTGTGCGCGAGCGCGAAGCGCGGCGCGCGCGATACGAACCCGAGCACGCCCTGCGCCGCGATCGAGTCGACCTTGTAGACCACCCCATCGATGTCGTACGGGAGCGTGGCGCGCCGCTCGGCGGTGCGCCGGTAGAACTGCAGCAGCCCCTCGATTCCCTCGACCGTGGCCCGCTCCTCGGACACTGGGAGTCCCAGCGAGGCCAACCAATCGAGCGTAGCCGAATGCCGCTGCGGCTCGGGCACGCCGATCAGCTCACCGACTCCGTACGCGAAAAAATGCAGGCGGCGGCGAGCGGTGACGCGCGCGTCCAGCTGGCGCAGGCTGCCGGCCGCAGCGTTGCGCGGGTTGGCGAACTCCTTGTCGCCGTTGGCGCGCTGCGCACGATTCAGCCGCTCCAGGTCCTGCTTGAACATCAGCACCTCGCCGCGCACCTCGACCACGGCTGCGCCGCTCGCCTTCAAACGCAGCGGAATGCTGCCGATGGTGCGGACATTAGGGGTTACATCCTCCCCGACCACGCCATCCCCACGCGTGGAAGCCAGCGTCAGCACGTCGTCCTGATAGCGCAGATTGACGGCCAGTCCGTCGAACTTCAACTCGCACGCGTAGGTCACTGCCGCGACCGGATGTCCCGCCTTGGCCAGCAGCTCGCGAACCCGCCCGTCGAAGGCCACTGCATCGGCTTCGCTAAGGCCGTTGTTCAGCGACAGCATCGGCACCGCATGCCGCACGGACGGCAGATCGGCCCGCGGCTCACCGCCCACCCTCAGCGTGGGCGAATCGGGCGTGACGAGTTCGGGATAGCGCGCCTCCAGCGCCTGCAGCTCGGCGAACAGCCGATCGAACTCGGAGTCGGGGATCAGCGGCGCGTCCAGAACGTAATACGCGTGGTTGTGCCGCTCGATCTGGGCCCGCAGCTCGGTCGCGCGTTGGCGTGCCGTTGCCGGGGCCGGGCCGATCCTCGCGCCGCTTGCGTCGTGGTTGACCTGCTCAGACATAGAGCCGGCGGGCGCGCTCGCCGCCCGGGTCGACGCCGGCACCGCGCATGTCGCCGTAAAGCTGATCCAGCTGAGCCTCGATCGCCACCACCGATTGCGCATCGATCGGCTGGCCGTTGTCGTCGACGATGCGCGCATTCAGCAGCGTCCCGAGCTGGTTGGCCAAGCCGAACAACTGCTGGACCGCGGCGCTGCCGGACTGCGCCGCCGGGACATCCAGCTCCAGCACGATGCGGTCTGATGCCCGACCCGGCATCGCCAACATCAGCGGCGCCCCGCCGGGTTCGCGCGGCAGGGTCCATCGAAGGTCTGCCAGCGGGTGCAGGCCGCACTGTGCGGCAGCGGCCGTCACGCGCGCTTCGCTCCATGGCCCGCTCATCGATTCCAGCGTCAGGCCGATGCGCACGTCAAAGCGCGCGCACAGGCGATCCAGGTCGACGGCGCTGGCGGCGACCCGCGTCAGGTCCGGCGGATCGCAATCGGCGTCCAGCACACCGGCCATCTGCCGAACGCACGACACGAACCGGCCGATTTGAACCTCATCGAGCACGTTGCGGCGGTTGGCCAGCTGTATCGCCGCCAGCGCTTCGCTGTAATAACCGAACCGGTCGGGATGCACCCACTGCTGCGCTCGCGCGTCCCATACCACGAACCACACCGGCATGGGCCACTGCGAACCGGTCAACGGTACGGCGGCGTCGATGAAGGAGACGCCATCGACCGGCCGCGCACAGCGCAGCTCCAGCACGCAATCGAGCAGCGGATCTTCGATCCATTCGGATCGGCGCAGCGCCGTCGACGGTGGCGCAGCCTGATCGGCCGGCGCCGGCGGCAGCAGCGGTTCAATGCGCCGCGGCGCAGCCGGCGCCCGCCCGTGGCCACCCGGCGGCGCGCGGCTCGCTCCAGTCCTGTTCCCACCCAGCAGTGCGTCGCCAACGCCCCCGCCAAGCTCTTGGCCCAGTCTGCGCAGCAGACGCCGCTCCTGCCACTTGCCTGCCAGGTACAGGCCGGCCAGCACAGCGCCGGCAATCAGCAGCAGCGCGATCTGCAGTTCGGACACGTTGGGCCAGCCAGCACAACTAGGCTGCTTCTGCAGCCAGTTTCACGGCGCTGTCGATGTCGACCGCAACGATACGCGAGACCCCCTGTTCCTGCATCGTGACCCCGACCAGCTGCCCGGCCATTTCCATCGCGATCTTGTTGTGGGTGATGAACAGGAACTGCGTTTCCGCCGTCATTGATTTCACCAGGTCGCAGAATCGCTCGGTATTGGCTTCATCCAGCGGGGCGTCGACTTCGTCCAGCAGGCAGAACGGTGCCGGGTTCAGCTTGAACAGCGCGAACACCAGCGCGGTTGCCGCCATCGCCTTTTCGCCGCCCGAGAGCAGGTGAATCGTGCTGTTGCGCTTGCCCGGCGGCTGCGCCATCACTTGCACCCCGGCGTCCAGAATCTCCTCCCCCGTCATCAGCAGGCGGGCGTCGCCGCCCCCGAACAGCTGCGGAAACAGCGCTCCGAAGTGCCGGTTGACCTGGTCGAAGGTCGTTCGAAGCATTTCCCGCGTCTCGCGGTCGATCCTGCGGATCGCGTCCTCCAGCGTGGCGATCGCGGCCTTCAGGTCGCTGGATTGCGACTGCAGGAATTCGCACCGTTGCCGGGCCGCTTCCAGCTCCTCCAGCGCCGCCAGGTTGACCGCACCGAGCGCGTCGATCGACTGGGCCAGCCGCGTGATCTCCGCCTGCAGCGAGGACGGCGAGGCAGCCCGTTCGGCGCGCGCTGCCAGCGCCGGCAGGTCGGCGCCGGCTTCCTCGAGCTGGCGGTCGAATTGCTCGGCGGTCAGCTGGGCGGCCTGTTCCTTCAGCTTCAAATCGGTGACGCGTTCCAGACGCGGCTGAAGCTCGCGCTCCAGGCTCATGCGCTGCTCATCGGCCAGACGCAGGGAATCGCCCACCTCGTCCTGCCGGGTGCGGGCATCGCGCAGCGCCTGCTCGGCCGTGACCCGCTTTTGCAGCCACTGTTCCAGCGATTCGCGCGGATGACTGTCATCCAGCCTGGCCTCGTCCAGCCGCGCACGCTCCAGATCGCCCGCGAGGCGATCGCATTCCTGGATGGCATCGCGGCTGGCCGCTTCGACTTCGTCCAGCCGTTCGCGCGCGACGTTCAGCTCGATCTGCAGCCGCTGCTGCTCGACCTGCAGCCGGTGCGAGGCGTCGCGCGCTTCGCGCAGGCCCTGCTCGGCCGACTCGTACCCGCGGCGCGCCAGCTCGGCCTGCTCCTGCTGGACACCCAGCGCCTGGTCCAGCTCATCGAAGCGGCTCTGCGCTTGCCCGCGCTGCTGCTCGATCGTGGCGTGCTGCGCGGCGATCTCCGCCAGCTCCCGCTCGATCTGCTCCGACCGAAGCCGGATCCTCTCGCGCGATTCGCCGACGCGAACCGCCTCCAGCTGCATCTGATGCAGCCGGATGCGCGAGCCCTCGGCCGCCTCGCGCTCCGATTGCAGCAGCTCCTGCGACCGCCGCAGACCGGACTCGGCGCGGGCCAGGCGCGCCTGCGACTCCTCGTCGATCAGGCGCTGCGCCTTGAGCTGCCGCTGCAGATTCTCGATCTCGAGGCGCCGCGCCAGCATGCCGGCCTTGCGATTGTCGGCGGCGTAGAAGCGCACGCCATGGCGGCTGACCCGATGCCCGGCCGACACGACGAACTGACCGCCGGCCGGCAGGCGCTGGCGCTCGTGCAGCGCACTGCGCAGATCGGTTGCCACGTACACGCCGCCCAGCCAGTCCCGAACCACGCCGGCCAGCGTCGAGTCGGGATCGCGCAGCTTGCTCGCCAGCGGCGTCCACGGCGCCGGCGCCTCCGACCCGTCCGCCGCGCCCGGGCAGAAGAATGCCACGCGCGACGGCGGCGCAACGGCCTCGAAGGCGGCCACCGTTTCCAGATGGCCGACCTCGATCGCCTCGATCCGCTCTCTCAGGACCGCTTCGAACGCCGACTCCCAGCCGCTTTCGACCTCCAGGCGCTTGAACAGGCGCGGCAGTGCGTCCAGGCCGTGCGTCTTCAGCCACGGGTCCAGACGCTCGTCGGCCTCGACATTGGCCTGCAACTCGCTCAGCGCGTGCAGCCGCGCCTGCAACCGCGCCAGCACTTCGGCGGCCTGATTGCGCCCTTCGCCGGCCGCCGAGCGCTCGGACTCGAAGGCGGCCTGCTGTTCCTCGGCGGCGCGGACGCGGTCGACCTGCTGCTGCAACTCCCGTTCGAGCCGCTCGACCTCCTGCTGAACGGCGGCCAGACGCTCCGGCTCCGAAGCATCCAGCTGCGCGCGCTCCTCGCCGAGCCGTTCGCTGCGCTGTGCCAGCGCGAGCAGCTGGGCGTCGAGCGTGCGGCCGTGCTGGGCCGCACCTTCAATGGCCTGCGCAGCGCCGGCGGCATCGGAACGCGCCGCGGTCAGTGCTTCCCGTGCCGCGTGATAGGACGCCTCCACCGCCGGCAGTGTGCTGTCATGCCGCTCGCCGGCCGCGCACGCCTCGAGGTGCTCACGCTCGAAGCGAGTGATCGACTCGTTCAACTCGGCGCCGCGTTGGGTCAGCCGCTCCTGCTCGCTGCTGCGCTGCTGGTGCCGCTGCACGTAGCTCGCGATCTGCGCCGCCAGCCGCACCCGGCTGTCGGCGATCATCCGGATCTCGCTCTCGAGACGACCGATTTCCGCGTTCACGCTCAGCAGCGCGCCGTGGGCCTCGTGGGTGGCCTCGCCGGCGGTGTAGTGGGCCGCGCGCTCACCTTCGAGCCGCAGCTGAAGCGCGCTCAGCTCGGCCCGGTGCGCCTCGATCGCGGTCTGCGCCTGTTCGACCTCGCGCGCGCTGCGGCTGCGTTGCGCATGGGCCTCGCGGGAGCGCAGCAGCCACAGCAGCATCTGCGCGTCCTCGTGCCGCTGCCTCAGGTCGCGGAACTGGCGGGCCAGCTCGGCCTGCTGCTCCAGGTGGATGACCCGCTCGTCCAGCTCGCGCAGGATGTCGCTGACCCGGGCCAGGTTGTCGCGCGCATCGCGCAGCCTGGCTTCGGTCTCGCGCCGCCGCTCCTTGTATTTCGAGACCCCCGCCGCCTCTTCCAGGTAGACGCGCAGTTCCTCGGGGCGCGCTTCGACGATGCGGGAGATCATTCCCTGGCCGATGATCGCGTACGCCCTCGGGCCCAGCCCGGTGCCCAGGAACAGATCATGCACATCGCGCCGGCGAACCTGGTGCTGATTGATCAGGTAGCCGGAGGCGCCGTCACGAGTCAGGACCCGCTTGACCGACAGCTCGCTGAAACGTCCCCATTCGCCTCCGATGCGGCCGTCGCTGTTGTCGAACAGCAACTCCACGCTGGCGCGGCTTGCGGCCGGTCGGCTGGCGGCGCCGTTGAATATCACGTCCTGCATCGACTCGCCGCGCAGCTCCGCCGCCTTGCTCTCGCCCAGCACCCAGCGCACCGCGTCGATGACGTTGGACTTGCCGCACCCATTGGGTCCGACCACGCCCACCAGTCGTCCGGGGACATCGATTTGGGTCGGGTCGACAAACGACTTGAACCCGGCCAGTTTTATCTGACGCAGCAGCACGGTGTCATTTCAGGGAGAGGTTTAGAATCATATCGAATCATTCCGGCTGACCGTGTCCATGAGCACGCGCCCGAGTCGCCAACTGCAGACTTTTCCCAACCCCAATCCGGCCCGCGACTATCTGGTCCACATCGAACTGCCCGAGTTCACCTGTCTTTGCCCGCTCACCGGGCAGCCCGATTTCGCCACGCTGACGCTGCAGTACGTGCCGGACCGCCGTAATGTGGAGCTCAAGAGTCTGAAACTGTACGTGTGGTCGTACCGGGATCGCGGAGCTTTCCACGAAGCGGTCACGAACCAGGTGCTCGATGATCTGAAAGCGGCGCTGCAGCCCCGTTTCGTTCGTCTGACCTCGCGCTGGAACGTACGGGGTGGCATCACGACCACCGTGGTGGCGGAGCATCGCAAGCGCGGCTGGAAACCGGCGCCGGTGATCGAGCTCGGGCAGCTTCCACGCTCCCGCCTCGAAGCTGCATGAATCCGCTGATCGAGCGCCTGCGACCCTATCCGTTCGAGCGGCTGCGGGAGCTGCTGGCCGACTGCAAGCCGCCGGCGCATCTGGATCCGATCGACCTGTCGATCGGAGAACCCAAGCATGCGACGCCTGCGCTGGTGCTGGACGCGCTGACAGCGGCCCTGCCCTCGCTGTCCTCGTACCCGAAGACGACCGGGTCGGACGCGCTCAGGGCATCGATCGGCAACTGGCTGGCACACCGCTATCGATTGTCCAAGCTGGACCCGTTCGGCCAGGTCCTGCCGGTGACCGGCTCGCGCGAGGCCCTGTTCGCGTTCGCGCAGGCGATGCTGGACGCTCGCGCCGGCCAGCGCGTGGTGCTGCCCAATCCCGGTTATCAGATCTACGAAGGAGCCACGCTGCTGGCGGGCGGCGAGCCGATCTATCTGCCGGTGACTGCGGACAGTGGCTTCCGGATGCCCTTCGAGCGCGTCAGCCCCGAGCAGTGGAAGCAGGTGGCGCTGGTGTACACCTGCTCGCCCGGCAATCCGACCGGAGCCGTCCTGCCGCTTTCGCAATGGCGGGACCTGTTCGAGCGAGCCGACCGTTGCGGCTTCGTGATCGCGGCCGACGAGTGCTATTCGGAGATCTATCCGGACCCGTGCCAGCCCCCGCTCGGCGCGCTGCAGGCCGCTGCCGAGTTGGGTCGGGACGGCTTTTCGCGCCTGGTGGTGTTCGGCAGCCTGTCGAAGCGGTCCAGTGCTCCGGGCCTTCGCTCCGGCTATGTCGCCGGCGATGCGCGGCTGCTCGCTGCCTTCCTGCGCTACCGCACTTACCATGGCTGCGCAATGAGTCCGGCCGTTCAGGCGGCCAGCATCGCCGCCTGGAACGACCAGGCCCATGTCGAGGACAACCGCCGTCGCTACGCGGTCAAATTCGCGCAGGCCACGCCGGTCATCGCATCGGTTTTGCCCACGACCGTGCCCGAGGGGGGCTTTTACCTGTGGGCGCGCACGCCTGGTGATGACTGCGACTATGCACGCCACCTGTACGCGCACGGCAACGTGACCGTGCTGCCCGGAAGCTTCCTCGGGCGCGAGATCGACGGGATCAACCCGGGCTCGGGCTTCGTCCGCATCGCGCTGGTGGCCGAGGAAGCGCAGGTGCGCGAGGCGGCGCGCCGGATCGCGCAGCTCGGCGTAGATACCGAGGTGCGCCGCTCCGATCGAGCCGCAAAGACGGCCACGCACGCCGTTTCAAGCGTTTCAAGCGCCGGGAAATGAAGGACAATCGGCCGGTGTCGAATCAGGACATCATCGAGCAGGCTTGGCCGGAGCGGGCGTCGCTGTCACCGACGTCGGCGCCGGCGCACTTGCGCGAGGCGGTCGAGACGGCCCTGGGCGAGCTCGACAGCGGCCGCCGCAGGGTCGCCGAAAAAGTCGATGGCGCCTGGGTCGTGCACCAGTGGCTGAAAAAAGCGGTGCTGCTGTCGTTCCGGCTGCGCGACAACGTGGTGATGGGTGGCAGCGGACGAAACGACCCGCTGCGCTTTTACGACAAGGTCGACTCCAAGTTTTCGGGGCTCGATGCCGAGCAGTTCAGCGCCGGCGGCGTGCGGGTCGTGCCGCCGGCGGTGGCGCGGCGCGGAGCCTACATCGCGCGCAACGTCGTGCTGATGCCCTCGTTCGTCAATATCGGTGCCTACGTCGACGAGGGCACGATGGTCGATACCTGGGCCACGGTCGGATCGTGCGCCCAGATCGGCCGTAACGTGCACCTGTCCGGCGGGGTCGGCATCGGGGGCGTCCTCGAACCGGTGCAAGCGACTCCGACCATCATCGAGGACAACTGCTTCATCGGAGCCCGCTCGGAGGTGGTCGAAGGCGTGATCGTCGAGCAGGATGCGGTGATTTCGATGGGCGTCTACATCGGCGCCAGCACGCGCATCTACGATCGCGAAAGCGGGCAGATCCTGTACGGCCGGGTGCCGCGCGGGGCGGTCGTCGTGCCCGGCTCGCTGCCGGCCAAAGACGGTTCGCACAGCCTGTACTGCGCGGTGATCGTCAAGCGCGTCGATGCCCAGACGCGCGCGAAGACGGGTATCAACGAGTTACTGCGAGCCGCGGCGAGCGACTGACCTCGTTCATCCCAAGACGTCATTCTCTGAGGACCACGATGGCACTGGAGCGATTGTTCCAACTGATGGCGGAGAAGAGCGCCTCGGACCTGTTTCTGTCGGCCGGCTCGCCGATCACGATCAAGATCAACGGCGTGTGCGTGCCGATCAACCAGGAGCGCATGCAGCAGCAGGCGGTCGTTGCGCTGCTGACCGAGCGCCTGTCGGACGCGCAGTTCCGCGAGCTCGAGCGCAGCCGGGAGTTGAACCTCGCACTGCCGGTGCAAGGCGTCGGCAGCTTCCGCCTGAGCGCTTTTCTGCAGCGAGGATCGGTGTCTGCCGTGATCCGCTTCATCCCGGGCGAAATTCCGCGCATGGAAGAGTTGCTGCTGCCGGAGGCCTTAAAGGACCTGGCGATGGAACGGCGCGGCCTGATACTGGTGGTCGGCGCCGCCGGATCGGGCAAATCGACCACGATCGCCTCGATGCTCGACCATCGCAACGAGCTGGCGACCGGGCACATCCTGACCTTCGAAGATCCGATCGAATTCCTGTTTCGGAACAAGAAGTCGATCATCAATCAGCGCGAGATCGGCTCCGACACGGTTTCGCTGGAAGCGGCCCTGCGCAACGCGATGCGCCAGGCGCCCGACGTGCTGTTCATCGGTGAAATTCGCGACCGCGAGACGATGACGGCCTCGCTGGCCTATGCGATGTCGGGCCATCTGGTGGTTGCCACGCTGCACGCGACCAACAGCGCGCACGCGCTGAACCGGGTCATCAGCTTCTACACGCCGGAGACGCGTTTTGCGCTGTTCCAGGACCTGGCCACCGCGTTGCGGGCCATCGTTTCGCAACGGCTGGTGCGCTCGCGCGGCGGGCGCCGGGTGCCCACGGTCGAGATCCTGATGAACTCCGGCCACACGAACAGCCTGATCGCGCGCGGAGACGTGCCCGCCATCAAGGAATCGATGGAGCAGAGCCTGGATCCGGAAAGCCGCTCGTTCGAGCAGAGCCTGTACGAGCTGCTGCAGAAGGATACGATCACCCGTGATGACGCGCTGGGGGCGGCCGATTCGAAGAACAATCTGCTGTGGCTGATCAACAATGCCGGCAAGCCAATCGTGAGGAGCGCGCCGGGTCAGAAGCCCACCCCGGATGAGGCCTCCTTCACGGAGTTCACGCTGAATATCTAGTGTCGGCTGCGCTTGACCTTGCCAAGCTGCTGATCGCGCGTCCGTCCGTCACACCGGACGACGCCGGCTGCCAGCCGCTGATTGCGGAGCGGCTCGGCGCGGCCGGGTTCAGCGCCGAGCATTTCGACCGCGCCGGCGTCTACAACCTGTGGCTTCAGCGCGGCAGCGCGCGTCCGCTGGTCGTTTTCGTCGGGCACACCGATGTGGTGCCCGCCGGGCCGTCCGGCGAATGGAGTTGCGATCCGTTCGCGCCGCAGGAGCGCGACGGCTGGCTGTACGGCCGCGGCAGCGCCGACATGAAATCCTCGATCGCAGCCTTCGTGGTCGCCGCCGAGCGCTTCGTGCAGGCCCATCCGCGCCATCCGGGCTCGATCGCAGTCCTGCTGACTTCGGACGAGGAGGGAGCGGCGACGGACGGGACCGTCGCGGTGGTAGAGGCGCTGCAGTCTCGCGGCCAGGCGGTCGACTTCGCGCTGGTCGGGGAGCCCTCCTGCGAGCAGGCTCTGGGCGACACGATCAAGAACGGCCGGCGCGGATCGCTGTCCGGGCGCCTGCTCGTGCGCGGCAAACAGGGGCACGTCGCCTACCCTCAGCTGGCCCGCAACCCAATCCACCAGCTGGCCCCCGTGCTGGCCGAGTTGGCGGCCGCCGAGTGGGACCAGGGCGACCGTTTCTTTCCGCCGACCACGTTCCAGGTGTCCAACCTGAACGCGGGCACCGGGGCGGGCAACGTGATCCCGGGCGAATGCGACGTGCATTTCAACTTCCGTTTTTCGCCCGCCAGCCCACCCGCTGAGCTCAGGCGCCGGGTCGAGGCGATCCTGGAGCGTCATGGACTCAATTACGCTCTGACCTGGACCCTGGGCGCGGAGCCGTTCCTGACTGAGCCCGGCACGCTGGTCGAGAAGCTGTCGGAGGCGATCTTCGAGGCAACCGGCCGGCGACCCAGGCTGTCGACCCACGGCGGCACTTCCGACGGACGCTTCCTTGCGCGGATCTGCCCACAAGTGGTCGAATTCGGTCCGCTGAACGCGTCGATCCACCAGATCGACGAGCGCGTCCCGGTTCAGGACGTGGAGCGGTTGACCGGAATTTTCCAGCGCGCGCTGGAGTTGCTGCTGCTATGAAGGCGGGTTAGACCACGATGGCGATCGACGCACAGGCGAATCTGCGGTCCCTGCGGGACGTGCTGCGCTACGCGGTCACCCGCTTCAGCGAGCGGCCGATCTTCTACGGGCACGGTCAGGTGGATGCATTCGACGAGGCCGCGTTGCTGGTGATGCGCGCGATGAAGCTGCCGCTGGAGCGCATGGACATCTTTCTGGACGCCTTTCTGACTCATGCGGAAATCAACACGCTGATCGAGCTGATCGAGCGGCGCGTCAAGAAGCGAGTCCCGGTGGCCTATCTGCTCGGCGAGGCCTGGCTGCAGGGCTACCGCTTCAATGTCGACTCGCGAGTGATCATCCCGCGCTCGTTCATCGCCGAACTGTTGAAGGAACAGCTCGCGCCCTGGGTCCCCGACCCGGCCGCGGTATCTTCGATCCTCGACCTGTGCACGGGCTCCGGGTGCCTGGCGATCATCGCCGCCGAGCTGTTCGAGCACGCCAAGGTGGACGCGGTCGACATTTCGGTCGACGCGCTGGCGGTGGTGGAGCGCAACGTGGAGGAATACGGACTGGGCGAACGCGTGCGGGCGATCGAATCGGACCTGTTCCAGTCGCTCGGGGCCGCGCGCTACGACCTGATCCTGTGCAACCCGCCGTATGTGACCGATCAGGCGCTGGCCACACTGCCACCGGAGTACTCGCATGAGCCGACGCTGGCACTGGCCGGCGGACCGGACGGCCTGGACGTGGTACGCCAAGTGATCGCCGAGGCCCGCGCCCATCTGAATCCCGAAGGCTTGCTGGTGGTCGAGGTCGGAGACGGTCGAGCCGCGCTCGAGCGACAGTATCCGAGGCTGCCGCTGACCTGGGCCACCACCAGCGCCGGCGACGACATGGTGTTCCTGGCGCGGGCTGACGATCTGCCCGGGCAGGCGGCGGCTGCGCGCCCGGCCGCCGCCTGATCCGCTCTTGCCAAAGACGCCTTCCGGTCCACTGGCCCCACAGCGCCGCTGACCCCGATGCTTCGCCTGTCCGGACTGCGACTGGACCGGGGCGCGCGAACGCTCTACCGCGACGTCAACCTGAGCGCCTCGGACGGCGAGCGGGCCGGCCTGGTGGGAGAAAACGGAACCGGAAAATCGTCGCTGCTGGCGGCGATCCTGGGCCGCGCGGCGATCGAATCCGGGTCGATCGATGCACCGCGGCTCGAACGCATCGGCTGGATCGACCAGGACATTGATTCCACCGGCGACCGTGCGATCGATTTCGTCGTGTCCGGCCACGCGCCGTTGTCGCAGGCGCGCGCCGAGCTGCAAGCGTCCATCCAGCAGGCAGACGACCTCAGGATCGCGCACGCCCACGCTCACCTGGCCGAGTTGAACGAAGGAGCGATCGCGGCCATGGCGATGGCGATTCTGAATGGCCTGGGCCTGTCGCAGTCCGAGGCCGTCGGTCCGGTGTCGTCGCTGTCCGGTGGCCAGCGCAACCGACTGGCGCTGGCGCGCGTGCTGCTGCAGCCAGCGGACCTGTTGTTGCTGGACGAGCCGACCAACCACCTGGACCTGGATTCGATCGTCTGGCTCGAAAACTGGTTGCGCCGGCAGCCGGCCACGGCGATCGTGATCTCGCATGACCGTGAATTCCTGGATCGTTGCACCCAAACGATCTGGCACATCGCCGATCAGGCCATTCGCCGCTACGCCGGCAACTACAGCGCGTTCGAGTGCGCGTGGCTGGAGCAGCAGCGTCAGCGGGACCTGCGCTTGCGCAACCAGCAGCGAACGGTCGCGCACTTGAGCCGGTTCATCGGGCGTTTCCGGGCCAAAGCCACCAAGGCCCGCCAGGTTCAGAGCCGGCTGAAGATGCTCGAGCGGCTGGAGCAGCTCGAGCCGGTCCGTGAGCAGCGCGAGTGGCGGTTCCGCTTCCTCGAACCGGCTCGACTGCCTGCGCATCTGGTCGACGGCGAGCAACTGCGTCTCGGCTATCCGGACCGCGTGGTACTCGACGCGGTGCGCTTCTCGATCCGTGCCGGTGACCGCATCGGCGTGCTGGGCGTCAACGGAGCAGGCAAATCGACGCTGGTGAAGGCGATCGTTGGCGAGCTCGCGCCCACCACCGGCGAGCTCAGGCGCGCGCCCGGCGCGGCGATCGGCTACTTTGCCCAGCACCAGCTCGAGGACCTCGATCCACACGAAACCCCGCTGGAGCTGCTGCGCCGGATCGGACCGGCGGTGCGCGAGCAGGAGCTGCGCGACTTTCTCGGCAGCTTCCGATTTGGCGCCGAGCTGGTGAGCGCTCCGGTCGGGCGTCTGTCGGGCGGCGAGCGGGCCCGCTGTGCACTGGCGCTGCTCGTGTGGCGCCGGCCCAATCTGCTGGTGATGGACGAGCCGACCAATCATCTGGACATGGCCACGCGCGAGGCGCTGACGGTGGCGCTCTCATCGTTCGGCGGCGCATTGATCGTCGTGTCGCACGACCGCCACCTGCTGCGCGCAACGACTGACCAGCTCTGGCTGGTGCAGGATGGGGGCTTGCAGTCGTTTGACGGTGATCTGGACGATTACGCTGCATGGGTTGTCGAGCGGCGGCGCCCGCCGGCCCGATCCGACACGGATACGAGCGGGCCGCTACGTCCGAGCGAGCAACGCCGCCTGGCCGCGGGTGAACGGGAGCGCCTGGCCAAGGCGCGCCGGCCGCTGCTGGAGCGCCTGAGCGCGATCGAGCAGCATTTGCAGTCGATCGGCGAAGAAGTCACGGAACTCGATGCGCGGCTGGCCAGCGAGGCGTTCTACGCGAGTGATCCTGACGGGGTCAGCGAGGCGCTCAGACGGCGCGGCCAGTTGCAGCAGTCGCAGCAGTCGCTGGAAGCGCAGTGGTTGCAATTGCAGTCGGAGCTGGACGCGATCGCCTGAAGCGGCACATCCCGGATCGCGCGTCGCAGCGAGGGTCGGTTGGGGCGCCGCTCAGCGTGGCGGGCCGCGTCGCTTGTTCCTGCTGTCGGGCTGGCTCAGGTCCAGCTGCAGATCGATCGGTCCGAGCGCGGCGCCGCCGCTTGCGGCCCGGGCAGTCCCAGGCAGCTGTCGCGCGACGATCCGCGGGGCGGTGGGTCGCTCGATCGAGCTCGGAAAACCGGTGCTCGTTCCGACGTCGATGTCGAGCAACACTTCGGTTGGAGCTTGCGTCAGGCTTTCGTCGGCAAATTCTTCGCGGGCCGGCGCTGGCTCCGCACTGCGACTCGGCTGCGCCGCCGGATGCGTGGAGGACGGCGCTGGCGCGGTGGGCTCCGGGACGGTGGTCGGAAAATCGGTGGTCCATCCGGGCGGCACCTCGGTCGCCGCCGGCGCGGCGGCCCGCTCGATCGGGATCGGTTGCGCCGGAGACCACGTGGCCGGCGCTGCTGCAGCGGGCCGCTCGATCGAGCGCGGAAGGCCGGTGGTCGGTCCGACGTCGATATCGAGCGACACTTCGGTCGGCGCCTGCGTCAGGCTCTCATCGGGAAACTGGTGGGGAGCCGGCGCGGCCTCTGCAGCGCGGCTCGGCGGCACCGAGGAACGCGCGGAGGCCTGCGCCGTGATCTCGGTCTTGGGTGAATCGAACGCCTCGCCTTCGACCGGGATCAAGGCGGAGCTCAGATCCAGGTCGAGCCCGACTTCGGTTGGCAGCTCGGTGAAGCGTTCATCGGATCCGGATTCGCGCCCCGAGCCGGGATGCAGGCCTACGCGCGCGGCTTGATCCCCCAGCACGCGGGGTGACTCGGGCACGGCAGCTGCCGGCGCTGTCGGGGTCCGCAGATCCAGTTCCAGAGGTCGCTGCGGCCCAACGGCTGAACCCGATGTGTTTCGCTCCAGCACCGTCGCGTACAGCTCCTTGATGACCTGGACCGTATCGTGCAGTTCGGTGACCGTGATGTGGGTGTGCCGGTGGTCGTCCGGGATCGACGGCTCCGTGGTGGCGCCGATCGAGCGCGCGGGCGGCATCGTTGCGCGTCCGCCGATCTCAGGGGCCGAGGTCGCCAGCTCGGGCCTGAGTGCGCCAGTCCTCGGCTGGGCCTCGGCGACCGGCACCGGCTGACGCGCCACTGGCGGCCAAGCCGATTGCGGGGCGGGCGCCCGCTGCCGCCAGGCCAACATCAGCGCGCTGCCTAACAGCAGCACGCCAAACGCCACCATCATCCAGGTCCAATGCTCACGCGCTTCTGCGGCTTGCCGTTCCAACTCCTGCTGGCGCAGCCGCGACGCGGTGAGCTGCGTTTCAAGCGCCTCGACCTGCCTGGACATCGCTTCGATCCGCTTGGACAACTCCGCGTTCACATCGGGCGCAACGCCGGCCGCGGCGGCTGCGCCCGGCTCTGGCCGGATGCTGTCCTCTGGCGAACCCAGCACCAGCCGATCGCCGGTAGCTACCCGCCGCGGCTTGGCGGCCGGCTCGACGGCTGCCTCGGCCGGCCGGGTCGCCGCCGGGCGCGCCGGCCCCGGCGCAACCGGAACGGCCGTGGCGCGAGGCGGTGCTTTGACCACCGGCTTGGGGGCGGGCTTCGGTTCGCGCGCCGGCGCCGGCAGCTCTTCGCTGGCGCTCAGATTCGAGACCGCCAGCGTTGGAAGCCCCAACAGAATCGCATACTCGCGCCGCAGCGGATCGCGACAACCCACATCCAGAGCGATCCTGACCGCCGGCTCGGTGACCGGATCCGGTGTGGCGACTTCGATCAGCGCACCGGTCGGCTGCGGCGTCACGCGAATCGTGGCCTGGCGCAGAACTGGGGCGCCTTCGCTCGAAATCGGGTCCGCCAAGTGCACACACTGCTCGGTCAGGGTGTTCGCCTCGGCACCGACCGCCGGCACCCGAATCGAAAGGCGCTGGCCGAGCACCGCGGATATCTGCGCCATGCCCAGTCCGATCCCGCCGAGCGCGGGTTGTGGTGAGCCTGCGACCGACTGAGCGGATCCCATCGCCGGCGGATCCACCAGCAGCGAGAACTCGCGCCGAATCCGCTCGCTGCAGCCGGCTTCGACGGTCACGCGCACTGCCGGCTCGGTGACCGGCTGAAGGCTCTCGATCCTTAATTGGCCGTGTTCAGGCTCGATCGTGATACGGCCGGCGTTCAGGGACGGGATCGCATCGCCGATCTGACCCCCAGGCACGATGCGGACGCAATCCTGCGTCAGTTCCGTACCGGGATCGGTCACCAGCGGCACCGTCAACTGAAGCGGCTGACCCAGCACACTCGCGACGGTCGGATCGCCTAGCCCGAGCGCAAGCGCCTGCGAGCTCAGAGCGATCAGCCCGGCGCACGCGGCATAGCGGACCCCGCGCCGCCCGACAGAACCGGAATCGCGGATACCCATCCAAACCCACCCCATCGGCCCCACGGCCTGCGCCTCTTCCGCCCAGTTCGGGCGTGCTCCGAACTGCGAATATGTTCCCAGGAGCGCTCGATTATCCCCCCCAACTTACCCGCTCCAGCAGGTAGGACGATTCCCCGATTTGACTGGGGGCAGAGCGCCGCTCGTCGAGCCGCGCCGTCCATTCGGCCGCCCAGGCCAAGGCCTGCGGCGGGCGCGCCGGGCATGCCGCGTTGCACTCGGTCCTGGGGATAATGCCGATCTTCGACCACCCGACTGCCGCCGCGCCATGATCGACCTGTACTCCTGGCCCACGCCGAACGGACACAAGGTGCACATCATGCTGGAGGAGTGCAGCATTCCGTATCGGCTGCACCCGATCGACATCGCCGCCGGCGATCAATTCACGCCGGAGTTCCTTGCGATCAGTCCGAACAACAAGATCCCCGCGATCGTCGACAGCGACGGCCCGGATGGGCGTCCGATCTCGCTGTTCGAATCGGGCGCGATCCTGATCTATCTGGCCGCCAAGGCCGGGCGCTTGTTGCCGAACCGGATGCATGACCGGTACGCCGCGCTGCAGTGGCTGATGCTCCAGGTCGGTCACGTCGGCCCGATGCTCGGCCAGGCGCACCATTTCCGCCAGTACGCGCGCGAGCGGATCGAGTACGCGGTCGATCGCTACACGCGCGAAGCGGCACGGCTGTACGCTGTGATGGACCGGCGCCTGGCCAGCGTCGACTATTTCGCAGGCGAGTATTCGATCGCCGATATCGCCATCTATCCCTGGACCCGCTCCCACGAAAACCAGGGCGTCGATCTGGCGGATTTTCCGAACGTGGACCGCTGGCAGCAGGCCGTGGGGGAGCGTCCCGCGGTCCGGCGCGGCCTGGAAGTGCTCAGGGACCGCCGCCGGGTCAGCATGGACGAGCGCGCGCGGGAAGTCCTGTTCGGTGCAACGCAGACGGCCCGGCGCTGACTCGTCCGCGTACCAACGCAACAGGGCCTTGGCCAGCCGGCGCTGACGGGTCCGCGCTTCAATGCAGCTGGCCCTTGGCCAGCTCCGGGAATGGAAACGCCATGATGCGCACGCCTTCCTGAGCGAGCGCCTGAGCCTCGGAGCGCGATGCCAGGCCGCGGATGCCGCGCTCCGGGGCCTCCTTGTAATGGATCCGGCGCGCTTCCTCCGGGAACCGTTTGCCGACGTCCTCGGTATTAGCAATCACCTGAAGCGCGGCTTGAACGAGCGCGGACTGCAGCGTCTCGGTCGCGGGCATCGCGGCCGTGACCGGCTGCTCCGCTCCCAGGTTCAGACGAGGCGCCGAGGGCCGGCGGCGGATCCGCAGCGAACCGCACAGCGGACAGCCGATTTTGCGGGCGAGGAGTTGCTGGTCGAAGTCCTGCTGCGAGGAATACCAGCCCTCGAACACATGATCCGAATCGCAGGACAGATCGAACACCTTCATCGGGTGGCTGGCCGGTTACGGATGCTGCGCAGCCGGTTGAGCGTCTTGAGCCTGCGTCAGGTGATGGCGCAGCGCCGCGTGATCCGTTTCCAGCGCCGTGGCGAGCTGGATCAGGCGCGCTTTCGATTCGTTGG
>Ga0187846_10000389_pt1 | contig 25899 bp, 23 predicted proteins | sample TC_taG_FD_161473 | JGI IMG/M metagenome (GOLD analysis project Ga0187846, IMG submission 161473) | Biofilm microbial communities from the roof of an iron ore cave, State of Minas Gerais, Brazil - TC_06 Biofilm (v2) | ecosystem: Environmental > Terrestrial > Deep subsurface > Cave > Wall biofilm... | reverse complement strand
GAGCCGCCAGCTCTGGCGCTGATCTAACGGCGGTGTAGCCGCCGGCGCGTCCTCTGCGCCAGGCGCCGGTGCCGCATCATGGCGGGCGCGGGAGGCGGCGGAGCAGGCGCAGGCAATGCGTCGACAAGCTCGACCTGTTCGCGTTCGAGGACGGCGATCTGCTGCTGCACCTCCCGCGCCTCGTCGAATTTTGAAGGCCGACATCGCCAAGTCGTGCCGACCGCTGAGCTCGGCGAGCTCGCGTCCGACCGCGGTCAGCCGCGCGCGCTTTGCCTCAAGCTCCGCCATCGCGCGTGCCGAACCCGGCGGCAGAGCGACCAGCCGCCGTCGCCCGGATCCACTCGGCGGAGCGCCGGACACCGCCAAAGGTGAAGACGTGCAGACCGTCGACCGGCCCGCGCGGATCCTCCTCCGCCACCAGCGTGCCGATCAACGTGTCGGGCCCGGCTTCCGCAAGGATCCGCGCGAAGGCGGTATGGCCGCGGGCGAGCGCGCGCAACGACGCGCCGATGCCGCAGCGCACCGCGAACTTGGCCAATGTCGCCACGGTCGCCGGCCCGGCGATGCCGACCCGGACGGGGCAAGTGATTTCTTGGGCTCGCAATGCGGCGATCCAGCGCAGGATCGAGGCAGCCTCAAAGCCAAACTGCGTCACCAGCGACACTTCGAGACCCTGCCGGCGCGCCAACGCCACCTTGGCTCGCAGCGCTTCGTCGAGAGCGCGCGAAGCGATCCGCGGGTGGCCCTCGGGATAGCCGGCGAAGGCGACCTCGCGCAGACCGTGATGCGCGACGAGACCGGATGCCAACAGATCGTAGCTGTCGGGGAACGGGCCCACCGGGTGGTCGGGGTCGCCGCCGATGATCAAGGCGCCATGCACATCGGCTTCGGCCGCCGCACGCTGCAGGAAGTCGTTAGCCTGCGTGAAGCTCGCCAGCCGCCGCACCGCGACGTGAGGCACCGGGTCGAAGCCGGCGCGCCGGAGCCTGGCGCAGGCGGCAACGATATCGTGATGCGTGACACTTCCCGGATGGTTGACGAACACAGTTACGCCGGGGTCGAGCAGCTCGTGCAGCCGCTCTCCGGCGAAATCGTCGCGCGGCGAAACCTCGATCGAGCACCCGGCGACCAGCTCAGACATCCGATGGCGCTGCCGGACGAGATCCGGTCCGCCACGCGCTTCCCCAATTGCGGCGCTCATCAGCCCAAACCCCGCTTGCGTGAAATGACGTAGGATTCGTCCCAGAACCACAGCCCGCCATGCACGCGCAGCACATCCCGCGTCGCTTCGAGATAGGCGCCGCTGGTGATCGCCTCCGACAGACGCTGGTCTTCGACCTGCGCCACATAAACCGCGGCGTTCCACGCCGCGAAAAGGGTCGAGGTGCCGATCGTCTCGCTGATCTCGCTCGGCAGGGTGTGCATGTCGTAGCGAAACAGCGAGCGCGCGTCGGCGTAGGCGCCGAAATTGAGGTCGCGCCCGGCGCTGCCGAGCTCGGTCTTGGTCGCGCGCAGCAAGGCGTGGCGATCGGTGGTGAACGGGTCCTCGCCGGGCCAGACCTTTTGGATGACCTCGAGCCCCGGGTCGCGGCCATAGGAGTGGATCGCGATCAGACGCCCGCCCGGCGCCAGGCTGCGCGCCAGCGGGGCGACGACCCGTTTCGCCTTGAACTCGATCGGAGCCCGGGCGCGATAGGGCTGGGAGGCGATCACCAGATCGTATTCGGCGTTGGTAAAGCCGCGGCGCGGGCGGACCTGGTCCAATAGAAACTTGTGGTCGTCGCGATAGATCACCAGCACGACCGGCTTCTCATAGACCGGATTGCCGGTGCCGGGGCTGACGCGGGCGCGCCAATGCTCCGACAGGAAGGGCTGCAGATCGCTGATCTGCGCTTCGAATTCGTGCGCCGTGCTGCCAGTCAGCGAGAGCTCGTGCCAGACGAGGCTGGTGGCCGAGGTCACCGAGTTGGGCTTCAGCCACGGCGCCTCGGAATAGAGCATGTTGGTGATGACCAGCACCATCGCCGGGTGCTCGTAGAGCCGGTCGGGCATCTTTTCGAGAACGAGCCGCACGTCCTCGACGCTCAGCTCCTTGCCGACGATGTAGAACGGCATCGTCGGGAAGCGGGTGTGCATCGCCCGCATCGTCCGCGCCAACACAGTGCCGTCGCCCATGCCGGCATCGAACACGCGCAGTGCCGGCGGGCGCGGATGGATGTTGGCCAGCTCCATGCCGACGCGCTGGGCGATCACCTGCTTCTCGCTGCAGGTCGTGACGAACAGCAGGTACTTCTGCCGATTGTCGTAAAAGCGGAAATTGTGGGCGGCCGCGGCCGTTGGCGGCCCCAGCGACACCGGCAGCGCGGCCGGCATACCGTTAACGGCCGGATAGGGCTCGCTAGCGATAAACGCCCGCACTCGCTCGACGGTATCCGTCGTGACCCGGCCGCCGAGCCGCAGCCGCCCGACGAGCTTGCCGTCATTGACCGCGAGGCGTCCGAACGTCGACTCGGCGATGCCGGCGCCGCGGCAGTATTCGGCGATGTCGCGCAACAGCGCCTCGCTCATCTGGCGACCCCTGCTTATCCGCACCGGATTCAGACCTGCGAAAAAGAGCAGGTCAAGCAAATTTGTGCCCACTATCATAGTGGGCAAGATAGTGGGATTCATCCCACGGCCCTGGCGGCACCGCTCCCGAATTCGTTCGACCACCACAATAAATGGTTGCATTGATTATTAACTGTCTGCTGCATCTGCAGCAAATCTGCAGCAAACCCTCTCCTCAGGGTTGTAGAGCCGCCCCGGTTAGGCGGACATCCCGGCTCTGGCGGAGAGGCGATCATCAATATAAAGCAATTATACGATTTAGCAATAAGGCGAATGGTCGCGCTTCGCTCAGGCCCGCCTCTCGGATTACCGGGAGACCAGCCCCTGGCAGGCCTGACTGAGTTCGATCTCCTCGCGGGCAAGGGCCATCGCGCGTAGGACCGTCACGCGGAGCGTTAACACTTCCGCGAATACAAGGTTAATTGCATGAACATTCCGTTGTAGGGGCCACAGAGTTCGGCAAGGATGGCGCGGCGACCGCGCGGGACTCAGATCCGGCCGGCGGATCGGAGACCTCGCAGTGACCGATAGCTTTTTCGAACAGCCGATTCTCAATTCGCCATACGCCTATCCTGGCCGGTATTGGGAGCTCGACGAGGACGGCCAGCCGACCAACCGCATCACCGAGACGCGGCGACGCTCTGAGCTGATCACGCCGGTCCCCAAGCCACAAAAACGCCGTCGCGCGGCGAACCAGCCCGGCTTCGTCTTCGATAGCGGCCAGGGGTTGTCGACCGAAGAGCAGGAATACAACCCGACCCCGATCATCAACGAAATCCGCGGCTATGTAGCGGCTTGGCGGAACCTGCCGAACCCGAACCAGTGGCAAGTCACACCCGAAACTGCGCGGCTACTTCAGCACTGGCGGCATCATGAATTCGAGAACTTTCGCCCATTCTTCTGCAATATTGAAGCGGTCGAGACCGCGATCTGGCTGACCGAAGTCGCGCCAAAGCGCGGCTCGACGGTCGCCAGATTCTGGACGCATATCCGCGCAGCGAACGCGCAATCAAACCCCGAACTCGTCCGCATCGCGCTAAAGCTCGCCACGGGCGCCGGCAAGACGACCGTGATGGCGATGCTGATCGCGTGGCAGACGATCAATGCTTTACGCCACGCGCAGAGCGGCCGCTTCTCGCGCGCCTTCCTGGTCCTAACGCCCGGTATCACAATCAAGGACCGGCTGCGCGTGCTGCTGCCGAACGATCCGAACAGCTATTATCGCGAGCGCGAACTCGTCCCGAACGACATGCTCGGCGACGTCGAGCGGGCGAAGATCGTCATCACCAATTACCACGCCTTCCGCCGACGCGAGAAAACGGAGGTGTCGAAGGCTGGGCGGGCGCTATTGCAGGGGCGCGGGCCGGAGCTGAACACGCTCGAAAACGGAAGGCGAGATGCTGCGCCGCGCCTGCGGTGACCTGATGGGCCTCAAACACATCGTCGTGCTCAATGACGAGGCGCATCACTGCTACCGCGAGAAGCCTCAGGCGGAAGATAGCGACAAGCTCAAAGGCGAGGACAAGGAGGAAGCGAAAAAGAACAACGAGGCTGCGCGGCTGTGGATATCCGGCGTCGAGACCGTCAAGCGTAAGCTCGGCATCGCCGCCGTCTACGACCTGTCCGCGACACCGTTCTTCCTGCGCGGGTCGGGCTATGCCGAGGGCACGCTGTTTCCATGGACGGTGAGCGACTTCTCACTGATGGACGCGATCGAGTGCGGCATCGTTAAGCTGCCGCGCGTGCCGATCGCCGACAACATCCCGGGCGGGGACATGCCAAAATTCCGCGAAATGTGGAAGCATGTCGGCCCGAAGATGCCGAAAAAGGGCCGTGGCAAGTCTGGTGAACTCGATCCGCTGAGCCTGCCGGCCGAATTGCAAACAGCGCTCGAAGCGCTATACGGCCACTACGCGAAAACTGTCGAGGAGTGGGATAAAGCGGGCATCGATGTGCCGCCGGTTTTTATCGTCGTCTGCAACAACACGTCGACCTCGAAACTGGTCTACGATTTCATCTCTGGCTTCGTGCGCGAGAGCGACGGCCAATGGGTGCAGGGCCGCTTCGAGCTGTTCCGTAACTATAACGGACACGGCGACCGTCTCGCTCGGCCGCGGACATTGCTGATCGACAGCGAGCAACTGGAATCCGGCGACGCGCTCGACAAGGAATTCCGCACAATGGCGGCCGATGAGATCGAACGCTTCCGCCGCGATCTCGTGCAGCGCACCGGCAATGCGGAGGCGGGCGACAAGCTTACCGATCAGGACCTTCTGCGCGAGGTCATGAACACGGTCGGCAAGCCCGGCCGCCTCGGCGAAAGCATCCGCTGCGTCGTCTCGGTCGCGATGCTGACAGAGGGCTGGGACGCCGACACTGTCACCCATATCCTCGGTGTCCGCGCCTTCGGCACGCAGCTCTTGTGCGAGCAGGTCGTCGGCCGCACGCTGCGCCGCCAGTCCTATGATGTGAACGAAGAGGGGCTTCTGAGCCCCGAATACGCCGATGTGCTCGGCGTTCCGTTCGATTTCACCGCCAAGCCGATCGTCGTCAAGCCGGCCGCGCCGCGCAAAACGGTGCGGGTCGAGGCCGTTCGCCCCGACCGCGATGCGCTGGAGATTCGGTTCCCACGAGTGAGTGGCTACCGCGTCGAGCTGCCTGAGGAGCGGCTGACCGCGAAGTTCACTGGCGATTCCGTTCTCGAATTGACACCCCAACTCGTCGGCCCGACCGATACGACAAACCGGGCGATCATCGGCCAGCCGATCAATCTCACCGTCAAGCATTTGGGGGATATGCGGCAATCGGAGATCATTTATCGCCTCACCGCGCGGCTGCTCTTCCGACATTTCCGCGACCCCGGCGACGACCCCAAGCTGTACCTGTTCGGGCAATTGAAACGGATCGTCCGCCAATGGCTCGACAGCGGCCATCTGCGCTGCACTGGCGGCACCTATCCGGCGCAGCTGATCTACCAGGACCTCGCCGATCGGGCCTGCGAGCGCATCAAGGCGGCGATCACCGCGCCGATGATCAGCGAGCATCCGGTCAACGCCGTGCTCGATCCCTACAACCCGGCGGGCTCGACGGCCCATGTCCGGTTCGATACATCAAAGACGACGCTGTGGCAGACCGACCACCGCCTCTGCCATGTCAATTGGGTGGTCTGCGACAGCGATTGGGAGGCAGAGTTCTGCCGCGCCGTCGAGGCCAACGAACGCGTCCGCGCCTACGTCAAAAACCAGGGCCTCGGCTTCGAGGTGCCCTATCTCTTGGGCGCCACGCCGAAGAAATATCTGCCCGACTTCATCGTGCGCGTCGACGAGGGCCACGGCGACGACGATCTCTTGAACCTCGTCGTTGAGATCAAGGGCTATCGCGGCGAGGACGCCAAGGACAAGGCCAATACGATGGACGCTTACTGGGTACCTGGTGTCAACAACCTCGGCACCTTCGGCCGCTGGGGGTTCGCCGAGTTTAAGGAGTCGGTTTACGCTATTGCCGCGAATTTCGACGCGCTGATCGAGCGCGCTGTTCGTGCTTCGAGACGCGCTCCTGCGGAGCGCTCCTCAGCATGAGGAAAGTAACCATCGACATAGTAGACCTCATCCTGAGGGCCGCGCGAAGCGCGGCGTCTCGAAGGATGAGCGGCGTGAAGGACGAATGAGCGCTTTTCTCTATATCCTCCGCTGCGCCGATGGCTCTTATTACGTCGGCACAACCCGCGGCAGCCTTGAAAAGCGCATTGCAGAGCATGATGCGGGTACCTTCGACGGCTACACCGCCCTCCGACGCCCGGTAACGCTCGTCTTCAGCCAGCACTTTGACCGGGTCGAAGACGCCATATCCGCCGAACAACAGATCAAGGGTTGGCGACGGGAAAAAAAAGAGGCGTTGATCCGAGGCGATTTCGCGGCGTTGCCCGAGCTGTCGCGGCGTCCTTCGAGACGCGGCCCAAAGGCCGCTCCTCAGGACGAGGTAGGTGGCATCAAAAAACTTTCTCATCCTGAGGCGCCTCGCCCCTTCGAGATGCCGCCTGCGGCGGCTCCTCAGGACGAGGCGAGGCCTCGAAGGACGCACCGCGCTCACCCGAGAAAAACCGTTCCTCGTGACTTGCTCGATCCTGTGGTCGAATATTTCCACCCGCAGCGGGTAATCCTGTTTGGCTCGCGGGCACGTGGCGACGCCAGGCGCGACAGCGACATCGATCTCATCGTCATCGTCGATGACGACACACCGCCCGAGAAGCTGACCTGGCGGGCCGGCGCGAAGGCGCACCGCGCGCGACATGCGGCCGACGTGTTCCCTATGCGTGCCGCGGACTTCGAGCGCAACCGCGCCGTCGTCAACACCCTGGCCGCCGAAGCCGATGCCGATGGCATCGTCGTCTATGGCTCCCCGAAAGGATCGTGCATGAAAGGGGCGGACCCCCGAGGGCGCTGGGAAGCGGTCAATCGTTGGCTCGAAGTGGCCGAGGTCGATCGCAATGCGGCGCAAGCTCTCCTGGTCGTTCCTTCCCTGCGTCCGAGTGCCCCCTTCCACTGTCAGCAGGCGCTGGAAAAGCTGCTCAAGGGCTTTCTGACCTTGGCCGGTAAGCGCGGCGGCAAGACGCATGCGCTCGACCGATTGGGAGCCGCGGCCGCCAAGAGTTTCCCTGAAATTGAGGAGCTGGTGGCTGCTGCCAAGAATTGGAGCGATTGGGCCTTCATCTATCGCTACCCGTCCGACAAGGCGCCACCCGTGCCGGACGAGAACGAATTGCGGCGAGCGCTCGATGTCATTGACCGATTGGCCGCTCGGCTGGGCGCGGCTAATCCCGAGCCGCCCGGCTAGTAAGCGCGACGATCGCGAGAGGAAAAGCAGAACATGGCACGCGGCAGGAACATTTCGGTCGAGGCGCTGCGACACAAGGACAAGCGTCGCAATATCCCGACCGCCGAGCTCGAACCGGTCATGGACGAGGTCGAGAAAAGCCCGATCCGGCTCGCCTATGAACGGCGCAACCGCGACCTCGATCCGCAGCTCGTCTGGCGCGGCAAGGACGAGCAGGACTGGTCCGAGCTGATCGTCCAGGCACCGCCGCTCTACATCCAGGAGAAGGTACACCCGAAGGTCCTGATCGACGACCTGCTGCGGCAGAGCCGGGAACGGCGGGAGGAGGCAAATCAGCCGATGCCCGACCTGTTCGCCGATTTCAATGGACTGCCCGACAAGGAGGCGCTCACCGAGTTCTACCAGCACGACGCAAACTGGTCGAACCGGATGATCCTCGGCGACAGCTTGTCGGTCATGGCGAGCCTCGCCGAGCGCGAGGGACTGCGCGGCAAGGTGCAGTGCATCTACATCGACCCGCCCTACGGCATTCGCTTCAACTCAAATTTCCAATGGTCGACGACGAGCCGCGACGTCAAGGACGGTAATAAGGACCACATCACCCGCGAGCCCGAGCAGGTCAAAGCGTTTCGCGACACCTGGCGCGACGGCATCCATTCGTATCTGACTTATCTGCGCGACCGGTTGACGGTCGCGCGCGACCTGCTCGCCGACAGCGGTTCGATCTTTGTGCAGATCGGTGACGAGAATGTGCACCGCGTCCGCGCCCTGATGGACGAGGTGTTCGGCGAGGCCAATTGCGTTTCGCTGATCGGGTTTGCGAAAACGTCGGGCTCTACTGAGGACTACCTCGGTCAAACCACGGATTACCTTCTGTGGTTTTGCAAAGATAAACCGCGGGTTAAGTACAGACCCGCTCTGAAGACAAAACGGCCTGGCGAAAGGGGCGGGACGAACTACAACAGGGTTCGCGAGATCATCGGCTTCAGCCAATCGCTGACGGAGGCAATGCTCGCTGATCCGCGTATCGCGACAGGTGACCTCCGAATTTATTCGCTTGACAATCTGACATCGCAGAGTGCCGGGCGTGACAAGGGCGAAGGCGCTGCCTCCTGGTTTGGGGTAGAAATAAACGGACAGGTATATAAACCCTCGCTGTCAGTTCGGTGGAAGACGAACGAACAAGGTATGATGCGGCTCAAGGCGGCTGGCCGCTTGGAGGCGACCGCAAGCCGGGTCGGATATGTCCGTTACCTCGACGACTTTCCGGCATTGCAGATTACGAACCGCTGGGATGATGTCGGCGCCAGTTTCATGGCCGACAAAATTTACGTGGTGCAAACCTCTCAGACTGTAATCCAGCGCTGCATCTTGTTGGCAACCGATCCTGGTGACCTCGTGCTCGATCCGACCTGCGGCTCCGGCACGACCGCCTACGTCGCTGAGCAGTGGGGAAGACGCTGGATCACGGTCGATACCTCGCGCGTCGCGTTGGCGCTTGCCCGAACCCGCATCATGGGCGCTCGCTTTCCATATTACCTGCTCGCCGACAGCCGTGAAGGACAGCGCAAAGAAGGCGAGGTCAGCCGCAAGCCGGTGAAAGATACACCGACGCACAGCGATATCCGCCAGGGCTTCGTCTATGAGCGCGCTCCGCATATCACGCTCAAGTCGATTGCCAACAACGCCGAAATCGACGTCATCTGGGAGAAATGGCTGCATAAGCTGGAGTCGCTGCGCGCCGAACTCAACGCCGCGCTCGGTTCGAACTGGGAAGAATGGGAAATTCCGCGCGAAACCAAAGCCGACTGGCCGGCCGAGGCAAAGGCGGCACATGGTGAATGGTGGCAGGCACGCATAACTCGACAGAAGGAGATAGACGCCTCGATCGCCGCCAAAGCCGAGTTCGAATATCTCTATGACAAGCCCTACAACGACAATTCGCGCATTCGCGTCGCCGGCCCGTTCACGGTCGAGAGCTTGTCGCCGCACCGCGTTGTCGCTGTCGACCAGGACGACAGCCTGATCCACGAACTCGCCGAACCCAATGCCGGTTGGCAGGATTTCGGGCAGATAGTGCTCGAAAATCTGAAGACCGCGGGCGTGCAACAGGCCCGCAAAGAAGGCCGCGTCGCGTTCACCGCGCTGACCCCGTGGCCGGGCAAATTCGTCTCGGGCGAGGGCCGCTACAGTGACGGTGACCCTTCGACGGGCTCAGGGGAACGCCGCGCCGCGATCCTGGTCGGCCCAGAATTCGGCATCGTGTCGCGGCCCGATCTCGTCGACGCCGCGCGCGAGGCGGCCGATGCCGGCTTCGACGTCGTGATCGCCTGCGCCTTCAATTTCGATGCCCGTTCGGCTTAACTCGACCGCATCGGTCGCATCCCGATCCTGAAGGCGCGCATGAACCCCGACCTGCACATGGCCGGCGAACTCAAGAGCACCGGCGCCGGCAACCTGTTTGTCGTGTTCGGTGAGCCCGACATCGAGATCCAGCCGGTCGGCGACGGACAGATCCGCGTCAGGATCAAGGGTGTCGATGTGTTCAAGCCGCAGACCGGCGAGATCGAATCCGGCGGTCCCGACACGATCGCGCTGTGGTTCATCGACACCCACTACAACGAAGAGAGCTTCTTCGTTCGCCACGCCTATTTCCTCGGCGCCGCGGCCGATCCCTACAAGGCGCTGAAGACGACGTTGAAGGCCGACATCGACGAGGAGGCGTGGGCCAGCCTCAAGAGCGACACCTCCCGCCCGTTCCCCAAACCCAAATCCGGCCGCATCGCCGTCAAGGTCATCAACCACCTCGGCGACGAGGTAATGAAGGTGTTCGCTGTGATGTGATGCGACGCTTGGAGCCTTTGGGAAAGCCCCCCTCGGCTCCCGAGCTTGGCCAGGCTGCCGCTCGGCCATTGTATGGTATACTTGGTCGCAACAGTCGCATGTTTGAGCGCCACCGATGAGCAGTCCGATCCGTTTGACGATCAGGGGGCGGGATCCCGAAACCGATGCGCCGACGGTCGAGGATCTCCTCGCCCAGGTCGGTGACTGGTTTTCGATCCTTCGAGGTGTCGAACAAGCGATCGCCGAGGACGGCAGCAGCGAGATCGAATGGCGCGTCACCGCCGCAAGCAAGAGCAGCCCATTGGCTTTTGAGTTCACGCCGTTCCCGCGCCAGTACGGCATGAACATCGAGACCCGGACCAGGGAGGTCAAGGAGCAGATTTCCGCGGGCCTGCGGATGCTGCGCGCCAAGGCAGAACGGCCGACCTACTTCACCGACCCGGTGCTCGAAAGGGCTGAGAGGTTGTTCCAACGCGTCACAAACGGTCTTGATCTAACCACTATCGACCTTGGTGACGGGCTTCCGGTCGTAGATATCACCCCAACAGATGCCGCCGTGACTGCGGCGCACGCGCTTGCCGTCCGCAAGCCTAAAGACAAGCCGTATCGCGAAATCGGCTCAGTCGAAGGAGCGCTGCAGCGTGTCGACCGCGACGGCTACAGGCGGCCGATCCTCTGGGTAAAGCCTCGTATGGGCGGTGAACCCGTCAAATGCATTGCCGGAGAAGGTGCGCAGAGCGAGGTCGAAGGGCATGAAATCGCCGAAGTTTGGAAGGGCCGTCGCATCCGGGTGTTCGGCACGATCCATTTCCGTGCTCTCGGGCATATCACGCAGATCGATTGCGATGCGGTCCAGTTCCTGCGGCTGCCGGGCGAGCTGCCGCGTGCGAGCGACCTCGTGGATGAGGGGTTCACCGGTGGCTTGAGATCTGAAGATTATCTGGAGCGGCTGCGCAATGGCGACCTCGCCTAAGCGGATCGCCTGGGATTCTTGCAGCTGGATAGCACATATTCAGCAGGAAAAGATCTTCGGGGCCGACGGCAAAACGGTCATTGAGAACCGTGGCGCGATGTGCCGCCCTGTCCTCGAGGCTGCCGAGAAGGGCCTCCTTGAGATTGTGGTCTCCGCCCTCTCGCTGGTTGAGGTGCTCTCACGGGATCGGCCGGCGGGCATCGGCGATCAAAAAGTCCGCGACTACTTCGACAACGAATACATACTCCTCGTAAGTATCGACAAGCAGGTCGGTGATTGCGCTCGACAGTTGATGCTCTCCGGCCATGCCGGCCTGAAGCCACCCGACGCCATACACGTTGCGACGGCGTGCATTGCAAACGCCGACGAGCTGCACACCTTCGACGATCGGCTGCTTGCGCTCGACGGCAAGATCGACAAGCTCGACGGTACGCGACTGGTGATCAAGAAGCCGGCCGTCCCCGCCCCTCCGGCTCCGCTGCTCGATGAGATCGAGCGCGGGCGACGTAGGGGTTGAACGAGGCTATCGAGCGGTCTCGGTCAATGCACTTCCGTATAGCCGATACGTTCACCGCCAGCCTCGCGCGGCTCAATGGCGCCGAGCAGAAAGCGGTCAAGACGACGGCGTTTGATCTGCAATTGAACCTTTCGAGTCCCGGCCTCCGCTTCCATCGGCTCGATCGGCCCCGCGACCCGAATTTCTGGTCAGTACGCGCCAGTGGCGATATCCGCTTGATCGTGCATCGCACGGCAACGGGCTTGTTGCTCTGCTATGTCGGGCATCATGACGACGCCTATGATTGGGCGGAGCGCCGGCGGATCGAACGGCACCCGACAACGGGTGCGGCCCAACTTGTTGAACTACCGCAGCGGGTTGAGCAGATCAGCCTGCCGGCAACAGCCGAAGCGTCACCCGCTTCCAGACCGCTATTGTTCGCCGGGGTCGCGGATGACGCCCTGCTCGGTTACGGCGTGCCGCCGGAATGGCTCGACGCGGTGCGGCGTGCCACAGAAGATTCGCTTTTCGAGATCGCCGATCATCTGCCGCAAGAAGCAGCCGAGGCGCTCCTCAACCTGGCGACCGGCACAACCCCGCCGATGCCCGAGCGCACCCCGGCCGAGGCCGATCCGTTCGCTCACCCCGACGCGCAGCGCCGGTTCCGCGTCCTGACGAACATCGAGGAGCTGGAACGCGCGCTCGATTACCCATGGGAGAAATGGGCTGTCTTCCTGCACCCGGCGCAACGCCGCCTTGTCGACCGGACCTACAGTGGTCCGGCGCGCATATCGGGTTCCGCCGGAACCGGCAAGACGATCGTCGCGCTGCACCGCGCGGTTTGGCTGGCTCGGCACAATCCTGATGCGCGGGTGCTGCTGACCACCTTCTCGAAACCGCTGGCCAATGCGCTCAAAACGAGGCTGCGGCACCTGGCTGGGAACGAGCCCGATATCGGCGACCGTGTCGCCGTGCATCCGGTTACCGGCGTCGGCTACGAGCTGTATTCGGCCGCATTCGGCCAGCCCAACCTGGCCCCGCCGGCGCTGATCGACGCGCTGCTGCGACAGGCCGCGGCCGAAGTCGAAGGGCATCGTTTCACACCGAGGTTTCTGGCCGGCGAATGGCGCGAGGTGGTGGACGCCTGGCAGCTCCGTGGTTGGGAGGCGTATCGCGATGTCGCCCGGCTCGGGCGCAAGACCCGCATCGGCGGCGCGCAGCGCGAGGTTCTTTGGTCGATCTTCGAACGGGTCCGCGCCGGGCTCGCCGAACGCCGTGCCTCGACCTGGGCCCGATCTGTTTGGGCGTGTCGCCGAGAATATCGCGGCCAAGGGTAAGCCACCGTTCGATTTCGCCGTAGTCGATGAAGCGCAGGATGTCGGGGTCGCCGAACTGCGGTTCCTTGCGGCGCTCGGTGCGGGCCGCCCGGACGGCCTGTTCTTCGCCGGCGATCTCGGACAGCGGATCTTTCAGCAGCCCTTTTCGTGGCTCTCGCTTGGCGTCGATGTGCGCGGCCGCTCGTACACCTTGCGCATCAATTACCGCACATCGCACCAGATCCGCGCGCAGGCCGACAAACTGTTGCCGCCGGCACTTTCCGATGTCGATGGCCTCTCGGAAGACCGGCGCGGCACGGTCTCGGTCTTCAACGGGCCCGCACCCGAGATCGCGACCTTCGACGACCCGGAGCAGGAGGCCGAAGCGGTCGGGGCTTGGATCGCGGCGCGGCTGCAAGAAGGCGTAGAGCCGCAGGAGATCGGCGTATTCGTGCGCTCCCCGCGCGAGCTGCGGCGGGCGAGGGCTGCGGTCAAGCAGGCCGGCGCCGCGGCGGCCGAGCTGAGCGACAGGATCGAGGTCACGCCGGGCCGGCTTTCGGTCGGCACGATGCATCTGGCGAAGGGCCTCGAATTCCGCGCCGTCGCGGTCATGGCGTCCGATGACGAGGTGCTGCCGCTGCAGGAGCGCATCGAGGCGGTCGCCGACGATGCCGATCTGGAGGACGTCTACAACACCGAGCGCCACCTGCTCTACGTCGCCTGCACCCGCGCCCGCGATTACCTGTTGGTGACCGGCGTCAAGCCGGCATCCGAATTCCTCGACGATCTACTGAACTGAAACTGCGTCCAAGCGGCAACGCGGCTCTGAAGTCAATTCTCTGCCCGGCCGATTTAATTCCCTGATCGGAGGATTAGCCTCCCTGTTCGAGCGATTTCTTTCCCTGTTCGGTCGGTTAGGGAATTTGCCCTCCGCGATGCCCGAATTTCAATAGGTTAGGCGGTTGTTTTGTGCTGTCGGCGCGGTCCAAACCCGGGGTTTCGCAGTATCTTCCCGTAGACCAGGGAAGACCGGAGGAGGGCCGATGCTTGCCGCCAAGGCGCTCGTCAGCCCGACGGCGCCGAGCGGATGGCCTCCACGATTTGCTCGGGCTTGATCGGGGTGGTGTTGAACTCGGCGCCAAACGGTGCGAGCGCGTCGGCGATGGCGTTGGCGATCGCCGCCGGCGGTGCGACCGCACCCCCTTCGCCCACTCCTTTGACCCCGAGCGGGTTGAGCGGCGACGGCGTATGCTGGTGGACCATCACCATCTCGGGCATGTCGCCGGCGGTCGGCACCATATAGTCCGCCAGCGAGCCGGCCAACAACTGACCCTCGTCATCGTAGACGATGTCCTCGAGCAGGACGCCGCCCAGGCCTTGCGCGGTGCCGCCGGCAATCTGGCCCTCGACCAGCAACGGGTTGACGACGACCCCACAATCATGGGCGATCGCGTAGTTGTCGATCTTGACGCTGCCGAGCTCGCGATCGACCTCGACGATCGCGGCATGCGCGGCGTAGCTCCAGGTGACGGTCGGGGGCTCCCAGTAATAGGTCTCCTCGAGCCCGGCTTCGACCCCTTGCGGGCGGCCGTGGTCCCAGCCAGGCCGCGCCGCATGAGCTACCTTGGCGAGGCTGACCTCCGCACCCGGCACGCCGACGACACCGATCCCGGCGTCGCGCAATTCGAGGTCGGCGGTGGCGCATTCCAACAGATTGGCGGCGATCGCAAACGCCTTCTGTCGCAGTCGCTCATTGGCATGGTGAAGTGCCGCCGACACGTTGACCGTGCTGCGGCTGGCAAAGGTGCCCGATCCGCTCGCAATCCCGGCCGTGTCGGCAAACGAGATAATCACGTCTTCGGGAGCGACATGCCACGCATCGGCAACGATCTGGGCAAAGATCGTCTCCATCCCCTGACCCTGCGAGCTGGCGCCCGAGGAGACGTAGATCTTGCCGGAGCCTTCGATCCGCACCGTCGCACCCTCGAACGGCCCGACCCCGGTTCCCTCGACATAAAAGCCGATGCCGAGCCCGAGGTAGCGGTCCTGCCCGCGCGCCTCCTGTTGGCGCCGGCGGAACACGGCCACACCGCCGACGGCATCGAGCGCTTTCTGCAGCGCACCCGGGTAATCGCCGCTGTCGTAGACGATTTCCTCGCCGTCGCGATAGAGGATGCCCGGGCGATAGGGCATCTCCTCGGCGCGTATCATGTTGCGCCGGCGCACTTCGGCGGGTTCCAGCCCCAGGCTCCCCGCGACGAGATCGATGATCCGCTCCATTGCGAACACCGCTTCCGGTCGCCCGGCGCCGCGGTAGGCCGTGTTCGGAACCTTGTTGGTCGCAGCGGTGCGGGCCGATACCGCGAGGTGGTCGATCTTGTAGGGGCCGGTCAGATGCGCAGCGGTGTTGTAGGGGACACCACCGCCGATCGGGTTCCACGCGCCGCAATCGAGGATAAAATTGTCTCGCAACGCCAGGATCTTGCCGTCATCGTCAAACCCGACCTCGATGTCGTGCAGCTGGTCGCGCGAATGGGCCGAGCACTGGAGATGCTCGTGGCGGTCCTCGATCCAGCGCACCGGCCGGCCGAGCCGGCGTGCCAGAAACGGGATCACCAGATCCTCGGGGTAGACATGACCCTTGAGCCCGAAACCGCCGCCCACATCGAGCGCCACACATCGCACTCGTGCCTCCGGCATACCGAGGATCGCGGCCACCTCGCGGCGCACCCAATGCACGACCTGGGTCGCCGACCAGATCGTGATCGTATCGGTCCGCGGATCGTGCATGGCGGCGACGCCGCGGCACTCCATCGGCATCGCCGCGTAGCGGTGATGATAGAACCGACGCTGCAATTTGTGCGGCGCGCCGGCCATAACCGCGTCGACATGGCCTTTGCCCATCGAAAATGCGCCGAACAGATTGGTCTGCAGGTGCTCGTGGATCAGCGGCGCGTCGGCAGCAAGCGCTGCCTTGGCGCTGACGACCGCCGGCAGCGGGTCGAGGTCGAGGCTCACCAATTCGGCCGCGTCTTCCGCCGCGTAGCGGCTCTCCGCGACGACGACCGCGACCGCTTCGCCGACGTGACGCACTTTGTCGTGCGCCAGCCCCGGCTGCTGCGGGTTGTGGAACTCGTGCTCGACCCGGCTCGTCCATTTGCTCGGCAAGGACAGCTGCGTGTCGGGGAGCGGCGGCAACAGCCGCGCCAGCTCGATGCCGCTCAGCGCCAATGCCACACCGGGGGCCGCGGCGGCGCGCGACAGATCGACAGAGCGGATGCGCGCATGGGCGAGTGGGCTGCGGATAAAGGCCGCATGTAGCATGCGCGGCAATTCGAGATCGGCGATGAATTGCCCCCGGCCGGTCAGTAGCCGGCGGTCCTCACGGCGCAGCAGCGAACGCCCGACATAGGGGCTGCCGCGTTCAGTCATTGGCGGGGTCGGGCTGACGCGCGCCTCGCATCACCTCCGCCGCGGCAGCAACCGCCTTGACGATGTTCACATAGCCGGTGCAGCGGCACAGCACCGAGGAAATGCCTTCGCGGATCTCGTCCTCGGTCGGGGCGGGATTGGTCGCAAGGAAATCGAGTGCCGCGATCAGCATTCCGGGGGTGCAATAGCCGCATTGCAGCGCGTGATGCTCGTGAAAGGCCTGCTGCAACGGGTGATACTCGTCGCCTTTGGCCAAGCCCTCGACAGTCAGCAACTCCGCACCCTGCGCCTGCACGGCAAACATCAGGCAGGAGCGCGAAGCCTCGCCGTTGAACAGGATCGTGCAGGCGCCGCAGATCCCGTGCTCGCAGCCGATATGGGTGCCGGTCAGCCCGAGATCCTCGCGGATAAAGTCGACGAGCAGCTTGCGCGGCTCGCAGCGCCCTTCATAGCTCTTCCCGTTGACGGTCAGTCTGATCTCGCGGGTCTCGGACATCGGGTCGACCTCTCAATCTCTGGGTCCAATGGCCCTCACGATGGCACGACTCGTCAAGACGCCGGTCAAATGGCGGCGGTATTCCGCCGAGCCGTTCAGATCGGACAGCGGGTCGACCTGGGCTTTCGCCTTGTCTGCCGCCTCGGCGATTGCGTCCTCACCCAGCCCCTTTTGCTCGAGGACGGCCTCGGCGTCGCGCAACCGGATGGAAGTGGGCCCGACCCCGGCCGTCGCCAGACGCGCCTTGGTGCAGCGCTCGCCGTCGCGCAGCAGCATCACGGCGACCGCGGCGATCGCAAAATCCCCCTTGCGCCTGGCGAATTCCTCGATGGCATAGACCGCGTGCGCCGGCATCGCCGGCAACCGCACCTCGGTGATGATCTCGAGCGGAGCGAGATTGGTGGTCAGCGCTGCCTGAAAGAGATCCTGAGCCCCGATCCGTCGTTCTCCCTGCGGCCCGCGTGCGACGACTTCGCCTTCGAGCGCCTGCAGCACCATCGGAATTTCGGCCGAGGGGTCGGCGTGGGCGATCGAGCCGCCGATCGTCCCGCGCGAGCGCGTCGGCAGGTGCCCGACCCATCGGAGGGCCTCCCGCATTAGCGGCAGCTTTGCTCTGACGAGCGGTTCGAATTCGAGCCGGCGCTGACGGGTCATCGACCCGATCCTCACTACCTCGCCCTCTTCCTCGATGTAGCTGAGTCCTGGTATCCGATTCAGGTCAATGATGGCTCTCGGCGTGGCAAGACGAAAATTCATCATCGGCACGAGGCTTTGTCCGCCGGCAAGAGGTCGCGCCTCCCCGTCGTAACGCTCAAGGATCGCCAGCGCCTCGTCGACTGAAGCGGGGGCGTGGTATTCGAATTTCGCAGGCTTCACGCGGCGCTCCCGCTTTGCGACAGAAGAGGCCAAGGTCCGCCTTTTGCGCTGCCTCGGCAACGAATTTCGATTAAAACCGTATCGAGCGACTTACTCAGGGAGGACGGCATGGTCGAGATCCAGGGCGTTGCCCATTTCAGCATTCCCGTCAGCGACGTCGCGAAAAGCATGCGGTTCTATACGGAAGTCGTCGGCTGCCGGCATTTGGAGACGGTGCGGCGCGGCGAGATGGCCTTTCTCGATGCGGCCGGGACTTGCCTGATCCTTGTCAAGCGCGAGCCGCCGATCAACCCGGTCCTTGATGACCATGGCGGCGTGCATCACTCGTTCATCGTGGCGCATGACGACTACAAGGCCGCACTCGACCACCTGCGCGCTCATGGCGTCGAGATCACGTTTGAGGAGGACCGGCAGGGCGGCGTCGTCAACGGCCCGCGCGCCTATTTCCACGATCCCGACGGCACCGTGCTCGAATTCATCGATTTGACGAGCTACGCCGGTAATCCCTCGTGAGCGAGCGGGAGGAGAAAGCCATGGAACTGCCAAAAGCGATTGGCAAGCCCGATCACCATGTCGCCTTTGAGAAAAGCCCGAAGCGCATGCGCGTCATCGTGGAGGAGGCGACCATCGCCGACTCGGTTGGGCCGGGACTGATGTTCGAGACCGGGCATCGGCCCGTCTACTATTTTCCGCGGAACGACGTGCGCATGGATCTGCTCGAACGCACCGAGCACCATTCACATTGTCCATACAAGGGCGACGCCTCCTACTGGACGATAAAAATCGGTGACCGCGTCATCGAAAACGCGGTGTGGAGCTACGAGCAGCCGTTGCCGGAGATGTCGCAGATCAAGGATTACCTCGCCTTCTACTGGAACAAGGTCGACCATTGGATCGAGGAGGACGAGGAGATCTTTGGTCACGCGCGCGACCCTTACTCGCGCGTCGACGTGCGGCCGAGCTCGCGACGGGTTCAGGTCACCCTCAATGGCGAGACCATCGCCGACACGCAGCGCGGCATGTTCCTCTTCGAAACCGGCCACCCGACCCGCTACTACATCCCGCAACAGGACGTGCGGATGGAGCTGCTAACCCGCTCAAACACCAGCACGATTTGCCCTTACAAAGGTACTGCCTCCTACTGGTCGGCGCGGGTCGGTGACCGGGCCGTGCAGGACGTGGCCTGGGCCTATCTCGATCCCTTGCCCGACTGTCCGCGCATCGCCGGCTACCTGTGTTTTTATCCCGATAAAGTGGACCGAATCGAGGTCGAAGGCGAGCCGCGATGAGCGATATCCTGCACGAACGCCGCCGCCTGCTGCTGTCGACTGCGGCATGGGTTGGAGGTTTGGCCGCAATTGCCGCGAGCCGGCCGGCACGGGCGTTTCAGGTCGAGGTAATGAACCCCGACAGCGCGGTCGGCCGCGCCTATGCTGACCGTTGCGGCGGCGCCTCGGAGCACACCGCACTGATCGCTCGGCTACAAGCGCTCCTTGCAAACGATCCGTCGGCCCAATCGATGTCGGAAACCTGTCCGATTTGCGGCTGTCCAATCATCGTCAGCAGGTAACGACAAATGGGGTCGGACCCCATTTGTCCAATTCCCGCGCCTCGCGAACCTCATCGACCCGGACTACGGGTCGATCTCGAACAGTACCATTTGGGGACGCACCCAATGCCGCGTGCAAAGCCGGTTCCTGCGCCGGAAACAATGTCGTAAAGCCTAGCCCTCTCGGCCCCAAGGTCAGCCGGAGCCCAAAGAACGCAGCGCCAACGGTCGCAGAAAATTCGCCTGGCCAAAATCGGAAATTGGCGGACCACCCGGTTTGCAAGGCGCGGGCGCCAGGTCGATCTTCATCTGCACGCCGGTACTGGACGGCAAATTCACCCGAATACGGTGGTTTTGTGTGAGCTGCGCCGATTTTAGTTCAGAAAACCGACGCTTCGGGCAGTCTTGCCAGCACCGAGCGAAATCGCGGAGAATCCCGGCAACGTTCAGGGTGGAGCATGGCCATGAGCGATACCATTCCGATCATCGACGTGGCCGAATTCCTATCCGGCCGTGCGGGGGCGCTGGAAGTCGTTGCGCGGCAAGTACGCGAGTCGCTGACCACGGTCGGGTTTTTCGTGCTCACCGGGCATGATGTCTCGGTGGCGCTGATCGAACAGACCTTCGGCGAAGCGCGACGCTTTCACGATATGCCGATGGATCGGAAGCTCTCGCTAAAGCTCAACGAGCACAATAATGGCTACATGGTCATGGGCCGTTATGCGGTGCGCACCTCCGACATCAACAAGAACACCAAGGGCGACCTGAACGAGGCGTTCTTCGTGAAACGCGAGCGTTTGTCGGATGACCCGCTGCTGTTATCAGGCCGTCGCTTTGTCGGGCCAAATGTATGGCCGCAAGAGAGCGACTTGCCCGGCTTCCGCGCAAACGTCCTTGAGTATGCCGATACGATGGACCGGTTTGCACGACGGTTCCTCCCCGCAGTGGCGATCGCGCTTGATTTGGCGCCACATTGGTTCGACGAGGCCTTCGAGGACAGCCAATTTACATTCCGCCTGTCGCATTATCCGCCTGTCGTAGCCGAGGAGAATCAATTCGGTATTGCGCCGCATACAGACAGTAACTTCATGACCTTTCTGGCCCAGAGTGAGGTTCCGGGATTGCAGGTGCGCACACCCGCCGATGGACCGGCAGGCGGCGATTGGGTCAATGTGCCACACATCCCGGGCTCGTTCGCGGTCAATTCCGGGGACATGCTGCACCGCTGGAGCAATGGCCGCTTTAAGTCGACGCCCCACCGGGCCTTGCCGCCGGTCGGACGGGACCGGTATGCAATCCCGTTTTTCCTGGGGCCGCGGTTTGATCAGCTAATCGAATGCCTACCGACCTGTACGGGACCGGGCAACCCGGCGCGCTGGGAGCCCATTACCTATGCCGAGTGGCAAGAATACTGGTACGACGCCAACTACCACCCGAAACATCAGCGCGACGTCGTGTAGTCGGCGGGGCTGGCGCTCCACATGCGCTTCATCGACAGATGAAGCGGCGGATCGCCGACCTCAATACCAGACAGATTCCGGCGGGTCGCCGGGCGAGACGCCACCACCTGGGCATCCCGCGGCAACACCCACGGTCAAACGGCGCTTATCCACCCGACCGGCAGGAAAATGATGATGAATCCAACGCCGACCACCAAAAGCGTGGGTCCGGCATCACCATCTTGCTCGAGACCGGAACAAGGTCGACCTCCTCCTTGCTGAGCTTGCCTAGCCAAGGCGAATGCCAAGCCCAAAAAACCAAGTATAAAACCACCAACGCGGCGCCGAAAATGATCATTGTTTCGCCTCTCTCGATTAAACCGAAGCGGTGCCGTTGCCGAGGCGTTTGCTGAGCGTCGCGATCGTCCCGGGATTGGTCAGTGTCGTTGCGGTCTCGCGCTCGCGCGCCTAATTGAGCGGTCTGCTCCCCGTTATCGGTATAGCACTCATCGGGCATTTGCTGCTGGTGTGCTCGCCTTTGGAGTAGATTAAGAGGGGGTACGAGAGTGGGTCGCGCATTTATATCGGGATCATCAGACGGCCTCGGTCTCATGGCGGCCCGGCTCCTGATCGACCAAGGCCACGAGGTCGTATTGCACGGGCGAAACGAGGGTCGAAGTCGCGACGCCCTCGCGGCGGCAGCCGGCGCCCGGGGAGTTGTCTGCGGGGACCTCTCTACCATCGCTGGGGCAAAAACAGTTGCCGACGAGGTCAACAAATTCGGGCGCTTCGACGCTGTAATCCACAATGCGGGCGTCGGTTACCGCGAGGGGCGGGTGGAGAAGGAGCCCGGAGTTCCAAGCGTCTTCGCGGTCAATGTGCTCGCGCCCTACATTCTGACGGCACTGATCGAAAGACCGAAGCGATTGGTCTATGTAAGCTCCGGCATGCACCGCGGCGTGCGACCGCGTATGGACGATCTGCTCTGGACAAAGCGGCCCTGGAGCGGCCCGTCAGCTTATGCGGAGAGCAAGCTGTGCGATGTTTTGCTGGCATTTGCCGTCGCTCGCCGCTGGAAAGACGTCACATCCAACGCGCTGGAGCCCGGATGGGTGGCAACAAAGATGGGCGGACCCTCAGCGCCGGACGATCTTCATCTGGGGTGCGTCACCCAGGCCTGGCTTGCCACGAGCGAGGACGAGTTGGCGCGATCGACGGGCGGCTATTTCTATCACCAACGCCCGCGTGCGCCGAACCCGATCGCCGCCGACCTCAGGACTCAACAGGAGTTGCTGGCCGAGTGTGGTCGGATCTGCGGTATCCCTCTCGATTGACCGGTGCGGCCAAATGGCAAATGGGAGCGGACAACGGAGGTCGGCGGTCGCCAAAAAGAACGAGAGATGCGTAGCGGTTCTGGCATCGCCCAAGATCGCCGGCTTGAAGCCGCGGGCAAATTCGCGAGATCATTCCCGCGCTCGGCCAACGATCCTTAGTCCTCTACTGGAGCTGCGGGAATAGGGCAATTCTTGGGTTTGGGGTTGGGTAACGTGTTACTATTCCCCAGCCGAGTGCCTCCGAGGCCCAGCCATATCGCCAGCAACGGGAGACCGAATATGCTCGCGAACCTGGAGCAAATCGTGCTCGCCGTGCCAATCCTCCTGTGGCCAATGGCAGCGAGTGCTCAGGGTTTGCCGACTCGTGAGGGCATCTGTGTGCGTACTAAGATTGCTCAGCTGGAGCACCGGCTACAAGACGAAAAAGGCTCATTCCTGCCTGACTCGGGATCGGCGGTTAGCTTCGCCAACGGCGGCTACCAAGTCTCCTATGACGAGCTGCCGCCGGTTCAAGGGTCCCGCAAGGGAGACCCCGTGCTGATGTGCTTGGTCAAGATTCCGAGAGGCTGTCCGCCGGGCGATACACGCGGGCGCATCTACACCACCACCAACCTTCGCACAATGGAATCCTGGACAATGTCGGACTCTGAGCACGGCTGCGGAGGCGCGTAAATCACAGTGAATCGGGATTTCCTCAACCGGCCCGTTGGGGGGCCGGTTTGCCGTCCGGCGACTAGAAGCGCAAGGCCCGCCGGTGTTCTCTCGATTATCGCATGCTTATGGCATCGCCCGTTCGCGGCTACCGCGACAGGCGAGCGGGGGTTGCGAAAGGAGGCAGCCCAAGAGCAGAGCTTAGAGGACCGATATGAGCGGGGTCGGCTGCGTGAGCAGTCCGTTTCTAGCGCCGTCTTGCCGGATTCATCGGTGAGCGAAGCATCGGCTGACGCCAAAAGCACGGGGATCTAACCCGTAGCAACACCTAGGGGATACCTGATCAAGGTCACGCTCGGACTCCTCTCCAGTTATGCGTCTGGTTTCGGTGGTGGGTGCAGGGGGACTCGAACCCTTTTCCTGAACGAGCAGGCGATCGATAAAGCATTGACCGCGAAACCCGGTGAATGCTTAGCGGATCGCTCAAGGCCATCGAGGAATTCCTCCAGCATGCCGACAATCGCCGCGGATCCCCCGGCTCATCATTAAGAGATGATCGACTGACTCACCGCTGTCTTGATAATTCGAGACAAGGAATTGATAACTGAGCGGGGAACGCGCTCGTACGCATTGTCCCCTGGAGAGCCCGTTGTTGTGGACCCGAGGCGTCGCCGCGCGCGAGACATTGACCTATCTCGATCGCAGGGGGATCGATGCGGAGCCGGCCCTATTGGGGGCCGGGATCTCGCGACGCCAATTATCGCAAGATGACATCGGCCTGTCGGTCGCTTCCCAGTATCGGTTCCTCGAACTGGCGGCGGCAGAGGCGGATGACCAACTCCTCGGGCTGCACGTCGCGGCTGAGATGGACCTGCGGTCCATTGGCATTCTTTTCTACCTTACCGGGTCGGCGCCAACGGTCTCCGAAGCGCTCGAAAACTTGGTCCGTTATAGTCGAACCACAAATGAAGCTCTCGTCGTTGAGATCTCGCGACAAAAGGATGAGGTAATCCTGGCTATCCGCCATCTGCAGGAATTCGACGAGCCACACCGGCAGTTTTTCGAACTTCTTGCACTCTGTTTCGTTCGGACGCTGCACAAGGAGACAAACCGCGATTTCACCCTGTCGCGCGTAACATTTACCCACGCCCGAAACGCCGATCTGAGGGAGATTCACCGTCTGTTGCGGTGCCCTGTCGACTTCGCGCAGGGGGTCGACAGTTGGGTCCTGCCACAGCGAGTCATGGATCTGCCGATTGTGTCCGGGGATAGTCAGCTGCTGCGGATCCTGACGGCGCACGCCGACGATCTGCTTGCCGAGAGGCACTCGGCTACCGGGCTACAGAGCATGGTGGCAAACCAGCTCGCCAGCCGGCGAGTCGCGGGACGCGATGGTGGCGCGGCAGCTCGGCATGAGCCAGCGGTCATTGACCCGGCACCTGGCGGATGAGGGGACGACCTTTGGCGAAATCTTAGAACAGCCACGACAACGCCTTGCCTCTCGCTACCTGGCGGATGACCACATGTCAGTCCAGCAGACCGCCTGGTTGCTAGGTTATTCGGAAGTCGGGGCGTTCAATCACGCCTACAAAAGGTGGACCGGAACAGCGCCCAGGCGGACGAGAACGCCTCGTGCGGCACCGCGATAAGTGACGCTTTCCTCGCCTGGTGCGCGCGAATATCAATTTCTTGGCCGGTATTATCAAGCGGAGGTGACCGGCGGCGCCCTACCTCTTCGACATGCGACGGTAACCTCTCGTCGCTTGGACGGAGAGAAGACGATGGAGAGCTTTGCCTGTGGCATCGGTAATTTGATCGGCTTCCAGCTCATCCTCGGCTTCATGTTCGGCATCTACCTGGCGCCGTTGATCATTGCCGTGTTCCGAGGTCATCACCGTTGGCCGTGGATCGGCATTTTGAACTTTACCGCCGGCTGGACGGTCGCCGGCTGGATCGCCGCCCTGGTGTGGTCGGTGAGAGCAGCACGTCAGCCAGCAGCGGTCATGCCGATCGGCAGCCCGGCACTTAGGACCGCTCAGCCCGCAGCGGCGTGAATTGCCGTACGCGCCTCCAGTGATCGGCCCCGCTTGCTCTGTCAAAGCTGACGATCCGCCTCAGCCGCCGCAGCACCCGAGCACGACATTCTGACCGGTCCCGCTAAGAAATGAGCGAGCTTACGTTTCTTGTCTTTAGCCGATGTGCGGCCACGCGGCATGTATCGGAGTCCAATTTTTGGCCATCCCGCCCCGAGGATTACTAGCGGTCAGATTGCGGCAGGCCGTAGCCATAATTCCCAGACCAGCTAGTGCGGAGGTGAGGAGCAGAAGCGTCGGCGGCTCTGGAACAACTTCCAAACTCCCCGTGAGGGACAGGGCATAGGTGAAGTTCTCGGTCCCGTCAGGGTTCGTGCTGACAAATTGGAACATTCCTGTCGCCGCGCCAGTCCCGCCGATTACCCCACTCAATGCGCCGGTCCCTTCGATGAGGGGAACGGACAGGGCGAAGGTGCCACCTGTCAAACTGGTTGCTGTGGCCGCTCCGCTGAACGTCCCGAAGAGCGTGTCGCCACCCCCGTAATCCTGCGTGAAATGTCCGTCAGTAACGATCTGATGGAGCGGATCGGTGAAGTCGGAGTCCTGGGAGCCAAAGGACTGGAAAGAACCAAAGGTGCCGGTGCCTGTTCCCGTTGCGGCGGAATGATTTGTCGTTGGCGAGGTGAGGGTGAACAAATAGGTGCCGGTCTCCGTCGATTGAAACGGGATGATCGTAAACGCTTCGACCGTTGGCACGATGCACAGCGAGGCGAGAATTGAGAGGCCAATTATTTTCAGGCGTCTGCTCCACATCTCGCTTCTCCGTTCGATAGAGTGTGTCATCCCGTGAACGTCGCGCCGACGCCGATGCGTGCCGAGATATTGCTCGACGATAAGTGTCCGACTCAGAATCGTATAGGTAGCATCAGGCGCGGGCCAGTCGCCTAACAAGAAGCTGGACCGAGGCGAGGTAGAGCCACGCCTTGGCGCTGGCGATGGTCGCTTCAAAATCTTTGGCGA
>Ga0187846_10000388_pt1 | contig 25916 bp, 24 predicted proteins | sample TC_taG_FD_161473 | JGI IMG/M metagenome (GOLD analysis project Ga0187846, IMG submission 161473) | Biofilm microbial communities from the roof of an iron ore cave, State of Minas Gerais, Brazil - TC_06 Biofilm (v2) | ecosystem: Environmental > Terrestrial > Deep subsurface > Cave > Wall biofilm... | reverse complement strand
GCTTCTTCGATGGTCAGCATCGAGCCGAGATTCGCTGGCGTCAACGAGGGTTCCCTGCCGGCGCTCGGCCGCGCGGGGGCGTGTGATAGAATCTGCTCGTGGATGCGCCCCGTTGGGGGGAGGGAGATCGCGATGAAGCGGCTTGAAGGCGGCTGGCCATCGGGCGTGGTGGCGGAGAGCACGCTGCCCGGCCAGGCGTACATTGACCCGGTGGGGTTCCAACGCGAGCTCGAGCGCATTTGGTTCGACACGTGGCTCTGCGTGGGTCGCGTCGAACAGGTCCCGCACGCGGGCGACTTCCTGACACGGCCGGTTGGGGACGAGAGCGTGATCGTCCTCCGGAACCGCGCCGGAGGGATCAGCGCGTTCTACAACGTGTGCCGTCATAGGGGCACGCGCCTGTGCCCGGAGGATGGGGGGACCCTCAAGGGCGCGGTCATCCGCTGCCCGTACCACGGGTGGACCTATGAGACGACGCACGGCGGCCTGATCGCCGCCCCCAACGTTCCCGAGGGCGCCGACTTCGACAAGGCTGGTTTCCCGCTCTTCGCCCTCCGGGTCGAAACGTGGGAAGGGTTCATCTGGATCAACTTCAATCCGCGATCCGTCAGCTTGTCGGAGTCGCTGGGGTTGCCGGCCACGTACGCCTTCTACGAGAAGTACCGCGTGGGAGAGCTCAAAGCCGGCGCGGTGATGGAATACGACGTGCGCGCCAACTGGAAGCTGTTGATGGACAACGGGCTCGAGTGCCTGCACTGCTCATACGTGCACCCGGAGCTGAGCCGGTGCACGCCCCCCGCCCTCCCGCGGCGCTGGCTTCACGAGGAACTTCCTGAGTCCGCGGTGTTCAAGCACTCCGGTTCGATGGAGCTCGCTGCGGGGTTTCACACGGTGTCGCTCGACGGGACCCCCCGCCGGCCCCGCTTCGCGGATCTCATCCCCGCGGACGCCCGGAGCATCTACTACGCCTGGGTCTACCCGCACATGATGTATGGATTTGCTCCCGACTACGTCTTCGTCCTCACGCTCCTGCCCGTGGCCGTGGCCCACACCAAAGTGTGGGGGTACTGGCTGTTCGATCCGGAGGCGATGGCTCGCCCGGAGTTCGACGGCTCGGACGCGGTGGAATTCTGGGACCTTACCAACCGCCAGGACTGGCGGGCGTGCGAGCTGGCGCAGCTGGGGAACCGGTCGCGGGCGTATCGCGACGGCGGCGTGCTGGTTCAAAACGAGTGGCGCGTTCAGAAATTCAAGCGGTACGTGCTGGACGCGGTTCAGCGCGTGACGCTCGGAGGAGGAGCCGATGGCACCGCAAGCGCCGTCACACCGCGTGCAGGTCGATGACCCCCCGATCGCACGGTTCCTCTTCGCGGACACCCGCACGGCGTGGTTTTGGCTGCTCGTGCGGCTCTATACAGGGGATGAATGGCTCAGGGCCGGGGTCGAGAAGTTCGGCAGCCCTGCCTGGACGGGAGCCAGCGCGGGGGCGGCGATCACGGGCTTCGTGAGCGGGGCGCTCCGGAAAACGGGTGGCGCGCATCCCGATGTTGCCGGCTGGTACGCGGGATTCCTGCAGCGCGCGGTGCTTCCCCATGCGGCTGCGTGGAGTTGGGCGATCACGCTGGGGGAGATCGCCGTCGGCCTTGGGCTGATCCTTGGCCTGTTCACGGGCATCGCGGCGTTCTTCGGCGGGCTCATGAACGCGAATTATCTCCTTGCCGGAACGGTGAGCACGAATCCCATCTTGTTCATCCTCTCCACCTGGCTCGTACTCGCGTGGCGCGTCGCCGGATACTACGGCCTGGATTACTGGGTCCTCCCGGCGGGGGCGTGCCCGGCAGTCCGGGACGCTTGGTTCAGCGCGGGCGGGGCGCGCGCGGGTAAGCCCTTCCAGGAATCACAGCGTCTCGGCGCAACTTCCGGTCCGTTCATCATGCCCGCGGAGCGGGCGGCTTCCGGACGCACCCAGGCGTGGACGCCGCCGGCAATCGTGTCCTGAACTCGGAGGTTCGCCGAGGGGGGGACGCCGGTGCCGCCCCGAAGTAGGGGCACCATCGACATGCGATCCGAAGCGCAAGCCGTTGTCATCGGTGGGGGCGTGGCCGGCTGCAGCATCGCCTACCACCTGACCTTGATGGGGTGGCGGGAGATCCTCCTGCTGGACAAGGGCGAGCTCACCGGCGGGGCCACCTTCCACGCCGCCGGTCTCATCGGTCAGCTGCGCGGATCGTACAACCGCACCCGGCTGATCATGTACAGTGTGGATCTCTACGGCCGGCTGCGCGCTGAAACCGATGTCGATCCCGACTGGCGTCAGGTGGGCAGCCTGCGGCTCGCCAGCAGCGCGGCGCGCCTGGAGGAGCTCCGCCGCCAGGCCGCGGTAGCGAAGACCAGCGGGCTGGCAGTCGAACTGCTCGACCCGCGCGACGCCGTGAAGCGGTTTCCGGTGATGAGCGATCGCGACCTCCTGGGGGCGTTGTACATTCCCGGCGACGGCCGGATCGACCCCACCGGCTTGACCTACGCGCTCGCGCGGGGGGCGAGGAATCGGGGGTGCGAGATCCACACCGGCGTCGAAGTCGTCGAGATCGCGACGCGGGACGGCCGCGTGGACGCGGTCGTGACCGACCACGGGACCGTCAGGACCCCGGTCGTCGTCTGCGCGGCCGGGATCTGGTCCTGGTTCGTCGGCCGGATGGTCGGGGTGACGATCCCGATCGTCCCCATCGAGCACCAGTACCTCGTCACCGTGCCGTTCGAGGGAGTCCCGCGAGATCTTCCCGTGATGCGCGACCCCGACCTGCTCGTGTATTTTCGTGAGGAGGTCGGCGGCCTTGTCGTGGGCGGGTACGAGTCCGCTCCGCCGACGTGGAGCCTGGACGGCATTCCTCGCGACTTCACCCACCGATTGCTGGAGCCGAACTGGGACCGGTTCGAGCCGCTGGCGAGGAACGCCGCCCGGCGGATCCCGGCGCTCAACACCGTTGGGATCCGGAAGCTGATCAACGGCCCCGACGGGTTCACCCCTGACGGGGAGTTCATTCTCGGTGAAGCTCCGGAGGTGCGAGGATTCTTCGTGGCCGGCGGCTCGCCGGGGATCGCCGCCGGGGGCGGGGTGGGCAAGGTGATGGCCGAGTGGATCGTCGAGGGCCGGCCGAGCCTCGACCTCTGGCGGGCGGATATCCGACGGTTCGGACCGCACTACGCCGATCGCGCCTACGGAGCCGCGCGCGCGCTCGAAGTGTACGCGCGCAACTACGCCGTGCACTATCCGTCTGAGGAGTTCGAGTCCGTGCGGGGACTGCGCCTGAGCCCGGTCTACCCCCGCCTCCGGGCGCTCGGAGCGGTGCTGGGGGAGAAGGGGGGCTGGGAGCGCCCAAACTGGTTCACCAGCAACGAGCCGAGCGGCCCACCCCCCTACACCCCCGGAGGATGGGCACGGCACAACTGGTCCTCGGCGATCGGGGTGGAGCACGCCGCCGTCCGGGAGGCGGCAGGATTGTGCGATTTTACCTCGTTCAGCAAGTTTGAGATGGAGGGGCGGGGGGCGCTCGATGTACTCCAGCGGCTGACCGACAGCGAGATGGACAAGCCGGCGGGGGCGGTGACCTACACACAGATGCTCAACGCGGCGGGAGGCGTGGAATGCGATCTGACCGTGACGCGCCTCGCCCCCGAGCGGTTCTTCATCGTCACCGGCAGTGCGTTCGGGATCCACGACCTCGCCTGGATCCGCTGGCATCTTCCGGCCGACGGCACGGTCCGAATCCGGGACGCGACCACCGAGTGGGCCTGCATCGGCCTCTGGGGGCCCCGCGCGCGCGAGGTCCTCCGACGGGTGACCGAAGACGATATCTCCAACGCGGCGTTCCCATACATGACCTGCCGGTCGATCACGGCGGCGGGGAACGCGGTGCGCGCCCTGCGGGTCACCTACGTGGGCGAGCTCGGATGGGAGCTCTACGTGCCTTGGGATGCCGGGCTCGCCGTGTGGGATGCGCTCTGGGAGGCGGGGGAACCGTTCGGGTTGCGCCCCGTCGGCTACCGCGCGGTGGACACACTCCGGCTCGAGAAGGGCTACCGCTACTGGAGCGCCGAGGTGACCCCCGATCATACGCCCTACGAAGCCGGGCTCGGGTTCTGCGTCAAGCTCGGCAAGGGGGAGTTCAACGGCCGGGAGGCGCTGCTCCGGCGGGGGGCGGAAGGGGTTGCGCGGCGGCTCTGCTGTCTCGTCCTCGCCGAGCCCGCCATTGTCGCGCTCGGGAGCGAACCGGTGTTCTATGAGGGCGGACTCGTGGGATGGGTGACGAGCGGCGGCTACGGTTTCACCGTCCGGGAGAGCATCGCGTACGCGTATCTCCCCCAGGCGTTGGCGCAGATCGGGACCACGGTCGTGGTCGAGGTCGACGGCCGCCGAGTCCCGGCGGCGGTCCAGCGCGAGCCGCGTTACGATCCTACGAACACACGTATCAAAGGCTGAGCCCGGCGATCCCTTGTTCGATATTTCTTAACCTGCTCTTCACACGGAGGATTCTTTGTAACGCGTCCGATCACAGGAATTGCCATCCCCGGTACGGTACTCTTTGAGCGTTCTGGAGCGGTGGCAAGGGATTCCACTTCCAGAGGGGGGACTGTATGCAGAAATTCAAGTGGCTCCCGGTATTCTCGGTCGTCACGCTGGCGGTCCTGGCGCTCGGTCCGGTCGCGACCGGGCAGATGAGCATGGACCAGCTCGTCGCGGCCGCCAAGCAAGAGGGGCAGCTCACCGTGATCGCGCTGCCGCGCGACTGGTGCGACTACGGCGACGCCATCGACAGCTTCAAACAGAAGTACGGGCTGAAGGTGAACGAACTCAATCCGGACGCCGGGTCGGGCGACGAAGTCGAGGCGATCAAGGCCAACAAAGGCAACATGGGGCCCCAGGCGCCGGACGTGATCGACGTCGGCCTCTCGTTCGGCCCGTCGGCAAAGCAGGAGGGGTTGCTCCAGGCTTACAAGGTCTCCACGTGGAGCACAATCCCGAACGGCGCGAAGGACCCAGACGGATACTGGTACGGCGACTATTACGGCGTCCTGGCGTTTGAGGTCAACAGCGACATCGTCAAGACGTTGCCCCACGACTGGGCGGATCTCCTCAAGCCGGACTACAAGAACACGGTGGCCCTAGCCGGCGACCCGCGGACGTCCAATCAGGCGATCCAAGGCGTGTACGCGGCGGGCCTGTCGGCTACCAAGGGGAACGCGGGGGCGGCCGCGGATGCGGGCTTGAAGTTCTTCGCCGACCTGAACAAACGCGGCAACTTCGTTCCGACCATCGGCAAAGCCGCGCCGCTCGCCCAAGGCGCGACCCCGATCATCATCCGATGGGACTACAACGCACTCGCCGATCGCGACACGCTGAAAGGCAACCCCAAGGTCGATGTCGTGGTGCCGGCGAGCGGGGTCGTGGCGGGCGTGTACGTCCAGGGCATCAGCGCGTACGCCCCGCACCCGAACGCGGCGAAGTTGTGGATGCAGTACCTGTATTCGGATGAGGGGCAACTGGTCTGGCTGAAAGGCTACTGCCACCCGATCCGGTTCCAGAGCCTGGTGAGCAGCCACAAGGTGCCCGCCGCCCTCCTGGATAAGCTCCCTCCTGCGGAGGCCTACGCCAAGGCGGTGTTCCCGACGCTCGATCAGCAGAACCAAGCGAAGGAGACGATCACGAAGCAGTGGGACGCCGTGGTCGGGGCAAACGTGAAGTAGCCTTCAGAGTCTCGCACGGCGGCCTGGATCTCGGCGTGACATCCTGCGGCCCGCCCCTCCCCCGATGATCCGGGGGAGGGGAGAGGGCGGGGAGGACGCTTCGTGACGGAGGTTACGCACCCGGCGATCGACCGTGCTCGCGCGGCGCCGCCGTGGGTCAGCCAGCTTTCCTGGACGTGGCTGGGCGTCGTCCCCTTCTTCGTCTTTGCCCTGATGTTCTTGATCATTCCCACGGCCCTTCTCGCGGTCGGCGGCTTTCAAGACAGCCACGGCCATTTCACCCTCCGCAACATCGCGGACCTGTTTTCGCCGAGCATCCTGAGCTCCTACCTCATCAGCGTCAAGGTCAGCGCGGTGTCGGCGATCGGGGGCTCGCTCATCGGCTTCGCCCTCGCCTACGTGGCGCTGTCGGGCGGCCTGCCCGCCTGGGTGCGGCCGACGCTCCTGACGTTTTCGGGCGTCGCCTCGAACTTCGCGGGGGTGCCGCTCGCCTTTGCCTTCCTCGCCACGCTGGGGCGCGTGGGCCTCGTGACGGTCCTGCTGGTCAAACTCTTTGGGTTCAATATTTACAGCACGGGGTTCAATCTCTTGAGTTTCTTTGGCCTGACATTGACGTACATGTACTTTCAGATCCCGCTGATGGTGCTGATCATCGCACCCGCGATCGACGGGCTGAAACGGGAATGGCGAGAGGCGTCGGCCAATCTGGGGGCGAGCGCGTGGGAGTACTGGCGCTTCATCGCGCTGCCCATCTTGTGGCCGCCGATGCTGGGCGCCTCGTTGCTGCTCTTCGCGAATGCGTTTGGCGCCGTCGCCACGGCGTACGCGCTGACCGGTAGCTCGCTCAACATCGTGACGATCATGCTGTTCGCGCAGATTCGCGGCGACGTCCTCCACAACCAGAACCTCGGCTACGCGCTGGCGTTGGGAATGATTTTTATGACGGGCCTATCGAACGCGGCGTACATCTGGCTGCGCGGTCGGAGCGAGCGATGGCTGCGTTGACACGCGGCCGCCTCGGCTCGTGGCTGATCATCCTGCTGGGCGCGGTGTATTTCTTCGTGCCGCTCATTGGGACGTTCGAGTTTTCGCTGCGCTACATCCGCGGCCGATACAGCCTGGAGGCGTATCGGATCGTGCTTGCCGACCCACGGTTCAGCGCGACGCTGACGTATTCGACCGTGCTCGCGGTCGCCACGATCGCCGTAGGGGTGGTGCTCGTGGTGCCGACGGCCTACTGGATCCAGCTGCGGCTACCCCGGCTGCGGCCGGTCGTGGAATTCATCACCCTCCTGCCGCTGGTCATTCCGGCCATCGTGATCGTGTTCGGATACCTGCGGCTCTACAACAGCAATTCCGTGTTGCCGCTGACCGGCACCGAGCGCACCACCGATCTGCTGCTGATGTTCAGCTACGTCACGCTGGCCCTGCCCTACATGTACCGTGCGGTCGCCACCGGGTTGCGCACGATCGACGTGCACACGCTCACGGAGGCCGCGCAGAGCCTCGGGGCCGGCTGGCCGATCATCCTGCTTCGCGTGATCCTCCCCAACGTGCGGGTGGCGGTCTTGAGCGGCGCGTTTTTGACCTTCGCCATCGTCATCGGCGAGTTTACGATGGCGAGCCTGCTGGATCGCCCAGCGTTCGGCCCCTACCTGCAGCTGATGGGGGCGAATCGCGCGTACGAGCCGTCGGCGCTTGCGGTGATCAGCTTTGCGATCACGTGGGCCTGCATGGGCCTGATCCAGGCGTTCACGCGGGGCGCGCCGGGGCAGGTCGCCGGCGCGCGGTAGCGACGCACCACACGGAGGGCAGCGTGGAAGCCGGGACGAGATTCCTCGAGATCGACGACCTCCAGAAGCGGTTCGCCCAGACGACGGCGGTCGAACACGTCCAGCTGGACGTGACCCGCGGGGAGTTCGTGTCGCTGCTGGGCCCCAGCGGGTGCGGAAAGACGACGACCCTGCGCATGATCGCCGGGTTCGAGTTGCCCTCCTCGGGGGCGATCCGACTCGACGGGGTGGACATCACCCGGCGGCCGCCGAACAAGCGCAACGTCGGCATGGTGTTTCAGTCCTACGCCCTGTTCCCGAACATGACGGTCGCGCAGAACGTCGGGTTCGGGCTCAGGGTGGCGAAGCGGCCCGACGCGGAGATCAAACAGCGCGTCGAGGAGATGCTCGCGCTCATCAAGCTGCCCACGCTTGGGAACCGGTACCCGTATCAGATGTCGGGGGGGCAACAGCAAAGGGTGGCGCTGGCCCGGGCCCTGGCGATCCGCCCGCAGGTGCTGCTGCTCGATGAGCCGCTGTCGGCGCTCGACGCGAAGATTCGTGTCGCGCTGCGGAACGAGATTCGTTCGATCCAGCGCACCCTCGGCATCACGACGATCTACGTCACCCACGACCAGGAGGAGGCGCTTTCTCTCTCCGACCGAATCGTGGTGATGAACGAAGGCCGCGTCGAGCAGATCGGCACGCCATTCGAGATCTACAACTTCCCGCGGACACCGTTCGTGGCCTCGTTTGTCGGCACACTCAACATTCTGCGGGGCCGCGTGGTGGACTCGGCGGGCGGGAGGATTATGGTCGACGATCAGGAGATCGTCGCTGCCCACGGCCTGGAGCAGGCCCGCGCCGGAGATCCGTGCTCGGTGGCGCTTCGCCCGGAGGTGGTCTCGCTTGGCGAGACGGGAGGGAACGGAAACCGGATGCGGGGTACGGTCGAGGACGTGAACTTCCTGGGCTCGATCGTCCGGATCCGTGTCCGCTTCAAGAACAACGCGATCTCGCTCGACACGTTCAATAACCCGAGGCTTTCCCCTCCGCGCCAGGGTCAGTCGCTGACGGTGAACTTCCCGCGCGAGGCCGTGCTGGTGCTGGAACCGCCGTCCGCGGGATGACGTGAGCAATCCCAATGCTGGGGCTCCCCGCGGGTGAGGGGGCCTTACCCGGCGCGGAGTTTTGGGACGCCCCAACCGCGTGCCTTCGCCGGGCGCACCTCCGCGGGACCCGCATGACGCTTGATGACGTGGTGGCCCGGATGGGATGGGCGCGGCTGCCAGACCTCCGCGTCGCCCAGCTTTCTGGCGGCATCACCAACACAAACTACCGCGTGGATGCCGGCCACGAGTCCTTCGTGGTGCGCATCCCGGGGCGGGGCAGCCAGCGCCTGGGGATCGACCGCGACCGCGAGCATGCCTGCACCCGGGCCGCCGCCGCCAGCGGCGTGGCTCCGCCCGTCGCGGCGTTCTTTCCGGAGGGGGGCGTGCTCGTGACCCGGTTCGTCAGCGGACGGGAGCCGACCGCGGCGGAGATGCACCAACCGGGTGCCCTCCGCCGGGTCGCGGCCGCGCTCCGCGGATACCACGAGGGCCCGGAGTTTCCAGGGAGATTCTCGCCGTTCGATACAGTGCGCGACTACGCCGCCGCGGTTGGCCCCAGCGGCGCGCCCATCCCCGCCCGCTTCGACCAGATGATGGAGCGCGTCGAACGCATCGAGGCATCGCTGGCCTCCGCGGGGCTCCGCCCCTGCCACAATGATCTGCTCCTGGGCAACTTCCTGGACGGCGGGGGGCGATTGTGGGTTCTCGATTGGGAGTACGCCGCGATGGGGGATCTGTTCTTCGACCTGGGGAACTTCGCGGCAAATCTTCAACTGGACGAGACCGCGGAGCGTGAGCTCCTCGACGCCTACTTTGGCCGGGTGACGGCTCGGGCGGCGGCCCGCCTGGGGCTGATGAGGATCGTTTCCGAGCTGCGGGAGGCGATGTGGGCCGCGGTGCAGATGACGATCTCCGAGATCGAGTACGACTTCGCGGCCTACGGGCGGACGCACTTCGAACGCTTCGCGGCCGGCCTCGCGGATCAGAGAGTGCCGAACTGGCTGCGCGACGCCTCGGGCCCGGCGTGACGAGGATCCGGGTGAGGGAGTCAAGGGGCGAACCCGAGGATCCGCGATGATTTGTGAAGAGACACTCCTGTCCTCAGATATCACGTGAGGCTGGCCCACGTGAGATCGCCCCATCGGATGGCCTAGGGAGCCGCACATGCCGGACGAGCAGAAGAATGCTCCACCGCGTGACGACGATTCGGACGAGGTCTCCTGGCGAGTGATTGAACCCGGGCTGCCGGTGGTCGCGTCCGACGGGACGCAGATCGGCCGCGTCACCCACGTCCTGGGAGATCCAGAGCGCGACATTTTCGATGGGATCGGATTTCGGCGCCACGTATGGACCCGGCATCGAATGGCGGCCGCCGCCATGATCACGCGCATTACGGAGCGGGCGGTCTACTTGGGCGTGTCGGCGGCGAACGCTGAGGAATGCCCTGCGTACGAGGACGTCCACGTCTACCGCATCGGCAACACCGGCTTCTTCCGCCATCACGAGGGCTGGCGCGAAGGGTGACCGCTCGTACCGCCGCCCTCGTCGGCCGCCGCCAGGAGCGGCGGTGGAGAAAGATCCTCCCGCTCATTGGTGCAGGAGTCTCTCCCCCCTCCGTATAAGGGCGTTCTGAAATGCGTGAGAGGCTTCGATCAGATTGGGGGGTGTGGTATGAAAAAGATCACGTGTCCTCCCCCGTGCGGGGCAGAGTTTAAGGTGCACACGATGGATGAACTCGCCGATATTGTCAACGTCCACGTCAAGTACCAGCACCCTAAGGAGTTTCCGAAAGGGCTGCCGCGAGAAGAGGTGATGAAGATCGCGAAGGACGCCTAAACGTCCATTCCGCCAACCCGTGGGATGGGAGACGCACAGGAGCGGCACTGACGTGCCGCTCCTTGCGCTTGTGATCGGCGGTCTGCCTGGCGCACGGAAAGATCGTCCCGGCGTCCCTTCGCGGTGGCCGGCACGTCTTTCCGCGAGCTCGGACGCGACGCGGCCGGAGCGCTGAGAGGAGGGGACGGTGCCCCACGGTGAGACGAAGGGCAGGCCACGATGTTCCCAGCGCACAGGCATGGACCGGGACGCCACGCCATGAGTGACCAGGAACCCGATCGCGACAACGTGGAGGGGGGGCAGGCGTTCCTGTTTGATCTCGATGGGACGCTGGTCGACAGCGTCTACCAGCACGTGCTCGCGTGGCGGCAAGCGCTGGAGGAGGCGGGGATCAACCTGTCGGTGTGGCGCATCCACCGCCGCATCGGCATGAGCGGCGGTCTCTTCATCAACGCCCTCCTGCGCGAGACCGGACACCAGGTGACCGTCGAGGAGGCCTCGCGCCTGCAGCGGCTGCACGAGGAGGCGTACGCGCAGCTGGCGGGTCAGGTCCGGCCGCTGCCGGGCGCGCAGGAGCTCCTGACGCACCTCTCGCGGATCGGGGTTCCCTGGGCCATCGCCACGAGCGGGCGGCTCAGCAGCGCCGCTCCCGTGCTCAAGGTGCTGGGAGTTGACTCCAGGGTACCCGTGATCACCCGGGATCAGGTGCGCCGTGCCAAGCCCGATCCGGATCTGTTCCTTGCCGCGGCCGATCGCCTGGGGGTGCCGATCGGCGCCTCCGTCGTGGTGGGGGACAGCGTCTGGGATTTGCTCGCCGCGCGGCGCGCGCGCGCGCTCGGCGTGGGGCTGCTCTCCGGCGGGTATGGCCAGGACGAACTCGAGCGCGCCGGAGCGTACCGCGTCTACGAAGACCCCGCGGACTTGCTGCGGCATCTCGATGAGGTGGGGGTCCGCGCCGGCGACTGACCCGTGTGCCCTGGCCGGCGGGCGCGCCTGCCGCGTCAGGCCGCGATGAGCGGGATCGCGGCGAGCGCGGCGGTGATGCCCAGCGCCCGCGTCCGCGTGACGCGCTCCTTCAGCACCACGCGCGCGAGCAGCACCGTGGCGGCCGGATAGAGGGACGCCAGGACCGCAGACACGTCGAGCCGCCCCGCCTGCGCGGCCAGCACAAAAAACGCGTTTCCTCCAACGTCGAGGATTCCCGCGAGTGCCACGAGCGGGAGGATTCCCCGTGCGGGAAGCCATCCGTGCTGCCGGCCGGCGAGCGCGATCGCGAGCGTCACGATCGACGAGGTGGCCCGCGCCGATACGAGCGGCCAGAAGGGGGCGACCTCCCGGGCTTGATCGATGAGGATGAAGAATCCCCCGAAGCCGAGCCCGGCGAGGAGCGCCAGGCCGAGTCCCTGCGCGCGGCCCGCCGGTCCTTCCGGCCGCGCGATCGTCCACACGCCGGCCAGCGCCAGGCCAAAGCCCGCAAGCTTGACCATGCTCGGCGGTCCCTCGGAGAGGGCGGCAAACAGTACCGGGAGTGCGGCGGCGAGCACCGCGGTGACGGGGGCCACGGCCCCCATGACGCCGATCGCGAGCGCCCGGTAGAGCGCGACGAGGCCGACCGCGCCCGCGAGACCGGCCGCGCTTCCCCAGGCCAGCGTCGCCGTGGGCGAGACCGGCTCGGATCGCGCGGCGGCGAGCGCCACCAAGATGCCCAGTCCCACGGCCTGCGACACCACGACCACGCCGAGCACGTTGGCCCGCCGCGTGGCGAGCCCGCCGCTGAAATCGCCCGCCCCCCAGGACGCGGCCGAGGCGAGGCCGAGCCCCACGCTGGCGAACGCGGGCCCGGTCACGGACGCGCCCGGGATCGCGCGCGCGTGGCCGTCCTCATGCGGCCGCCCGGTTCACAGAACGATCACCATCCCGTCTTCGGCGCGTTCGCATCCGAGGGGCTCGGCCCTCCCCAGCATCTCCTCGCTCATGTGGGTCACGATGACCCGCCGCGCGCGGAGCTCGCCCAGGTGCGCGCGCAGTGTTTGGAAGTCCAGATGATACCTGATCTTCCTTTCGAACCAGTACGCCTCGGCGATGAACAGATCCGCGTCCGCGGCCGCGGAGATGAGCGCGTCGGTCCATTCCGTGTCCCCCGAATACGCGATCGTTTTTCCGTCGCACTCGATCCGCAGGGCAAGCGCCGGCGCCCCCGATGGATGCCGCACCACGTACGGCGTGACCCGGAGGCCTCCCACGGCGGCGGGAGAGTCCGGCTCGAGCTCGATCGTCTGCGAGGCGAACCGGAAGGCCGCCCCGCTCGAGCCGGGGAAGAACACCTCCATCGCCTCCGCCGTGCGGGCCTTGGTCCCCGGAGGGCCGGCGATCACCAGCGGCCGGACGCGCCTGCTGACGAGCTGCGCGTCGAGCAGAAAGAACGGCAGCCCGCCGAAGTGATCGCCGTGGAGATGGGACAGCAGGACGGCGTCGATCTCATTGGGATCGACCCCAAACCGGCGCATGGCGACGAGCGACGAGGCCCCGCAGTCGATCAGGAATCGGGTCGATGTGGCTGCGACCAGGATGCAGGTCTGAAACCGGCCCCCGCTTCCGAACGCATCCCCGCTCCCGAGAAACCTGATCTGCATCCGCGTCGCTTCCGCCGCGGGGCGGGCCTCATGAATGCCGCTCGCCCACCAGCGCGGCGTAGGCGTCGGCGTCGAGCAGCTGGGCCAGCTCGCCGAGATCGCGGGGCTCCACGACGATCATCCACGCTTCCCCGTAGGGATCGGTGTTGATGATCTCGGGCTTTTGGGCGAGCGCGTCGTTGGCCGCGACGACCTTTCCGGAGATCGGTGCGTACAGATCGCTCACGGCCTTCACCGACTCCACCACCCCGAACGCCTCCATGAACTTCACCTCGGCCCCCACTTTGGGCAGCTCCACGTACACGACATCGGAGAGGCGGTCGGCCGCGAACTTGGTGATCCCGACCCGCACGCGCTTGCCCTCCACTTTCGCCCACTCGTGCTCTTTGGAGTACCGCAGTTCGGCCGGATACACGCGTCCCTCCCCGGACTAGGGCTCTGGCGGGGCGGCGCCCCGCTTGTAGAATGGAAGCTTCGTGATCGTCCCCCCGGCGGCCCGCCCGCGGATCTCCACGGCCAAGGGCTCGCCCGGTCCCGACTCCCCCGCGGGGACGAACCCGAGGCCGATGCTCCTTTCCACGGTGGGACCGAAGCTCCCGCTCGTTACGCGGCCGACGGCCTCGCCGCCCCGCAGGATGGGAAACCCATGCCGCGCGATCGCCCGCTCCCCCAGCACGAACCCCACCAGCCTCCGCCGGACGCCGTCGTTCTTCTGCTGCCGGAGGGCCGACGCGCCGATGAACTCGTCCTTGTCGAGCTTGACCGTCCAGCCGAGCCCGACCTCGAGGGGGCTCACGCTCTTGTCCATGTCGTTCCCGTGCAGCAGATATCCGGCCTCCAGGCGCAGGGTGTCGCGGGCCCCGAGCCCCGCGGGCACGACACCCCGGCTCCGCCCCGCCTCCAGGATGGCGTCCCACAGGTGGAGGGCGTCGCGGCTCTCGCAGTAGATCTCGAACCCGTCCTCGCCCGTATACCCGGTGCGGGAGACGAGCGTCGGGCGGCCGGCGACCTCCACGGCTTCGCGGAACCAGTAGTACCGGATCGGCGCGAGGGGCGCGGAGGTCAGGGACTGCAGGACCTCCTCCGCGCGCGGACCCTGGAGGGCCAGCAGGGCGATCTCCGCCGTCCGGTCGGTCACCCGGACGCGGCCCGCGGCGTGCTCGCGGATCCAGGCGAGATCCTCGGCGGTGTTGGCGGCGTTGACGACGAGCACCAGATGCTCGTCTCCCAACCGGTACACGACGAGGTCGTCGATGATCCCGGCCTCGGGGGTGCACATCGGCGTATAGAGCGCCTGGCCGATGGCGAGGCGCCGGAGATCGTTCGTCACCAGCCGGTGTGCCAGAGGGAGGGCGTCCGCGCCCGCCAGGTCCACCTCCCCCATGTGGGAAATGTCGAACAGGCCGGCCCGGCTGCGGACGGCGCGGTGTTCTTCGATGATGCCGGTGTATTGCACCGGCATCTCCCACCCGCCGAACGGTACCATGCGCGCTCCCGCGGCCACGTGGGCCGCGTAGAGCGGCGTGCGCTTGAGCGGTTCATCCATAGCTACGAGGCCCCGGCCCGGGCCCAGGCCTGACGGAGGCAGTCGACCACTTCCTCGTCGGTCGTCTGGGCGAAGTCATCGTAGAACTCGCCCACCGCGATGAACTCCGGCGGGCGCAGGAGGCAGATGACTTTGTCCGCCTCCTCTTCCACGCGCTGGACGGCTTCGGGCGGCCCGACCGGGATCGCCACGACGACCTCCCGGGCCAGGGCGTGGCGCAGCATGCGGACCGAGGCGATCGCGGTCGCCCCCGTGGCCAACCCGTCGTCGACCAGCACCGCGGTGCGGCCGCGCACGTCGGGCCCGGGCCGCTCCCCGCGGTAGGCCACGCGCCGGCGCTCGATCTCGGCGATCTGGGCGTCGATCTCCTCGCGCAGGTACTCGTCCGCGATCCGCAGCGCCCGGGCCAGCCGCGGATCCAGGAAGACCGTGCCGTCGCCGGTCACCGCGCCGAAGGCGAGCTCCGGGTTCTGCGGCGCGCGCAGTTTGCGCGGGATGACGATGTCCAGCGACCATCCGAGCGACCGCACGATCGCATCGGCGACCACCACGCCCCCGCGCGGAATCGCGAGCGCGGTGGCCGGGCCGAGGGTCCCCAGTTCCCGGGCGAGCTGTTCCCCGGCGTCCCGCCGGTCTCGGAACCGCATCGCAGCTCCCTCCGGTGAGTGCACCGCGGGGCGGCCTGCTGGACGAAGCACGGGACTGGGCTTATCCGCGATTTTGCTTGGCGAGCGCGAGCGCCTTCCGCTCCTCGTCCGACAGAGGATAGGTTGAGCTCCCGCCTTCGACCGGCTTGCCGTAGACCCGCGACCCGTCGCGGCTCGTGAGCACGCTCATCACGACCCCGTTGGCACGACCGTCGAGCAAGGCGAGGCTGAAGCTCATGTTGCCGCCCGTGTCGGGAAACGGGTTGTAGCGGACCACGCCAACCCCTTGCACCGACCGGGGAAGCGCCTCGACCATGTTCGCCACGCTTTCCTCGAGGGTGTCGAGCCGGCGGCCCAACTCCGCCAGGTCCTGCCGCAGCGCTTCTTCGTCCGTGAGCACCGGCCCGCGGGCCCGGGCCGGTCGGCGGGGGCGTCGGATGCGCCCGACCGCGAAGAGGATCGCGATCGCGGCGAGCCCGGCCAACACGTACAGTGCCGACGCCCAGGCCTGCGAGATATGGAGCGCGTTGAGCACGGGCTTCCTCCGAAGGGTTCTTCCCCACTTTCTTTGCCGGTCCCGGCGTTCCCTTCGGCGTTGATGCGCGCCGGGCAATTTCCCGCGAAGTCGATACGAACGCCTGGCGGCAGCCAACGCGGATGGCTAGGGCTGGGAGTCCAGGAACTCCTCGATCCGGGCCACGATCCGCTCTGGCGCATCTTCCTGCAGGAAGTGGCTCGCATCCTCGATTTCGCACGTCCCGGCGTGCGGGTAGACCCGCTGCCAGATGCGCAGGACCGACGGCGGGAGGACCGGGTCGAGCATCCCCCAGACCAGGAGCGCGGGCGTCTGGGCAAATCGGGGCAGCCGCTCCTCGATGTCTTTCATCAGGGCGTACGACGGGTCCGCCGGGCTCATCGGGATGTCGCGCGACCAAGAGAGGAGGGCGCGGCGGGATTCCGGCGTGGGGAACGGGGCGCGGTACGCGTCCATCACGGTCTGCGTCAGCCGCTCCGCGTGGCGGGTGGTCCCCGTGAGCGCCGGCTCGACGTACCCGTTTCTGTCCAAGACGAACCGCTCACCGCGTTCGGAGCGGATGAGCTCCAGCAGGCGCGGGAGCGCGCCGCCCGGCCACGGGGCAAACGCCCACGTGTTCGTGAGCACGAGGCGTTTGATCCGCTCCGGATGACGGACCGCGAACCCAAGCCCGACCGGGCCTCCCCAATCGTGGACGACCAGCGTGATGTCGCGGAGTTCCAGGTCCAGCAGGAGCGCTTCCAGGTTGGCGATGTGGTGTGTCAGCCGGTACGGTCCCGGCCACGCCGCCGCTCCCGATTTCCCCATCCCCATGTGATCCGGAACGATGCACCGGTGCCGGCGCGAGAGCGCGGGGATGAAGTTCCGAAAGAGGTACCCCCAGGTGGGGTCGCCGTGCAGCAGGACGACCGGCTCACCGGCCCCCTCGTCCGCAAAGTGCATCTGCACACCGTTGACGTTCCGGTAATGTGGGGCGAAGGGGAAGGTCCCGCCGAAGGCCTCGTGCTGGATGCCGATCACGCGGCGGTTCCAGCGCGCACCCGGAGCGCGCCTATCCGTGCGCGCACGCGCGGAGGGTGGCGCTCCCTAGAAGGGCTGGAACCCCGAGCCGGGCAGCGCGTTGCTCAGCCCCATCGCCAGCCGCTGGGCCCACTGGCGGGCCAGCTCGACCGGCGTCACCGAGGTGCCCTCGGCATCGTCGGGGGTGACGGTGAAGACGAGCTGGTTGCCCACCAGGATGACCGCCCCGGTGCCGGCCGGCTTGACGGAGACGATCGCGCCTTTGCGGAATTCCGGCGTGCTGAGGACATCGGTGATCCGGCGGTTGATCTCCACCGCCCGCTGCTCGGCGGTGAACCCGGACGCGTCATGCGTGATCCGGCAGACCCACACGCCTCCAACGGAAATGTCCGTCACCTCGGCGAGCGCCGGGCGCGGCAGCCACGCCATGAGGCTCCCGGCGAGCACGGCGATCGCGGTGGTCACGAGCGTCCGGTGTGTGCGCATCGCAACACCCTCCTTCTTGCTTCACGCGCAGCGGCTTCCCGTGGGTTCCAGGTCGCCCGGGGCGGTCCCTCCTCACGGAGGCGCGCCGTCACTTAATCCGCACGCCGCTCGGCACATCATGGTCGAGGGAGGCGAGGACGACCTGGTTGTCGTGCGTCGCGGCCAGGAGCATCCCCTGCGACTCCACGCCGCGCACGCGGCGCGGCTGCAGATTGGTGACCACAATGATCTTGCGCCCGATCAGCGACGTGGGCGCGTACTGCTGGGCGATCCCCGCAACCACCGTGCGCGTCGTCTCGCCGATCCTGACCCGCAGCTCGAGCAGCTTATCCGCCCCAGCCACGGCTTTCGCCTCGAGGACTTCGGCCACCCGAAGGTCGACCTTATTGAACTCGTCGATGGTGATCTCGTCCATCTTCTTCGTGCCTCCTTTGCCGCCCGCGGGGGCGCGCGGGGCCGCGGCCGCGTCGCCGGCTTCGACGCGGGTCTCGATCCTCGGGAAAATCGGCCGCCCGGGACGGATGCGCGTTCCCGGCCGAAGCCCGCCCCACTCGCGCGCGTCGGCGAGCCGCTGCCCTCCAAGCGGCTGCGCAACTCCGAGTTGCTCCCAGACCTCCTGCGTCGCCGCCGGCAGCACGGGGGTGAGCAGGATCGTGGCGATCCGGAGCGCCTCGAGCGTATTGTACAGGATCGTCCCGGCCCGCGTGCGGTCCCCCGCCTTGAGCGCCGCCCACGGGGCGGTCTCGTCGATGTATTTGTTCGCCGCTCCCAGGAACCGCCAGATGTCGGCCAGGGCGCGCGTGAAATCGAACGCCGCCATCCGCTGATCGGCGGCGTCGGGGAGGACCGCCGCCATCCGCTGCAGGGCGCCGTCCGGCCCCTCGGGGGCTCCCGGCGCGGGGATCGCACCCGAGAAGTGCCGCTCCACGAGTGCCAGCGTCCGGTTCAAGAGGTTCCCGTAGTCATTCGCCAGGTCGGCGTTGAACCGGTGCACGAGCGCGGCGTGGGAGTAGTCGCCGTCCTGCCCGAACGGGACCTCGCGCAGCAGCATGTACCGGAACGCGTCTGCCGCGACCTCCCACCGCGCCCCGCTGGTTTCCTCCAAGCGCGTGATCTCGCTGAGCGGATCGATAAAGTTGCCGCGCGTCTTGCTCATCTTCTCGCCTTCGACCGTCCAGAAGCCGTGCGCCCACACCTGCTTGGGGGAGGGGAGCCCGACCGCCTGCAGGAAGCACGGCCAGATCACCGCGTGGAAGCGCGTGATGTCTCGACCCATCAGGTGCCGGCTTTCCGGCCAGAACCGCCGGTACCGATCGGGATCGTCCAGGTACCCGATGGCCGTCACGTAGTTCATCAGCGCCTCGATCCAGACGTAGATGGTCTGCGTCGGTTCGAACGGGACCGGGATGCCCCATTTGACCGTGGTGCGGCTCACCGCCAGGTCGCGCAGGCCGCCGCGGATGAAGCTCAGCATCTCGTTCCGCTGGGTCTCCGGCTGGACGAACTGCGGCTCCTCCTCGATTTTTCGCAGGATCCAGTCCTGGTACTGGCTGAGCCGGAACAGATAGTTCTCCTCGGTGTTCCACTCCACGGGGCGCTTGTGGATCGGGCACAGGCGCCCCTCCAGCAACTCGTCCTCCGTGTAGAACGCCTCGCACGAGGGGCAGTACCATCCTTCGTAGATCCCCTTGTAGATGGCGCCGCGGTTGTAGGCCTCTTGGAAGAGGTGCTGGGCCAGCCGGATGTGGCGGGGCTCGGTCGTGCGGATGAAGTCGTCGTTCGAGATCCGGAGGCGCGCCCACAGCGCCTGCCACTTCGGGGCGATGCGATCGACCCACTCCTGCGGCGGCAGGCCGGCCTCGCGCGCCCTGCGCTCGATGTTGATCCCGTGCTCATCCGTGCCGGTGAGGAAGAATACCTCCGCGCCGGCGAGGCGCTTCCACCTGGCGATCGTGTCCGCGGCCAGGGTCGTATACGTGTGCCCGATGTGCGGCACATCGTTCACGTAATAGATGGGGGTCGTGATGTAGAATCGCTCCATCGGCCTCCGCTCCAAAAGCACAACGGCCTCCCGTCGCTGGGACGAGAGGCAGTCGCCTTCGTGGTACCACCCATGTGCGCCCGCGGACGCGGGCCTCACGGGCCCCGAGTCGGTGCGAGACTCCGGGCCTTGACCCCTCACGCGGGTCCTGCGGCACCGCCTACCGGGCCGGCGTCGTGCGTGCCGGCCGTTCCGCGTGCGGCTCCGGAGCCATGTTCGGCCCGCCGCTCCCGGCCGGCTTGCACCTTCCTCCGGCTCGCTGGGGCCGCCGCGCGGCGGCCTCGGATCGGCGGTCGGGCTTACTCCCGCTCCGTCATCGCTTTTCCATCATGCTAGGGGGCGCCCGGAGGATTGTCAAGGCGCGGCGGAGGCCCGCCGGGGCCGCCCGCCGGCGGCCCGCCCTCGGGTCGAACCCGGACCGGGGTGCCACGGTAGCAGCCGAGCGTGTACGGAAACTCGAAGTTGGCCACGTAGTGGTACATCACCACCGTCCGCCCGTCCCACACGACCGCGCTGGTCGTCCCGTGGCACGCGTCGAGCCCCGCGTTGGACAGCAGCTTCCCGTCCTGGTAGGGCCCGTAGATGCCGAAGCCGTCGAAGGCGTAGCCGAGGAGCGGCGGGAGGCCGTGTTTGTCCCCCAGCGGCAAGCACGGCGTGAGGCTGTGATAATGGTACGCCCCGGTGCGCTGCGGATGACCCCAGCAGCGATCCTGGAGCTCGTGCGCGACGGCGTTGCGCCCCTCGGCGTCGAGGGCATTGTACAGCTCACCCCCGGTGAGCAGCACGCCGATCGGGCCTCCCGGCGGCAGGCAGACCGCCCCGCCTGCGACGCCCGGATGCGCGGGAACGGTCACGGACAGCCGCTGCGCCTGGATTGTGTTGGGGTTCCTGTCGTACGCGTAGGCCTCGCTCTCCGGCGGGATGGGAAAGATCCCCGTCGGTGCGTTGGGAAGATCGTTCGTATAGATCGTGCGCGCGTCCCCTCGCACGGACACGCTGAACTCGTGATCCGGCCACGCCACGCTGCCCGCCACCTGCGGCTTTGAGGACGCGTCGAAGGTCCCGTCGGCATGGATCCAGGGACTGCCGGGGCGCCCCCCGCCGCGGCGGCCATCAAACGGCGCGGTCGTGCACACGTACACGCTGCCCGCCTCCGGGCCCGCGCTGGTGACGTGCCCATCTCCGAGCGGCAGCGACCGGAGATCGATCCCCGCCAGATTGGCAGTCGCGTCGTCGGCCGTCGCTTGCGCGGCGGCGCAATAGAGCAGCGCGCTCAGCGCCAGCAGGGCCGCGCGCGCCCGGCGCGGGGCCCTCGCTCCCGTCCTCCGGTTTCCTGGCAGCACTACGGGCTGAGGGCGGGGTTGAGGCTGGCCCCCGGCGGATTCGTCAGGCGGGTCACGTTGGATCCGTCCGTGTGCATCACGTAGATCTGCGAATTTCCGTCGCGGCCGGAGGAAAACACGATGGTGCGTCCGTCGGGGCTGAACACCGGGCTCGCGTTTCCCCCGGGAGCGTCGGTCAGCCGGGTGGGGGCCGACCCATCGGCGTTCATGAGGTAGATCTGGGCATCCCCGTCCCGGTTGGATTCGAACACGATCCTGCGTCCGTCGGGGCTGAACGCCGGGTACAGGCTCGTCCCGGGCGGCGTCGTCAGCCGCGCCACCCTCGATCCGTCGGTGTTCATCACGTAGATCTGGGGGCTTCCGTCGCGGGTCGAGACGAACGCGATCTTCCGGCCGTCGGGGCTGAACGCCGGGTAGAAGTTCTCTCCTAAACCGGTCAGGCGGATGACGGCGGATCCGTCCGCGTCCATCAGGTAGACCTGGGGGGTCTCATCACGGTTGGACACGAACGCGATCCTGCGCCCGTCGGGGCTGAACGCGGGGAAGAGGCTCGCGCCGGGGGGATTCGTGAGCCGCTTCACGCCGGACCCGTCGGCGTTCATGACGTAGATTTGGGGGCTTCCATCCCGGTTGGAGACGAACGCGATCCTGAGGCCGTCGGGGCTGAACGCGGGGAAGAGGCCCGTCCCGGGCTGCGTGGTCAGGCGCGCCACGGTCGACCCATCCGACGTCCCGTCCGGGTACATCACGTAGATCTGGAACTGTCCGTCGCGGTTTGACACGAACGCGACCTTCGAGGATCCTGGCTGGGCGCCGGCCCCGCCGAGCCCTCCCAGCAGCGCCACCGCCGTGACCAGGATCAGCGTTCGTCTGCGCAGCATCCGCATCACGCTCCGCTCGGCTCTAAAGGAGAGCGCCCGGGACGAGCGTCACGGCCTCTGAACGCTTCGTGCATCGGGCTCACCTTGGACCGCCGCGGGACGATCACAGCCATCAGAGCTCCGCGCCGTACCGCGGGAGTTGCGGCCGTAACCATACGTAGGCCCTTTGCCCAGTATGTACCCACGCGGTTTTGGCATTAGACCGCATGTCCACATTGCGGCGCGTCGGTCCCTGAATACGACATGTGACGTCAACTTGTCCGCCAGCTTACGACAGGATTGCGGCATGACCGATGTCGGCTTTGAAGAAGCTTTGCGCGATTCAGCGGATTCGGCGCTGTCGCCAGGGGACGCGCCCACCGTAGCGCGTCCAGGATTCAACTGTCCCGTGACGCAAAACGGACCGCCGGATCACCAGAGGAGCGCGCACCGTCTGGGACCTAAGGCCGAGCGAGGAGCGCCCGCGCCGCAGGACGAAGGTTCTGCTGATCGATGATGCGACGTTTGAGTACCGGAGGAACCGTATCGGCGGAGGTACCGGTGGCTGAGGCGGCCAGTGGCGACGGAGCGGGAGTGGTGATCGTGACGGGGGGCGGTCGGGGGATCGGTGCCGCCGTTGCCAGGCTCGCCGGCGCGCGGGGATACGCCGTCGCCGTCGACTACGTGCAGAATGAGACCGGCGCGCTTGGAGTGGTCCGCGATATCCAACGTGCGGGCGGCCGGGCGACGGCGCTCCGGGGCGACGTGTCGCGGGAGGAGGATGTCCTGCGTCTGTTCGAGGCCGCCGGGCGTGAGCTGGGACCGCTGGTGGCGCTGGTCAACAATGCCGGCGTCACGGGCGGCTTCTCCCGGTTTGAAGAACTCTCCATCGACGCCGTGCGGCATGTCCTTTCGGTCAACGTCCTGGGCGCCATGCTGTGCGCCCGGGAGGCGATCCGGCGCATGTCAATTCGCCGCGGCGGCCCCGGGGGGTCGATCGTCAACGTGTCCTCCCGCGCCGCGCAGCTCGGGGGCGCCGGTGAGTGGGTCCACTATGCCGCGACCAAGGGGGCGATCGAGAGTTTCACGATTGGGCTTGCGAGAGAGGTGGCCGGGGATGGCATCCGGGTCAACGCGGTCTCTCCGGGGCTGATCGAGACCGACCTCCACGCGTCGGCCGGCGCACCCGACCGTACCGCACGGCTGGCCCCGTCGATCCCGATGGGCCGTCCGGGAACCCCCGAGGAGGTTGCGGAAGGGGTGCTCTGGCTCATCTCCCCGGCGGCCTCGTACATCACGGGGACGATCCTTGCGATTAGCGGGGGGCGGTGACGGCGGCGCGCTGGAAGAGACGATTTATCTCACCTGAGTTCGCCACGCGCAACTCCACAGCACCACCCAGTGTTTCTCCACGTTGATTGACCTAGAGTGATAAGGGACGTGATGCTCATCCCTCTCAGGGTTGATTTCCCATGGTGACAGGAGGGGGTTCGCGCATCTATTTTCCACGCAAAGGGTCTCGGGTTCGAGTCCCGTTTCCCACTACGTTATTAATGACAAAGTGTTCCGAAGCACGCTGTACATTTGTTCTCCTCCAAGCTGCCACGCTCTCGCAACACTCCGGCGCATCACCGCGGCAAATTGGGCATTAAGTTTCTGGAGGGCTCGAGGGATTGGAAGTGGCGGGGGCACGATGGCCGAATGTCTGAAACCGAGGTGATGTGTGGATATATCCTGGGGCCACGCCCTTATACGGCAAGTAGACGAACTCAATGATATGGTGCGGAACCAAAGAACAGCCCCCGTTCAACGCCTCGCGGCCGCTGCAATAAAGTTGCACGACGATATCAAAAGGTGGAGCGGAGAGAGTAGGAAACTCATCGATGCCATAGACGAACATATGGCCGGCGACCTCGGAGACTTCCTCATAGAGGTCGACGCGGCGCTGAAGGTTGCCAAACGCTTAAAGTAACGCGTCTTGTTGCGGCCTTTCGATAGGGGTGCCTGGCAGCACCCGCATCAAGTCGCCTGAGGATTTCGCTAAACCGGGTACGGTCTAAGGTGCTCTCTCATCGCCCTACGGGTCCCAGACTGCCCACTCTGCACGCCTCTCTTCCAACCGTGGGCCTTCGCAAACCCAAAAAAACCCTGCGTTCGACTCCGGTTCAATGAACACGCACCTGCGTTCGTCCCGCTCCGGCTAGGCCCGTTCCAGCTCGAACGCCCTGTGCAGCGCCCGGACGGCGGCCGCCACCGCGTCGGCGGGAATGACGCATGACACCTTGATCTCCGAGGTTGCGATCAGCGTGATATTGATCCCCTGCCCCCCGAGGGCCTCAAACATCCGGGCGGCGACCCCGGGGTTGCTGGACATCCCAGCCCCCACGATGCTGACCATCGCCACGCGGTCGTCCGCGAGGACCTCTTCCGCGGCGATCTGCCCGGCGACGCTGCGGGCGGCCTCGACCGCGGCCGCCATGTCGGGCTTCGCCACCGTGAAGGAGATGTCCGCGCGTTCCTGACGGGGAGCGCTCTGGATGATCACGTTCACGTTCACGTGGCGGTCGGCGATGGCGCGGAAGAGCGTGTGGGCCGCCCCCGGGCGGTCGACCACCCCGGTGACGGTGATCTTGGCCACGTTCCGGTCGTGCGTGACCCCGGTCACGACCCGTCGGCGTTCGTACGCGTTGTCCGTCACCACGGTTCCCTCCCGGTCTTCGAAACTGCTCCGCACCTCGAGGCGCACCCGGTCCGCCTTCGCCAGCTCCGCTGCGCGGGTCTGGACGACGAGCGCCCCCGAACTCGCCATCTCCAACAGTTCGTCGTACGAGATCTCCTTGAGCTTGCGGGCCTCGGGGACGAGGCGGGGATCCGCGGTGAACACTCCCTCCACGTCAGTGTAGATCTGGCACAGATCCGCGCCGAGGGCCGAGGCGAGTGCCACCGCGGTCGCGTCCGACCCGCCCCGCCCCAGCGTGGTGATCTCCTCATCCTCGGTGATCCCCTGAAACCCCGCGACGATCACGACCCGCCCCGCGGCGATTTCCCGATCGATCCGCCGATGGTCGACGGCGAGGATTCGGGCACGCGTGTGGACGCGTTCGGTCCGGATGCGGGCCTGCGCGCCCGTGAGGGAGATCGCCTCGCATCCCGCCGCGTGGATCGCCATCGCCAATAGCGCGATCGACACCTGCTCGCCGGTCGCCAGCAGCATGTCCATCTCGCGGGCCGGCGGCCGGTCGGTGATATGCCGGGCCATGCCGATGAGGTCATCGGTCATGTCCCCGGGTGCCGACACAACCACGACGACCTTATGACCTGACGTGCGGGTCGCCACTACCCGCCCGGCGACGTGCTTGATGCGGTCCGGGTTGGCGACCGACGTCCCCCCGAACTTCTGCACGATCAGGCTCACCGGGTTTCCTCCACGACGGCTCCCTCAATGTCGAACTCGGCGTGGAGGACGCGGCAGCCGGCCCCCGCGGCTTCGAACGCCTGGACCATGGCCTCTCCAATGCCCGGAGCGTCCCCGAACGCCAAGACCGCCGGGCCCGATCCGCTGAGCGCCGCGCCGTAGGCCCCCGCCCTCCGCGCGGCGGCGAACACCTCCGTGAGACCGGGAATCAGCTGCTCCCGGTACGGCTGGTGGAGCCGGTCCTGCGTGGCTTCGTCGAGGAGGTCCGGCCGTCCGCCCGTGAGCGCGGCCACCAGCAGGGCGGCGCGCGTCACGTTGAACACGGCGTCGGGAAACGGCACGCGGGCCGGGAGCCGGCGCCGCGCTTCGTCGGTGGACACGGGGTAGTCCGGAACCGCGATCACGACCTTGAGCGAAGGTGGAGCGAGCCGCATCCAGCGCACCCCCGAGGTGGTCTTCGCACAGACGACCAGCCCGCCGAACAGGGCCGGGGCAACGTTGTCGGGGTGCCCTTCCATTTCCGCGGTAAGGTTGAGGAGGTCTTGCTTGTCGAGGGGGTTGCCGAGGAGCGCGTTGGCCGCCACGGCGCCACCGACGATCGCCGCGGCGCTGCTTCCCAGGCCACGGCCGAGCGGGATGCGGTTGTTCTGCCGCAGCCGGAACGCCTCGATGACGGGACCGCCTTGGGCCTCCACGCGCGCGGCCACGGCGAGCGCCGCCTGATAGCCCAGGTGGGACGGATCGCGCGGGAGCGCCCTGGCGCCCTCGCCTTCCACCTCGATCTCGGGCGCCTCGGCCGCGTCCAGCGTGAGCGTGTTGTAGAGCCGGAGGGCGAGCCCCAGCGCGTCAAACCCCGGTCCCAGGTTGGCCGAGGTCCCCGGAACGCGAACGGTAATCACCCGACCACCGCCCCGCCGATCATCGA
>Ga0187846_10000387_pt1 | contig 25922 bp, 18 predicted proteins | sample TC_taG_FD_161473 | JGI IMG/M metagenome (GOLD analysis project Ga0187846, IMG submission 161473) | Biofilm microbial communities from the roof of an iron ore cave, State of Minas Gerais, Brazil - TC_06 Biofilm (v2) | ecosystem: Environmental > Terrestrial > Deep subsurface > Cave > Wall biofilm... | reverse complement strand
CTTTTGTTCATTCTCGCCGATTTCCAAGGCCATTCCGTTAAAGGCCCGCGTTAGGACGCCGATTTCATCGGACGAATGCACCGGCAGGGTCTGGAAGGCGGCGCGGGCCTCTTGTCCGAGTTGGCGCGCTGCCTCCGTCAAGGCGCGCACCGGCGCGATGATGCGCCGCGTCACCCCGGCAAAGACCACCGACGCCAGAATCATCACGCCGGCAATGCCGGAGAGAACCAGCCATTCCATCGAGTGAATGGAAGAGATCAAATGGGCGCGGTTGAAGCCGATGTAAACGGCGCCGACGATTCCTGTCAGCACCGGTTTTCGGAACACCACAATGGACTGATGCCGTTCATCCCATGGAAGCGCCGTATGGTCCTGCAAGCTGGGAATTTGATTTTCCAGACGGGCGGGAAAGCTCGGCACGAAAGTGTGCGCCAGGACTTGCCCATCCGGCGCGGCGACAAAAGCCCATGCCACGTTCGGTGTAGTCAATACCGCATCCATGGCGGACTGCACCGAGGTCAGGTCTCTGTTAACCAGTGCAGGCTCTGCAGACTTCGCCAGGGCCTCGGCCACAAAATCGCCGTGAGCCATGAAGTTCTCGGTCAGGCGCCGCGACAATTCGTAGTCCATCAGAGCGTACAACAGGACCACAACGATGGCCGCGCAACCAAGCTGGAGAGCCAGGAATTTTGCCGAGATGCGTTTCATTTCCGCGATCCTGCCGCTTCTGCTGGGACCCAATGAGCGTTCTCGGTGTGGGTGAGCCAAACTTTATGCAGTCCTTGATGAGTCGTGGCAGAGAATTCGAGGGGAATGCCCAGTCCCGGATCCCATCCGTGCAGCGATTCGAGCGCATGGATGAAATCTTCGCGTGTAGCCGTGGGACCTGCTCGTCGCAGCGCTTCGGTCGCGACCACGGCATTCAGCCAACCTTCCAGGGAGACGAATCCGGACGTTTCGGCAGGATTGTGTGCGCGAAAGTCGGCGACCAGCGGAACGCGCAGGTCGCTCGGTGACGGCACGACTTGACTGTTAATCAAATCGCGCGTCAGATCGCTTTTTGCCTGCTGGGATGCTTCGAGCAGAAGTTCCAAAAGGCGCTCCGACCCTACAAAGCTAACGTTGGCAACGGGAACATTCCAGCCTGCCGCGCGGGCATCACGAATGAAAGCCGCGCAAGGGCCGTATACGCCAACGGCGATCACGGCGTCCGCCCCGGCCCGCCGCAGAATGTCGACTTGCTCCGACAAGGAAGTCTCGAACGGTTGATTACGCCGGTAAGCGACGCTGGCGGTGATTTTGAGACTCAGTTCTCCCAACGCGTCCCGCACGCCGATTTTTCCGCTCATGCCGTAGGCATCCGCTTGTCCCAAGAATCCAATTCGGCGGTAACCCTTGGCGTACAAATAGCCGACCAGAGCGCGGGTTTCCTCTCGATAGGAAGCGCGGATGTTGAAGACGTATTTGTCGTACGGTGGCCGGCGTTGCGGATCCGCCCCCGTAAACGGAGCTAGATTGATGATGTGTTCCTGCTCGTAGTACTTCAGCAGAGGCAGTACCCGCGTAAGCGTGGGCGTGCCCACGTAATCGAAAAGAAAGAAAACCTTGTCGTCGGCAATCAGTTCGTTCGTATTTTGAACCGCGGGGTCCGGCTCGTACCTGTCGTCCTTCACGAGCAGACGGATGCTGCGCCCATGTACTCCCCCAGAGGAGTTGACGAGATCGAAGTAGGCTTGCGAGCCCCGTATCAGGTCTTGTCCGAGTGACTTGGATGGTCCCGATTGAACATTCGAGACTCCGACTACGATTCCAGGCAGGCTGGACGCGAAGGGCGCTTCGGCCTGCATGCCGCGAGTTTGAACTCCGGAAAAACACATACCCGTGGTAGCCAGGAGCATGTAGGCCGCTGCGCTTCGTTTCTTCTGATTAGGGGTCGCCACCTCACATTCTCCTCAGGGAGGCCTCCCTGTAAGAGTGACTCAGAACGACCGAACATTACGCAGGTTCTGACTACAGGCAGAAACCATGACATGGCGTCAGAGGCCTGCGTGACGGGGTTCGGCAACGGCCGACGCAGCTTCACAATGGAAATCGAAAACTGTGACGGTGTCCCGAAGACAGCCATCAGGCACTCTTTCCCCGGACAGTATCGTGCACTCCGCCAGCCATCTTCATCGGTCTACGAGGCGTGAAATCTAACTCTCCAAACAACTTAGCGGCAATTAAGAGTTCGCTGACGACGCGGCCCGTACCAAAATGGGACTTGCTCGTCCTGCTCGTTCCCAGTTGGGCATGATTCCATTTCTTGGCCCTCCGCTGGCATCTGTGTTAGAATTACAGTTGTAATATTCTGTCATAATGTTCGTCCTCGACGCATCCACACTGATCCTGGTCACCAAGGCCGAGTTGCTCGACCTCTTGCTCGCCCATACCGGCGTCCCCGTGGCGATTCCGGGCGAGGTTGCGGGGGAATGCTGCAGCTCCAAAAGGGCGTTGGACGCGGTCGTGATTCAAAAGGCTCTGGATGAGTCGCGAATCAGAACGATGGTGGTTAAGAACCGACGTCTCGTCGCCAAATTGCAAGCGGATTTCAGTCTTGGCAAGGGCGAGGCAGAGGCCATCGCGCTGGCGGTCATCGAGAAGGCTCAACTGCTCGGCATTCACGACAAGAACGGGATCAACGCGTGCAAGCTGCTGGGCGTCGCGTTCACGACAGCGGTGGGCATCCTTGTTAGGAGCCGGGAGAAGGAATGGCTTGAAGGACCGGAAGCTCTTGAAAGGCTGGCGCGACTCGCCAAGTACGGGCGGTACAAGGATTCGATCATCGATGACGCGAGACTGAAATTGGAGGCAAAGGCATGAGCAAGACAATGAGCGTTCGCATGGATCGCGAAAATTACGAGTTTCTTCACGAAATCACCAAAGAGGAAGGCAGCGATCTGTCTAAGGCTGTGCGAGACATGGTGACGCGAGGAAGAGTTCTGTTTGCAGTCGAGAAATACAAGACGGGAGAGGCTTCGCTGGGCAGGGCAGCGGAATTGGCGGGAGTACCGGTCGGTCAGATGATGACCATCCTGACTGAATTTGGAGTCGAGAGCAGGGTGGAGAAGGAAGATTATCTCCAAGGGCTTAAGAATATGCAGAAGAGTTGGTGACCGCCGCGTGCGAACAAGAGAAAGGAATGCTTGAGCTCATCCGGGCGCGTATGGGAATGAGTCCGGCCGCGTGGACGCGTGCATCGGCGCCGTGCTCGATATAGAATGCAGCCCCTGCTGACTCTTACTCCGGAGGCTGCGATGCAACGATTCCGTTTCGCCCTTCTTTTCGCTTGCTGTGCGCAGCTGGCGACTTTCGCTGCCCAGTCGGCGCTGGCACAGGCGCAGGCCGCCGCTACGCCGCGCAAGGCGCTCACCGCCGAGCGCCTTTTTAGTCCTCCCAGCCTGAGCGGCCATTTGACCCAGGGCATCGAATGGAGTCCCGACGGCAAACGCTTCTCCTACATCGAGCAAAAGGGCGAAGGCAAGGACGCAGCCGCGGAACTCTGGACCATGGACGCCGCCACGGGCGAGCGCAAGCTGCTGGTGAACGCGGAAACGCTCCAGGCGGTGACCCAGCCCGAAAAGGCGAAAAACATCCAGGCCACGGGTCTCGGCCGCGTGCAAGCGAGTAACTACCTCTGGGCGCCGGGCGGCAATGCCCTGCTCTTTATCGGCAGCAACCGCCTGGTCTTGCTGGACCTCAAGTCCATGACGCCGAAAACGGTGGTCACCAGCGAGCAGGAAATCGAAGATGCAAAATTTTCTCCCGACGGCAAGTCCATCAGTTTCGTGCGCAGTTTCAATCTGTGGGTCGCAGACATCGCCAGCGGCACAGCGAAGGCGCTCACCACCGGGGGCAGCGAAGAGCTGCTGAAAGGCAAGCTCGACTGGGTCTATCCCGAAGAGCTCGACACTCTCAGCGCCTACTGGTGGTCGCCCGATTCCTCGAAGATCGCCTACTACGAAATGAACGAGCGGCCCGTCACGCGCTACCCGATCATGGACATGAGCTCGCCGCTCGGCGCCATGGAGTACACGCGCTACCCGCAGGCGGGCGAGCCAAATCCCATCGTGCGGGTCGGCGTGGTTTCGGCGGCGGGCGGCGAAACGAGATGGATGGACACCGGCGCCGACACGGACATCTATCTTCCGCGCGTCGATTGGCTGCCCGACAGCCGGCGCCTCGCCGTGCAGCGCCTCAATCGCGCGCAGACGCGTCTCGAGCTGCTGGTTTGCGACGCCGCCACCGGCGCGTCCCAAACGATCGTCACACAGTCGGACAAGTACTGGATCAACCTCGGCGACGACCTCTATTTTTTCAAAGACGGCAAACGTTTCCTGTGGTCCAGCGAGCAAACCGGCTTCCGCCATCTCTATCTTTACGATCTCTCCGGCAAGCCGCTCGAGCAACTGACCTCGGGCGAATGGCAGGTGAGCGGCACGGGCGGGTTCGGCCCGCGCACCGAAAGCCATCCGGCCGTAGATGAAAGGAACGGCTACGTCTATTTCCTGTCAAACAAGGACAGCGTGACGGAGCGGCAGCTCTATCGCGTGTCGCTTGCCGACAAAAGCATCACGCAGCTCACGCACGAGCCGGGCACCCACACCGTCGCCATCTCGCCCAGCACCGCGGCGTTTGTGGACATCTACTCGACTTCCACGATGCCGCCCCGCCAGGCGCTGTATCGCACCGACGGCTCGCGCGTCGCGGTGATCAATGAAAACAATGTCGCCGAGCTCGCCGAATACCGCCTATCTCCCGTCGAGTTCCTGAACCTCGCGGCCGACGACGGCACAAAGCTTTTTGCTGACATCATCAAGCCGCCCGATTTCGATCCCGCGCGGAAGTATCCGGTCTTGATTTTCGTTTACGGCGGGCCACACGCGCAGGTGGTTCAAAACGCCTGGGGCGGCGTGAACGCGCTGTTTCACCAGATGCTCGCGCAGAAAGGCTACATCGTCTTCTCGCTCGATAATCGCGGCTCCTATGGCCGCGGCCACGCCTTCGAGACGCCCGTGTATCACCAGTTCGGCAAGGTCGAACTGGCGGACCAGCTCGCGGGCGTGAGCTACCTGCGGTCGCTCCGCTACGTGGACGGCAAGCGCATCGGCATCTGGGGCTGGAGCTACGGCGGCTACATGACGCTCTATGCGCTGTTCAACGCGCCCGAAGCCTTCGCGCTGGGCGTTGCCGTTGCGCCGGTGAGCGACTGGAAGCTCTACGATACGATTTACACCGAGCGCTACATGGGCCGGCCACAGGACAACGCCGAGGGCTACAAGGCATCTTCGCCGGCCAATCAGGCGTCGAATCCCAAGGGCAAGCTGATGATTGCCCACGGCACCGGCGACGACAACGTGCACTTCGCCAACACCTCCGAGGTGGTCAACCAGTTGATCGAAGGCCGCCACTATCCCGACGAGCTGATGATTTTCCCGGGACGCGGGCATCCCATCGGCGATCGCCCTGCGCGCATTCAGCTTTTCGAGCGGATGACGCAGTTCATCCTCAGCGGGCTGTAGAGTCTGTGTGAGAATTCGAGGATCTGACCTCAGCGGCTAAAGCCGCATTGATTTTGCGGCACTTAGCGGCACGGCTGAAGCCGTGCCCTTGACGAAAGCGATGTTCTCACACGGACTCTGTAGAGCCCGCGCGAAGACATCCCCATGCCGCCTAAGCACACCCGCTCATCGGAACGCTTCACACTCGGCGGCATTGGAATATAATCGGCGCCAAGGGAGTTCATTTCTAAACGGAGATTCCTTGCGAAGCCAGCCTGCCATGCGGAGCCGTCGAATCTGGGCCGCGATTGCCGTCTCGGCCTTCCTTCCGCTGGTTTTGGCCGCGGGCGCGGAGGCGCAGAGCGAAAAGCAGGCAGAAGGCCCCGCGGCGTTGCCGCACATGGAAGCGGATCTCTCGGCCGGATTGCTGGATTCGGGCTTCCGCCGCTTATATGAGCTGGATTTCGGCGGCGCGCGCTCGGAGTTCCGGACCTATCAGAAAATGCGCCCGGACGATCCGCTGGGAAAGGCCGCGGAAGCCGCCAGCTACCTCTTCGAGCAGTTCAACGAGAAGGGCGTGCTGACCTCGGATTTCTTCTGCAACGACTCGAAATTCCTCAACGGCATCGACGGTGACCCCGCGGAAAACCGCAATTCGCCCTTTCTCGCTGCGAACCGCACGGCGCGGCAGATGGCCAAGCAGCAGCTCGGCGCGAGCCCGAAGAATCCGCACCTCCTGCTTGTGCTCACGATGACCGACGGAATGGAAGCCGACTATGACACGCTGATCGAGAAGAAGCAGCTGGCGGGCCTCAGCATGGTGCGCCAGGCCGAATCGGAGGCCAACACCCTTCTGGGGGTCGATGCGACTCTCGGCGACGCCAACGTCGCGCTCGGCGCGGGAAACTACATCATCGGTTCGCTGCCGGGCTACAAGCGCGCGTTTCTGTGGATGGGCGGCATCCACGGCGACCGCCAGCGGGGAATCGAGCAGATGCAGACGGCCATCGCCAACGGCCATTACCTCCGGCCCTTCGCGAAAATTCTTCTGGCGCTGGCTTACGAGCGCGAGCGCCAGCCCGGCCGCGCCAAACAGCTGCTCGCCGAACTGGCCACCGAATTCCCCGCCAATCCGCTCTTCGCCAAAGAGCTGGCGCTGGTGCAGCAGCCGCGCGCCGGCAAGCGCTGAACGAACTCTCGGAGCTTCCTCCTTACCATTTCACGCGCACGCGATAATCGAGCGTCGCGGAGCCGTCCTTCTCGACCGGAATTGAGAATCCGATGGTCCTCGAATCGAGCTTCGTTGAGGGGAAGCTCGAGCTGAGCACTTCCCAATCGCCGCCCACAGGCTCGCGCACCTCCACCGTCACCGGCGCGTCCTTGTGATTGCGCAGCGCGATTTGGTACTCCATCTCGTAAAGATTGCTCGCGATTTTCTTGTAGTCCGTCTGCTTGCGCTCGCACACCACGTCGAACGCGTTGCCCACATAGATGTTCAGCGTCTCGTCCTTGGGCGTATGTCCGATGTGGTCTTCGCCCACGAACTGCACGCCGCCCTTCGAATCCGCCTGATAGACGCGCACCGTTCCCGCCGGCAGCGGCATGCCCAGCCCGCCTTTTTGCTCGTTCTTGAAGCGGTAGTACACCTTCACGGTCTGAGGAAGGGCGTTCCCGTTTCCCAGCGAGTTGCGGTAGTAGTAGGCCTGCCCGTCCACGCGAAGGAATTTCTCGACCGGCACGCCGCTCGCCGAGAGCAAACTGATCTGCTTCGATTCGCTGTTCTCGATCGACGTGCGCCGCCCCAGCGAGTAGAGGTGATACTCGGAAAAAGCCTCCTGCTCGAATTGCGCCGGCGCGGCTGCTGCTGTGACCATACCCACACCGCCCTGGATGCTCGCGGAAGCCGTCGCACGATGGATTTCGCCCGCCACGAGTTGCAGCTTCGCGTTTTCGTACGCCGTCCCGCTGTTATTCACCAGCGTCACCCATCCGTCCAAGTCGCTGCTTCGTTCGTCGCGCCCCACCGTCAGCACATAATCCGCGTTCCAGCTCATATTGCCCGTGAGATACGACGCCTCGACCTTCTGCGCGCTTCCGCCGCGATTTTCGAGCGTCCACACCAGCGTCGGCCGGCTGTAAAGATTCGCGGGAAGCTCGGGGAAGCGGTAGGAATCCGCCGTCATCCCGGTGACGATTTCATTCCCTACCTTCCACACCGGGCCGTTGTTGTACGAGAGCAGCAGAGCCTTCGTTTCCACCCAGCGCGTCGAACCCGCGTCTTTCTCGGCGCGCACCAGCGTCACTTCATGGCCCACGTATTTCTGCAACAGCTTCTGTGGATCGAGCAGGTCGTATTCGTAGTTCTGCTCGACGACGCTCAGTTTCGCGGGATCGGCCAGCGAACGAAAATGTACCGTCGCCGGATTGATCGACGCCGCCACGTCTTCGAACCGCAGTGGAAATACGCCCGAGGAGAGGTGAATCTCCCGGACGTCGCGCACCAGGGCGAGATTCGAAGTATAGACAGTTACGGCCAGGTCCATTTGATCCTTGCGTGTCGTTGTTGCGGGCTCCGCCTTGGCGGGCCGGTCCTCTTTTTGCGGCGCGGCCGACGCACGCACGAGCCTTCCTTCGAGCGACAACACCAGGAGCGACGCCAGAATCGCGGCGCCCGAAATCCTCAGAATCTGTGAGCGCATGAATTCCCTCCTCGAAATCTGCATAAGAATTGCTGCAACATTAGAACGTCGAAGGCGAGATTTCTTGCAGGGCTCCGGCGCACCAACCTATTCGGCGGGCTGCCAGCTGGCGCCTGCGTCGCTGGTGCGGAAGGTCTGGCCGTCGCTCGATACGACGCTCGCGGCGCGATCGTTCTCGGCCGACACTCGAACGAAATCGAGGGCCGCCGGCGGCGCCACTTTGTTCCAGGTTCGCGCGTCCCGCGTCACGAAAACCGCGCCGTTGCGGCCCACCAGCCAGCACACCTTTCGGCCAGGCGAAGCGCCTGCCAGCAGTTCGGCGTTGGGATCCACTTCCTGGCCGTTCCACGTCGCGCCGCCATCCAGCGAAAGTTCCACAAAGCCGGGGCTGGCAATCCGCCAGAGCACCTTCGCGTCGGGCGAATGAATGATTCGCGAGCCAGAACGCTCGTCGGCGGTTCGCAAGCGCGACGCAGCCGCCTTTGCCGCCGTGCGCTCGCCTGTCGCCGCGACTGCCGCCGGAGCTTTCTGCATGGCTTGCGAGTCTTCTTTGGCGGCTTGACCCTCGAGGAGAGATAGGTTCGTTCTCGCCTCCTGCTTTGGAATCTGATTTTGCTGCGGTGCAACAGCCGGAGCAGCAGCCGGTCGTTGCGGCTGCCCTCCAGGCACGCCCCCGACCACGCCCGGTGCATACTGGGCTTGGGCCGAAGCTGGCGGCGGAGGGACATTCGCGATGCGAGCTGCGCCTACCGCTTCTCCGCCCTCTTTGCGACTCTCTTGTGGCGGCGCGGCGACCGCAGGCGCGCTCTCGGCTAGCGTCACCCGCGTCGAAAACTGCTCGCGCTTCCCGGAATCTTTCAGCGAAGCGGCCTTGTGGTTTCGCGCCTCACGATCCGCTTCCTGCGCGCGACGCTCCGGCTTCGGCGCTGCCAAGGCGGGACTGACCTTCGACGAAGCGCTGGCTGCCTTGCGCGCCACGGTGCCGGCCGGCGCCACGGACGGCGCCGCCGGCTGCACCGCCGTGGCGACTTCCGCCGTCCCGGTCTGCCTGCTGCGCATCATTGGCGCAAACTGCACCCAGAGGAGAATCGCGAGCGCCGCGGCCGCCGCGGGCACGAGCATCCACGGATTCGCGAACCAGCTCCGCTCCCTAGCCCGGCCCGGCGCCGCCTCCGCAGCCTCGTCCGCGCGGACCATGGCCGCAAGCTGCTCGCGGCACCGCGCACACCGCGAAAAATGCAATTCCCAGCGCGTCGCTTCCTCGGCATCGAGCGACCGCTGGTAATAAGCCGCCAAAACGTCTGCTTGCGGGCAATCCTGCGCGGTTGCCGCGTCGCGCGCCAAGCCCTGGCGCAACAGGCCGTTCATCGCCTTGTCTTGTTCCCGCGAAGCCATGGCGTGGCCCTTCCCCTTCCTTAGAATGCGCCAAACCTGAAATCTTGCAAGTCCGCGCGCCTGCCGCGGGCTCACTCGCGCGCGGAAAGCGCGCGAGTCAGATCAAACGGCCACTCCTGGCACGCATATTCGAAGCACAATCGCAGTTGCGCCTCGCTGAGCTTTTGCTTTTCCACCAGGGCCCGCTCGACCGACCGGCGCAGATCCCTGCGCGCGCGCTCGAGCCGGCGCGAGACGGTGGCCTCGTGCTCGCCCATGAGCTTCCCAATCTGCGCCAGCGTCAGCTCCTCCACGTAGTAGTACGCTAGGCGCAGGCGGTCGCGCGGCTCGAGCGCCGCAAGCGCCGCCGCGAGCGTCGCCTGCAGCATCGCCAGATAGCGATGGCGCTCGGGATCGGGCGGAGCAGCCGGCGCGACAGATTCGCGGCGCTCTTCGCCGGGTTCGAGGTCGTCGAGCGAGTCGGTCTTCCGCGTGCGGCGGAATTCATCCACATGCCGCTGCGCCAGAATCGCATGCAGCCACGTGCCCAGCTTGCTGCGCCCGTGAAAATAATCGAAGAGTGATTTCCTTCGGCCTTCCGGCTCCCTCAGACCGAACAGCTCGGCATAGAGAGAATCCGCCAGCTCGCGCGCGCCCGATTCGCCGGCAATCGCACGGGCCGCGCGATACAGCTCCGGCCGGTACGCGGCCACGAAATGTTCCCACGCCGCGGCGTTGCCCCCGCTGCACGCGCACGCCAGCGCCAGGTCGTGCAGATGCAGTCCCTCGAGGTAGGCGCTCAGCTTCGCGGACGTCGCGGCCTTGGCCTCCGCGCCAAACCGCTGCGCCGCGCTTCGTTCCAGCGCAATTTGAAATTGCTCGGCGGTTAGACTCCACTCCTTCAGCGGCGCGGCTTTCTCCAGCAGCCTTCGAGCCGTCTCGGGCCTTAGAAGTTCGGACGTGTGGCTGAGTGTCATGGCGCTGCCGGGCGTCTAACCAGATAAGAAGGATAACCGAATTTGTTCCGCGGGTTGCTTCCGCCCGTTTCCATCGAGCCGCGTATTGTAACCAGCCCGCACATCGCCTATAGTCGCGCCCGGATCATGAAGGAGGCGCGCATGTTCCGCCGCATCGCAGTTCTCGCCGTCATCATCCTTTGCTCGCTTTCGCTTCACGCGCAGGCGCCCAAGCAAATCGCTATCCGCGCCGGCCATTTAATCGACGGCAAGAGCGACCAGCCCGTCTCGAACGCGCTGATTCTGGTCGAAGCCGGCAAAGTCGTCTCGGTCACTCCCGGTGGCGCGCCGCCGGCCGGCGCGCAGGTGGTGGATCTCTCGCAGGCCACCGTCCTCCCCGGCTTCATGGACATGCACACGCACATTCTGTTGCAGGGCGACGTCACCGCGGCCGACTACGACGAGCAGCTCCTGAAGCAGTCCATTCCCTATCGCGCGATTCTCGCCGCCCGCAACGCCCACATCGCTCTGGACCACGGCTTCACCACCATCCGCGACCTGGAGACCGAAGGCGCCATGTACGCCGACGTGGACGTCAAGATGGCCATCGAACGCCGGGAAGTTCCCGGCGCGCGCATCTTCGCCTCCACGCGCGCCATGGCCCCCACCGGCGCCTACCCGCTGTTCGGCTATTCCTGGGAACTCAGCGTGCCTCACGGCGTGCAGGTGGTGGACGGAGTGGAAAACGCGCGCCTGGCCGTGCGCGAGCAAATCTCCCACGGCGCCGACTGGATCAAGTATTACTCCGACCACGGCTACTATTTCACCTCCGACGGCGTGCTCCACAGTCACGTGAATTTCACCGACGAGGAAGCCCGCGCCATCGTTCAGGAAACGCACCGCCTGGGCCACAAAGTCGCCGCGCATTCCATCGGCTCCGACGGCATCGCCGCGTCCCTGCGCGCCGGCGTGGATTCGGTCGAGCACGGCGACGGCTTCACGCCCGAGCTGCTCGACCAGGCCATCCAGCAGGGCGCCTACTGGTGCCCGACCATCACTGTCGGCGCGTACGTTGCGCCCGGCCGGGGCGGAAATTGGAAGCCGATGGTGGATGCCGAGAAAAAAGCGTTTCAGGAAGGATTGCGCAAAGGCATCAAGATCGTCTTCGGCACCGACGTGGGCGGCTTCCCGTGGACGGAGCTGAACCAGGCGCGCGAATTCAGATATTACGTGGACTACGGCATGACGCCCATGCAGGCCATCCGCACGGCCACTGTCACGGCGGCCGAGATGCTCGGGTGGAGCGACCGCCTCGGCGCCATCGAGGCCGGAAAAATCGCCGACATCGTCGCCGTCGCCGGCGACCCGCTCAAGGACATCACCGAGCTCGAAAACGTCCGCTTCGTCATGAAAGACGGCGTGATCTACAAGAACGGTTTCAAGTAATTGTGCGAATCAACGCCTCGGGGCCGTCGGAGCGCGCAGCGTTGCCCTGAGTGATTTGGCGAAGGGGCGCTGCGCCGGGCGAAAATCCTTGGCGCGACGCCGCCCGCGCCCGAGTCGTTCGCCACATTTGCTATTATTCCGCCTGATGTACGGTTTCAAGTAGCCTTGTAGTGCGGAGCTTCAGCCCCGCTGTAAGGCCCGCCCCCTTAATTGGGCTTTAGCCCCTGAAGATACGCGCTGTTCTGCCACGCCTTCGCCTCGAACGAAACCTGCTACTATTTTCGCCGGCATGTTTACCTGCCCCGAGTGCGAGCGCGAAATCAATCAGGCCAGCGAACTGTGTCCCTATTGCGGTGCCGACTTGACGGCGTCCGTCGACGGCGCCTCCGGCGAGGCCGCGAAAAAACCTAAGCTCACGAAAGCCGTCTTCCTGTGGGCGATGGTGCTGGCCATGCTTTGGGGCATCGCCTGGTTTGCAGTCCCGTGGCGCATGGCGGGCTCGAGGCCCGCCGCCGAATCGCGCGCCCGCGACGCCATCGCTTCGGTCCAGGAGACGCTCGCCGCGTATCAATCTTCGGAAAACACTTTCCCTGCGACGCTCGAAGCAATCGGCGACTCCGCGCGCAACGCCGCGCAGTTGGCTCAGTCGGTGCAGTACGCGCTTCAGTACACGCCCGGAGAGCCCGAGGCCGACGGCCGCGTCAAGAGCTACACGCTCCTCGCGCGCGCTGGAAATTTCGGCTACCTCAATTTCTACACCGACGAAACGCGCGTCCTGCGCGCCACCCGCGACGACCGCCCCGCTACCGCGCAAGACCCGTCGCTCGGCGCTGGCCATTAACCGGCTCGCCTCTCACACGCCTCACGCGTCTAATTATTCGCTTGACCTTGCAGCAAGTTCCACACTCTATACTTTCCCGGAGTGAAACCGATGAGCGTTCTGGTTCGCATCGGAGAAGTCGCGCGGCATGCCGACGTCAGTCCCGCCACGGTCCGGTTGTACGAGCGCAAAGGACTTCTGCGCCGGGCCGTCCGCACGCCGGGCGGATACCGCCAGTTCCCGCCCGACACGCTCGAGCGCCTGCGCTTGATTCAGTGCGCTCTCGCCGTGGGCTTCACCATTGAAGAGCTTTCACGCATCCTGCGCCGCCGCGACTCGGGCGGCACGCCGTGCCGCGAAGTGTACGTGCTCGCGAAGCGGAAACTCGCCGCGCTCACACGCCGCCGGAGAGAACTCGATCGGCTTTGCCGCTTGCTCGAATCCACCCTGCGCAACTGGACCCGCGCCCTTTCGAAAACGCCCCGCGGCAAGCCAGCCGGCTTGCTCCAGTCGCTTTCTTCGCGTTCGGCGTGGCTCGCCGGAATGGAGTCTCCGCTTCTCCCTCCGGGGCTCAATAAAAGGAAAGGCAGACAGTCATGAAGAGTTCCCATGCCGCAATCTTCATCGCTTTCGTATTCGCGGTCTGTTCGGCCCTTGCGGGCGCCGCCCGCGCGCAGGATTCCGCGCCGTCAAAGCAAGACGATCACTCGCACGCCGACATGGTCGCCCGCGGCAACAGCGCGAAGGGTATGGCCTTCGATGCGGCAAAGACCACTCACCACTTCATCCTCACCGATTCAGGCGGGCAGATCGACGTCGCCGCAAATGACTCCGAGGACACCGCCAGCCGCGACGAAATCCGCCATCATCTCCAGTACATCACGCAGAAATTCAAGGCCGGCGACTTCGACATTCCCATGTTCGTGCACGACCAGGTCCCGCCCGGCGCGCCGGCGATGAAGCGGCTGAGCGATTCAATCGAGTACAACTACGTCGCCACGGAGCGCGGCGGCCGCGTGGCCATCTCCACAAAGAATGCAGAGGCGCTCGCCGCCATCCACGATTTCCTCCGCTTCCAGATCCGCGAGCACCGCACCGGCGACAAGCCCTAGCCGAGTAATCAAAACTCATCGGCTTCGCCAGGGCCTGGCGCCGCGCGCCCATCATTGGATCCTTTCCGATATCTCGCGATGTTCCACCTGTGCGCGGCAATCTACCTGAGCACAACGGCTGTGATTGGTTTTGCCGCCACCCGCACTGTGCCCTCAGCCGAAGAAAAGAATTCGTAAGATTCGGCACAGGCTGGATTCGAAGTAGCCCACTATCCGCCTGCTGGGTTCGTTGACTCAACTGGTGGCCCGGCCTAAGATGCCCGACAACAAACGCTTCGGCCTTGTTAGGCTGTGCTTCAGCGCAAAGGGGCGTGTCCGCGGTGATCGGCCAAACCATCTCGCATTACCGCATCATCGAGAAGCTCGGCGGCGGCGGGATGGGTGTCGTGTACAAGGCCGAGGACATCAAGCTCCACCGGCCAGTAGCTCTAAAATTCCTTCCTTACGACGTTGCCAACGACCCTCAAGCTCTTGCTCGGTTTCAGCGCGAAGCCCAGGCCGCTTCCGCCTTGAATCACCCCAACATCTGCACCATCCACGAAATTGATGAACAGAGCGGCACGGCGTTCATCGTAATGGAGTTGCTCGAAGGCCAGACGCTGAAACAACGCATTGCGGGCAAGCCTCTTCCCGTTGAGCAAGTGCTCGATCTCGGAGCGGAGGTCGCCGACGCGCTCGACGCCGCCCACGCCAAGGGGATCGTCCACCGCGACATCAAGCCCGCCAACATCTTTGTCACGGAACGCGGCCACGCCAAGATTCTGGATTTTGGTCTGGCCAAGCTGGCACCGGTGGGCGTTGGGGCGAATCTTTCGGCGATGCCCACAGCCAGCGAGCTAGAACAACTCACTCGCCTTGGCACGGCGGTCGGCACGCTCACGTACATGTCGCCCGAGCAGGTGCGCGGCGAAGAGTTGGATGCGCGCACAGATTTGTTTTCATTTGGTGCGGTGCTCTACGAGATGGCGACGGGCACGATGCCCTTCCGAGGCGAGACTACTGGAGTGATTGCGGAGGCGATACTGAATCGCGAGCCGGTTGCGCCGGTGCGGCTGAATCCCAACCTGCCTGCAAAGCTGGAAGAAGCCATCGCCAAGGCGCTGGAGAAAGACAAGAAGCTGCGATACCAGAACGCCACAGACATTCGCACCGATTTGCAGCGGTTGAAGCGGGATTCAGATTCGGGTCATCGTGTCGCGGCGCCGCTTCCGCCTCAGGCCGGGTCCGCGGCAACCGAGGCGCTCATCGCCTCGTCGCGCCGACTCGCAAAATTCCGGAAAGGGATTCTGGCAGCTGCCACAGTGCTTGTGCTAATTGCCGTTATCGCAGCCGCGTTCCTGAGGCTCAGGTCTCACAAGCCGGTCCTGACCGAGAAAGACACCATCGTCCTCGCCGACTTCACCAACACGACAGGCGACCCGGTGTTTGACGGTACGCTGCGCCAGGGGCTCTCCGTGCAACTGGAACAATCGCCCTTCTTGAGCATTATATCTGACCAGCAAGTCGCGCAGACCCTACAGATGATGGGCCAGAAGCCCGATGCGAAGCTCACACCGGAGATTGCGGGGCAAATCTGTCAGCGGACGGGCAGTGCCGCCGTCCTCAACGGCTCGATAACGCAGATCGGCACACCGTACCTTCTGACGGTCAAGGCAGTGAACTGCTCAAATGGGGAATCGCTGGCGAGTACGGAAGCTCAGGCGAGCGACAAGAATCATGTGCTCGACGCACTGGGCAAGACGGCATCGGAGATGCGGAACAAGCTGGGCGAGTCTCTGACCATCGTACAGAAGTTCGATACCCCTCTTGAGCAGGCCACCACCCCGTCTTTGGAAGCCCTTAAAGCTTTCAGTTCAGGCGCTCAAGTTGCGGACGCCGCGGGTTGGGCCGCCGCAATCCCATTTCTAAAGCACGCGGTCGAGCTGGACCCGAACTTTGCTCTCGCCTACGCGTATCTGGGCGTTGGCGCTACCACTATTGGAGAGACCAGTCTTGGCGGCGACTACACCCGAAAAGCATACGAACTGCGCGACCGAACCAGCGAGCCGGAGAAGCACGCAATCTCCGTTTTCTTTTACAAACAGGTTACGGGGAATATCCCAACAGCCGAGCAAGCTTGCGAGCTTTGGATACAAGCCTATCCGCGCTCGGTGCTGCCGCATGATTACTTGTCGGGCGCTATCTATCCGGTCATCGGACAACACGAAAAAGCGGTTCAAGAAAGCCAAGAGGCGCTGCGCCTGAATTCGGACGATGTGTTCTCCTACGGAATGCTCATGTTCCACTACACCGCTCTGAATCGTCTCGATGAGGCCAGGGCCACCTATGCGCGAGCTCTCGAACGTAAGCTGGACCACCCTTTCATCCATATTGCCCTAAACGGGATTGCTTTTATGGAAAACGACGCGACAGGGATGGCACAGCAAGTCGCTTGGGGTGAAGGCAAGACCGGAATCGAGGACAATCTGCTGGCCTTGCAAGCCGATACCGTCGCCTATTCTGGCCGACTTAGGGACGCACGAGAGTTCTCTCGACGGGCTGTGGAATCCGCCGGACACGCAGCAAAAAGGCAGTCAGCCGCAACCTATGCGGCCGTATCTGGCCTCCGTGAAGCCTTGTTCGGCAACTCGAGGGAAGCACGGCGTCATGCCGCAGAGGCAACGGGACCGTCGCCGGGTCGCGATGCGCAATACGGCGCAGCGCTCGCCTTGGCTTACACAGATGACGACACCCGCGTCCAAGCGTTGATCGACCATTGGAGCAAGGCGTTCCCCGAAGACACCGTGGTGCAGTTCAACTACCTGCCGACCCTGCGCGCCAGGCTTGCTATCAGCCGAGGAAATCCTCAGCGGGCGATTGAGGATCTCAAATCTGCTACACCGTACGAACTAGGGCAAACAACAGCCAACACTTATGACTGGACTGCCATGTATCCCGTTTACGTGCGCGGCGAAGCATATTTGGCAGTACATCAAGCGAGCGAAGCCGCCGCCGAGTTCCAGAAAATCCTCGACCATCGCGGAATTGTGCTCAACGAACCCATCGGGGCACTAGCGCATCTTGGCCTCGCCCGCGCTTACGCCCTCGAGGCGCAATCCGCTCAAGGCCCCGGCTCACAGGCCGCCTCCCGGCCGCAATCGGCGCAACGCGCCGATCGCGATGCGGCCTGCGCCAAAGCCCGCGCCGCGTATCAGGACTTCCTCACGCTGTGGAAGGACGCCGACCCCGACATTCCCATCCTGAAGCAAGCCAAAGCTGAGTACGCCAAGCTACAATAGCGTGCCCGCAGGCAACGAACTTCCTGCCCTCATCCGCCTGCCCCCTTTCCGGCTCGTTCGCCTCGGTGTCCGGTTCTGCCTTGCCTCGTCCCAGAACCGCGCGCTGGGTGGGCGGCGGGACTGCTTGCACCGCTCTAACCGACTATTTTTCAATAATCTAACGGCTTTCGTCGTGGAAGCGGGGATGCAAGAGTTGTGTCTGATCCCGAAAAGTGGCTGTGTCTCGTTGGGCGCGGGCCGGGATTCCGTGAGACGCGTAAAGGGGTGAAGCAATGTCGAGTTTCTGGCAGGACGCGCGATACGGCTGGCGGGCGCTGAGCAAGTCGCCCGGGTTCATGGCCATCGCCGTCGTCACGCTGGCCCTGGGAGTGGCTGTCAACACCACGATCTTCAGCGTGGTCAATGGAATCATACTGCGTCCCCTGCCCGTGCCGCATCCCGACGAGCTCGCTGTTCTGTCCATGGACATGCCAGACAAAGCTTCCGGCCACGCCTTCTCGTATCCCGATTACCTCGACGTGCAGGCGCAGAACGATTCGTTCAGCAGCGTCTTTGCCTACCGCGTTTCGCTCGGCGCAATTACGGCGGACGGCAAGAGCGACCATCTGCTCTTTAGCCGCGTCACGGGAAATTACTTTTCTTCGCTGGGCGTCAAGCCCGCGCTGGGGCGCCTGATTCTCCCGAGCGAAGGGCAAACGCCGAACGCCGACCCTATCGTCGTGCTCGGTTACGCGTATTGGAAGAAAGCATTCGGCGGGGATCCCAGCGTCATCGGCAAGCATGTGGAATTGAACGAGCATTCCGCGACGATCGTCGGCGTCACTCCCCAAGAATTTCACGGCACCTACTACGTTCTTGAAATGGACGCGTACGTTCCGGTGAACGCGCCGTTCTATAGCGGCTCTTCGAAAGACGCCGAGCAGATTTTTTCCGCGCGCGAAAGCCGCTCGGTGACGGTGATGGCTCGCCTCAAGCCGGGCGTCAGCCTGCGGCAGGCCAAGGCGTCGCTCGCCGTGGTGGCGCACCGCCTGGCCGATGCGTATCCCAAGACTGACGCGGGCGCCACGATCACCGCGTATCCCGAAAAGCAGGCGCGGCCGGATCCCGACCCCGATGACGACAGCCTGCTGGTAGCCGCTGCGTTCCTAGCGCTCGCTGCGCTGGTCCTGCTGGTGGCGTGCTTCAACGTGGCGAACGTGCTGCTGGTTCGCGCCACGGTGCGGCAGCGCGAAATGGCCGTGCGCACCGCGCTGGGCGCGAGCCGCGGCCGCCTGATCCGCCAGCACCTCACCGAGAGCTTCCTGCTGGCGGTCGCCGGCGGCGCGGCCGGAATCGCGCTGGCGTGGTGGACGAGCGGCTTCTTGAGCGCGCTCAGCTTCGGCACCGAGATTCCACTGCGCTTCGATTTCAGCGCCGACTTGCGCGTCTATCTGTTTGCGTTTGGAGCGGTCTGCTTGACCGGCCTGGTCGTCGGCGTGATTCCCGCGCTGCGCGCGGCCCGCGCCGATGTAGGCATCGTTCTCCATGAAGGAGGCCGCAGCTCCTCCGACGGCCCGCGCCGCCACTTCGTGCGCAATACGCTGGTGGTCGCGCAGGTGGCCGGCTCGCTGCTGCTGCTGATTGTTGCCGGCCTGTTTACGCGCAGCTTGAGCAAGGCCGAAAATGTGAATCTCGGCTTCGATGCCGATCATGTGTTGAATATCACCATGTCGCCCGACGAAGGCGGCTACAAAGAAGACCGCGCCCGCGAGTTCTACCGCGAGCTGCTGCCGCGCGTGCGCGCGCTGCCCGGCGTCGTGTCGGCAGCCGAGGCCTTCACCGTTCCGATGGGGCTGATCGGCTCGTCGAACGAGCTGGTCATCGAAGGGCGTCCGCACGAACCCGGCCAGCCGGCGCCGGAGATCGCCAACAATCTCATCTCGCCGCGCTATTTCGAGACGATGCGCATCCCCTTCCTTGCCGGCCGCGACTTCACCGACGCGGACAGCAAAGACGCGCCGCTGGTGGCCATCGTCAACCGCACAATGGCCGAGCAGTTCTGGCCCAAAGGAGATCTCATCGGCAAGCGATTCGCGCGCAGCGGCAGCGAGCAGAAGCCCATGACCGTCGTCGGCGTGGTGGAGACCGTGAAGTACAAAGGCATTGTCGAGGCGCCGCCGCCGTTTTTCTACGTTCCGGTCGAACAGGCTTACGTGCCGCTGCGCACGATTCATGTGCGGACCTCGGTTGCTCCCACGTCCCTTGCCGCGCCGCTGGAAGCGCTGGTTCGCGAGCTGGGCCCGGGCGTTCCGGTCTCGAAAGTACAGACGATGAGTGAAGCGCTCAACAACGCCAACGGGTTTTTCCTGTATCGCTTTGGCGCGCAGCTCACCGGGACGCTCGGGATGCTGGGGCTGATTCTCGCCGTGGTCGGCGTGTACAGCGTGGTCTCGTACGCCGCGGCGCAGCGCACGCAGGAGATAGGCATTCGCATGGCGCTCGGCGCGGAGCCGCGCGACATCCTGCGGCTGGTTCTCGGCCAGGGGCTGGGCGTCATCGCGATCGGCATCGCGCTGGGGCTGGTGACGGCGTTCGCGGTGACGCGCGTGTTCAAGGAAATGCTCGTGGGCGTCACCGCCACCGACCCGCTCACGTATGCGATCGTGGCGGCGCTGCTGCTGGCGATCGGCCTCGCTGCGTGCTGGATTCCCGCGCGGCGCACCACGCGCATCAGCCCGCTCGCGGCGCTGCGCCACGAGTGACCGCACACCGGCGGGCGCGTCCAATAACGCAGAGCCTTGACGAGAAGGGAATTCGGAATCCCAAGTGCGCTCAGCTCACGCCGCGAGGGGAGGTGGGCGATGCAAACGCTTTGGCAAGACTTGCGCTACGCGCTGCGCATTCTGGCGAAGGTACCTGGGTTCACCACGGTCGCCGTGCTGACCCTGGCGCTCGGCATTGGCGCCTCCACTTCCATCTTCTCCGTTGTGGACGCCGTCCTGCTGCGTCCCTTGCCGTATCCCCATCCCCAGCAAATCGTCCGCGTCTGGGAAGAGGCTCCGGACGGTCGCCGCATGAACCTGACGGACCCGAATTTCGACGATTTCCTGGCGCAGAACAACACCTTTGCCGGTCTCGCCGAATATGCCTATTGGCTCTCCTCCGTTTCCGGAGGCAGCGAGCCGGTGCGTGTGAACATGGCTGAAGTCTCCAGCGGCTTCTTCCGATCGCTGGGTGTCGAACCTTTCCTGGGTCGGGCATTCGCGCCCGATGAGCAGCACCTGCACGGCGTCCCTGCGGTCATCGTTAGCTATCGCTACTGGCAGCATTATCTCGGCGGCGCACGCGACCTCTCCCAATTTCACCTGGCCATGGAAGGAGGGGCCTATTCCGTCATCGGAGTCCTGCCCGCGGGATTCGATTTTCCGCCCGGCGTCTCCGCATGGGTCCCTCGCGAGCTCACGCCCGAAGTTCCCAGCCGCACCGCGCATAATTTCGAGTGCGTGGGCCGCGTTCGCAACGGCGTCTCCGTCATGCAGGCGCGCGCGAATCTCAGCACCATCGCGCATCGCATCAAAGATCAATATGGAAAAGACGCGGATCTCAGCGACGCTGCCGTTGTCCCTCTTGCCGAGGCCATGGTCGGCGATGTGCGCACTGCTGTTCTCACCCTTTTCGGAAGCGTCGGCCTCTTGCTTGGTGTGGCCTGCGCGAATGTCGCCGACTTGCTTCTGGCGCGCACTTCCGCGCGACAGAAGGAACTGGCTGTCCGTGCGGCTCTCGGGGCCGGCCGCGGCCGTCTCATTCGGCAGTTTCTGGCGGAGTCTTTCGTACTTTCCTCTGCCGGAGGCGCGCTCGGCATTCTGCTGGCGGCCTGGGCGGTCGCCGCGCTTCCCGCAATCCTTCCAACGAATCTCCCGCGCCAGCGAGGCATCGCCGTCAATGCACCCGTCCTGCTGTTCGCTTTGGCCGCGAGCGCGGGTGTCGCGTGTTCGCTCGGACTGTTCGCCGCCTGGCGCGCCGGCTCCGCGGATCCCCAGGAGGCGTTGAGCGCCGGCTCCCGCAGTTATGCGGGAGGGGGCGGCGGCCAGGGCTTGCGCAGCGCTTTGGTGGTCGGCCAGATTGCCACCACGCTCGTCATTTTGATCGGCGCCGGCCTTCTCGGCCGCAGCTTCTTGCGGCTGATTTCCACCAGTCCCGGATTTCGCGAGGAAAACCTGATCACGATGGAATTCTCGCCTCCGGCGATGAACTGGGACAGAGCCGGCCAGTCCGACCTGCCGCGCCAAATCCGTCTCACTGACGACCTCCTGGCTCGCCTCAGCACAGTTCCCGGCGTTGCAAGCGTCGGTTTCGCCGGGGCGCTTCCGGTGGCAGCCGGCGACGACCTTGCGGCCGGCACATTTCTAATCCTGAATGGCCAAAAGGCCCCGGCGAATTTCGGGGAATTCGGGCGCATGGCCCAAAATCCCGGCGTCGCGGGCCGCGCCGACTATTGTGTCGCGGGCGAGGGGTACTTCCGCACCATGGGCATCCCGCTGGTCCGCGGACGTATCTTCGGCGCCCCGGACGACGCGAATTCGCCCCACGTTGCGCTCATTAGCGAATCCTTGGCCCTTCGCCGCTGGCCCAATCAGGACCCTATCGGTCAAATCATCGAATTCGGGAATATGGACGGCAATTTGAAGCCGCTCACCGTCGTGGGTATCGTTGGTGATGTTCGAGCCCACGGGCTTGACTCTCCGCCGCCTTCCATCATTTATGTGGACTACCGCCAGCGCGGAATTCTCAATGCGTCCTCGCCGACCATGGTCATGCGCAGCGCGGCTCCCGTTGGGCAAGTTGTTTCTGCTGCGCGCGGCATCTTCCACGATCTCGCTCCCGAAGTTCCCGTAAAAATCTCCACCTTCGCCGACGCAATGGGCGGTTGGCTCGCGGACCGCCGTCTCCTCCTTCTTCTTGTGGGGCTCTTCGCTGCTGCTGCCCTGGTTCTTGCGGCCGTCGGCATTTACGGAGTCGTCGCCTTTTCGGTGGCGCGCCGCACCCGGGAGATTGGTATTCGCGTGGCGCTCGGCGCCCAGCGCTCGGACGTCCTGCGTTTGGTGGTAGGCGAGGGCGCGCGGATGGCCGCGCTCGGCGTCGCCATCGGCATAGCCGCTTCGCTGGCCATCACGCGGCTGATGTCCACGCTGTTGTTCGGCGTCACCTCGACCGATCCGCTCACCTTCGCCGGTGTCGCCGTGCTTCTGGCCTCCGCTGCGCTCTTCGCCTCCTGCATCCCCGCGCGCCGCGCCCTGCGCGTCGATCCCATTACCGCCTTACGCTACGAATAACTCGCAGGCTGCGCAGTAATCTGAGGGGCCTGCGGCATAGTCCGGTAGGTGCGCCTTGCCAAAAGGCGGCGCCAAGAGAGGGCGTAGAGGGCGTCTAGCCGCGCGGCGTAAGCATAAGCCATAGAACGCGGTGCTATACTAGGCGGGCAGGCGTCGCGCACGCGCGTCATTCCTCTTCGCAGCGGAGAGGTGCTGGAGTGGCCGAACAGGGCTGCCTGCTAAGCAGTTTCACCCCAAAAGGGTGACGGGGGTTCGAATCCCCCCCTCTCCGCCATAATAAAAATCATCATTCTTTCCTAGTAAAAATGCACGTTTTACATCCGTGCTACTGCGTGCTACTATTTTCACGCGATTTAGAGACCCCCAAAGTGGCTATTTATCGGCGGGAAAAGGTTGGCGGGAAGGGCTGGCGCTATGTGCGCGTAAACCTCGGGCGGGGTCGCCGTCCCGTGGATTCTCCGCCCTATTACGTCCGTTTCACGGTTGCTGGCAGGCAGAAATGGAGCGAGCCTTTCCCGTCTCTCAAAGAGGCACAAGCTGCCGCTGAGACCCTTCCCGATCTGTACGAGGCGCAATCCAAAGGAATCAGCATCGCGGAGTTGGCGGAGCAACGGAACGCGAATCGCACTCCGACCAAGATCGCAGTCGAAACCTACCTCGAACAAAAGAAAGGGAAGGCTCGCAAGACTTACGCACAATACAGGCTCGCACTCTCTGAGTTCTTGGAGTCTCTGAAATCGCTACCGCGAAAGATTCATTTCTTGGATGAGATCACAGTTGACGTTCTGCGGAGCTACAAACGCTTCATGGAACAGCGGAGCTACGCGGGCAAGACGATAGACACGCGGCTGAATATCCTGTACTTCCTACTCAAGAAAAACGCGATTGCTGCCCGCTTGCCGAAAGATGAAATGCCCACAATCGAGGAAGAACCTGCCACGCCCTACAGCGAAGAAGAGTTGAAGAAACTTTTCGCCGCGATGGATGAGGAAGAAAAAATCCGCTACAAGTTTTTCCTCGGGACGGGTTGCCGCGATAAGGAAGTGACCTTCGCTAGCTGGAGTGATCTCAACCTAGACAAAGGCACCTACACGATTCGCAGCAAGCCCGATGTCGGTTTCACGGTGAAGAATCACGAAAGCCGTACCGTATCGCTTCCTACGAGTCTCCGCGATTCGCTGAAAGCCCATCGGAAGAAAGCCAAGCACGAACGCTGGATTTTCGTCAACGAGGACGGCAGACCCGACAATCATTTTCTCCGCAAGCTAAAGAGAATCGCTCTCCACGGCGGACTGAACTGCGGTCAGTGCCGAACCACGGTGATAAAAGGCAAGTATGATCGCAAGAAAACAGTGGAAGTGACGTGCAAGACTGACCCTGTGTGCAAGCATATCTTCCTGCATCGACTCCGCAAGACGTGTGCGACTCGCTGGCAGGAAGCAAGTATCCCGATTCGAACGATTCAGCATTGGCTAGGGCATAAGGATTTGGAGACAACCGCCCGCTACCTAGGCGTAACGGCAGATGAAAAACTGCGTGGGCAAATTGATAAAGCATTCGGAGATTAGATCGCGTGACTCACTTCTCACCCGAAAGATGCACGTGCGGCAACATCGCTGAGAGCAAGCCGCTCCGTTACAACCCGCCACGGGACTCCCGATGTGGCGATTGCCTCGATATGGCTGCGATGCTGCGAAGCGCAAATCTGGTGCGGAGATTCAATGGCTCGGGATTTGAGCCTGTCCGTTGGGAATGGAGATGCCACACATGCCACGTGAACTAGAGAAACTTTACGCTGAGTGCATCGCCTCAGTTAAGAAGCAACAAAACGATTCGGGCGTTGAGTGGGAACTTGCTTTGATTGTGACACCCGAGATGCGAGAGCTCATATTCGGAGGTCCCTGCAGTTCGCGGCGGAATTTCTCCGGTATTTCCGGCGTAATTGCAAATCAACGGGAAACAGCTTCGATCCAGTGCTTCACGTTATTTCAATAGGCCGTGCATGCTAACCTTTGAGACGCATGCGGGAGCGATCTTCACATGTCTGCTTCGATCTCTGCCGTTGCTTCGCAGCACAAACAGCTATCATCGAGTGCTGATGACGTGCTCTCGATTTGCGCGATCAGCATTGTGGCAGGCATTCTGACGAATGTCCTCCATGAGGGCGTGGGTCACGGTCTCACGGCTCTGCTGACCGGGGCAAAGTCCGGCGTGCTCACGACGGTAGCGTGGTCGAGTGCCTATGATTCCCGTCTGATCGAGGCGGGCGGAACTTTGGCGAATCTCGCGGCTGCGCTGGTCTTCTGGCTCGCTCTGCGCAGCGCCAAGCACGCCTCCATGCCAAATCGCTACTTCCTGCTCATCACCTGTACATTCAATTTGTTTACCGGAACCGGATACTTCTTCTTTTCAGGCGTAACCAATTTCGGAGATTGGGCAGCCGTCATTTCCGGGCTGCATCTGCATTGGCTCTGGCGGGCGCTGCTGGTGATTGTTGGAGCGTGTTCGTACTTCGCCGCCGTGCTGGTTGTTGGTGTCGGATTGGTGCGCTACGTCGGAATCCCGCGACACCAGCGGAGACGCCTGCGGAGGTTAACCATCGTGCCGTACTTGTCAGCCATTCTGCTCGCGAGCGTGGCAGGACTGCTGAATCCGCTCGGAATACAACTGCTGTGGCAGTCCGCCCTGCCTGCGACCGCTGGTGGTCAGAGCGGGTTGCTTTGGTTGCAGTATTACATTCCGAGACAAACGGAGCCGAAGCGGTCGCCGGGACAACTTGCACGGAGCTATGTGTGGATTGGTGTGGCGGCAATTTTGGCAATTCTCTATGTTGTCGTTCTGGGGCGCGGAATAACGCTGCACGTTTAGCGGAGTGATGGTCGCCGCATTCGCATTGGTATGGGCAGTGAGAAAACGACGATATGCCGAGGCTTGCGTTCCACAGAGTCCGCGAAGCAGTGCTAGAATCGCTCGCCGGGAGCACACCAATGCCATTTATAGATACCAGCGCCCTCGAAGTTATCGAGCGTCTGCCGGGCTGGCAGGGTCGCTATTTTCACTCGCCCAGCATGACGTTCGCCCACTACGATTTCAAGCGTGGTTCTTCCATCCACGAACACTCCCATCCGCAAGAAGAGGTCTATGAGGTCATCGAAGGTGAACTCGAACTGACCATTGACGGCGTAAGGCAGGTGGCTCGACCGGGTCTGGTAGGAATCGTGCCAAGCAATGTCCGCCACTCAGTCAAGGCACTGACCGATGGTCGCGCCATCATAGTTGACTACCCCTTGAGAACAGAGATGGGTGGCAGGCGCTCTTAGCCACTGACATTGACGGGGGTAGACGCTGGGAAATGAAATATCGGATCGTTCACACGCTTCAGAAG
>Ga0187846_10000386_pt1 | contig 25927 bp, 22 predicted proteins | sample TC_taG_FD_161473 | JGI IMG/M metagenome (GOLD analysis project Ga0187846, IMG submission 161473) | Biofilm microbial communities from the roof of an iron ore cave, State of Minas Gerais, Brazil - TC_06 Biofilm (v2) | ecosystem: Environmental > Terrestrial > Deep subsurface > Cave > Wall biofilm... | reverse complement strand
GTTCGCGCAGGAGGCGGTGGCGCGAGGCGCGCTGGCGGTGGTCAGCGAATTACCGCCCCCCGAGGATTTCCGCGGTGTCTGGATTCAGGTCGAGCACGGCCGCCAGGCTCTGGCGGCCGCAGCGCGCAATTTCTATTGTTTTCCCGATGAGCGCCTGCTGCTGACCGGCATTACCGGAACGAACGGCAAGACGACCACGTCCTACCTGATAGATTCTGTGCTGCGGACTGCCGGCTATACTACGGCGCTCATCGGGACGATTGCTTATCACCTCGCCGGCAGCGTGCTGCCTGCGGTGAATACGACTCCCGAGTCGCTCGATCTCCTGCGATTGTTTGTAGAACTGGAGAGATTGGGCGGCACACATGTCACCATGGAAGTCTCCTCTCATGCCCTGGCATTGCGCCGGGTCTATGGCCTTCACTTCCATACCGCGGTTTTCACGAATTTGACACGCGATCACCTGGATTTCCATGGCACCATGGAAGCTTACCTGGCGGCCAAGCGGACGCTATTTCAAGGCGCGGGCGCCCCGCCACCCCGCGCAGCCGTGCTCAATCGGGATGATGAAAGTATCCGCGCCTCGGAGCTCGATTCGGGTACGGAAATTTACTGGTATGGTCTGGGACCGGAGGCCGGGGTGCGCCCGGGGCATATTTCCTCCGGCTTCGATGGTCTGCGGTTCGATGTGCAATGGGGCAAGCAGCGTTTCGGAGTGTCCTCTCCGTTGATCGGGAAGATTAACGTCTATAACATCCTGGCGGCGTGCGGCGCGGCGCTGTCGTATGGCATTCCGGTGGAGATGATTTCGCAGGGGATCGCCAATCTAAAGGCCGTGCCCGGGCGGTTTGAACGGGTAGACGAAGGACAGCCGTTTGCCGTAGTGGTGGACTACGCCCACACGGATGACGCGCTGAAGAACGTGATTGCGGCGGCCCGGGCCTTGAATCCGAAACGGGTCATTACGCTTTTCGGTTGTGGCGGCGATCGCGACCGGACCAAACGGCCTTTGATGGGGCAGGCCGCGGCTGCCGCCAGCGACCTTGTGGTGCTGACCAGCGATAATCCGCGCTCGGAGGATCCTTTGGCCATCATGAATGACGCGCTGGTCGGCATACGCCGGGTGGATGTACCGCATATTGTAGAGCCAGACCGTGCCGCAGCCATCGCCCGCGCGATCGGGGAAGCGCATGAGGGCGATATCGTCATCCTGGCGGGCAAAGGCCACGAGACTTACCAGATTCTGAAGGACAAGACCATCCCATTCGATGACCGGGCGGTGGCGAGAGAAGTGCTGAGGAGCTACGGGTACCACAAACCGGCTGAAGCATGACCTTGGACTTACAAGAAGTTGCGGCTGTAATGGGGGCGGCGGGCGCATCCTCGCCGGTCAGAGTTGCCGGCTGGAGCGTGGACACGCGAACACAAAAACCGGGCGATATTTTCTTCGCCCTGCACGGGCCCAACCACGATGGCCACCATTTTGTACCAGCGGCCGTGGAGAAGGGCGCTGCCGCGGTAGTGGTCGAACACCGGATCGGCGTATCCAACGAACTCGTCGTCGCCGACACGCTCGGTGCCTTGCAAACCCTGGCGGCTTGGGCTCGAAAGCAATGGGGTGGCAGCGTCATCGGTGTCACCGGAAGCGCCGGCAAAACTACTACCAAGGATGCTATCGCCCATCTGCTAGCCGCCGGCGGCCAGGCCGATGCCCCGATCGGGAAAACGATGGGCAATTTGAATAACCATGTGGGCCTGCCCCTTTCGATTCTGCGTCTGCCGGATGCCGCCCGAATGGCCGTGTTGGAGATGGGGATGAACCACGCCGGGGAGATTCGCACGCTGTCCGCCATGGCCCGGCCCGACGCCGGCGTTGTGACCAACGTAGGTTATGCGCACATGGAGAACTTCGATTCCATCGAGGGGGTAGCGGCCGCCAAGCGGGAGCTGATCGAAGCTTTAGCGCCGGATGGCGTGGCGGTGCTGAATGCAGACGATCCGCGTGTGGTGCGTTTTGCCGAGCATCACCTGGGCCGCTCGATTACTTTTGGATTTTCGGAAAGCGCGGACGTGCGCGCCTGCTCGATCGAGTATCGCGCGACCGGCACGCGGTTCCAAGCCGCCGGCATCGATTTTGAAACGGGGCTGGTCGGGCGGCACGCGGTGATGAACCTGCTGGCGGCCATCGCAGTGGCAGGGCTCTTCGGCACTGCCCCGGAAAAACTGAGGGAAGCGGTCCGGAGCTTCACGGTAGGCCGGATGCGCGGTGAGCGTTTGGATCATAATGGCATCGTTATCTGGAACGACTCCTACAATTCCAATCCCGACGCTACCGAGGCTATGCTCGACGTGCTGCGGCAAACGCCCGCCCAACAGCGCATCGCCGTGCTGGGAGAAATGCTGGAGCTGGGGAAGGCCTCCGAGGCATTACACCGCCGGGTGGGGTGCTACGCCGCCAGGCAAGGAATCGATTTTCTGATCGGCGTGCGCGGTGACGCCCATGCCATGATCGAGGCGGCGCTCGCCGCCGGACTTCCCCGAAGCGCCGCGTATTTTTTTGAGGAAGCCGGAGAAGCGGGCGCATTCGTACGGAGTATCGCGTGTCCCGGCGATGCGGTCCTATTTAAAGGCTCGAGGGGAGTCGCGGTCGAGAAGGCGTTGGAAAGGGTGTTGGAGTGAAAAGTCAAAAGTCAAAGGTCAAAAGTAATAAGGTACGCGGCGCCGAATCACTCTTGGCTTTTGGCTTTTGACTCTTTGTTTTCGTTTATATGCTTTATTTTCTCTTGTACGAACAGCTCCAGCGTTACGTCAGCCCGTTCCGCGTCTTCCGTTATACGACCTTCCGGACGGCCTTCGCCAGCCTCACGGCGCTATTCTTGTGCATCGCGCTGGGCCCGTGGCTGATCAGCCGGCTGCGGCAGTTCCAGATTGGGCAGTACATTCGCGACGAGGGCCCCAAGTCGCATCAGAAGAAGGCCGGCACGCCCACCATGGGCGGTGTGCTGATCATCATCTCGATCGTGATCCCTACGCTGCTGTGGGCCGATTTGACTTATGGATATGTCTGGGTTGCCATTGGCGCACTGATCGGGTTCGGCTGGATCGGATTCCTGGATGACTACGCCAAAATGACCAATCAGCGTAACCTGGGATTGACCGGGAAGCGCAAGTTGTTCTATCAGTTCTTCGCGGCTTTTGGTATCGCCATCCTTTTACTGCTCATGCGGACTCATGGCGCTTTCAGCACCGCGATGAACATTCCCTTCGCCAAGCAGTTTCGGCCCTCGCTGCTGATCGAGCCGCTGCTTCGGAATCCGTGGACTTATGTTCTGGGCGTGGCTCCCTTTTGCATTTTTGTCGGGCTGGTTGTGGTGTTTGTGTCGAATGCGGTGAATCTGACCGATGGACTGGACGGCCTGGCGATCGGCCTGATGGTGATCGCGGGGGGCGCGTTGACGGTTTTGGCCTATGCCGGCGGCCACGTCGAGTTGGCTCAATATCTGCAACTGGCGCGCAATCCCCGCACTTCCGAGCTAACTATCTTCTGCGGGTCGATGACCGGCGCCAGCCTGGGTTTCCTCTGGTACAACGCCCATCCGGCGGACATTTTCATGGGAGATGTAGGATCCCTCGGCTTGGGCGGGGCGCTGGCGGTGGTAGCGGTGCTGATCAAGCAGGAGGTGCTGCTGCTGTTTATCGGCGGCGTCTTCATCATCGAGGCGCTCTCGGTGGTCCTGCAGGTGGGTAGCTTCAAGCTGCGCGGCAAGCGGGTCTTCAAGATGGCTCCGATCCATCATCACTTTGAACAAATAGGCTGGACGGAATCGAAGATTATCGCGCGCTTTTGGATCGCCGGCCTGGTGCTGGCCCTATTCGCGCTCAGCACCCTGAAATTGAGATGACATGCGGCTGAACGGAACCCGAGCGCTGGTGGTAGGCATGAAAAAATCCGGTATGGCTTCCGCCGCATTGCTGGCGCGGGAAGGCGCGGTGGTGCGCGCCACGGATCTGAAGCCGCTGGCCGAACTTCCCGAGGCGGGCCCGCTGCTGGAGAAACTGCAAGTTCCCTTCGCGCGCCAAACTCCGGAAGTATTCGAGAATTGCGAACTGATTGTGTTGTCGCCCGATGTGCCGGCTGATCTTCCACCGCTCGAAGAGGCGCGGCGGCGCGGGGCTCGAGTGATCGGCGAGGTGGAGCTGGCGGCGCCATTCCTTCGCGGAAAGACGATCGGAATCACGGGCTCCAATGGGAAAACCACCACCACGAGTCTGGTGGGCCACATTCTGCGGGAAGCCCGCCTGCCGGTGCAGGTAGGCGGGAATATCGGAACTCCGGTTACGGCCCTGATCGAGACCTCGCGCCCGGACGGTTGGAATGTGCTCGAGCTTTCCAGCTTCCAACTGGAGACGATCGCGGAGTTTCGCGCGGATGTCGGCGTGGCCCTGAACGTCACGCAAAATCACCTGGACCGCCACCATACGTTCGAGAAGTATGCCGCTGCCAAAGGCCGGCTGTTTGAAACGATGCGCCCCGATGGGTTTGCGGTCTTGAATGCTGCCGATCCGATTTGTGTGAGCTATGCGCATAACACGCCGGCCCATGTTGACTGGTTCACCGTGCGGCCAGTTTCCAGTCCCATACGCCCGACTGCTTTTTTATGCGGAGATAAGCTGCTTCTCGAGCAAACCTTCCTCATGGATGCAGCCGCTATTCCCATTCGCGGCCGCCATAATATCGAGAACGTTCTGGCCGCGGCGATCGCCGCCACGCGTGCCGGCGTGAGCCATGCCGCCATCGCTGCGGCTGTGTGCAGCTTCCGCGCCGTGGAGCATCGATTAGAATTCGTGCGCAATGCGAGTGGTGTTGATTTCTATAACGATTCCAAAGCCACCAGCGTGGACGCAGCGCTCAAAGCCCTGGAAGCATTTCCCGGCCAGCTCTGGATCATCCTGGGCGGCAAGGATAAGGGCTTGGATTACACTCCCTTGCGCGAACCGCTGGCAGCCAAAGCGCGCGCCGCCCTGCTGATCGGCGCGGCGGCGCCCAAAATCGCCGAGGCATTACGCGGCGCCGCTCCGCTGGTGAATGCCGGGACGATCGATCAAGCCGTGGCGCTCGCGTACGCGGAGGCCCGGCCCGGCGATACCGTGCTGCTGGCGCCGGCCTGCGCCAGCTTCGACCAGTTCCGCAGCTTCGAGCATCGCGGCGAGGTTTTCAAGCAGATCGTGCATCAATTGCAACCGAAAGATTAGCATGCCACAGCGCCTCAAAACCGATTGGATTCTCTTCGCGACCGTGCTGGCGCTGGTCTCGTTTGGGGTGCTGATCCTCTATAGCGCATCCTCCATCATGGCGCAGTTGCGCTACGGGTCCACCTGGCACTTCGTGGTGCGGCAGGTGATCTGGGCCGCCGTGGCGCTACTGGCCATGATGACGCTGAAGAGAACGCACTACCGCACGTTTCAGAACCCGGCTGTGGCTTTCAGCGCGATCGGAGTTATGCTCCTGCTGCTGATCGCAGTGTACCTGGTGGATACCCAGCATCACCGCTGGCTGCGGTTGGGCCCTCTCGGGTTGCAGCCTTCGGAACTGGCCAAGCCGGCGTTGGTGATCTTTCTGGCTTCCTTTGTGACCTGGAGGGCGCGCGCGATCAACAACCCGCGGCACACGCTCGTGCCGGCGGCGCTGGCAGTCGGCTTGGTCATCCTGGCGGTGGTGATAGCGGATCTGGGTACGGCCGTGGTACTCGGCGGCACGGCGGCCATCGTTTTCTTTGTGGCCGGCTTGGAAAAGCGCTATTGCGCGATTGCGGGAACCGTGGCCCTCGCTGGCGTCTGCATCTTCGTCGCCGCCTCGCCCTATCGGCTGGCTCGCGTCGTGAAGTTCTTCGACCCCGAATTCAAGATCGTGAATCGATTCGATCCCAAAGGGCGGATCAAAGCGCAGTTGGAGAAGTCTCTCACCACGCGCGATACCAATTACCAGTTGGAACAATCGAAAATCGCGGTGGGCGCGGGTGGCCCCATCGGGGTCGGCATCATGAACGGCAAACAGAAGCTGCTGTACCTGCCGGAAGCCCACACGGATTTTATCTATGCCGTGGCCAGCGAGGAGCTAGGACTGATCGGATCGGCCGGCTTGCTGCTTGGATTTTTCGTGATCTTCTGGCGAGGTTGGCGCACTGCGTTGCGGGCCAAGGACGATTTCGGGCGTTACCTGGCGCTCGGGGTCACAGCCGTGGTGGTGGTCCAAGCCTTAATCAATATGAGTGTGGTGCTGGGGATGATGCCAACGAAAGGCATTCCCCTACCGATGGTTAGCGCCGGCGGCAGTTCCCTGCTGAGCACGCTGGCATCCTTGGGTATTTTGATGAATGTGTCGGAACATGCGGGGTAGGTGGAAATTCATCCTGCAGCCTGACCGCTCCCTTACGGTCGCGGCTCCGAGACACTTCACACGGAGCCGCAACCGTCAGGGAGCGGTATTGGGTATCCACGGATGAGATTTCTGATTGCGGCTGGGGGCACTGGTGGCCACGTCATTCCCGGGCTGGCAGTCGCTCGCGAGCTCAAACGGCGCGGACATGAGTTGTTCTTTGTGGGCACGGACCGCGGCCTGGAAGCCAAGCTGGTTCCGCAAGAAGGATTCCGTTTGGAAAGAATCGCCATCGGTGGATTGAAGCGGGTCGGTCTGCGGCAAATCCTGGCTACGCTGGCCCGGCTGCCCTTTACCACGCTGGCTGCGAATCGCTGGGTCACCGGCTGCGCCGCCGTGTTCAGCATGGGCGGCTATGTCGCGGGACCTCCCGTGCTGGCAGCCTTGCTCCGGCGCGTTCCGGTGGTGATCATGGAACCAAACGCGGTACCGGGCTTTGCGAACCGCGTGATCGGCCGCTTCGTAGCGCGTGCCCTCATCTCGTTTCCGGAGGCAGCCGCCTGGTTTGCCAAGGGCCGGACTGAGATGACCGGCTTACCGGTTCGGGAGGAGTTCTTCCAAATCCCCCCCAAGCCCTGTGGCCCCGTTCTCAACCTATTAATTACGGGCGGCAGCCAAGGCTCGCGCACGCTCAATCGCGCCAGCCGTGAAAGCTGGCCGCTATTCCGGAAAGCGCCGTTCGCGGTACGTATTGTGCACCAGGCGGGCCCGGCGGAATGCGAGGAATTGCGCGCGGCATTTGGCCAATCCGGGCTCGAGGGCGAAGTCGTGCCGTTCATTGCCAATATGCCGCAGGCCTTTGCCGCCGCCGATCTGATCATCTGCCGGTCCGGCGCCGGCGCAGTGTCGGAACTGGCGGCCGCCGGCAAGCCGTCGATCCTCGTCCCATTCCCTTTCGCCGCCGACGACCACCAGACCCGCAACGCCGAGGCCATGGCGCGTGCCGGGGCCGCCCGGCTGGTGCGGGATGCGGAAATCAACGGTGAGACGCTATTTTCGGCGGTGGCCGGGATGGCCGGAGGGCTCGAGCCCATGGCCGAAGCGGCCCGGAAATTGGCGCGGCCCGGCGCCGCCCGGCGCGCCGCCGACATTTTGGAAGAGGTGACGCGCGATTTCGATTGACAGCCGCCCAAATACTCGAAACAATACAAGAAGCGAATGTTTTTCCGTCCCCAGCACCTCCATTTCACGGGAATCGGCGGAATTGGCATGAGCGCGATTGCCGAGGTGCTCCTCAACCTGGGATACACGGTGAGCGGGTCCGACCTGCGGCTTTCTCCCATCACCGAACGGCTTGCCGCGATGGGCGCCAAAATCTATGAGGGCCATGCTGCGGCGAATGTCGTGGGCGCCCGCGCGCTGGTGGTCAGCTCGGCCGTGGACGAGCAGAATCCCGAGGTGCAGGAGGCCCGCCGCTCGCAAATACCAGTGATCCCGCGCGGGGAATTGCTGGCCGAGTTGATGCGGCTCAAATACGGGATTGCCGTCGCCGGCAGCCACGGTAAGACCACCACCACCGCGATGATCGCCACTATTTTCAATTATGCCGGGCTCGATCCCACCGTCATGGTGGGGGGGCGCTCGGCAACCTTGGGCGGCTCCAACGCCCGCGTGGGCAAAAGCGAATTCCTGGTGGTCGAATCCGATGAGAGCGATGGATCCTTTCTCAAGCTGGCTCCCATCATCGCCGTAGTCACCAACATCGACCGGGAGCATCTGGATCATTACCCGTCGCTGGAGGCCATTCGCGCTGCCTTCCTCGAATTTGTCAACAAAGTTCCGTTCTACGGTGCGGCCATCATCTGCCTGGATGATCCTAATATTCAAGCGATCCTGCCGGAAGTCCAACGGCGCACCATCAGCTACGGCACCACTTCTCAGGCCGATATGGAGGCCAGCGAGATCGCTTCCGGCCATTTCGCCAGCAGTTTTCGCCTGCGTCGCCGCCACACCGATCTCGGCTGCTTCCACTTGCGCGTCCCTGGCCGGCACAACGCATTGAATGCGACGGCGGCGGTGGCAGTGGCGCTGGAATTAGAAGTGAACCCCGATCTCGCCCGCGAAGCCCTGGCCGGCTTCAGCGGCGTGGATCGCCGTTTTCAGGTGCGCGGTAAAGAGCGCGGCATCCTGGTTGTCGATGACTACGGCCACCACCCGACCGAGATCCGCGCCACGCTCGACGGGGCCCGGCTCTGTGGTTTCCGGCAGATCCATGTTCTGTTTCAGCCACACCGCTACACGCGGACGTTCCAGCTGATGGACGAGTTTGCCGGCGCGTTCCATCAGGCCGACTCGCTTTTCATTACCGATATCTACGCGGCTTCGGAAAAACCCATCCCGGGCATCACCTCGGAAGCGCTGGTAGAAAGGGTGCGGCAATTCGGCCATCGCCATGCGGAGCATGTGGGGACTTTCAGCCGCGGCGTCGAGGCATTGTTCGAGGTGGCTCGCGATGGGGATCTGGTGCTGACGCTGGGCGCTGGAAATGTGTGGCAGGCGGGTGATCAGTTGCTGGAGAAGCTGCGGGAGAGGGACTGAAATGGCGCGCGAATCGAAGCGTTTCCCCTGGCGATGGATGGCGGTAATCGCAATACTGCTGCTGTTCGGGGTCTCGAGCGCCATCGCCGCGCGCGAGCTCCGCCGGTTCGTCATCACGGACGCCCAGTTTATGTTATCGCGCGACCGCAAGGACGCGCTCACCGTGGAAGGGGCCCGGTATGCGTCCCGCTCCAAAATCCTGCGGGTGTTCGCCCGCGATTTCGACCGCAGCATTTTCCAGGTCCCCCTGGCGGAGCGCCGGCGCGGCCTGCTGGCCCTCGACTGGGTGGAAGACGCATCCGTGTCGCGCATCTGGCCGGATCGCCTGGTGGTGCGAATTCACGAGCGGCAGCCGGTCGCCTTTGTTAGCTTGGCTTCTGGCGTTCTGTTGATCGATGGCGCCGGTGGATTGCTTGAGCCGCCCGCGCAGGCGACCTTCACGTTCCCCGTGCTCAGCGGCGTTCGGGAGACCGATACCGCCGGCGAGCGCCGCGACCGCGTACGCACCTTTTTACGTTTCGAGCAGGATATGGGCTATCTGGCAAAAGATATTTCGGAAGTGGATGCTTCCAACCCGGACGACATCCGCATTGTGGCGCAGGTGGGGAATCGGGCGGTCGAACTCTTGATGGGTGATACAGGTTTCGCCCGCCGGTACCAGAATTTTCTCAACCATTATTCGGAGATTCAGAAGCGTTCGCCGAAAGTCAAAGTTTTCGATCTGCGGTTGGAAGACCGCATTACGGCAAAGGAGTAGTGTGGATCACCGAGGGCCTCATGCCAAGTAAACCAATCTATGCAGCGGGACTGGACGCGGGGAGCCACCACACACGGCTGGTAGTCTGCCTGCTCGAACATGGAAGGATGCGTTTTGTTGGGCACGGCCTCGCGGCTTCGGATGGCTGGCTGAAGGGACGCATCATCGATCAGAAGGCGGCGGCGGATTCGATCGTGGCGGCGCTTCGGGATGCCGAGGCTGCCACCGGTATCTCCATCGAGTCGGTCGTCGCCGGGATGGGCGGCCAAACCCTTCGCGGAGCCAATGCCCGGGGCATCATCGACCTGGGACACGTGCGCGCGGTCGATCAGCGGGATATCAATCGTGTCGTCAACCGCGCCTCACGGGTGCAGCTACAGGAGGACCAGATGGTGCTGCAGCTGTTTCCGCAGGATTTCGTCGTAGACGATCACCCTGGCCACCGCGATCCGCGCCACATGCTGGCCTCGCGGCTCGAAATCCATGTCCATCTGGTGGCTTGTTCCGTAAAAGAGCACAATGCCCTGGTGGGCGCGGTGAACCAGGCGCACCTGGAGGTCGAGGAAACGGTGTTCGAAGGTCTGGCTGCGTGCTACGCCGCTGTGCTTCCGGAGGGCCGGCGCGAGGGCATCGCGCTGGTCGATATCGGGGCTGATTCCACGGAGTTGGCCGTCTATTACGGCGAGGCCATGCAGTTGGCCTCGACCATTCGGGTCTGCGGCGATCACTTCACACGCGATTTGGCCCAGGGACTGTGCCTGAATTTCGAGGATGCCGAGCAGGTCAAGTTGGAATACGGTTCCGCCGTTTCCGATGGCTGTGCGGAAAACGTCCTGGTCGAGGTGCCGACTCCGGAGAACCGCGAGCACCGGCACGTGCAGCGAAAGTTTCTCAATCAGATTCTCGAGGCCCGGTCGAGGGAGCTGTTTCGGTTCGTGCGGGCCGAACTGGCCCGCGTCGGGATGGAGCGATCGCTCCTGGGAGGTGTCTTTCTGACGGGCGGCGGCGCCAAATTACCCGAACTGTGCGATATGGCCGAGCGGGTCCTGCAATGCCAGGCACGTTACGGCCTGGTGCTGGGGATTCAGGATTGGCCGGAAGAAATGCGGGACCCGGAATGGACCACGGCGGCTGGCCTAGCCATGTATTCGGCCAAATTAAAGGAGCAGGCCGAGCGCCAGCGCGTGTCGTCCGGTTGGTGGGGAAAAATGCTGCGGTAGTTAGAAGCGTTCAGCATTCAGCTCTCACCGCGAGGGCTAGCTGATCGCTGACTGCTGATCGCTTCGGAGAGGAGAGCCATGGGACTGATCGATTCCGACATGGACGATCTGAAATATGAGATCGAAGAAGAAGAAGCCCGCAATGGCGCCCGCATCAAAGTGGTTGGTGTGGGCGGCGGCGGATGTAATGCCGTAGCGCGTATGGTACGCGAAGGTCTGGAAGGCGTCGAGTTTCACGCCATGAACACCGACCTGCAAGCGCTCGCGGCCTGTCCGGTCCCGAATAAGCTGCAACTGGGCGCCAAGATGACCAAAGGCTTGGGCGCGGGGTCGAATGCCGAGATTGGGCGTCAGGCCGCGCTGGAGAATACGGATCGCATTGTGGAGGTGCTCGAAGGCGCGGACATGGTCTTCGTTACGGCCGGCCTGGGGGGCGGCACCGGCACGGGTGCGGCTCCCGTCATTGCGTCGTTGGCGAAGGAATTGGACGCCCTGACGGTGGCGGTAGTCACCAAGCCGTTCGGCTTCGAGGGACCACGGCGCATGCGGCTGGCGGAGGAGGGACTGCACAGGCTGGCTTCTACCGTCGATACGGTCATCGCCATCCCCAACGATCGCCTCCTGGCTTTGGTCCCGCGCGGCACCAGCTTTTTCGAGGCTTTCAAAATGGCCGACGACCTGCTCCGGCAGGCCGTGCAGGGGATCAGCGACATCATCGTGACGCCGGGGTTGATCAATCGCGACTTCTCCGATATCAAAGCCACCATGGTGGGCATGGGATACGCCATGCTTGGCACGGCGGTGGCGCGTGGTGAGAATGCCGCGGTCGAAGCGGCGCGCCAGGCGATCAGTTGCCCGCTGCTGGAGGATTCGCGGATCAATGGCTCGCGTGGCGTCTTGATCAACATCACCGGCTCCAGCCGGCTCGGTTTGCATGAAGTCCATGAAGCCTGCTCCATCATCCGCGAGGCCGCCGGGTGTGACGAGGTGCAGATCAATTTTGGCGTGATCCTGAACGAGAGCATGGAAGATTCGGTCAAGATCACAGTCATCGCCACCGGTTTTACCCCGGAGAGTGCGGCTCGGGTGGAGCGGCGCCCCATAGCACCGGAAATTCCGGCGCCGCCGCGCCGGCCCGAGCCAGCGCCCGAACCGCAGCCGGCGGTAATGGAAGAGGAGGTGGAGCCGGAACCCCTGGTCGTCGCGGAAGCTGAACCAGTGCTCGACCTGGATGACCTCGACACGCCCGCCTACCTGCGCGAGGGGGGATTGGTGAATTAGCGCAACGGCGGAGCCCGGTACCGAGCCATACGCTACACCGGGGGAGGACATCTCGCGCGGTGGTAATATTTTCACCATGGCAGAACCCAATGTTTATGCGCCTGGTACCGCCTTCGTCGAGCACGCGAGCGTTAAAGGAATGGAAGGGTACCGGGCGCTGTATCAGCAGGCCGCCGGCGAGCCGGAGGCATTCTGGGGCCGGCTCGCCGAAAACGAGCTGTCCTGGTTTCAGAAGTGGTCCCATGTGTTCGAGTGGGAGCCGCCATTCGTGAAATGGTTCGCGGGCGGCAAAATCAACGCCGCCTATAATTGCCTGGACCGGCATCTTTCCACGGCGCGCAAAAACAAAATTGCCATTTTATGGGAAGGCGAGCCGGGTGAGCAGCGCCTGATTTCGTATCAGGAGCTGCATCGGCTGGTGTGCCGCTTTGCCAACGTGCTCAAGGGCCGGGGATTCAAAACCGGCGACCGCGCCGTCATCTACATGGGAATGGTGCCGGAGCTGCCGGTCGCCATGCTGGCGTGCGCGCGCCTGGGGGTGATTCACAGCGTGGTCTTCGGGGGTTTTTCCGCGGAGGCGCTGAAGACCCGCATCCAGGATCTGAAAGCGCAGATCGTGATCACGGCGGACGGGGCTTGGCGGCGCGGCAAGGAAGTGCGCCTGAAAGATGCGGTGGACGAGGCTCTGCTGGAATGCCCGTCCGTGCGCGATGTGATCGCCCTGCGGCGGACGGGCAGCGGCATCCAGATGAAGCCCGGACGCGATTTCTGGTGGCACGATCTGAACGAGGGCGCCTCTGAAAATTGCGCGGCTGAACCGCTGGACAGCGAACATCCTCTCTACGTCTTGTACACCTCGGGAACTACCGGCAAACCCAAAGGCATCGTTCATACTACGGCAGGCTATCTGTTACAGGTCAACCTGAGCATGAAGTGGGTGTTTGACCTGCAGGAGGAAGACACATTTTGGTGCGCGGCGGATATCGGGTGGGTCACCGGCCACAGCTATATCGTTTATGGTCCGCTGTCGGCCGGGGCTACCACTGTCATCTACGAAGGCGCGCCGGATTTTCCGCAGCCGGACCGCTGGTGGCAGCTGATCGAGAAGTATCGCATTAATACGTTGTACACGTCGCCCACCGCCATCCGCGCGTTTATCCGGCAAGGCGATCAGTGGCCCAACGCGCATGATCTGTCGAGTCTGCGCCTGCTCGGCTCGGTAGGCGAGCCGATTAATCCAGCCGCTTGGGAGTGGTATCACAGGATCATTGGCAAGGAGCGCTGCCCCATTGTAGATACCTGGTGGCAGACAGAAACGGGAGCCACCATGATCGCGCCGATGCCGGGAGCGGTGCCCCTGAAACCCGGCTCGGGCACCCTGCCCCTGCCGGGCGTGATTGCCGATGTGGTGGATCTGGACGGCAGGCCGGTGCCCGATAACCGCGAAGGATTCTTAGTAATCCGCAAGCCTTGGCCCAGTATCGCGCGGACCCTGTGGGGCGATCCCGACCGCTATCGGCAGCAATACTGGGAGCGCATTCCGGGCGTGTACATGACGGGCGACGCCGCTCGCCGCGATCAAGACGGCTACTATTGGATCCTGGGCCGGGTGGATGATGTCATGAACGTGAGCGGCCATCGTCTGAGCACGATGGAACTGGAATCGGCCCTGGTGCGCCATCCAGCGGTGGCGGAAGCGGCGGTGGTCGGCAAGCCGCACGAAATCACTGGCCAGGCAGTCGCCTGCTTCGTCACGCTGAAGAAAGGCGACTGGAACCATGACGATCTGGCCGAAGATCTGCGGAGGTGGGTGGCCAAGGAGATTGGCAGCTTCGCCAAGCCGGAACAGATCCGCTTCACGGAGGCGCTGCCCAAAACACGCAGCGGCAAAATCATGCGCCGGCTGCTGCGCGAGATTGTAACATCCAATGCCGTAACCGGCGACGTGACCACCCTGGAAGACCTTTCAGTGGTTACGCGGCTGGCGGCCCAGCAAGAGGAGGAGTGAGGGCGATCGATCGGGACGATTGGGTTTTGTGCAGCAGATTCCACTGATTCAGTTCGAGAACGTCACTGTGAAGCGCGGCGAGCGCATCGTTTTGGATGCCATTTCCCTGTCCATTGCTCAAGGCGAGCATGTGGCCATATTGGGCCCCAACGGATCGGGCAAATCGACTCTGATCAAATGCATTTCGCGCGAACTATACCCGTTGCTGAAAGTGGAGCCGTGGTCCTTGCGGATCCTCGGCCGCGATCGCTGGCACCTGTTCGAGCTACGGAATCATCTGGGCCTGGTTTCCAACGACTGGATGCACATGTGCACCCGCGATTATTCGGGTTACGACATCGTGCTTTCGGGCTTCTTCGGAAGCATCGGCATCTGGCCGAACCACAAGGTCACCTTGCCAATGAAAGAAAAAGCTCGCGAGGTCATGGCGTTATTGGAGATCGAGCACCTCGCCGAGCGCGATACCGATGAAATGTCTTCGGGCGAGGCGCGCCGTATCCTGATTGCCCGCGCCCTGGTCCACGACCCGCAAGCGCTCGTGCTCGATGAGCCGACTACCAGCCTCGATCTGCACGCCCTGCACGAACTGCGCGAAATCTTCCGCAAACTCGCCCGCAATGGCATCAGCCTGATCATGGTGACACACCACCTGCCCGACATCATTCCCGAAATCGCGCGCGTCGTTCTGATCCGCCACGGCCGTATTTTTTGCGACGGTCGCAAGGAACAGGTGATCGAATCGGAAGCGCTATCCCACCTGTTCGGAATCCCCGTGGAAGTGCTTGAGCGTAATGGGTATTACCACGTATTGTGAAAAGGAAGCTATCAGGGGTCGGCAGGAAGCTTACCCAGGATCGCCTCCAGGTTTATCCTGCTAGTGCAATAGCTCTTTGGAGTCAGAAAGAATACGGAAATTATACGGTAGGTATAGTACGAGGGGGACGCATGAACCTTACTCTTGTCGAAATAAACGTCAAAATTTTGAAGGTTGACTCAAATTTAAGGGGTTCAGAATGGCGATTTTCGGTTAAAGTAATCTTGGACGCATAAAAATGCCCCCGTCGCCTCAGCCTCGCGGTCCGAGACCGAATCTGGATTTGGCACGGGTTCTCCTGGTGCATGGTGAGCTAGCTCCGCGTCTGGCGTTGCGAACCATCCTACAAGCCGGAGGGTATGCTGTGGATGTGGCGGCCACTCCGGCTGAAGCTTTGGCCAAACTGGACGAAAAATCCTACGATCTGGTCTTGAGTGAGGGGCGCTTTAGCAGCGGCGCTGGTGGATCGGATCTGCTGGCATATGCGCGTGTTAAAGCCTACCGGCCGGCCACTGCCTTGATCACGTCCCACGAGCGGAAACCCGCGTATCGGGCAGCGCGGGCGCAACAGATTGCCATCCACACCGAAAACGTGCCCAGCCTTTTGGAGAAGGTGGCTGATCTCATTGGCATGCGCGCCAGCCGGCGCTACCGGCCTCTGCGGCAGGCCGTCTAGCGGGCTGCTTGCTTCCTAGGCCATCCGGCACGCGGTCGTGGCCGCGAAGAATGGGATTGCCCGGATTGGCGATCATGGCGGCCTTCCGTGCTCCAGTCGCGTTCACGCTCCCAGAACCCACGGCCGGGCTCGCGTTCGCGTCCATAGTCCTGCCAGGTGCGCTCTTCGCGGTTACGGTCCCGATGGACGCGCCCGGAATGGGATCGTCCGGAGCGTATCGACGCCACTGAAATACAGGTACAGGTAAGCCAGGGGAAGTGACGCTAAACGGCTCGGTGGACGATCGCCGCGCCAAACGGCTGGCCGAAGATATCACGGAAAGTATTGCTGGTTCAACTGTTCGGGCGACGCAACGAAGCCCGTGTCTTTCGTGCCGAGCGGATCGAAGATGCGCTCGCGGGCGAAGCGGTCGAACGGCTCGCCGGTGATGATTTCGACGACACGCTCGAGCGCGTCCCATGCCGCCGTCGCACTATACTGCCAGCAGGTGCCCGGCTGAAAGTCCAGCGGGGTGGTGGCGGAGGCGCGGGTAGGATCCGAATGGATGGCCCGAGACAAACTCCCCGGGTAACTGATACCTTTATCTTATCGAGACCGCCCCAAACAGGAGGATCCATGTACGCTCGCTTGTCCATCGCAATTCTTGCGTCAGCCGCCTATGCCGCCGGCGCATGTGAGAACCTCTCAACACTCAAGCTCGAAAAAGCGACAATCACCTCCGCCCAGGCGGTAGAGGCCGGCGCGTTTACTCTGCCCGGTGGCCGAGCGGGCCGGGGTGCGAATGCATTTCCAAAGCTTCCAGCGTTCTGCCGCGTGCAGGCGACGCTGATGCCGGCCTCCGATTCCCACATCGAAATGGAGCTGTGGATGCCATCCGAAAACTGGAATGGCAAATTCCTCGCGGTGGGTAATGGCGGCTGGGCGGGGAACATCGAAACGGGCGCCATGGCGGCCGGACTGGCCAAGGGTTACGCAACAGCGTCCAACGACACCGGCCACAAGGGTGGCAGCGCATCGTTTGCCGTCGATCATCCCGAGAAGCTGATCGATTTCGGATACCGGTCCATGCACGAGATGGCGATCCAATCGAAAGCAATCATCCAGGCCTTCTACGCCCGGGAACCGCAGCTTTCCTATTACCAGGGGTGTTCGACGGGCGGCCGCCAGGGGCTAATGGAAGCGCAGCGGTACCCGGCCGATTTTGACGCCATCATCGCCGGTGCGCCGGTCAACAACGTCGTCCACCTGAACATACAGTCCGCGGCACGGCAGGTGGACATGCTGCGAGAGCCCGCGCGCATCCTGCCGCCCAATAAGGTGACCCTGCTGGCAAATGCCGTCGTTGCGGCATGCGACGCCAAAGACGGTGTGAAGGACGGCATTATTTCCGATCCTCAGATGTGCCGGTTCGATCCGACAGATCTGCAGTGCAAAGCGGGGGACGGGCCTGACTGTCTTACGGCCGCTCAGGTGGAGACAGCAAAGCGCGCCTGGGAGCCCGTGAAGACGAAGACCGGCGAAACGGTTTATCCGGGCAGTTCTCCGGGCTTTGAATCCGGTTACCGAATGCCGGCTCCAGGCTCGCCGACCAATCCGCTGTTTACGGACATGCCCCGCTTTGTCGGACATCAGGACGCGAACTGGGACGTTATGTCGTTCGATCTCGACCGAGACCTCGCTCTGGCCATGAAAAATGCTGCGTTCATCGAATCCACGGACCCCGACCTCGCGCAGTTCAAGGCCCGGGGTGGAAAGCTTCTGCTCTATCACGGCTGGGCCGATCCAGGTCCGGCTCCGCAAAACACGATCAATTATTTTTCCACGGTTGGCGCGAAACTCGGCGGAACTCAGGACGACTGGATGCGTCTTTTCCTGATGCCTGGCATGGGGCATTGCGGCGGCGGAGTCGGTCCAGATCGAGCGGATTTCCTGACGGCGATGGAAAACTGGCGCGAAAAAGGACAGGCGCCGGCTCAAATCGTGGCCACGCGCACGGCCAACCAGCAGGGACGCACGGAGATGACGCGGCCGCTCTGTCCATATCCGCAAATCGCTAAGTACACAGGGGCTGGCAGCACTGACGACGCGAGGAATTTTGTTTGTGCCGTGAGGTGAGGCCGAAAACAAGCTCGGTGAGCTACGTGGCTTCTCGGCGTCTCCGTGTCTCGGCGGTGGAAAAGGCGCCCAGCCTGTCCTAGCGTGCGGCCATGAGGGCGCGGAGGCGCCGAGCCCGTTCCGGCGCGCGCAATTGCCGCAGCGCTTTGGCTTCAATCTGGCGAATCCGCTCCCGTGTAACGTCGAATTCCTGACCGATCTCTTCCAGCGTATGCTCGCGCTCACAACCAATTCCGAAGCGCATCCGGATCACCTTCTCCTCCTTCGGAGAAAGCGTCTTCAGGATACCGGCGGTCTCGTCGCGGACATTAGACTCGATGACCGCGTCCACTGGCGAACCAACCCAGCGGTCTTCAATCAGATCGCCTAGGGCCGACTCCCCGTCCCGCCCTACCGGGGTCTCCAGGGAGACCGGGTCACGGGAGATGGTCTTGAGCTTCTGCACCTTTTCTACGGGGATGTCCATGCGGCGGCCAATTTCTTCATTTGTAGGAGTTCGCCCCAGTTCCTTCTCCAACTCGCGCGTAGCACGCAGGAACTTGTTCATGCTCTCGTTCATATGAACGGGAATACGAATCGTCCTGGATTGATCGGCGATGGCCCGGGTGATGGCTTGGCGGATCCACCACGTGGCATAAGTGGAAAACTTGTAGCCACGTCGATATTCGAATTTGTCGGCGGCCCGCATCAGGCCAATGTTGCCCTCCTGGATCAAATCCAATAGGTGCAAACCACGATTCACGTACTTTTTGGCTACCGAAACCACCAGCCGGAGATTGGCTTCCACTAAATCCTTCTTGGCTCGTTCGGCTTCGGCTTCCCCATGCCGGATCACGGTCAGACTATGCTTCAATTCAGGCAGATTGGCCCCAGCCATGGCTTCGCGCTTCCTGATCTCCCGCTTAAGTTCGCGAAGACGTATCTGTTGAATGGGATTGCTGCGGGCCTCCAATTTCCGGACTTCGTTGTCCAGGTGCGTCAACTCGTCTACCGCATGCTCGATTTCTCGCGAAAACTCCTTCCATTTGATGCTTTTGAAGGCGATTCTACGGATCGCCAGGGAGGTTTCGACCTTGGCCCGATTCAGCTTGGCACATAGCCGTTTACGGGGCTTCTTGTTGACCAGTGGCGTCGCTTCCAGCCTATCCTCCAGTTGGGCGAGCTTCTTCGAAAGCGTAATTACCTCTGCAAACTGCCTTTGCGCGTCTGTCCGAACTTTGAGATCCGCTGGCGAGCCTTCCTCCACATCACCCAAATCCACTACACTTTCCAGTTCGATGGCTGACTGGCGCACTTGGTCGGCCAGATCCACCGCCACATGCTGCACCAGTGCGGAACGGCTGATCGCCTTTTGCATGCGGAGCTTACCGCGCTCCATGCGGCGCGCCAAATCAACTTCACCCTCCCGCGTCAGCAGTGGTACGGCGCCCATTTCGCGCAGATACACGCGTACCGGGTCATCCGTGTAAATCGATTCCTCCGCCGGGTGGGGGTGTAGGAAGTCGGCTTCGTGTGCGGCCTCGGGATCGAAAAACTTGGCTTCATCCTCAAAATTCAGACCAAGGTTTTCAGGACTCCCCGGCAAAAACTGATCTTCAAATTGATCCACTAAGACTCACCTCCCCCACTGGGCCGATGTGTTGTCCGGCAACTGAAGTAAATGGAGTACTTAACTGAAAAGCCGTCGATTTGCTGGTCCTGGTTCCGTTCGGGAAATCGCCCCGCTCCGGGGTTAAACGTTCGTCTGATCATAGCACTTTTCCCCAGCAAAGTTAAGTTCCAATGTTAAGAGATGATTAGAACCTTCAGAGGTTACAGGCCCGACTCAGGTTTATTACCATGATCGGGCGGTTTCGGGGCCTAGACCAGCTTCGGGCGCATGAGGCTCTTCAATTCGTTGAAGAACGCCTGCTCATCCTGGAAATCCCGGTAAACCGAGGCGAATCGTACATAGGCGATTTTGTCCAACTCACGCAATCGATCCATCAGGAATTCTCCTATATCCATAGTAGAAATCTCCCGATCGATGGAGTCGCTCACCTTGGACTCAACTTGGTTCACCAGCTCGGAAAGCTTGCCCATGCTGACGGGCCGTTTTTCACAGGCCTTCAGCAAACCGGCCAAGACCTTCTGGCGGTCAAATTTTTCCCGCCGGCCGTCCTTCTTCACCACCATGTAGGGTACTTCGTCGATGCGCTCATAAGTCGTATAGCGCCGCTCGCATGCCAGGCATTCACGGCGGCGGCGGATCGCCTCGCCCTCCTTGCTCTCCCGCGAATCCACCACTTTATCTTGTAAGTTATTGCAAAAAGGGCATCTCATGTGGCAACCTCCCGCCCCGACCTGCGGCCGTTGGCCCCAGTCCAATGCTGCCTTGTGGTGAATGGACTACCGCCTCGCGCAATGGCTACAAAGGACTGGCATGCCGGAAAAATTGAACCTATCATGATATAGCCTCGTTCCTCCTTATGAAAGAGCGATCCTATGGCGACGGCAGCGTTAAGCTTTGGAAAAGTGGGAACGAACTGGCCTGAAACCGAGGCCGCATACTACGCCCTAGGCATTCGATTCTTGGATCCGGATCAGAGCGTCATAGCCCGATGTCTGACTGGCGATGAGGCCGCGTGGGAAGAGCTCGTACGCCTGCACACCCGCCAGGTATATGCTCTGTGTTACCGGTTTACGGGGAGCGGTGCGGCAGCGCAGGACCTCACACAGGAGGTGTTTTTGCGGGTCTTCCGAACGCTCCGAAGCTTTCGTTCGGCCGAAGGCTCTTTTGGCACTTGGCTGATGCGCGTGACACGGAACCTGCTGATCGATCACTATCGGCGGACGCGGCAGGAACGCCTCACCGATCCGATTGAAGAGCAGTCTCCCGCTTTTGAACAGGGGGGTACGAGGATGCTCCGGCCCGACCAGGCGTTAGCCGGCCGGGAGGCCAGCGAGATTCTACAAACGGCGCTCGAAAAGCTTTCGCCCGACCTGCGGGAAGCCGTCATTCTTCGCGACCTCCAAGAAATGGAGTACCGCGAAATCGCCCAAGTGCTCGAGATTCCGGAGGGCACGGTGAAGTCGCGGATCAACCGCGGCAGGGCCGAACTTGGCCGTCTGCTGCGGAAACAAAAGCTGGCGGTATGAACTGCGCAGAGATTGAAAATCTCGTCTGCGACTACGTTGACGGCACGCTGGCAGCGGGCGCCCGCGCCGAGGTCGAACGGCACCTCGCGGCATGCCCGGCCTGCGCCGAAACGGTGCGCGATTCTGCGACCGCCATCCAGTTCATGGAACGCGCCGCCACGGTCCAACCACCGCCGGAACTGATCAGTGGGCTGCTGTTTCAGTCGCCGTGGCGGCGCTACAAATCCGGCTGGTTGTGGCAGCCGATCAACACCCTGCTGCGGCCCAAATTCGCGCTCAGCATGGCCCTGACGATTCTCTCGCTGGCCATGGTGATGCCCAAGCTTTTAAAGGTCCGCCAGTTGCAGCCCCAAGACTTGGCCCCGGCACAGGTCTGGGCGGGAATCGAGGACCAGGCTTATCGCCTGTGGGCACGAACTCAGAAGTTTTACGATAATTTGAAATTCGTCTATCAGATTCAAAGTACCTTGCGGGAATGGCAGCAGCAAAGCGAGGAGCCTGCGCCTGAGACCGGAGCGCCGGGCCGAAAGGGACCCGAGCCTAGGCTGCCGGAGCGGGCCTTGCCCCAGCCACCTCCAGCAGGGAAGAGCTAGCATGCCGGAGGAACCAAAGTTGATACGGATGAGACCAATTTCCCGTAGGACGGGCCTACTGGCCTGTCCATTTGGCACTGCGGGCCACCGAAGGGCATGGAAGCCCCAGGCCCAACGAACTGTGTGGGCACGACCGCTCCCTCACGGTCGCGGCTCTGTAACGCGTCGTTTCCGAGCCGCGACCGGGGTACCCGCCGCTGTTGCGGGTCGGGAGCGGTCTGGACAGGCGAGGACGCCTGTCTTACTGAGGATTTCGTCATGAACTGCCAAAATCATCCCGATATTGCCGCCACGGCTTATTGCCGTTCGTGTGGGAAGCCAGTGTGTGATGAATGCCGGCGCGATGCCTACGGAACGGTATACTGCGCTGAGCATGTACCTGCGGTGGCGTCCACTGCAGCCGCTGCGCCTCCCGGCCCGCCCCCCTTCCAGTCCCCGCCGGCCTATGCCCCGACCGATGCCTCGCCGGGGCTGGCTTTGGCGTTGGGATTCATCCCGGGTGTGGGCGCGATCTACAATGGCCAGTACGCCAAAGGGCTGGTGCACGCCATAATCTTTGGGATCATCATCAGCATTCTGAATGCGGAAGGACCGGCGCAAGCTTTATTCGCGTTTCTTCTGGTGGCCTGGATCTTCTACATGGCCTTCGAGGCTTATCACACCGCGCGCAAACGCCGCGCCGGACTGCCAGTGGACGAGTATTCGGGACTTTTGAGCCTGCAAAGCCACGCCAACAGCGCACCGGTAGCCGGAATCGTGCTGGTTGTGCTGGGCGCTTTGTTGCTGCTGCACACCCTGAATCTCTTCGATTTCGCCTATTTGTCCCGATATTGGCCCGTTCTGCTCATAGCGGCCGGGATCTATCTGCTGTATACACGCCTGGGGGGCAATAAGGAAGGAAAATAGTGCCATGCTGCCTGCGATCCGTGGTCCGGTGATACTGATTACGCTGGGCGTGCTGTTTGCGTTGAACAACTCTACTCCATATCGGTTTTCCGAGACCTGGCCGGTTTTGCTGATCGTCTTCGGACTGTTCAGCTTGCTGGGCCGCCGGCCCACCCCGCCGCCTCCATACGGCAGCCCTCCCAAGCCGTATTCCGGCGAGCAGCCGCCTTCGGGAGGACCGCGATGAGACGCCATTCGTTCACCGGCCCGCTGCTGCTGGTCATTATCGGGGGATTGTTTCTGTGGCATAACCTGCACCCCGAAGCGCCCGTTTTCGATATCGTGGCGCAGTATTGGCCATACGTGCTGATCGCCTGGGGCGTGCTGCGCCTGCTGGAAGTGCTGACCTGGCGCGAGGGGCGTTCCTCCAGACTCAGCGGCGGCGAAATCGCAGTGATCATCCTGATCTGCCTGTTTGGCATGGGCCTGTCCCAAGTCCATCAGTACGGTATCCGGCCTTTCGCCCTATTCGGTCCACCCGGAATCTTTGGCCAGCAGTTCGATTATCCGGTCTCCGCACAGGCCAGCGCCGCCGGCATCCAGCGGATCGTGTTGGATAATCAGCGCGGCAGCGTGCACGTAATGGGCGGCGACACGCCGGAGGTTGTGATCACCGGGCACAAAACCATCCGCGCCTACAACCATGCCGATGCGGACCGCACCAATACCAGCACGCCCGTCGAAGTGGTGCCGCAAGGCGACCGGCTGCTGGTGTATTCGCACCAGGAACGGGCTCCGGGCGAGCAGCGCGTTGCTGACGACCTGGATGTAATGGTCCCTCGTGGAATCGCGGTGGAAGCCCGCGGCGATTCGGGATATTACGAGATCTCGGATATTCAAGGTGACCTCCAACTCACCAGCGGCCGCGCCGATGTGCGCTTGGCGCGTGTGGGAGGCAATGTGCGGCTCCAGCTCGATCGCAGCAGCATGATTTCGGCCCAGGATGTGGCGGGCAACCTCGACGTGCAGGGGGGCCGAGGTTCGGACATCGAGCTCGAAAACATTGCCGGCCAGGTGACCATCAGTGGCGCGTTTGGAGGCTCGCTGGATTTCAAGAAGCTGGCCAAGCCGCTGAGGTTCGAGGGAGCGCGCAACACGGAATTGCGCGTGGAAGCCGTTCCCGGCAGCATCAGCATGGATCTGGGGGAGTTCACCGGCAGAAACGTGGTCGGGCCCGTGCGCCTGGTCACGCAATCGCGCGATATCAAACTGGAAGATTTTACGGAATCGCTCGATCTGGATACGCAACGCGGCGATGTGGAGCTTCAGCCCGAGCGCGTTCCGTTGCCGAAAATCGAGGCGCATTCCCATGTGGGACAGATCGAGCTGGTGCTTCCCGACAACGCCGCTTTTCAATTGGAAGCGACCGTGGAGCGCGGCGAGGCCATCAACGACTTTGGCGCGCCGATTCAAAGCCAGGTGCAGGGCCGCACCGCCACTTTGCGGGGAAGCGTCGGCAATGGTCCCGCCATCCGTATTACCACGGATCGCGGCTCGATCGCGGTGCGGAAACAAGGCACCGCGCCGCGCGCCCGTATCCCCGAATCGCCGCCCCCGCCGAAACGGCCTCCGCCTCCGCCCGCTCCCGTGAACCTTAAGGACACGGAAACCAAACTGTAGAAACTTTTCCATATGGCTTGGGATGATGGATTAATCGCCGGCCGGTTTCCACGCTCTGCGAAATACAATCCCGAATGGATTCTCGCCAGCGCCAGCGGCGCTGCTAATGCGCTCTGGCTGACCGAGTGGCTCACTGCGGTCCTGGACTTGCGGCCCGGCATGCGCGTCCTGGATCTCGGCTGCGGACGGGCAGCCTCGTCGATCTTCCTCCACCGGGAATTCGCCGTGCAGGTCTGGGCCACGGACCTTTGGTTCAGCGCTTCGGAAAACATGCAGCGGATCCGGGATGCCGGAGTCGAAGACGGCGTGTTTCCGATCCACGCCGATGCCCGGTCGCTGCCCTTCGCCGCGGATTTCTTTGACGCCATCGTGTGCATTGATGGTTTTCCTTACTATGGAACGGATGATCTGTACCTGAACTACCTGGCGCGTTTTGTGAAGCCGGGCGGCCCGCTGGGAATTGCCGGCGCCGGGCTGATACGAGAGATCGAGGGGCCTCCTCCCGAGCATCTTCGCGAGTGGTGGACACAGGATCTCTGGTGTCTGCATTCGGCGGATTGGTGGCGCCGCCACTGGGGACGGACCGGCATCATGGATGTTGAGGTGGGCGATACCATGCCCGACGGCTGGCAACTTTGGCTGGACTGGCACAAGGTGGCCTTTCCTGAAAACCAGGTGGAAATCATGGCGCTGGAGGCGGATCGAGGCCAATACCTGGGCTACGTTCGCCTGGTAGGCCGCCGCAACGGCACCGTGAAGCTGGCCGAGCCCATTCAATCGCTCACGACACAGTACACGAAAAAGCCACTGCTCTCGAGTGAGCAGTGATGAAGGGGCGCCGTTCTCCGGCCCGAGCTGCGATTAGAAGATCAGCTTCATTCCGAATTGAACCTGGCGGCCGCCGACGCCGGGCGTGACGGTGGTGGTGATGCGTCCTGCATTGCCATTCACTGTCAGGACCTGCACGCCGGTGGTGGGGTTGAGCGTGAAGCTGAAGGGAGAGACCGTCGGGAACGCCAGGTTGGTGTGGTTCGGCAGATTGAAGAACTCCGCACGAAATTGGAGGCCGGTCCTCTCGGTCAGCTTGGTGTTCTTGATCAGAGATGCGTTCCAAGCTACGAGCCCAGGGCCGCTGCCTACCCAGCGCGTGGTGTTGAGATATCCGGGAGTCGGCTCCGCAATGGCAGCAGGATTGAAATAGTGCGTGGCATCCCCTGGCTGGATGAGCTGCACTCCGGGAACGATCAGAGGCGTGGAGGCGTAGAGCGAAGGGAAATTGGTGGGAGCATAGATCGGGCCGCCCGGAGTCAATTGATAGGGATAGCTGGAAACCGGCGTGGCCGAAGCGGCAGAAAACGGAGGCCCGCTGGAAATTGTGAGATTATTCGTGTATTCCCAGCCGCCTAAGACTCGCCCCATGGCGCCGCGCGAGGGACCAGGGAGCTGGTAGGTGAAGTTGGTAGCCAGGCGGTTGCGCTGGTCGAAAGCACAGCGGTCCCGATCGAGCGCGATGTTCTGCCAGTAGGGCGTAACACCTCCTTCGGCGGCTTCGTTGTACACGTCATTTCCGGTGTCTATGCACTTGCTCCAAACGTAAGAAGCTTGCAGGTTGAAGTTTTTGCCGCGACGGTCGAACTCAAGCTGCAGAGAGTTGTAGTGCGAAATGCCGTCGAGCGACTTGAGCGAGAGCGAACCGAAATTTGGGTTGGCCAGGCAGTTGTTACCTACCGCCCAGCAGTTCCTGCTGCTGTCGTCGACGATCACGTTCGGGGCGACGGCGCAGCCA
>Ga0187846_10000385_pt1 | contig 25940 bp, 19 predicted proteins | sample TC_taG_FD_161473 | JGI IMG/M metagenome (GOLD analysis project Ga0187846, IMG submission 161473) | Biofilm microbial communities from the roof of an iron ore cave, State of Minas Gerais, Brazil - TC_06 Biofilm (v2) | ecosystem: Environmental > Terrestrial > Deep subsurface > Cave > Wall biofilm... | reverse complement strand
CAGGTCGAACGGGTTGTACGGGACCTTGGACGCGTCCTTCTCGGGCATCACCTGGATCGCCAGCCGCCATTTTGGAAACTCGCCTTGCTCGATGCTCTCGTACAGGTCGCGCTGGTGGCTCTCGCGGTCCTTGCCGATGATTGTTTCGGCTTGCTCGTTGGTCAGGTTCCGGATCCCCTGCACCGATCGGAAATGAAACTTGACCCAGTGTCGTTCGTTCTTCGCGTTGATCAGGCTGAAGGTGTGCGAACCGAAGCCGTGCATATGACGATATGTCGCCGGGATGCCGCGCTCGCTCATCACGATCGTGATCTGGTGCAGTGCCTCGGGCAGCGACGTCCAGAAATCCCAGTTGTTGCTGGCGCTGCGCATGTGTTGGTGCGCGGATCGCGCTTGACGGCGTGGTTCAGGTCGGGGAACTTGAGCGGGTCCCGCAGGAAGAAAACGGGCGTGTTGTTCCCGACCAGGTCCCAGTTGCCTTCCTCGGTATAGAACTTGACGGCGAAGCCTCGGATATCGCGCTCCGCATCAGCTGCGCCCCGCTCGCCCGCCACTGTGGTGAAGCGGGCGAACAATTCGGTCTTCTTGCCCACCTTCGAGAAAATCTTCGCCCGCGTGTATCGGCTGATGTCGTTCGTCACCGTAAACGATCCGTAGGCACCAGATCCCTTGGCGTGCATCCGGCGCTCCGGAATGACCTCCCGATCGAAATGCGCGAGCTTCTCGATCAGCCACACGTCCTGCAGCAGGGCCGGTCCGCGTGGCCCCGCGGTCTGGATGTTCTGGTTGTCAGTCACCGGTGCACCGGCGGCCGTCGTCAATTTGTTGGCGGTGGACATCTGCTTTGCCTCCTGTCGGATCGAGTCCTCGCTGTGCTGCGAGGGGTGGAGGCCAGTGTCGTTGCGCGCGGCAAATTCATCCAACGAATAATGTTTGTCCAAATGATCGAAAATATCGATCGCCATTACCGCTTTCAAGGTCATGCACATGCCGTCTCCGTAAATTTCGTACCATTTCGCTGGCTGGGGAGAATGGTGGGGGGACCGTGACCTTCAAGCGCGGGGGCATGCAATTCTTCAGCGCGTGTTGCGTCGCGCTGTGTGCGTGCGGCGGCAAGCCGCCACCGGCGGCGCCCCCGCCGCCCGAGGTTTCCGTGATGGAGGTGCGCCTTTCGCCCATCACGGTTTACCACGAGTATGTCGCGCAAACGCAGGCGCCGGACACGATCGAGATCCGTTCGCAGGTCACCGGACTGCTCGAGCAGCAGGCATTCGTCGATGGCGCACGGGTGCGCAAGGGCGACCTGCTGTACGTGATCGACCGCCGGCCCTTCGAAGCGCAGGTCGCCCAGGCCCGGGCGACGGTTGCGCAAGCCGAAGCCAACCTGATCAACGCGCAGCAGAATCTCGCGCGCAGCGGGCGGCTGATCGCACAGCACGCCATCAGCCAGCAGGACTACGACGCCGCGGTCGCGCAGGAAAAAGCGAGCACTGCGTTGGTGGAAGCGCAGAAAGCGCTGCTTCGCGATTCCGAGATCAATCTGGAATTTACGACGATACGGGCCCGGCGCGACGGCGTGATGAGCAGTTCGCAGGTCAAGCCCGGCGCCCTGATCACGGCGCAACAAACACTGCTGGCTACGCTGTACTCGGTCGATCCGATGTGGGCCCTGTTCAGCATCAGCGAGGATCGGTTGCTCGAGTTGCAGAAGCGTTTGAAGCATCCGCCTGGGGAGCGTCCCGGCGAGGCGCCGCCGTTCCACGTTCGATTGGCCGACGGCAGCGACTACGCGCTGCCGGGTCAGCTGAATTTCGTCGATTCTGCCCTCGACCAGAAGAGCGGAACGCTGCAAGTACGCATTTCCCTGCCCAATCCGGAGCGCCTTTTGCGGCCGGGACTGTTTGTCCGTGTGATTGTTCCCGCATTCGAGAATCCGAAAGCGATTCGAGTACCGCAAAAGGCGATCCAGGAATTACAGGGCCAGAAATCCGTCTATGTCGTCTCCGCCGCCGACAAGGTTGAAGAACGCCCGATCGTCGCCAGCCAACAGGTAGACAGTGACTGGGTAGTCGACAGCGGCCTGGCGGCCGGCGAGCGCATCATCGTCGACGGCATTGGCAAAGTGCGGCCCGGCGCCCAAGTGCGGCCGGTGCTGGCGGCCGCGGCGGCTGTAGCGGCGGACGCCGGCGCCAAGCCTGCGATGGCGACCCCAGTCGGATCTGCGCCCGCACGCACTCCTGCCCCCGCCGCCGAAAAGGCGGGTCGCAACTGACCTCGACGCCAGCGGCAGTCGGCCACACACCAGGGCGCCCGTGCTGAATTTCTTCATCGAGCGACCGGTCTTTTCGACCGTGATCGTCCTGCTGATGCTGCTGGTCGGCGGTCTGGCGATTCTCGGACTGCCCGTCGCGCAGTATCCACAAGTCGTTCCGCCCCAAGTCACCGTATCGACCACGTTCCCCGGAGCGAATGCGGACGTGGTCGCGCAGTCCGTTGCGGCTCCCGTCGAGCAGCAGGTCAACGGCGCGCAGGACATGCTGTACATGGACTCCAAGAGCGGCAACGACGGCTCGTACACCCTGACGGTGACGTTCGAGATCGGCACGGACAAGAACATCGATGCGGTCGATGTTCAGAACCGCGTCGCCGTCGCCCAGAGCCAGCTGCCGTCCGATGTGATCCGCAATGGCATCACGATCCGCAAGACCACGACCGACCTGCTCGAGGTGATCTCGCTGACCTCGCCGAGCGGGCGTTTCGACAGCACGTTCCTGAGCAATTACGTTCTGCTGAATCTGTACGACGCGCTGGGCCGCGTACCCGGCGTCGGGCAGATTCGGATCTTCGGCCAGCGCGACTACAGCATGCGGATCTGGTTGAACCCGGAGAAGATGGCGCGTCTGGGAGTCACCGCGAGCGACATCTCGAAGGTGATCAACGAGCAGAACGTCGTCGTTCCAGCCGGCGCGCTCGGTCTTCCGCCGGTGCCGAGCGGCCAGCAGACGCAGTACACCGTGTTCGTCAAGGGTCGCCTTTCCGACGTCAGCGAATACGAGAACCTGATCATCCGCGAGGCGCCCAATGGCCAGGTGATCCGCCTGAAAGACGCGGCTCGCGTGGAGCTGGCTGCCGCCAACTACTCGGTCGAGGGATCCACCGACAACCTGCCGGCGGCATTGATCGGCGTGTACACGCAGCCCGACGCCAACGCCTTGCGCACGGCCAAGCTGGTCGCTGAGGTGCTGCGCCAGCAGGCGGCACGCTTTCCGGCCGGCTTGGAGTACTCGATTCCCTACACCACGACACCCTTCGTAACCGAATCGTTGAAGGAGGTCGTGATCACGCTGTTCGAGGCGTTCGCGCTGGTCGTGTTCGTCGTGTTTCTGTTCCTGCAAAGCTGGCGCGCCACCTTGATCCCGCTTCTGGTCGTGCCGATTTCGCTGATTGGGACGTTTGCCGCCTTCACCGCCCTTGGCTTCTCGATTAACACGCTTACGCTGTTCGGCCTGGTTCTGGCGATCGGCATCGTCGTCGACGACGCAATCGTCGTGGTCGAAGCCGTGCAACAACGCCTCGATTCCGAGCGCATGTCTCCAATGGAGGCTGCCAAGTCGGCCATGGCCGACGTGGGCGGGCCGGTCATCGCCATTGCGCTGGTGCTTACCGCCGTGTTCGTTCCGGTCGCATTCCTGGGAGGATTGACAGGCCAGCTGTACAAGCAGTTCGCGCTGACGCTGGCCGTGTCGGTGATCCTTTCCGCCGTGTGCGCGCTGACGTTCACTCCGGCGATGTGCGCGCTGCTGCTAAAGCCGGCCCGTGCGGACGACCATCGCCCGGGGCCGCTTTCGAGGTTCTTCGACGCATTCAATCGAACCTTTGAGCGGTTTCGCGGCGGTTATGTGACATCGGTCACCACGCTGAGCCGACACACGGTGATGGTTGCCTTGACGTTTATTGCGCTGGTCGCAGTCGTGTGGGCTCTGGTGTCGACCCGTCCGACCGGGCTCGTTCCGCCGGAAGACCAGGGGTATCTGTTCGCGGTGGTCAGCCTTCCGCCGCCGGCCTCCTTGGAGCGCACCGACAAAGTGATGGCGGAGGTCACCCGTATCGCGCGCGACATCAAGGGAGTTGAGGGCGTCGTCTTTATCAGCGGCTTCAATCTGCTGACTGGTCAGAGCGTCTCCTACAACGGCACGGCATTTTTCCGACTGAAGAAGTGGGATGAGCGCAAGGCGCGTGCGGAGAGGGTCGACAGTTTGTTGAAGACCCTGACGGTGCGCCTGAACAGCGGGATCAAGGAAGCCAACATGCTGGTGTTCAACCCGCCGCCGATCCGCGGGCTGAGCACGGCCGGGGGGTTCACGTTCGTGCTGCAGGATCGCATCGGCACCGATGTCGGGCTCTTTGCCAAGACCCTGCAAGGCTTGCTGGCCGAAACGCGCAAGCGCCCGGAAATCGGATTCGCCTATACCGGATTCGATACGCGTATTCCGCAGATCGAATACGAGGTCGACCGCGACAAAGTCAAGGCGCTCGGGATCCAGCTCAGCGACGTATTTTTCGCCTTGCAAACCTTCCTCGGCAGCTATTACGTCAACGACTTCAACCTGTTCGGCCGCACATTCCGGGTGCAGGCGCAGGCTGAGGGCGAGGAGCGCAGGCAACCGGACGACGTGAACAACTACTACGTGCGCACCGATGGCGGCACGATGGTGCCGTTGAGCACGCTGGTGAAGAGCCGGGCATTCAGCGGTCCGCAGTACTACGAGCGCTACAACGTCTACCGGGCCGCAACCATCAACGGATCGAACGCGCCGGGGTACAGCTCGGGGCAGGCGATCGCCGCGATGGAGCAGCTGGCGCAAAACCTGCCCGACGGTTTCAGTTACGAATGGAGCGAAGCGACGTATCAGGAAAAGAAGACGGGAGGGCAGACAGGTTTCATCTTCGGCATCTCTTTGCTTTTCGTTTTCCTGGTGCTGGCGGCGGTCTACGAGAGCTGGGCGATGCCGGTGGCAATCCTGCTGGTGATCCCGTTCGGCGTCTGCGGCGCCTTTCTGGGCTTGCTGCTGCGCAGCTTCGACAACAACGTCTACACGCAGGTGGGCTTGATCATGCTGATCGGCCTGGCAGCGAAGAACGCAATATTGATCGTCGAGTTCGCTCGGCTGCAACGCGACAAGGGCGAACCGGTCGTGCAAGCCGCGGCCGACGGCGCCAAACTGCGGCTGCGCCCGATCCTGATGACATCGTTCGCTTTCATTTTCGGCACTCTTCCTCTGGCCATTGCAACAGGCGCCGGCGCAGCGGCGAGGCAGGCTTTGGGAACTGCGGTGGTGTACGGGATGCTGATCGCCACGATGATCGGCGTGTTCTTCATCCCGGCGTTCTACGTGATGCTGCAGCGTTTGAGCGAGGGGCAGTCGCCGTTCCACCGCGACTCGCACGCCGTAGCGCCGTCAGGCGCGGAGGCTGGGCAGGACGGTGCAGCTGGCATCGCGGTGCAGGAGCGATGAACAGGCGGGCATCGACGGCGCGGAACGGCAAGCGGCTCGCCGCGGTGTGCCTGGCGCTGGTCGCCGTAGCCGTCATGGTCGCCGGTTGCATGCTGGGGCCGGACTATCGGCGCCCCGCGCTCGAAATTCCGACGGCCTGGCGCTTGACCACCGAGGAAGCCGCGGCCACCTCGGACGTCGCCTGGTGGGACCGCTTTTCCGATCCGGTTCTGTCGCATCTGGTGCGCACTGCGCTCGAGAACAACAAGGATCTTGCGATCGCCGTGGCCAATGTCGACCAGGCCTATGCCCAGTACGGCATCACGCGCTCGGCGCTTTATCCGCAGCTCGATGCAGGCGCGTCTGCCGACCGACAGCGACTGAGTGAGCGTACGGCGCCGCAGGCGGTGCCGCCCGGGCATCAGGCCTTCGATGATTACCGGCTCAACATATCGGCGAGCTATGAAGTGGATCTTTGGGGAAGGCTGCGGCGCGCGACCGAAGCGGCGCGCGCCAACCTGCTGGCCAGCGAGGAAGGCCGCCGAACCGTCGTGCTGACTGTGGTCGCGTCGGTTGCCAGCGCGTACGTCCAATTGCGGGCGCTGGATCGACAGCACGACATCGCGGTCGCCACCACCGGAAGCCTGGGTCAGGCGGCGCGATTGCAGCAGACCCGCTTCGAAGAGGGTGCCACTCCGGAAAGCGACTACCGGCAGGCGCAATCACAGTACGAGACAGCCGCTGCCCAGGTGCCGGAATTCGAGCGCCAGATCGTGCGACAGGAGAATCTGATTCGTACCCTCCTGGGAGCCAATCCGGGACCGATCGAACGCGGCAGCACGATCGATGATTTGAAGCTTCCCGAGGTGCCCGAAGGTCTTCCGTCCTCGCTGCTCGAACGAAGGCCGGATATCCGGCAGGCAGAGCAGAACCTGGTCGCAGCGAATGCCGATATCGGCGTGGCCAAGGCGGCTTACTTTCCGCAGATCAGCCTGACCGCGTTGTTCGGCGCGGAAAGCGCACAGGTGTCGGATCTGTTCAAGGGGCCGTCCAGGGCGTGGTCGCTGGGATCGTCGGCAGCACTGCCGATATTTACCGCCGGAAGGGTGCGCAGCCAGGTCGAGCAGGCCGAAGCCGCGCAGCGCGAAGCCCTGTACTCCTATCAGAAGTCCGTCATCGACGCTTTCGAGGACTTCGAGGATGCGTTGATCGATCGTGCCAAATTCGAGCAGATCCGCGGGGAGCAGGCCCGGAACGTCGAAGCGCTGCAGCGCTTTCGCGATCTGGCGGTCCTTCGCTACCGGGAGGGCGTGACGATCTACCTGGAGGTGGCCAACGCGGAGCAATCGCTGTTCAACGCACAGCTGCAGCTCGTCAGCACCCAATCCCAGCTGTTTCAATCCTATGTGAACCTGTACCGCGCAATGGGGGGCGGGTGGGTAAGGGTGGCGGACGAAATCGGAGGCCACCGCTCCGGTTCCGCCTCCGAACGATGACGGGATTGGCGCGACCGGCGCGCCCGCGTTGGAATCGCAGATGATCGAACTCGTCATCGACCAGCGCCGCCGCGATCTCGGCGGTTTCGAGGTCGGACGCGTGCTGCCGTTCGCGAAGCGGCGCATGGTGGGCCCGTTCGTCTTCTTCGATCACATGGGACCGATCGAATTCACGGCCGGACTGCCGCGCTCGGTCGATGTGCGGCCGCACCCTCATATCGGTCTGGCGACCGTCACCTACCTGTTCGAGGGCGAAGTGATGCACCGGGACAGCCTGGGCTCCGAACAGGCGATCCGTCCGGGAGAGGTCAATTGGATGACCGCCGGGCGCGGGATCACGCATTCCGAACGCTTTGAGCGTGCCCGCCGGGAAGGCGGGCCGATGCACGGTATTCAGGCGTGGGTCGGACTGCCGCGGGAGCTCGAGGAGATGGAGCCGGCGTTCGACCATTACGAATCTGCCGGGCTGCCGACATACGAGTCGGGCGGCCTGTGGGCGCGGCTGGTCGCGGGAGAGGCGTTCGGAGCCAGAGCCGAGGTGCGGACGCTCTCGCCGCTGTTCTACGTTCACTGGAAGCTCGCCGCAGGCACGCGCGCTCAGCTCGATGCGCAGTATCCGGAGCGCGCCGCCTATGTTGCGGCCGGCTCGGTACAGGTGGAGGGGCGGACGTACGAAGCGGGTCGGATGCTTGTTTTCGGGCGCGGCCAGCCGATCGTCTTTCGCGCAACGACCGCAGCGGTCGTAATGCTGTTGGGCGGAGAGCCGATCGGCGAGCGCTTCATCGAATGGAACTTCGTTTCCTCGTCGCGTGAGAGGATCGAGCAGGCAAAGGCGGATTGGCGCGCGCAGAGGATGAGGCTTCCGATCCACGACGAGACCGAATTCGTGCCACTGCCCGAGTAGTTATCCGAACAGCTTCTTAGCGATTGCGGCGACGTGCTGCCCCTGGAATCGTGCGATCGCCAGCTCGTTGGCGCTCGGTGTCCGGCTGCCGTCGCCCTTGCTTAGGGTCGTGGCACCGTACGGCGTTCCTCCGCTGATTTCGTCCATGTTGCTCACCTGCGGGCACGAGTAGGGAAGGCCGATGACGATCATCCCGTGATGGAACAGCGTCGTGTGAAACGAGGTGATCGTGGTTTCCTGCCCGCCGTGTTGTGTTGCCGTGCTCGCGAAGACGCTGCCGATCTTTCCGACCAGCTTGCCCTGCTGCCAGAGACTTCCGGTCTGATCCAGGAAGTTGCGCATCTGGCCGCACATATTGCCGAACCGCGTGGGAGTTCCGAAGAAGATAGCGTCGTAGTCACCCAATTCCTCCGGCCTGGCGATGGGCGCGGGTTGATTCGTCTTCGCATGAATGGCTGCCACGGTCTCGGGTGGCATCGTCTCCGGCACGCGTTTGACGGTCACTTCCGCGCCGGGCACCGAACGCGCGCCTTCGGCGATCTCCTGAGCCATTCGTTCGACATGGCCCCACGTGCTGTAGTACAGAACCAGGACCTTGGCCATCCAACCTCCTCGGGGAAATTTCGCGAACCGGCCGCGCCAGCTCGAATGTTACGGCAGCGCCTCAGCGCCCCCGGTGCCGCACGCGCCATGGATCCTTTTGTGGAAGAATCCGCGCCGGGGGCAGCACGGGTTGCCGGTCGATTCGCTACCCGCCGCTGCAACACGCTTGCAAGGAGAGGGTCCGATGAGCTGGCTGCCCGACGAGAACCTGCCGGACGCAATTCGCACCCATCCAGCCTGGAAGCGGCTGGAGGACCAGCGCACGTGGTACGAGGCCAAGAGCGCGAACAGCCAGCGGCGCTACCTGCACTTCAAACTCGTGCAGATCGTGCTGGCATCGGCCATTCCGCTGCTCTCGCTGATCAAGGACGAATGGGGCAGATGGCTGACGGCGTGCGCCGGTGCGGTGATCGCGGTGCTGGAGGCGGTCCAGCAGCTGAACCAGTACTCCCGGTTGTGGATCGAGTATCGAGGTATGGACGAGCGACTGAAGCGAGAGAAGTACCTGTTCCTGGCGGGAACGGGCCCGTACCAGGGCCTGGACATCGACACGCGCCTTTCGACCCTGTCGACGCGGGTGGAAGAGCTGTGCTCGACCGAACACGATCGGTGGATCGCCAACGCGAACCAGGCTGTTGCCGAGAAGCCTTCGGCCGTGCTGGCCGCACCGGCGGCGGCGGCGCCGCTGCCGGGGCACTGACGCAGCGAGCAGGGACCAGGCGATGATGCGCGCGCTGATCGTACGTCCGTTCGGGTGCAAGGAGGGCATCGACTTTCCTCGGGTCCAGCAGCTGCTGATCGACCCGGCTCTGCAGGAAATCGGGGTGCGCGGTGCAACCACCGAGGAGCTCGTTGGCCAGGGCAACATCCGCGCGGACCTGTTCGAGCGGCTCCTGAAGTACGACCTGGTGGTGGCCGACATATCGATCGACAACGCCAACGTCTTCTACGAACTCGGAGTGCGCCACGCGCTGCGAGACCGCCACACTTTTCTGATCCGTGCGAGGAGGGATGGCGGCAGCCGCTGGCAGGACGAGGTTCCGTTCGATCTGCGCACCGATCGTTACCTTGAATACGACCAGGACGCACCGCAGAACGCGCTTCCCCTGCTGATCAAGGGCCTGCATCAGACCCTGGACAGCGACAAACCCGACAGCCCCGTGTTCCAACTCGTATCGGGCCTGCAGGCACAGGACTGGACCAGCTTTGTCGGGGTGCCGCGCGACTTCACCGAGGAGGTGGCCGAGGCCGCCAGGCGCAAGCGCAACGGCGACCTCGATCTGCTTGCCAGCGAAGTCGATGGCCTGGAATGGGAACTGCTCGGTTTGAAGCCGATCGGGCGCGAGCTCTTCGCATTGCGGTTCAATCAAAGCGCCAAAGCGGTATGGGAGCGAGTCGTCGCCATCAAGGACGACGATGCTGAAGCCTGGGGGCGGCTTGCGAGCATCTACCAGCGCCTGGGAGATTTCACAAAGTCCGAACGCGCGCTCGATCGCGTGATCGATTTTCCTGCGCTCAAGCCGGAGGATCGCGCCAAGCTGTACGCGCTCCGCGGCAGCCACGAGAGGCGGCGCTGGACAGAGGACTGGAGCGGCAGCGACGATTTGAACGAGCGGCGCAGGCGCGCCTTGGCTTCTCCCCATCTGGTAGCCGCGTGCCAGGCATTCGAAGAGGCTTTCAAGTCCGATTTGAATTACGGCTATGCCGGACTGAACGCCTTGGCCCTGCTGGCGGTGAGGGCCGAGTTGGCGGGCAGCGCAGAGCTGGCAGGCGACTGGTCGAACCTTTTCGAGACCCGCCAGCAAGCGAGCGACAAGCTGCGCGATCTGCGAGACCGCCGCCGCGACCTCGAGATCGTCGTTCGCTGCACGCTGGAGGCGGCCAAGGCCAAGGGAGATAAGGGAGACAAAGGAGACAGGAGAGACGCGGCGCACGGCGATTCGGACGTCTGGACTGCGGTCAGCATGGCCGAGCTGCGCTGCCTGATGGGGAAGAAGCCGGAGAAGATCGCCAGCGACTACGGCGAGGCGCTGATCGACCAGCACGATTTCGATTTCGAGTCGGTACGCGAGAAGCTGCGAATTTTCGACCGGCTCGGGCTGCTCGGTGCGGGCCCGGCCGCTGCGTTGGCGAAGATTGACGAGATCGAGCGCAAGCTGGCCGGAACGACCGTGCAATCGGGCCTGCCCGAACCGGCCCGCGTGCTGCTATTCAGCGGGCACATGATCGACGCTCCCGGGCGCGACCAGCCCAGATTTCCCGCCGGCGCCGAGACGACGGTTCGCCAGTGGCTGCGCGATGCGATCGCGCAGCAGGTCGCGTCGGCGCGCGGAGCGGTGCTCGGTATCGCTGGTGGCGCTTGCGGCGGCGACATCCTTTTCCACGAGGTGTGCGCCGAGTTCAAACCGGGCGTGTTTGCACGGCTGTACCTGTCCGTGCCGCCGGAGCTGTTCGTTCCGGATTCGGTCGCCAAGGCTGGCGGCATCTGGGTTGAGCGCTTCTATCGTCTGTACCCGCGCGACGCCAGACCTGCCCCGCGCATCCTGTCCGCCTCGAAGCAGATGCCGCGCTGGTTGCGCGACAAACCGGACTACGGCCCGTGGCAACGCAACAACGCGTGGATGCTGTGCAACGCGCTCGTCTTCGGAGTCGAGAAGATCCGCCTGATCGCGCTTTGGGATGGCCTGTCCGGTGACGGCGCCGGTGGCACGGCCGACATGGTTCAGCTTGCGCGCAGCCGCGGCATCGAGGTGATCCACCTGGACACTCGCAAGCTGAGCGATCGGTAATTGCCCGGCTGCGGCAATTACAATGGCCACGTCGAATGGCAGGAACCGGGAGAATATGGCCGACACCCCCTCCGCACCGGGCGGTGACGAGCAGGATCTAGAGCGCGATGCAGTGCGCGAGGTCGAAGCTGCAGTCAGCCGTCTTGCGCAGCGATACGAACAGCGCGATCCGGAAGTCGCCGCAGCGCTGCAGCGCGAAGCGCGCATCCTGCGCGACCTTCTTGCCGGGCACCCGCCCCCGAGCGGCGGAGTGCGGGGGAGCCTGCGCCGCTTGCACGATTTATATCGCTCGGTTCTGGTCGGGAGCTTGGACGAAGAGACCAAGGACGCGAGCCTGCTGATGCTGCTGAACCGCCTGCTCGGCGTCTGACAGGACGTTTGGGGGCCACGGTCGGGCCAACCTTGCGATAGGTGCCGAACCGAAGAATCAGCTCTCGCCCGTATCGCGTCGCGTGTCGCAGATACAGCAGATGTTGAACCGCCCTGGATTCTCTTCTCCGCATTCGGGACACATCCAGGTTGGCTTTTGATGGTTTGCATTTCCGGAGGGCACCTTTTTCGCTTGCGGTGACGCGTTCACATCGATCGAATCTTGCGTGGTCCGCGCTTCCAGCTTTGCCTCCTGGACGATCGGTTTGAACAAAGGAACCAGCCCCACCTTTTCGCCGTCCTGCACAGCGCGAAGGCGTACGAATCGATATCCGTAGCCCCTGAAAAGGACCAAAAGGACCACCCAGCCGACGAGTGCCGGCGCGATCAGCAGCAGATTCAGCCCCTGCTTCGCCGAGCCGAGCTTCGTGTGCTCGATGGTGCCGACCGCTGCGAACGCGCCGCATAGGGCAGCGAAGGATCCGATTGCAACAATCGCGAGCCCAAGCTGGAGCACGCGCAGCTTGGCGTTGCAGGCCGGGCAGGCGACTCCCACCTTTCCGACCAGGAATATTCCACCACGGTCCTTGGGGGCTCGCCGCCAAAAATGTCCCAGCGGCACCGCAGCTTGACAGCCTGGGCAGCGCGCATCGCCGAGCAACGTCATCGTGGACTCCTTCTGAACCGGCGATCAGCCTCCAGTGCCGGACTGCTGCTGTTCAAGCAGCTTGCGCACGACGGCTGCCATCCTTTCGCCCAGCGCTTCGTCGGGCGCGGCCTTGGCGGCGTGCCACTGGGCAAGCAGCTCCTCGGCCCGCGGCCGCTGCTGGCGGACGCCGCGAAAGCGATTCTGCAGCCGCTCCAGCTGGTAGTGGCGGCGCGCGGCGGCAAACTGCTCGGGCGTCGGAAGATCGAGAGCAATCTCCAGTTCGATCAGCACCGATTCGCGTGTCTTTCGTGATTCGGCCAGAACGCCGGCATCGATCTGGCCGTCCAGGGGTTCCTGGCGTGCCAACGCTTCGAGACGAACGCGGTACGAGTCGCGTTGCAATGCATCGATGCGATGCTGGCCCTGCCGCTGCAACTGCCGCGCGCGCGCCTCGAGCGCGTCTTCGCCCGGGCCAGCCTGCGCGGCGGTCCAACTGGTGCGAAACTGCGCCAGCGCCCGTTTGACCTGCGCAGGGTCGGCCGCCTGCAGTTCGGCTTGCAGCGCATCGAGCATCGCGATGCGCGCTTGCGCGCGCTGTTCGCGTTGCGCCACCTGCTCCGCGCGCTGCGCGTCGCGCCGCGCAAACACGGCGTCGCAGGCGGCGCGAAACCGACGCCACAGCGTCTGCTCGTCGGTACGCGGCAGCCGCAGCGCGATCGCCTCGGCGCGCCAGCGCTCCTGCAGCGACCTCGCCTCGGCCATCGCTGCACGCAGATCCGGTGCCTCGCGCAATGCCTCGGCAGCGGCGATCAGCTCCTGCCTGCGGGCGATGTCCGTGCTGCGCGCCGCCGCCACCCGCTGATCGACCGCGCCGAGCGCTGCCTCGAAACGTTTTCGCAAGGCGCGTTCGTCGCGGAAACCGGCCATCGCGGAGGAACGCCATCGTTTGAGAGCCACGGTCCGCTGTGATTCGATGGACCCGTAGTCGGGCCGTTCCCAGTCGATTGCCGCCGCGAATGCCTCCCACTCGGCGCACAGCGCCTCCTTGTCCGATCGGGCCTGTGCGCGGCGCGCAGCCTCCTCGGCACGCTTGCGTGATACCGGTTCATACGCCTTCGTCAAGGCCGCGTCGAAGCGTTCCCACTCGCCGTGAGGCGGCGGCGACTGTTCGCTCATGTGCTTCCACTGCTCGCGCAGGGCGGGAATCGCCCGCGCAAGCTGCTCGACACCGTGGTTCGCCGTCGCCATTTCCTCGGCCTCGGCAATCAAGTGCTCGCGCTGCTGTGCGGCACCCCATTTGGCCCAGCCGCTCAACTGCGCCAGCTGCGCCGAGGCGCGATGCATCCTGGATGCCAGGGAGCCGCGCAGCGCGGCGTGTCCCACAGCGGCCTTGATTTTCTTGGCGTACGCGTCCGCGTCCGCCAAGTGGCCCTCTTCGAGCGCACGTTCCATCTGCTCGACCCACGCCCGGATCGCCACAGTGTCCAGGCGCGGTCGGGCATCCGGCCGCTGCGGTGGGGGACGTGGCTCGTGGACGACCTGCGGTTGGCTATCGGTGGTGGCTGGCTGCTGCGCCTGCAGCTCTTGCCAGCGCGCCAACAGCTGCTGGCGCACATGCGGGTGATCGGGCTTGGCGAGTGTCTCCCACTTTGAGGCCGACTCCGCCGGAACCGGTCCGGCCTCGAAAACGGATAGGAACTGCTCGCATTCCCTTGCGCGGGCCTCGTCAGCTGCGAGATGGGTCAAGCGCGACTGCACCAGCTGCAGCGAGGCGGCCAGCGACTGCGATGCGACCTTGTCCGCGAGCCACCGCGGCAATTCGTCCTGCGCCTGCGCGAGCGCGTCGCAGCGCCCGCGCCACCCCTCGAACTGGCCGGAGTCGGGCCACACGGTCGCCGCGCACTGTACGGACAGCTGCTCCGCCTCTTCGCGCAGAGTTTGCAGACGCCGGCGCGCTTCTGCTTCGTGGCGCAGGCGTTCGTTGGCCTGTTCGAACAGAGCGCGGCACTCGCCAAGCGACTCGGAATCTTCGATCGCTTGCAGTTCCGCCTGCAGGTCGAGCAGCCGCGTTACCGAAAGCGGGCTGCTTGCCAAGAGTGCTTCGAGGTTCCCGCGCAGTTGCGTCGCACGGCGTTGCCGATCCGCCCGGTGGCGACGGTCCCGCAGCACGTCGTAGCAGTGGCGGAAGACCCCTTTGTCCTTGCCACGGCTCAGGCGCGCGACCTGAGCGAGCACCTCCGGGTCGGCGATTCGCTGCACCGCGGCAAGCCGCACTTCCGCGAACCGGCCCTGCACCGCGATTTCCCCCAGCCACCTGTCGTCGTTCAAGTGCGCGAGCCACTGCATTGCTAGCTGCTTATCGGCGGCGCCCATCGCCGCGCGGGCCGCGTCCGGATCCGGCAGTGGCGTTGGCGCGCTCGCGTTGGCACAGGCTGTCTCGGCGGAAGGGCCGGTCGCCGTTGGCGGCGGATTACGCAGTAGATCCTTGAACCAGCTCATTGCCAGGGGAGCGCAGGCGGGCCGCGAAAACTGCGATCGTAACCATTCCCGTCCCGCAGCGCCCGCATCGAATCGCCTGCGAGGCAGCAGCGCGGATGCTCCGGCGCGGGCGCCTGCTATTGCTGTGGTGTAGGAGCGACCGGCACCCAAGGCACCGGACACTGCGTCACGTACGGGTAGTACGCCTTGGCCGAGGGACAGTAATACCAGTAGTTGGGAGGGGGAGGCGCTGCGGTATCGGGTCCGTAGACCGGATAGGCGGGGGCGTAGTAGTAGTCCCAGCCCCACCACGGGTCCCAGCCCCAACCCGGACCCCAGTAGCCAAACCCCAGATCGAAGCCGCCACCGCCATGGAAGTGGTGATGATGGCCGCCGAAGCCCCGGTTCCAGCCGCCGCGGCCAGACCAGCCGCCGCGGCCAGACCAGCCGCTCACGGCACCGTGGCCGCTGCCGCCTCCGCTCTGGCCTGCCGCATGGCCGCCGCCGGACGAGTGTCCACCGGAATTCACATGCAGCATCGAGCCGCCCGCAACCCCGGCTCCTGCTGACTGCGACGAAAACGCCAGAACGACGGCGGCGAGCCCCGATGCGAATGCAGTCCAGTGCGTCTTCACGGCAATCCCCTTGGCTTAGGCAGCTTTGCAGCGCCACAAGTTCCCGCCACTCGTTCCTGGTAGACCGGCCCAACTCGGTGCCAGTACGATCGGGGAGGCGCTTTTAAACGGCCTGGAGACTCCTTAATGCCGATCTCGCTGATCCTGACGATCGTCGGACCGGACCGACCTGGTCTCGTGAACCTGATTTCGGAGCAGGTCACGTCCCACGGCGGCAACTGGCTCGAGTCGCGAATGGCGAATCTTTCCGGACAATTCGCCGGGATCGTCCATGTGCACGTCCCCCAATCTACTACGGAAGCCCTGATCGGGGCGCTGCGACACTTGGAAGAGCAGGGCCTCAAAATCGTCGTCACGCGTGGAGCCGAGGCCGCCACCGCGACAGGGCGGCGGATGAAGCTCGAGTTGGTCGGGCAGGACCGGCCCGGAATCGTGCGCGAGATCTCGCATGCGCTCGCGAGCCGCGGCGTCAGCATCGACGAGCTCGCGACCGACTTCGTCAGCGGCTCGATGTCGGGCGAAAGCCTGGTGCGCGGAACGGCGCGGCTGCGCGTGCCGACGCACTTGAGCACGGGCCAACTGCGCGAAGCGCTGGAGGCGCTCGCGAACGATTTGATGGTAGACGTGACGCTGGACGAGGATCGGCCGGCGTAACGTGTTGTGCGTGTTGTGCGTGTTGTGCCGCGTGCGGCACCGGTAAGGGACAAATTGGCAGGATCGACGGTACTATCCACCCGCAAGGTCGTTACCGCGTCGCACGGGAATTCCGCATGCCTCTCGACATCGGCCAACTGAACGTGCTGTGCATCGAGGACACGGAGTCCGATTATCTTCTGATCGAACGCACACTCCGCCTCGCGAATCTGGTCGGCAGGTGCGAGCGGGTCGAAACCACCGAGGCATTGAACGAAGCTCTCGGAGGCAGCCAGTGGGACCTCGTCCTTTCGGATTACGCGGTTCCGGGCGTGTACTTCACGGACACTCTGCGGCACCTTCTGCATCGCTATCCGAATCTGCCGGTGATCCTCGTGTCCGGCACGATCGGAGAGATCAAGGCGTCGGTGATGGTCGAGGTCGGAGCCTGGGACTACGTACCCAAGGATCGTCTTGACCGCCTTGTACCCGCGGTCAAGCGAGCTATCGAGCGCGCTTCGGCGCAGGACACCATGCGCTCGCCGGCCGCTGGCGGCTCCATCGCCGAGCGGTCCCGCTGAGCCGGGGCCATCAGCGTCGCCTGCGCGCAACATCTCATCGCGGAGCGGGGGAAGGCGCCGCCGATGGTGCCGGTGGCTGTGGAGTGACCTGCTCCCAACCGCCGGGGCACTGCGAAACGTACGGGTAGTAGGCGTTGGACCCGCGACAGTAATACCAATAAGTCTGGGGCGCCGGAACCTGCACGGCCGGACTCTGCTGCACATACATCGGGTCGGCCACGACAACCGGCGGGTAATACGGGTAGTAGTACGGCGGGCCCCACCAGAACGGTCCGGGGCCGATCCAAATGCCAACCCTTCCATGCCAGTGCGCGCTCGCCGTGCCGGCGGCAGCCAGAGCCGCCACTGCGACGACGGCTCCCAGAACGATCCTGCAAACGCGGTTCATCGTGTACCTCCATCAGCGGCATCGTGTGCAGTGAGCGCGGCAGGGGTTAACTCCCGCTTAATCGTCGCTTCACTTGAACCTAACCGCTCGGTCCTAATTTTGGCACGTGCGCTTGCAAACGCGGTCTCGGCAAGTGTCAGCACTTGTAGGGAGCGTAACCAGATGCAACTGCAACCCTAGTCTTTTGAGCTTTCGAGCTTTCGAGGATCGCAGAAATGAATTACAGATGGCTGAAATCCCTGCCTGCCGCGGCTGTCGCCGCAGGCGTTTTGATCGTCGGCCTGGGTGCGTACACGCCCACGCGCGCCGGAATTCTCGACTTTCTGGAACACAAAAGCGCGCAGACGGCGAGCGCCGATGTCTCGACGCCTTCGTCGCCCGAGGAAACGCTGCGCCCGGTTCCACCGCTGGCGTCCGGCGAGGCACCGAACTGGCGCCAGATCGTTCATCAATCGGGACCCGCGGTCGTCGGCGTGACGGTCGAGGGCACGCGCAAGATCGAAAACGGGCCCGGCTTCGATTGGGGCCAGGATCCGTTCTTCCAGTTCTTCCGCGGTCTTCCCGGCGTTCCGTTCCGCATCCCACGGTCGGCCGAGCAACCTTTCCACGGTCAGGGCTCCGGCTTCATCATCAGCCATGAGGGGCTGATCCTTACCAACGCCCACGTCGTTCGCGACGCGCAGGAAGTCACCGTCAAGCTCGCCGACCGGCGCGAACTCAGGGCCAAGGTGCTCGGCGCCGATCCCGCCACCGACATCGCCGTATTGAAGGTGAATTCAAGCGGATTGCCGACCGTGAAATTCGGCGATCCCAAGTCGCTGCAGGTGGGTGACTACGTGCTCGCGATCGGCGCGCCCTTCGGCTTCGATCAGAGCGCCACTGCCGGCATCGTGAGCGCCAAGGGCCGTTCGCTGCCTGGCGACGCCTACGTTCCGTTCATCCAGACCGATGCAGCTGTCAACCCCGGGAACTCCGGCGGCCCGCTGTTCGATACGGCCGGAGACGTGGTCGGAATCAACGCGCAGATCTACACGCAGACCGGCGGCTACCAGGGCCTGTCGTTCGCGATCCCGATCGACGTGGCGCTGCACGCGAAGGACCAGATCGTGGCGACCGGGCATGCCAGCCATGCAAAACTGGGCGTGATGGTGCAGGACCTGAATCAGTCGCTGGCCGAATCATTCGGCCTGAGCCGGCCGGACGGCGCACTGGTGTCGAGCGTCGATCCGGACAGCCCCGCGGCGGCTGCCGGCGTGAAACCGGGCGACGTGATCACTTCCGTCAATGACAGCCCGATCCAGCGGGCGGGTGACCTTTCGAGTCAAATCGGCCGCGATACTCCGGGCCAGCGGGTGACGCTGAAGGTGTGGCGCAACCACGCGTCGAAGGAATTCGACGTCAAACTTGCGCAGGCTGAAAACGGAAAGACGCAGCTGGCCCAGAACGATGGGGGCGGGCACGAACAGCTCGGGCTGGCGCTGCGCCCGCTGACACGGCAGGAGCGCGTCGAACGGTCGCTCGATCACGGCCTGATGGTCGAAGACGCCGGTGGGCCCGCGGCTCGCGCCGGCATACAGCCGGGCGACGTCATCCTCGGAATCGACGGCCAGCCTGCCGGCTCGGTCGAACAGATCCGCAACGTCATGCGCAATCGTCCGAAGTCGGTCGCTCTGCTGATCGAGCGCGACGGACAGAAGATCTTTGTTCCTGTGGAACTTGGTTGACCGCCCGGGACGACAGCCGCTTCAGCGCTCGGCGGGCAGGCCCTTGGCACCGCCGAGCTTCGCCGTTTCGAGGCCGCGCACGTTGCGCAGCACCGAGCCGGTCAGATCGGCTCCGGTCAGGTTCGCTTGGCTGAAGTCGGTGTCGATGAAGGTCGACTCGCGCAGATCGGCGCCGGACAGGTTCGCCTTGGCGAACGAGGTTCCACTGAAATCGCCGCCGAAGATGCGCGCACCGTGCAGATCGGCCCCGGCCAGCGAGGTGAAGCTCAGATCCGCACGCGACAGATCCGCCTCGTGCAGGTCCGCCCCTTGCAGGTCCGCCGAGCTGATCACCGCGTGCATCAGCCCCATCGACTGGTTCTTCATGTCGGCTGCCCCGTCGAGCTTTTGCAGGTTCGCTCCGCGCAGATCCGCGTGGCGCAGATCGCCGATGAAGCGCGCCCCGGTCAGGTTTGCGCCGCGCAGATCGGCGCCGCCCAGCTGCATCGAGAACATGTCGGCGCCGTGCAGGTCGGCTCCGCGCAGGTTGGCGCGCTCCGCGAAGCTGACGGTCAGGTTGCAGCCGGACAGATTTGCGCCCGAGAGGTTGGCGCCGTTCATCACGGCCGCGGTCAGGTCGGCGCGTTTGAAATCGACCCCTGCGAGATCGAGGTTCGACAGATTGGTTGAACGCAGGTCGGCGGCAGCGGCCGGCTTTGCTACGGCGAGGCGGGCAAGCACCTGCGTGCGGTCGAGGCGCACGTATCCGGAAAATTCCCCCATTGTGGGCATCTGCGCTCGCGCCGGCGCGCCAACGAGCACGAAGGCGGCCGCGCAGCCTGCGGCTCGCAGGCGCCAAGCCAGTCCACGATTTGCGCATTTCATCGCAATCTTCTTCTTCGTCGCAACCATGGTCGGTAGCATCCGCCGCCTTGGAGTGGGATCATCTCCCCGCGTTGCACCAATAACAATCGGAGGTGGTTGATGGGATCGTCGCTTCGATGGACAGGCGCGCTGCTGTGCGCGCTGGCTGCAGTGTGCACCTCTTACGCTCGCGCTGCTGGCCCCGATGAAACGCTGATGCGCTTTCCCACCTTGCACGGCAACACGATCGTGTTCTCCGCGCACGACAACCTGTGGGCTGTGGCGCGAACCGGCGGGACGGCGATTCGCCTCACGGCGGACCCCGGCATCGACCTGATGCCGCGCTTTTCTCCGGACGGCCGCTGGATCGCATTCACCGCGGACTACCAGGGCAACCGCGACGTATATGTAATCCCGGCCACGGGCGGTCCGGCGCGCCGTTTGACCTTTACTTCCGACATCGTGGAAGACGCGCCGATGCGATGGGGCCCCAGCAACATGGTGGTCACCTGGACCCCCGACTCGCGCCGCATCGTGTTCCTGTCGCGGCGCGAAGCGTGGAATCCGGCGTGGCCAAAGCTTTTCTCGGTCCCGGTCGATGGCGGCTTGCCGCAGGCGTTGCCGCTGGATCGCGGCGGCTTTCTGAGCTACAGCCCGGACGGCAGGAAGATCACGTACAACCGCATCTTCCGCAACTTCCGCACCTGGAAACGCTACCAGGGAGGCCTGTCGCAGGACATCTACCTCTACGACTTCGACACGCTCAAACTCACTCGCGTGACCGACTGGCCTGGCAACGAGACCTGCCCGATGTGGTACCGCCACACGATCTACTTCCTGGCCGACCACGACGCGCAGGTTCGGGCCAACATCTGGGCCTTCGACATCGATCGCGGCTCGTTCCGCCAGGTGACGCATTTCTCGGACTACGACATCGACTTTCCCAGCCTGGGCTCGGCCGACGGCGAGAACGCGGCAATCGTGTTCCAGAAGGGCGGAAAACTGTACGTTCTGGATCTACCCTCGGAGCAGCTGCATGAGTTGCAGTTGGCAGTCCTCGACGACGGCACGCGCACCGGCACGCGCTGGGTGGATGCGAGTGGTCTGATCCGCGAACGCGACATGGCGCAGCAGATCGACTTCGATGTTGCGCCGAACGGCAAGCGCGCGCTGTTCTCCGCGCGCGGCGACATTTATACGGTTCCGGCCGAGCACGGCAACACGCGCAATCTGACGCAAACCTCTGGAGCCGACGAGGACCATCCGACCTGGTCGCCGGACGGCCGCACAATTGCGTACACGACTGACAGCGGCGGTGGCCAGCAGGTCGCGATCCGCCCGGCGGAGGGTGGTCCGGAAAACCTGCTTACGCATTTCGCGACCGGATATTTTTATGCTCCGCGCTGGTCTCCCGGCGGCGACCGGCTCGCCTTCTCGGACAACGAGCAGCGTTTGTGGATCGTCGCCGTCTCGGGCGGCGAGCCGGTGCAAGTGGCACACGATCTGCGCAACGAAATCCATGACTACTCCTGGTCTCCGGATGGGAAATGGCTCTGCTACAGCCTGACTGCGGCAAACCAGTTGCCAGGAATCTGGTTGTACGAGGTCAGTACCGGCAAAGCGACGCTGGTCAGCGACGCGCTCGCCAACGATTTCTCGCCGGTGTTCGACCCGAACGGCAAATACCTGTACTTCCTTTCCAACCGCAACGAGAACCCGACCTTCAGCCAGTCGGAATTCAACATCGCCACACTGAAGATGACCGGGATCTATGTCGCAACGCTGGCGCGTGGCGCAGCCTCGCCGTTCGCGCCGCGGTCGGACGAGGCGGTTCCCGAAACCGGTGGGGTCGGTGCACCAGCCGTGGCGGAGCAGGGCGGAACGCCGCCAGGCACCGAGGCGCGGCACTGGAAAGCTGGTGCGAGCAAGCCGGTGAAGATCGATCTGGAGGGATTGATGCAGCGGGTCGATCGGGTTCCGGTGGAGGCCGCCAACATCACCGCGCTCGACGCGCGTGACGACCGCCTTTTCTATGGCACGTCCCCGAGCCAGACGATCGGGGGGCTCCTACCTGGCGAGAAGCCGGCGCTGCATGTCTTCGATGTCAAAGAGCGCAAGGACGCGGTGGTGGTCGAAGGTACAGGCGATTACGCAGTCTCTGCTGATGGTTCCAAGGTGCTGTACCGCCTCGAAAAGAAGTTCATCGTCGCCGACACGAAGCCGGCCATGGGTGCTCCCGTGTTCGCGCCAGAGAAAACCCCCGCCGGCGAAGGACCTAAGACGCTGGATCTGTCGCGGATGCGGGTTCGAACCGAGCCGCGCGAGGAGTGGAACGAGATGTTCGCCAACACATGGCAAATCGAGCGCGATTTTTTCTTCAGCACAAAGTTCAATGGAGTCGATTGGGCGTCGATCCGTGCGCGCTATGCCAAGCTGCTGCCGCTGGTGGGGTCGCGAACCGACCTGAACTATCTGCTCGGCGAGATGATCGCCGAGCTCAGCAATTCGCACACCTACGTTGGCGGAGGCGACGAGATGCCAGCCGAGCGTCGCGTACCCACCGCATTCCTCGGTGCGGACTATGCGCTGGACGCCTCATCTGGGCGCTATCGTCTTGTGAAGATCTATCCGGGGGACAGCACCCGTGAAACCTACCGGGCGCCGCTCGATGCGCCTGGCCTCGACGTGCACCAGGGCGACTACCTGCTTGCGATCGACGGCGTCGAGCTGAAGGCGCCGGCCACGCCCGACAGCCTGCTGGTCGGCAAGTTGGACGGCACGGTGAAACTGACCGTTGCGGACGCACCCGACGGGAAGCGGCGCGACGTCGTGGTGCTGCCGGTCAAGAGCGAAATGGCGCTGCGGGAGAAGGGCTGGATCGATCACAACCGCGCGCTGGTCGATCGGCTCTCGGGCGGGCGCATCGCATATGTGTACCTGTCGGACATGTACACGCTCGGCATGGATCAGTTCATCCGGCAGTTCTATCCGCAGCTGGACAAGAAGGCGCTGATCGTCGACGAACGCTTCAACGGCGGCGGCTTCATCGATCAGATCGTGCTCGAGCGCCTGCGGCGCGTGCTCGTAGGAATGCAGGTGAACCGCCAGCGCACGCCGGGGACAGTTCCGTCGCAGGTGCTGGTGGGCCCGAAGGTGTGCCTGATGAATTCGTACTCGGGCTCGGACGGAGACCTGTTCCCGTTTTACTTTCGCAAGTACGGGCTTGGCCCGCTGATCGGCACGCGCACCTGGGGTGGCGTGCGCGGCATTCGCGGGGAATGGCGTTTGCTGGACGGCGGCAGCATTACGGTGCCGGAGGACGCTGTCTACGGGCTGGACTCGCAGTGGGTGATCGAGAACCACGGGGTCGATCCGGATATCGTCGTTGAAGACTCGCCCGCCGATTGGGAGTCCGGGCACGACGTCCAGCTGGAAGCCGGGGTGAAGGTTCTGATGGAGGCGCTGAACAAGGCGCCGGCCGGGCTGCCGGCACCGCCGCCGCTGCTTCCCGCTTACCCGCCTGGCGTTCCCGTCGCGCCGTCGCCCTCGGGCTGAGCGCCGTTATCGCACGCTGCCACGCGAACTGCGACGCTCAGCTCGTGCTCGGCGCCGCCGCGGATCACTCCGCGCAACGGCGCCACGTCTCCATAGTCGCGACCGATCGCGACGACCACGTGGCGGCGTGGCAGCACATCGTTGGTGGGATCCAAGTCCACCCAGCCCTGTTTCGGGCAGAACACGGAAACCCATGCGTGCGAGGCGTCGGCGCCGATGGGGCGGCGCCCTTTGGAGTCGGCTGGCGTCTTGTCCCCAGCGTGCTTGGCGGATACGGCGGGTCGCACATCATCGCTACGCTTGCTCTCGCCGGTCGCCACCAGGTAGCCGCTGACGTAGCGGGCCGCCAGGCCGATCGAGCGCAGACATCCGATCATCACGTGCGAGAAGTCCTGGCACACTCCCGTACGCTGACGGAATGCCTCCAGCACCGGAGTCGACACATCGGTGCTCGCCGGCGAGTAGTGGAAGTCGGAGTGGACCCGGTGCATCAGTTCCTTGGCGGCGTCCGTCAACATCCTGCCTGCCCGAAAACTGGCCAGCGCATAGCGTGCCAGGACGGGATCGCGCGGAACGCACGGCGAGGCGAACACGAATTCGGACGCGGAGGAATACGGCCTGCCGGCGCGGTATTGCAGCGTTTCTCGCGCGCTTTCCCAGGGCTGGCTGTCGGCGGGATCGAGGCTCCAGTGGCGGTCGCGCACGCGCACGCGGCTGGCGGCGGTTACCTTCAGACTCTCGTGCGCTGCGAAGATCGAAAACATCGAACGGACGTTGCCGAAAGTGTCGGTGCCGCTGCGCAGGTCGCTGGGGGACGGTTCGATCCGCAGCTCGCACTGCTCGATGCTCTGGTGCTCGTCCTGTCGGGGAGTCAGGTGCGCGATGTGGTGGCTCAGCTCGACGCGCGCCGAGTAGCGGTACTCGGTAACGTGCAAGATCGCAAGCAGCGCTTCGTCGGGCGCGGACATCAGGCGATCATCGAGCGCAACGGAAGCTCCGAATGCGCGAAATAGTGCAGCCCGATCCAGTCGGACAGCTCGTACGCCCAGGCGCGCATCCGCGCGGCCAGCTCCACCATCTCGGTCCAGTGCCCTTCGCCGTCGCGAACGAGTAGTTGCGCGAGTGAGGCGCGCAGGTCGCCCGCTGCAAGGCCGTTTCCGGCGGGCAGGCCAGCTGCGCCAGTGGATTCGAGCAGGGCCAAGACCTCGCGTGCAAGCAGCTCGACGGTGCAGGCGGTCGCCCGCGGGTTCGACCCGTCCAGCACCAGCAGGTCGATCAGGGCATCCAGGTCCTGGCGGCCAGGGTAGCGCGACCGGTACGTGATGGTGCTGTCGAACAAGGCCAGCGCCAGCTCGAATCCCGTCTCCACGCTGACTGCATCCGATTCGAACAGCGCGATTTGCACCGAGGCGGTCGTGGTGAGCCGTTCGATCTGCCGCCCGATCGTCAGCAGGCGCCAGCCGTCGTCCCGTGTCATGCCGTCGGCTTGCACGCCGGTGATTGCGCGGATTCCGGTTCCAGCCTCGGCCAGGGCGGCGAGGGCATCGTCGACCGTAGGTGTCGGATCCAAATGTGGCAGTGCCTGGGCGAAGGTGCGCGCCGTGCGATCGATCAAGTGCCAGTTCTCCAGCGCCAGCCGGTCGCGCAGCTGCGCAGCATTGGCAACCAGCGCTCGCAGATCGAATGCGACGCTGCGGGCGCCAATGCCGTCACGGAGAGCCGCCAGCATCGTTCGCACGAATACGCGCGGACTGGCTGCAGGAGGGGGTACGCCTTCCGGCACCAAGCCCAGCCACGTGCACACTTGAGCGATCGCCGCGAGTACGGGCGGTAACAGGGTCTCGTTGCCATGCAGCGCCGTCAGCACGGCGTGCGCGGTGCGCACCGCGTTGTCGGTGCGCTCGGTGTATCGACCCATCCAGAAGAGATTCTCCGCCGCGCGGCTCGTGACAATGCGCCGCCGTTGCACGTCGTCACGCCGCGAGCGGCGGTCGAGCAGAGTATCGGTGTCGACTTCGCCGGTGGTGAGCACCCAGGTATCGGCGCTGCGTCCGCCCCGCTGCATCGATACGTCCTTCTGCCGCTCGCCGATCCGAGTCAACCCGCCTGGCAGCGCGTGCCAGCCGCCGTCGGCGTCCGCCACGGCGTACACGCGAATCACCGCCACTCGCGGCGCGAGTATGTCGGACCGCCATGTGGGGGTTTGCGAGAACGGCAGGTAGGACTGCACGGTATACAGCTCGGGGTCCGCTTCGATCTTTCCACGCACGTCCGCGAGGTCGACCGGCATTCCCTCAGCATCGGACTCCGGCGAGGCGATCGCGCCCGGGTGGCTGGCGCGGATCAGGGCGCGGTCCAGGTGTGCGAGCGCGTCGCGTCGCGCAGCCTCCTCGCCACACCACCAGCTGTGGCGCGCCGGCAGCAGCAGCTCGCCTCCCAGCATGTGGCGCGCGATGGCCGGCAGGAAGCCATGCACGGCATGCGATTCAAGGAAGCTGGACCCGATCGCGTTCGAGACCAGGACCTCGCCCGCGCGCACCGCCTGCAGCAGGCCGGGCACGCCGAGCGCCGAATCGGCCCGCAGCTCCAGCGGGTCGCACCAGGCGTCGTCCAGCCTGCGCAGGATTCCGTGCACGCGCCGCAGTCCGTGCAGGGTTCGCAGGTACACGCGCGCATTGCGGACGGTCAGGTCGTTGCCCTCCACCAGCGGAATGCCGAGGTAGCGGGCCAGATATGCGTGCTCGAAATACGTTTCGCTGTAGGGGCCGGGCGTAAGGAGCACGATGCGGGGCGGCTCG
>Ga0187846_10000384_pt1 | contig 25980 bp, 22 predicted proteins | sample TC_taG_FD_161473 | JGI IMG/M metagenome (GOLD analysis project Ga0187846, IMG submission 161473) | Biofilm microbial communities from the roof of an iron ore cave, State of Minas Gerais, Brazil - TC_06 Biofilm (v2) | ecosystem: Environmental > Terrestrial > Deep subsurface > Cave > Wall biofilm... | reverse complement strand
ATCTCTGCGCGAGCCATCGACGACCCAACGCCGCCGCCCGCGCATCCCTTCCACCTTCTCCACTCTCTCAATCAACATCCCCCCAAGACACTCATACCTCAGAGGGGCCGCGCTTATAAGCCCTCTCCCGAGTTCCCGTCAATCAAAATCCCGCTCGCCTTCGCATCGGCTCGATCATGTCACGTCGGCACCATAATACAAGGTCACGGTGTGTTTTGCCTCAGCGAAAAAAAGCCAACGCTCGGCGACAAGACCGAGCGCGGCACTTGCGACGCCGAGCGCGGCGACGATCCCACCGGCAACTCCTCCGAGCACCAGGCCACACGCGCTCGCCACAGCGGGAACCGCAAAGCCGGTGAGCCGGGCGATGCGGCGCAGCTCCCTCCGGTGTTTGCGCGCGATACGGAATCCCATCTCCTTCAGCAGGTAATTCTCTTCGGTGTGCGGTGCCTCGAGCAGGCGCACTCTACCTCGGCTGCCGAGCGAGGTCGCACTCGCAACTGTGCTCCGCGCCGAGGTCGTGTCGATCAGCCGCCAATACCGTTCTTTCGTCCACCAGGCGGCCAGCACGACGATCAAGGTCAGCCGCGCGACACCCACGTAGCGCATCGGCCACAGCCGGATCAGAAAATCGAGTACCAGGCATCCGCTCATCAACGCGAGCATCAAATAATTCGGCACGACCCATTGGTTGTGCCATTGATGGATCGGCTTCAGCGACGCGTATATCATGCCTGTGCAATAGATCGTCGCCGCGGCAAGCCCGGCGGCGAGCACCCCGCAAAGGCCAATCAGACCTTGAGTCGCGCCGAATAAGACCCAGCCGAGGCCGAAGATCGCAGCTGGCTGCAAGGTCAGCAGCGCGAGAATGCCCTCGCGCGACAACCAGGACGATCGCCATTGCGAGAAGGCGCGCCACGCGCGCTCGGGCCGGCCGAGATGGAAGACCGACGATACCAGCCCCCCACCCGCGAACAATGCAGCAATGGCGAGCGCAACGCCGCCGAAGCTTTGGCTGGGCGGCAATAAGCCGAGCGGCGCACCAAGCCCAAGCAAAGCCAGGAGCGCGAACCCAGCACCCGAAGAGGTCGTGAAGAAGACTATTGAAAGCGCCGGATGCATGCCGGGCCCCCGGACGAGCTCTCTTTTAACAGAACAAGCGTCGCTTAAGCCAGCACGGCCGCCAGAGCCAAGGCGGTTCGCCCAGTAGGTTATCGTGATTGTACCTCACCGCTCGGTACCCGCTCCGTAGCGTAGTATTCTCGATGGATTGCCAAGCGATACGGGACTCTGGATAAAAGGAAAGGTTGGCACCGTCGTATGATCCTCGCCGGGCGCCACTCGATCGATCTGCACGCGCAAATCATACCAGGCAGCCTGGCCAGTAATAGGGTCGGCATTCGCATGGTCGTACCCGCTATCCGACGGGAGAAGCTCCGCGATCAAGTGGTTGAGCAGGAATCCTTCGCGGAACTCCGGTGCGGCCGGATCAAGGTCCCACGCGCCAGCGCGCTTGCCAATCGCGTTCCAGGTCCACACCGTGTCCGGATTGACCCCGTCCATCAGCTTGGTGGGAACACGAATCCGACCCTGACGGCTAGACAGCCATATCCAGTCGTCTTCCGCGAGGCCGAGCGCCTGCCCGGTCGCGCGATTGATGAACAACCGATTGTTGGCGAGGATCTGCCGCAGCCAGGCATTCTGCGAGTGCCAAGAATGGTACATCTGCATCGGACGCTGAGTCAGCGCGTGCAGAGGAAAGCTCCCACCGTCGCTTCGCGCTTCCTCGAACGGCACATACCAGAATGGCAGCGGATCGAAATATGTTGCGATTCTTTCGCGATGCGTCTCGGGCGGCACCACCTCGCCATGCCCACGGGCTGCGAGGCGAAAGCGCTGGAGCGGCTCGACATAGAGCTGCAATGTGATCGGGTCCGCACTATCGATGAGCCCCATGGCGACCGCGGTTTCGAGATAGGCTTTGTTGGCGTGCTTGAAATACCACTGGTCTTCGGGCAACTCATGCTTCCAAAAACAACCATTCGCGACATAGCGCTCGAGCTGACGAGGGTTGGGCGCGCCTTGGCCAGCTTGCTCGCCCTCGGCACCGCGCCAGCCGGCGAGCGGCCCGACACCTGGCCGGCGCTCGTGATTGATGATGTAGTCGGGGTAGCCACCCGGATAACGCGGTGCACCGTCCGGCGTGGTAAAGCCGGGCAACCCTAGTCGGGCGCCAATCTCGATCAGCACGTCCTGAAACGGCCGGACCTCGCGGTCGGGGGTGACGATCGGCTGACGGATAGCATCGGCTGGCCCCTCGACCCCACCGATCGGGCGATCGAGGAGCGAAATGCAATCCCAGCGTTCGAGATAGGTCGTGTCCGGAAGAACAAGGTCGGCATAACCGACCATCTCGGAGTAATAAGCATCTGAGTAGATGATTTGCGGGATACGGTAGCCGCCGGTCGCGGGGTCCTTGTCGGTCAGCATTCGGATCGTCTCGGCGGTGTTCATCGCCGAGTTCCAGGCCATGTTGGCCATGTACATGAAGAGGGTGTCGATTTGGTACGGGTCGCCCTTCCATGCATTAGCGATGACCATCTGCATCATGCCGTGCGCGGCGATCGGGGCGTCCCAAGAGAAAGCCTTGTCGATGCGCATAGGGCGGCCTTCGCCGTCGATGATCAGATCCTCGGGCGAGAGCGGGTAGCCGAGCGGCGCTCCCGGCAGCGGTCTTCCGGGACCGATCTGCCCGGGTTTGCCTGCAGGTTTCGGTCCGGGCGGGCACGGCTTGGGATGCGGCGACTTGTAGCGCCATCCGCCGGGCACATCGATTGTGCCGAGGATCATCTGTAGCAAATGCAGCGCGCGGCAGGTCTGGAACCCGTTTGAATGGGCGGAAATGCCGCGCATTGCGTGTATAGATACCGGGCGGCCGCGCATCGAATCATGACGGCGTCCGGCCCAGTCGGTCCACGGCACTGGGATTTCGACCTCCTCTTCGAACGCGACGCGGGCGATATCGGCGGCGAGTCGCCGGATCGTTGCGGCCGGAATACCGCAGGTATCAGCAACTGCTTCGGGCGCGTAACAGGGGTCGAGGTAGCGCTCGGCTACGAGCTGAAACACCGGAACGGCGCAACGGCCGTCGGGCAACGTAGCTTCGCCGACAAGACGGGCCGAAACACCCGCCGCAGTGGCGCTCGCGAGCGCTCCCGATGGTCCCAGCGCGAGCGGCTCGCCCGCCTCGCCGCGAGCGAAGAGCCCGTCATCGGTCGCGCCCGGCGCTTGGATTACCAGCCAGGCGGCGTTGGTGTAGCGAACCAGATAATCGTCATCGATCCGATCATGTTTAAGCAGTTCGTGGATCAGCGAAAGGACAAAAAGCCCATCGGTGCCCGGTCTGATCCCCACCCATTCGTCAGCGATCGCAGAATACCCGGTGCGCACCGGGTTTATAGAGACGAACTTGGCGCCGCGACGGCGTAAGCCCGACAGCGCGATCTTGATCGGGTTCGAATCATGATCCTCGGCGACGCCGAACATCATAAAGAACCGAGTGCGCGCCCAATCAGGTTCGCCGAACTCCCAAAAGCTGCCGCCAAGAGTGTACATCCCGGCCGCCGCCATGTTGACCGAGCAGAACCCCCCATGTGCCGCGAAGTTCGGGGTCCCGAACTGGGCGGCCCAAAAACCGGTCAGCGACTGGCTCTGATCGCGGCCGGTGAAGAATGCGAGTTTTCTCGGGTCGCGTTCGCGGATCGGCGACAACCACCCCACAGCGGTTGCGATCGCCTCCTGCCACTCGATTTCGCGGAACTCTCCGGAACCGCGGTCTCCGACCCGTCTGAGCGGCTTTCGCAGCTTTGCCGGGGAGTGCTGCTGCATGATGCCGGACGCGCCCTTGCCACAGATCACGCCGCGGTTGACCGGATGGTCGCGGTTGCCTTCGATGTAACGGATGCCGCCGTTCTTGAGATGAACTTTGATCCCGCAGCGGCAGGCGCACATGTAGCAGGTAGTGCACTTGACCTCGTCGGACACCCCGGGCGAAGTCTCCACCCTCTGTTGCGGCAAGAAATAATCGCGCACACGCTCGCCAAGGTTCATCTTGCTTCCCTCGGTTCGATCAGCTCAGTCACGCTCAATTCTTGCTGCTGGTTGCGACGACCTGCGCAAAGCCTTGCGTCAATCGGGTTTGCCGGTGAGGCCGCCATTTTCGACCGGAAGACCCGCCTGGCGATAGAACCGTAAGGCCCCCGGGTGCAGCGGTACCGGCAGCCCGTCGAGAGCGTGTTCGAGCCGCACATCCCTTCCGATTGGATCATGTGTATCCAGCAGACGCTGGGTCGCCTCGTTCCACAGGGCTTTTGTGATAGCAAAGATCAAGTCGTCGGACGCGTCGGCGGAGACTATCCAAAGGGCATGGAACCCAACGGTCGACGTTGCGACGCCGACCCCCGGATAAGTATCGGCCGGTATCACGGATCGATCGTATGGGCCATACTTGTCGTACATCTTCGACAGTACATCATCAGGAATCGGAATCAGACGGATCGGCGTGGTCGCGGCGAGTGCGCGAACTGCCGGTATCGGAATGCCCCCGATTAGAAAGAAACCATCGACGGAACCATCTGATAGGTCGGCCGCGGCCGTACCGGACCGTAGGTATTCGGCAGACAGATCGTGTTCAGTGAGTCCGCTTGCAGCGAGCACAATGCGGGCATCGGCGAGAGTTCCTGATCCGGTTTGACCCAGTGAGATGCGCCTGCGCTTCAGATCGGCCAATGTCTGAATTGGGCCGGCGGCGCGCACGACCACGTGAAGACTCTCCGGGAACAAGCTCGCAATGGCCCGCAACTTCCTGATCGGTCCTTCATCGGCGAAGACGCCCGTTCCGGCAAACGCCCAGCTTACAACATCGGATTGGGCAATTCCCGACTCAATCTGGCCCGAACCAACCATCCGAAGATTTGCCACCGAGCCCTGTGTCGCCTCCGCCACCGCAACAAGTCCCGGAACGCCGCAACTGCCCCCCTCCTCGCAGGGGAGCGAGTCGGAGGGCTTCGAAATTGCGCTTGCTAGCACCCCGCCGATCTCGAAGAAGCTGCCAGCGGTCGCAGCAGCGCCGATGCGGAAGAAACGGGCTTCCTGCGGGCTCGCTGGTGCCGTTCGCCACAGGAGACCAAGAACGATAAAGGCGGCCCCAACCGAGCCGCGACAATGGATCCTCGGCGTAGAAAACATGGTCTCACCAAGTGAGACAGCAATTTTTGAAAACAACACGGATCACCGCGGATTGCAACACTGCATCGCGCGATCCAAGAACGCGCGGCAAGGCCTTAAGCGGGCCCCTTCGTCTCGCCGTGCGCTATTCTTGATGGAGACGCTGCGCAGAGGGGCTCCGGAGCAAGGGTCTTCTGCGCCACCATCCCGATAATGGCGTTTCCGTAACGCTCGAGCTTGCTGGCGCCGACGCCTGGGATCATCGCAAGCGATGTCAGCGAGATCGGTCGGCGGCGCGCCACCTCGAGCAGCGTCGAATCGTGAAAAATCACGTAGGGCGGCAATTCCTGGCGGCGCGCTTCTTCGAGACGCCAGGCCCGCAGCGCCTCCCACAAGGCGCGCGCCCCGGGGTCGAGTTCTGTGGCCTCAGCGTTTTTGCGATCAGGCTTGGGGCTTTGCCGTGTCGGGCCACGCGGGTCGAGACGAAAGCGGACCGTTCTGGTGCCGCGCAGGATCTCCGCCGCGGCCGGTGCGAGCGCAAGTCCGCCATGGCCAGAGAGATCCGGCAAGACGAAGCCCTGCGCCACTAGTTGGCGAAAGACCGAAAGCCAGCCGCGGCGATCGATCTCGGTGCCGACGCCAAATGTCTTGAGTCGATCATGCTCCAGCCGGACAACGCGCTCGGTCGCTTTGCCGACGAGGATGTCGACGAGATGGTGCGCGCCGAAGCGCTGACCCGTGCGGTAGACCGCCGATAGCGCTTTTTGGGCGGCGACGGTCCCGTCCCAGCTCGGCACCGGTGTGCGGCAATTGTCGCAATTCCCGCACGGTGGGTGATCTGCCTCGCCGAAATAACCAAGCAGGACCTGTCGGCGGCAGGAAGCCGCCTCGCAATAGCCGATCAGCGCTTCGATCTTCTGCCGCTCGATGCGACGCTGGCGTTCCGTCGCCTCGCTTGCGTCGAGCAGCCGCATCAAGCTCATCACATCAGCGATGCCGTAAGTCATCCAGGCATCCGCCGCGAGCCCGTCGCGCCCCGCTCGGCCAGTCTCCTGATAGTAAGCCTCGAGGTTCTTCGGCGCGTCGAGATGAGCGACAAACCGGACGTTGGGCTTATCGATCCCCATGCCGAAGGCGATGGTCGCGACCACCACCGCGCCCTCTTCCTTCAAGAAGCGCTCCTGGTTGCGCTCGCGCACCGCGCCATCGAGACCGGCATGGTAGGGGAGCGCGTCGCGCCCACGCGCCCGGAGCCAGCCGGCGGTCTCCTCAACTGCGCGCCGGGTAAAGCAATAAACGATCCCAGCATCGACGGGGTGTTCCTCGGACAGAAATCGCCAAAGTTGCTCGAGTGGATTGAGTTTGGGGACGACTCGGTAGAACAAGTTGGGGCGATCATAGCCGGCGGCGAAGACCCGCGCCTCGGCGAGCTGAAGCTGTGCGACGATGTCGCGACGTGTCGGGCCGTCTGCGGTCGCGGTGAGCGCCAAGAGCGGCACCCCGGGAAAGCGCTCCTTTAGGATCGAGAGCTGCTGATATTCCGGGCGGAAATCATGACCCCATTGGGAGATGCAGTGCGCCTCGTCAACCGCGAAGAGACCGAGGCGGCAGCGGGAGAGAAGCTCGAGACAGCGTGGCGTTAGCAATCGCTCGGGCGAAATGTAAACGAGGTCGAGCGCGCCGTCGCGAACCGCGCGTTCGACCTCCGCCGTCTCGCCGGGGGACAGCCGCGAATTCAACGCGGCAGCGCGCACCCCCGCTTGGCGCAGCGCGTCAACTTGGTCCTTCATCAACGCGATCAGCGGCGAGACGACGACGCCCAAACCGGGGCGCAGCAGCGCCGACACCTGATAGCACAGCGATTTGCCGCCGCCGGTGGGCATCAGCACGACGGCATCGCCACCCGTGGTCACGTGCTCGATGATCGCGAGCTGCTGGCCTCGGAAGCTGTCGAAGCCAAACACTTCGCGCAGCACTCCGAGCGGTTTGCGTTCTTGGCTTCCGGGACACTCAACAGCCGAGTGCGGCACGCTCTATGCCTTCCTGCAGATAGGTTGGCCCCGAGCTGAATTCGGCGCCCTTCGCCAGGCGAAGTCACGCCTTATCCAAGCGCCAGCCCGAGAACGGTCTTGCGCACGACGACTTTCCCTCTGGTTATTCGCGTCGCGACGACCTGTCCCTTGCAAAGGCAATCTCAACAAATCACCTTCAGGTTGGATGCACACCCGCGAGGGTCGACGCCCAGCCTGGCCGGCTGCCCGGAACGGGAGCTGCGAGATAGGTGTTCTCATCCCGCCGCGTTACGATCTCGTGACGGTCCCCCCGGCAAAGCGAGGTAACGTGCTTATTTCCCGTGCAGGTCGAGACCGCGCGAGGCGGTTGCTGGTAGGGAGCATGATGGCTCTCGGGCTCGGTGTCTTCGGCCTTGCGCCCTGCTCGCTGCGCGCGCTTGCGGCCGAGCCCGAACAGCATTCCCCGATCGTCGGCCCCGCCGTTTCCGAGCCCAACGTTGGATCGCCGAACGTGACCCCCTTCCTCGGCAATCCCGAACTCAAAGCACGACTCGATCCCCGCGGAAAACTGACCCTGGCGGGCGAACGGATGCATGACCGGCTGTTGCGGCGGTTCTATGCCGTTCACGGTTACCAAACGGTATGGGACAGCCACGCGGCAGCAGCAAGACGCTTGTGGGACATGATCCTGCGTGCCGATGAACACGGTCTCGACCCGAATCTGTTCCATAGCGCCACGCTCGCCGGGCGCAGCGCAGCGCTATTGCCGGTCGAGCGCGACTTGCTGCTGTCTGATGCGTTTCTCTCCTACGCAGACGCACTGTCGCGGGGTGCGATGCCGATCGAAGACCGCGCAGATGACGAGGACCTGAGGCCGGAACCGCTCGACGTCGTCGCCATGCTCGACGCCGCGATCGCCAGTCCTGATCCGCCAAAGCTAATCGAGGCACTCGCCCCGTCCTCGACCGAATATTTGACGCTGCGCCGCGCCTATGCCGAATACCGCGCGGGCGCCGAGCCCGGAAGCACGCGAGCCTCGGAGGGTGGGGCATCTGCCGAGCACCGTGCCGCCGCGGAACGCCGGGCAAGGCAGTTGGCGGTCAATCTGGAGCGGTTGCGCTGGCTGCCGCGGCTCATTCCATCCGACCGCGTGGTTGTAAATTCCGCGATTGCACGGCTTCAACTGTTCCGCAATGACCGGCCGGTGTTCACGACACGCGTCGTCGTCGGTGAAACCGACAAGCAGACACCTGAGTTTTACTCAACGATAGGTGACGTCTTATTTAATCCTCCCTGGAACATTCCCCGCTCGATCGCGCAAAAGGAGATATTGCCAAGGCTGGCAGCCGACCCGGATTATCTGAGTAGCCACCACATGAGGTGGCGCGCTGGTGGGTCTATTCAGCAGGAGGCCGGTCCGTACAGCGCCCTCGGGCGGCTCAAATTCGAGATGACCGATCGCTACGACGTCTATCTGCACGATACGCCGACCAAGTCCTTGTTCCAGTCCGCCGATCGCATGATGAGCCATGGGTGCGTGCGCGTCGAGAGCCCGCGAGTGCTCGCGCAACTCCTGCTCGGCCAGAGCCCCGAGGTGATCGACAAAGGTATTTCCCGCGGTTACACCAATCGGCGAGCTTTGCCGACCCCCTTACCGATTTTTATCGTCTATCAGACGGCCTACGTCGAATCGAATGGTTCGATTCAGTTCAGCTCCGACCCATACGAACGTGATGACGAGATTTGGCAGCGCTTGACGCGCGCGCAACAGCCGCCGCTTGCTCAGGATTCGGCTGTAGGCCAACGTAAAGGGTGATCAATAAATATAACAGTTCAACCTGCGTTAAAGATGTCGTTAAAAAAACCGATCGGACGCATTGATTTCGGCTGATCGGGGCTTGCATCCCCCGTTAACAATTTGTTATGGCCGTCCCCGGGGAACTGGGGGAGTTAGCCATTGCATGCGTCTTTTTTACTGAGCCGCCGCCGTCTTCTCGGTGCGGCCGTGGCCGCCGCTGCCGTTGGTCTGGTAGATCCGGTCCCGGCAGTTTCTTTCGCTCCGCGATCGGTTGCGCTCTACAACATCCATACCGGTGAATGGCTGCGGACCGTCTATTGGGCCGACGGCCACTACATTCGGGAGGCGGTCAGGGACATCAACTGGATTCTGCGGGACCACCATTCCGACGAGATCCGACCGATGGACGCCGGCGTTCTCGACCTGCTTGGAATGTTGCGAGATCGGCTCGATACGCACGATCCTTTCCTCGTGGTTTGCGGGTATCGCTCCCCGACCACCAATAGAAGGCTCTACCTGCAACACGAGGGAGTAGCGAAATACAGCTATCACATCAAGGGGATGGCTGTCGACCTCCGATCCGAGCGCCGGGATCTCAGCCAAATTCGCGACGCAGCTCTGAGCCTCAGATGCGGCGGGGTTGGCTACTACCCGCGTTCAGATTTCGTCCACGTCGATTGTGGACCGATACGTCGCTGGTAAAGGCCGATAGTTTGCGGGGCTACCGATCATCGAGGTCCTCGCTGCAACACATCGAGCCGCAGCGGCAGTCGTGAGCCAAGCCAGGCCGCAAATCGGGTATGGTCGGCGACGCCGTCGCTAGTGAGCGGGTGCACCAGGACGTTCAGCCCTTCGCGGTTGAGCATCAGCCAGGGCACAAGAGTGGGGAACTCCTCAGCCTCGAAGGCCACTTGATACATGGCCACGAGGTGTGGTCCGACCGGCTCGTCGTGCCAATTTCCGAGCCGAGCCTGGAAGCGGTCGCCAATTGCAGCGCGCACGCGCTCGGCGATCACCCGGGTCTCGGGAGCGTAGTACACGTGGGCGTGATACCCCTTGATGTGGCCGGGATCGGCCGACGCGTCAGCCATGCTCTACTCCTCTGATGATCGAATCTGCCGCCTCGGGTGCCGTGGTAGAGCCAGGACCGAGGGCCCGCTGCATCAGGACGATATCGACCCAACTGCCAAATTTGAAGCCGACCGCGGGCAGGAGGCCGACCCGGGTGAATCCCAGCGCCGCGTGCAAGCGAATCGACGGCCAGGTTTCGCTGCCGCCGATGACCGCAACCATCTGCCGGTAGCCGAGCTTGGTGCAGCGGTCGAGCAGGGTTGCGAGGAGTGCTCGGCCGAGGCCGCGCCCGACCTCCGCTTCGTCGACGTAGATCGAGTCCTCGACAGCGAAGCGATAGGCAGAGCGCGTCCGGTATGGTCCGGCATAGCAATAACCGAGCACACGTCCCGACCGTTCGGCGACCAAATAGGGCAGGCCGCGGCCAAGGATATCGCGGCGGCGGGATGCGAGCTCGTCGATGTCCGGCGGAACCTCCTCAAAGGAGGCAAGGCCATGGAGCACGTGGTAAGCGTAGATCGCGGCGATTTGGGCGACATCACCCTCCCGCGAAGGACGAATCACTACGCCATCGGCGCTCATCTCGGCTCAGATGAGTGGCACAGGCTCAAATGACGCGGACCGGCCTGCCGTCGAGGAAGGCGACGACATTCTCGACGATTTGCGGATAGGAGCTGCGATAATTCTCCTCGGTCACATAACCGATATGCGGGGTCAGAATCACATTCGGCGCGGTGCGCAGCGGGTGGTCGATCGGCAAAGGCTCCTTGTCGTAGACATCGAACCCGGCATAGGCGAGGCGCCCCTCCTTCAGCGCCGCGATGATCGCCTCGGTGTCGCAGATCGGCCCGCGCGAGGTGTTGACCAGGATCGCGCTCGGCTTCATCAGCCCGATCTCGCGGGCTCCCGCAATGCCGCGGCTGCGCGGGCTCAGCACCAGATGCACCGAGAGAATGTCGGAGTGCCGGAACAGCTCGTCTTTCTCGACCCGTTCGACACCCTGCGCCGCAGCCTTCTCGGCGGTCAGGTTCTGGCTCCAGGCGATCGCCTTCATGCCGAAGGCGAGCCCGACCCGGGCGACCGCGCTGCCGAGACGGCCGAGACCCAAGAGGCCCAGCGTTTTACCGGCGACACGGTGGCCGATCCGGGTCTGCCATCCGCCTTGCCGCATAAACTGATGATCCTCGGCGATCCGCCGGGCGGCGCCGAGAATCAGGCCCCAGGCGAGCTCGGCGGTATCCTCGTTGCCGCCGCCGGTACCGCCAGTACCGCACGCTGTGACGCCGCGGTCCCTCAGTGCCGCCATGTCGAACGAGGCATTGCGCATGCCGGTCGTGATCAGCAGTTTCAGCTTAGGCAGACGATCGACGACGGATTTCGAAAACGGCGTCCGCTCGCGCATCGCTGCGACGAGCTCGGAATCGGCGAGCGCCCGCACGACCGCATCCTCGTCGGCGAAGGGATGGCGTTCGACGGCAATCTCGACGGCTCGGTTTCGTACCGGTGACCAATCCGCCATGCCGAGCGCCACGCCCTGATAATCATCGAGGATACTGAGCCGCATCACCGCCTCCCCATTGCCGCGCCGTTACAACGCCATCGCCTTTTGCAGATTGGTGTCGAGCTTGTCGAGGAACTGGTTCGTGGTCAGCCAGGGGTGATCGGCGCGGATCAGGATCGCCAGATCGCGCGTCATGTCGCCGCCTTCGACGGTGTCGATGCAGACTTTCTCTAAATTCTCCGCAAAACGGACGACATCGGGAGTGTTGTCGAAGGTGCCGCGATAGCGCAGCCCCCGCGTCCAGGCGAAGATCGAGGCAATCGGGTTGGTCGAGGTTTCCCGGCCCTGCTGATGCTGGCGATAGTGCCGGGTGACCGTACCGTGTGCAGCCTCGGTCTCCACCGTCTTGCCGTCGGGGGTCAGCAGCACCGAGGTCATCATGCCGAGTGAGCCGAAACCCTGCGCCAAGGTATCCGACTGCACGTCGCCGTCGTAGTTCTTGCAGGCCCAGACGAAGCCGCCATTCCATTTCAGCGCCAACGCGACCATATCGTCGATCAGCCGATGCTCGTATGTTAAATTGCGCTTTTTGAATTCGGCGGCGAATTCGTTGTCGTAGACCTCCCGAAACAAGTCGCGGAAGCGCCCGTCATACTGCTTGAGGATCGTGTCCTTGGTCGACAAATAGAGCGGCCAACCGCGCTGTAACGAAAAATTAAAAGACGACCGGGCGAAGCCGCGGATTGATTCATCGAGGTTGTACATGCCCATCGCAACGCCGCCGCCGGGGAATTCGTAGACCTTGCGGGTGATCGGCTCGCCGCCCCCGGCCGGGGTGAAGGTCATCGACAAGGTGCCGGCGCTAGGGACGACGAAATCGGTCGCGGCGTATTGGTCGGCAAAGGCATGACGGCCGATTACGATCGACTGCGTCCAGTTCGGAACAACCCGCGGCACGTTCTGGCAAACGATCGGCTCGCGGAAGATCGTGCCGCCGATCCGGTTGCGCAGGGTGCCGTTGGGCGAGGGGTACATGCGTTTTAGGTTGAATTCATCGACGCGTGCGCGGTCGGGGGTGATCCCAGCGCACTTTACCCCGACGCCGTATTGTTTGATCGCATCGGCGGCGTCGATGGTGATCTTGTCGTCGGTGGCATCGCGTTGCTCGATGCCCAGGTCGTAATATTTCAGCTCGATGTCGAGATAAGGCAGGATCAGCTTGTTCTTGATAAAGCTCCACATAATGCGCGCCATTTCGTCGCCGTCGAGCTCGACGACCGGCTGAGCCACCTTGATCTTCGCCATCGATTTCCACCCTTGGATGCGACCAACCGGGCGAGGATAAGGGCCGCCGAGGGGTGACACAAGCCGCCGTTCAGAGCTGGTCGACGTCCGTTCTTTGCAATCCTATCGGCTCCTTCGAGAGCGTAGTCATCAAAGCCGACACACTCGGGACGAGGTGCAGCAATCCGCGGGTCTGCTCGCGCGCGAAGCCGCTGACGACGATGTGGTCGAGAAGCTCGCGCAACGGCGCCCAATAGCCGCCGATATCGACGAGCAGGATCGGTTTATCGTGCAGCTCGAGCTGCTTCCAGCTAAGAGTCTCAAACAGCTCGTCGAGTGTCCCGATGCCACCCGGCAAAACCGCGAAGGCGTCGGCCTTTTCGGCCATCAAGCGCTTGCGGTCGTGCATGCCGTCGACGACGATGAGTTCGGTGATGCCGGGATGCGCCACTTCAGCATCGCGAAGACGGGTGGGAATGATGCCGGTTACCTTCCCGCCCGCGGTCAGCGCGGCGTCGGCGAGCAAGCCCATCAGCCCGACCCGTCCGCCGCCATAGACGAGCTCAATCCCGGCCGCACCCAGCCGCGTCCCGAGCTCGCTCGCAGCCTCACGAAATTGCGGCTCGACAGCGCCCGACGAGCCGCAGTAAACGCACAGCCGTCCGATTTTCTTCATCGCCAACTAACCTGCCGCCGAGGCGGTCAAGATTGCAACACGCTACTCCCGAGCATAGAGTTGCCGCGTAGCAATCTCACGAGTGTCGCGAGGGTTGGTGCGGTACGGCGTTTTGATCGGCTCGGCGACGGCGGTCGTGCTGGTGGTTGCCGCCAGCGCGGTCGTCTTTCGCGGCGATGGCACGCACGTGACCGAGCCTTCGAAACCCGGCGGGACAACGGCCCCGCCGAGCGAGCCGGCATTCGCGCTCGCCAAACCAACCGAGCCCGACCATGTCGCGCAGCCGCCTGCCCCTGTCGCGCCGAGCTTTGACGTGGTCAAGGTCGGACCGACCGGAACGGCGGTCATCGCCGGCCGTGCCGAACCCGGGGCGAAGGTGACCGTTCGCGACGGAGACAACGCGATCGGCGAAGTCACCGCCGATCGGCGCGGAGAATGGGTATTAATCCCCGCGCAGCCGATTGGGCCCGGTAACCGGCTGCTTTCCGTGGAGGCCTCGAACCCAGGCACCGGCGCGACAGTGAAGTCGGACGAGACCGTGGCGTTGTCGATCAGCCCGCCGGCGTCGGCCGGCCGCGCGGGCGAGACGGCGCTCGCGGTCGTGCTGCCACATCAGGGCGGGGGCGCTGCGCGAGTGCTGCAGCTGCCGAACGGCAATTCGCCCGGAAAGCCGAACTCGCTGTCGATGGACACCGCCGAATACGATACGCAAGGCCGAGTCGCGCTGTCGGGCCACGCCGCGCCGGGCGCGACCGTGCAAATCTATCTCGGCAACGAGCCGCTCGCTACCGTGACGGCCGACGCGGCAGGCGTATGGTCGGCGACTTCCCCACGCGCCGTTCCTCCCGGGCAGCTCGAGCTTCGTCTCGACCAGCTGGCTTCGAGCGGACGAGTTGCCCAGCGCGTCGCGCTGCCCTTCGGCCAGGGGGCTGGCGCGGAGCCGGCGCCTGGGCAGAACTATGTGGTGCAGCGCGGCAACAATCTCTGGCGGATCGCCCAGCACGCCTATGGCGCGGGCACGCGGTATGTGGTCATCTACTCGGCCAACCCCGACCAGATCCGCAATCCCGACAAGATCTATCCTGGTCAGGTGTTCAAAATTCCCAAGTCGTAATCGGACGCCCTGGTGCTAATGCAGTGGGATGCGCACCGGCATCGACCGCATCCCGTGGATGAAGTTCGAGTAGGTGCGGCGTGGCGGCGCCAACACCTCGATGACCGGATGCCGCGGTAGCAGTTCCTCCCAAAGGATGCGCAGCTGCAATTCGGCGAGCCTGTTGCCGACACAGCGATGGATGCCAAAGCCGAACGACAGATGCTGGCGCGGTCGCGGCCGGTCGATGATGAAATTGTCGGGATCGTCGATCGCATCGGGATCACGGTTGCCCGAGACGTACCACATGACGACCTTGTCGCCGGTGCGGATCGGCCGGCCGCCGAGCTCTGTATCCTGCGTCGCCGTGCGCCGCATATGAATGACCGGGGTCACATAGCGGATCACCTCCGGCACCAAGCCGGCGATTAACGCCGGATTGTCGCGGAGCTTTTGATATTCGCGCGGATGCTGGCTCAGCGCGTAGAGGCCGCCGGTCATCGAGTTGCGTGTCGTGTCGTTGCCGCCGACGATCAGCAAGGTCAGATTGCCCATGAATTCGCGCAACGGCATCTCTTGCGTCGCCGGGCCGTGTGCCAGCATCGATAACAAATCGAATTTGGGCGGCTGCTTGGCGCGCTCGTTGTAGAGCTCGCTCATCCGCTCGGCCATCTTCTTTATTTCGTCGAACTTCTCATGTTCCGAATGCACCGGCGCCGCGGGGTCGCGGACATTGCAGATCGCGACGTCGGACCAATAGGTCAACCGTCGCCGGTCTTCCCATGGATAGTCGAACAGCGTCGCGAGCATCATCGTCGTCAGTTCGATCGACACCCGTTCGACCCAATCGAAGGTCTCGTTCCGGGGCAGACCTTCGAGCACCCGGATCGTCCGCTCGCGGATCGTCGCTTCCATCTCGGCGAGGTTCGCCGGTGCGACGATCGGGCTGACCACTTTGCGCTGCTCGTCGTGCTTGGGTGGATCCATCCGGATAAAGCTCTCGCGCTCCAGCCCCTTGGGCTGGTCCTCGACCGCGATGCCGCCGATTTCGGAGGAGTAGGTCTGGTGGTTGACCTCGACCTGCATAATGTCCTTGTACTTGCACACAGACCAATAAGGTCCGTAGCGGCTCTCCCGGCACCAATGTACCGGCGCCTGGCGGCGCAGCCGCTCAAAATAGGGATACCAGGTGTCGTCCTGATAGAGCTGCGGGTCGCTGACATCGATCGCCTCGAGCGGGATCGAATAGGCGTCCTCAAGTCGAGTTACCATCGTGGTTGCTCCCATTAGTGCTGACCCTGCGGCATGCGGACGACCAGTCCGTCGAGCTCGTTGCGCATCGCAATCTGGCACGACAGGCGCGAATTGAACTCGGCCTCGGCGGCAAAGCTCAACATGCTCGCCTCCTGCGAGCCCGGCGCGGGAGTCCCAGTCTTCTCCAGCCAGGCCGGATCGACATAGACGTGGCAGGTGGCGCAAGCGCACTCGCCGCCGCAATCGGCGTCGATGCCGGGCACGTTGTTGTTGACGGCACCGCGCATCACGGAGAGGCCGACCGGCACCTCGACCGGATGCTCGGTGCCGTCAAATTCGATGTAGGTGACCTTGGGCATGCCCGTCTTCGTCTCCTTACAGCGGGTCCCAGCTGAACAGGTCGCCGGAGCGGTCGAGCGGCATAAACGAAGGCTTGAGCGCAGGAAGCGCCAGCTCGGCGATCGACTCGGGGGTCCAGCCGGCGGCACTGTGCAGGCTGCGGACCGGCCGCGGCGAGCTGAACAGGTAGATCTCGTTCATCCGCGTTCCGAAAACCTGTCCGGTGACGTCCCGCGCCGCGTCGGAAGCCAGGAACACCGCCATCGGCGCATTCTTGTCAGGGGTCATCTGTTGGATTTTTGCGACCCGTGCACTTTCCTCCTCGGTGCAAGCCGGGATCGACTGGGTCATCCGGCTCCACGCCCAGGGCGACAGGCAGTTCGAACGCACGTTGAACCGCTTCATGTCGATCGCGATCGCCTTCGAGAGCGCGGTGATCCCGAGCTTCGCTGAGGCGTAGTTCGCCTGGCCCATATTGCCGATCAGCCCCGAGGTGCTGGTAATGTGGACAAAGGCGCCACTCTCCTGCTTGCGGTACTGGTCGGCTGCCGCACGGCTGACAAAAAAGCTCCCGTTCAGATGGACCGAGATGACGGTCAGCCAGTCCTCCGGGGTCATGCGGTGGAAGATCTGGTCGCGCAGCACGCCGGCATTGTTGACCACGACGTCGAGCCCGCCGAAATGGTCGAGGGCCGCCTGCACGATCTTCTGCGCCGAGCCCCATTCGGCGACCGAGTCGGTGCTGATCGCGGCAGCCCCGCCTGTCTCCTCGATCAGCCGCTTGGTTTCCTCGGCCGGGTTCGCCGAGCGGCCCTCTCCGGCGAGCGAGGCGCCGATGTCGTTGATGACCACTTTCGCGCCGGCGCGCGCCATCGCGACCGCGATCTCCCGCCCGATGCCGCCGCCGGCGCCGGTGACCGCCGCGACTTTGCCCTCCAACATCCCCGCCATCGTTCGCTCCGCATTTTGCGATCCGATCAAACGACGAACGCCGAGCCCTGGTCAACTCGCTTGAGGGCACGAATGCCGCTGGCCTACCGGCGACAACCCGAGGCACACTGCGCGGGTATCTCAACTCGACAAGAGGAAATCGCCCGATGCCCGACACGCCGACCTTTGGCCGCTATACCGAGATCCCCTACGACAAGATGACCCCGGAGCAGCAGGATGGCTATCGCTCGTTGCTCGAGGCGCGCGGGCGCCTGCCCGGTCCGAACAAGATCTATGTGCACAACCCCAAGCTCGTGAAAGTGATGGGGCCGCTCGGCGCCTATTTCCGCACCGGCTATTCGTTGAGCGAGCGCGAGCGCGAGATCGCCGTCGTCATCATCAACAGCAAGTGGCACTCAGCCTACCCGACCAATGCGCACGAGCGCGCCGGCAAGGCGGCCGGGTTGCCGGCCGACAAGGTTGAGGCGTTGCTTTCCGGTCTGCCGACCTCGTTCGACGACAAGCGCGAGCAGGTCATCTATGAGATGGCGACGTGCCTCGCCAATTCGCGCTGGGTCTCCAAGGGCCTCTACGACCGCGCGGTCGAGGCGCTCGGCCATGAGGGCATCACCGACGTGATCTGCCTGATGGGCTTTTACACCAGCGTGTCGATGACCCTCGCCTTCTACGACGTTGCCGCCGGTGCGGAGGGCCTGGCCCGCTGAGCGCCTGCCGCCTCCCTGCACCTCCCTCACAGCAGGGAGAAAACGCGAAAAACGCCTGCCAAATCTACCATGATGTGCTTTATATCAAATGGTTAGACGTCGTTTGGCGGGCCCCGAGCAGGGAGGCGATCGACCGTGCTGAGGGAGGCAGCAGGGAGAAATCGACGTCGGGTTGGCCGTTTCCACAATTGCACAAATTGAGTTTGACACATTATCATTGATATGCTAGAAACTCAATACCCTACACAGATTCCCCCACCTGATTCCGACCTCCGCACGCCGAGGCGCGGCGGCGCGAGGCGATCCTGTCGGTCGACGGTCCACCTTTTGCGTCGCCCGGTGTTGGCGGGCTGTCGCGGCTGGCGGTGTGGTGGATCAAGCTGGGCATCCGACCGGAGCAGATCGTGGCGGGCGAGCCGCAGCAGAATGGCCGCCACGGGCGGATGCACCGCACGCTCAACCAACAGACCGCGACCCCTCCGGCCGCCAGTTTGCCGGCGCAGCAGGAGCGGTTCGACGCGTTCCGCGCGGTCTACAACGATGACCGGTCGCACGAGGCGCTGGGGCGGCAGACGCCGGCTTCGCGGTGCGAGCCTTCGCCGCGGCCCTATTCGGACCTGGTCGAGGATCCGCACTATGGTGATGAGGTTGCGGTGCGCGGCGTGCGCAGCAACGGCCGGACCAAATGGGTGGGCGAGCTGATCTCTGTCGGTGAGGCACTGATCGGCGAGCCGGTCGGCATTCGCGAGACCGAGGGCGGCGACTGGCTGGTGCGTTATGCCGACGTCGAGCTGGACTATATCCATCCGCAGCAGCGCCGGCTCAGTCCGCGTCCGCTGCGAGAGTTGAGCAAGCCTGGGGATTTGATGGAGATCGCTGCGGCGATCACCACAACTCCACAGGCCCAACAACCGCAACATCCTTGATGCTAAATGGATCAAGATGTCACCCATCCAGCCGGTTCAAAGTGTCACCCCTCAATCCGTTTGCACATTAGGGTAGGGGCGTCGCAGAAAGGGGCGCCTCTAGGCGCCCCTCTTTTGTTGGCGAAAACGGACCACGACAATCCATAACTGCGCCCGTGTCGCCCACGCCTTCCGAAAAATGACCATACCGTAGGTTGCGTTGGTCAGTGGACTGGATCTGGCATATACGCAAGTACACTTCTTTTCGCCGGCTTTTGACCAAGAACGTAGGTCCGCAGTAGCTTACGGATGGCCATTAGGTCATCGAGCAGTTCGAAGGCCTCAATACAGCCGCCATTGAACAGACCGTCGCCATCGCTGCCGCTCACAGAGGCGTCGACAGCGCGACGGAGCAGGTTTGCTGCGTCCCCTGACCGGGCCATAACAGCTTTTGCAAGTTTGGCGTTTATAGGGGCGCACAGTCCTTTGTGCGTAGATTTTGATCCATTCGCTATCAAGTGAATGTCCTGTTCGATTGGCGCAGGGAATAGAGAACGAGCGAAGCTTTGCCCCTGATGGCTAACGATAGGGATGGAAAATTGGCGGCCTTCCATCGTGACGAGCACGCGATTCTTTTGCCTGGACTCAGCGAAGAAGACCGATAGCGTGGCTGTCATGACTTGCTCTGATCATAGTCAGCCGCAATGGTGATCAAGATCGGCCGACCCTCTGGATTGAACCATGTACCCTGGCTGTCACGGATCGCCGAATACACCGTGCGCTTTGCGCCCCGGCACCGAATTATTATCTCATCAACGGCTGGTCGTGCCAGCTGAACCTTTCCCATGATTTCGGCCAAGTGCCCCGTATTGATTATGAAATTCTTGTACTCGAGGGCAATCTCTCGTCGCGCCATTGAGGTGTGCTCTATTTCAATAATCCTGTGTTTTGATTATCGTCCGAAGGCGACCGGCCACAATGTTGCTCCCGTGCTGCGTAGGCGTGGAGATTACGATAATAGCGTCGACGCCCCCATCTCGCCCGTGGCTCACATCAGCAATGCTGTCAATTGGCTCACCATTCGCCTTCATGAAGCGGATGCTGTCCCATGTCCGTACCCGTTCCATCAGTTTTTGAAACTCGCGGAACTGAAAATGAAAGCCAGCCTGAGACGGTGTGAGTGTATGCTCTCGAAGGCCAATCGATGCCTGTTGAAAGCCTTCTGCCTCCCCGCTTACGACCTCGACCTCGGCCTCGGCCGCGTCGCTGGAGTGAATATGAAAAATAGGGTGAAAGACTCTATGGCGTACCCATCCGGCGAGAATACCTATCATGTTTAGAACCCTCAAACTCGTTTTATATGATCGTAGTCAAAAGCGTTAAGTAACTCCTAAGGCGAGTACCTAATATCCGCGGTGTGACTGCGTCATACTGCTGATCGACATCGTTAGGTCGATGCGATCGGAGAGGCGCGCGAGCCGATCGTCGTGTCGGGCAGCGGTGTGCCGCGGCCGCACGCCTGGAGCGAGATGCAGGCCTTTGTCGAGAAGGCCGGGATTCCGTCCTACACGAGCCCGCGGGGCGCGGCGTCGTGCCCGACGACCACCCCTACTCCTACCTGACGATGCGCAACGACGCGTTCCGCGAGGCGGATCTGATCATCATCCTCGGCACCGGCACGAATTATGTGATCGGCCACGCTTTGCCGCCCCGCTTCAGCGCCTCCGCCAGGACCGCGCGCATCGATATCGACCCTCCGGAGATGGGCGACTTCGACGATCCCGACATTCTTTGTGCAGCACGTCGACCCGGCCGAACGCGGCGATGCAGGAATCGACCATCGCAGCCTCACGTCGCCGGTCCGGGATACGTTTCGGCAACCGCCTCGCAGATGCAACCTCCTGCTCGATGATGCGCTTGGTCTCGGCCGGATGGAGATCGATGTCGGCGGCGAGCACCTTCGCGCCCTCGCGGCCAGAGAACCCTCGGAGGGCGTGCGGACAAGAATGAGACGATATCAAGCGGCTCTTTTGAATCTGGAGTGGGTTAGGCGGGATGAGGGTTGGTGCGGGTGGAGGTCGAGCTTGTCAGCGATGAAAAACAGGACGATGCCCATACCAAGACCACGGCTTGGCTAGGCCGTACACCGCTTAACCGATTGGATTCTGTGTGCCCAGGCCGTTGCTGCCATGGCTGAATGCAGCACTATGCCACATTCAGCCTAGCTCGATTGTATGGTCCCGCGGTCGCCGTCACGGGTTCGCTTCGCCGGGCTTCGCCCGCCCTTGACCGCGCCCACGGGACGCTCCTCATCAGATCCAACTCACTCGGATTTCAAAGAGAGGCTATCAAGCTTCGCTTAACAGCGATTGGGCAGATCTCGGCCGCCCCAGGGACTGAGTGATTGTCACTCAATACGCGGGAGCAGGAATTGATCAGGCTCGATTTCTTGGTTCAGCGATCGGAGATAATCATAAAGCTTCTGCCCAAGCGCGAGTTCCGCGTCATGAAGTCGATTGGAATGGCCAATTGATGCCATCTCATCTGGCGTCTTGGGCCTCGGATAGCGCCCGGCCCATTTTACATACGGTTCCAACCTCGTCAATATCTCCTTCTCACTGGTAGTAATGGTAATTCCTCGGATGAGCTCAGCGTATCGTTTCAGACCGTGGTCCAGCCTCTTACCTTTCACGGACTCATGGTCTTCTGCGATCAGGATCCCCTTCAGGAGATTTTCTAGGGAGAACCCAATCAGCATTCGATAAATTGGGACATACCGCCAGTCCGTAATATCTCTCTTTCGTGTCCAATCCATGAGCGAGGCTGCCTTCTGGAGTGCCGTCGCCATATATGCCCAATTAACCGGATGACGCAGCTCCTCAAATTGATGCTTACTCATGGTCCGAACACTAACGACGATTCGGTCGCCACTATATTTGGTTGGCAGGTCGACCAATTAGCATCTTTCGGCCGATGCGTAAAATCAGTGCCGGGCCACCGCGCTCGGAGGTCCAGTTCACGCGACCTTTTGGGTCCTTGTGTTTCCAGAAATGCTACCTTAACAGGGTTAATCTGTTGAAAACGGTCGTCCGCCTCAGGGTGGGGCTCGTGGTGCGTCGATAGGTGGCGCTCGGACGTCTCAGGGCTCATGGAATAGCGCCCTGGAACGGGCGGCAATTTCAGCAGCATTACGGCGCCAGGCGAAAATGCAGGCATCGGCACCGCCGTAGCGTGAATATGCGTCATTGGTTTCGCAATAACGACGCGCCCAGTCTGGCGGGAACGTACCAGGATCAGGTGGCTCAACGCCCATTTCGCGGAGTTGTCGCCGTGCGTCCATGGCACGCTGATGATCCGCAGCGTTGGCCTGTTGCGCCTGCTGGACCTTTTGTGCCGCGATGTTTGCCGCAAAACAACGTGACGACGCTTCTAGCGATTCAGGTAGACTTTTATTTTCGATCGCATCAGCCTTCAGGCATACGATCTTGGCATATCGCTGGAAATCTTCGAGAGTACCGCATCGACGGTCCGGGCGACCGCCAGGTCCGGAACCCACAGCGGTACAGCACACCCCGCCTGGCAGGCATCGACTCTGTGCCAGCGCTGGGGAGTCCCAGCCCAGGAGGACGGTGAGCGCCAGAACCGCTGCTGGAAACCAAGCCATTTAGTCACTATTCCGCCGAGAACGCACTTGATGTTCCGATATAACGAGTTAAAAGTTTTCAAGGAATTAAAGGTTTCGTGTCGGCAACTTATGCAAAAACTATGTCGAACTGGCGCATCGGAACAAGCGGGGATCAATTGCGCGTTCGCGCGAATGCGCCCCGTTCGAGCTGAGCGACTACCACCTCTTCGAAAGGCCGGATCGCGGGAAAGTCCCGGAATTCAATGACAGCGATGGGTGCTTTGGCGCGGGCGCGGGCCACTCTTAGACGCAAAATGGCCGAGCCAGGATGCCGCCCTCAATAATGTCGGCGAGGTTATTGCCCGACTGGTCGAGGGCTAGCGTACTCGAAGGTCTACGCTATAGTGCCGAGTTGCGCAGGAAGAGTAGCGTTGCGCCGCCAAATCTCTAGACGGCTTGGCACTGGTCTGTGCCTCTCTTGTCTACGCGTCGGCGGCCGAATGCGACGGCTGCCCCTACGGTTTGAGGCTTACTGCTTCTCGTGCCCGGTTGCTTCATCGTCATCGCCCGAGCGGATCCAAGGCACGCCGACTTACGAACCGCCGATACCAATGTCGACGGCCTGCACGCTGCGGCCGAACAGCTCGGCACGGCGCATTCCTACGAACATCGCTTCTAGCGGGCTTGGCAAAATCGAGCTTTGATTATCCCAAACGTCAATCTGAGAATTCTACTCCGATGCGGAACCGCCCCCTAAGCCGAACGCTAGCCTCCGCCCCTCCCTAAGCCAGGCCCTACCCGAATTGCTCCATCATGTAATCCGCCTTAATAGGCGATTAAACTTCCATCATTTTTAGGTAGAGCGCGGATCTAATCAATAGCATTAGCGTTTCTACTACCGACAGTTCTTTCTTGTTCCGGTAGTGAGCTCCTCGATGGATGGCAAGCCGCCAGCGGCAAGGGCCGCCGCTGAAACCTGTGACCGCGATATTTTGGAGTTCGCGATGGCACTGGCAGGGGTGCCTCGACGAGACCGTGACCAGTGGCTGCTGACCCAGACCCAAGAACGTGTGGCCGAGGCTCTCATGCGAGGCGCCAATGATCAGGTAGCGCAAGCGTGGTCAGAGTCAGAAGCACGGCGCGACTTCGTTCGTTCGCTGATCGCGCTGGACAGCGATTAGACCAATGGCTGATCAGACAGCGGAGCGCTGGCCTGCGCCTGGCAATAGTCGGCCATCCCGCGGCGAACCGTACAGGTCAACCGGCTATCTGTGGAACGAGATCATAGCCCCATTGGATAATTTGCTGCGATCTTACTACGCCATCTCCGAATTCAGTGACGACCCCCACTGTATACTACGGATTGGACGAGGCGTTGCCAGTGACCGTATCCTGCTGATGGATGGGACTGCAATCGAGGACGGAGAACCGATCGGCACCCTTCATCTCTGGAACGAACACTTGCCCAAATATAACCTTGCGGCAGGTCCGAACCTTACTTGGGCGGCCGAGATTCGGCGAGCCTCGTAGAATCCTTGCAGAGTCTAGCACAGCACGTCGGTACGGACCCTTTCTGGCGGGGCGTTAGGGGATTTCGCGGCGAAGTGGCTTTTTCGAGCCGTCTTGGGGTATTGCAGCTGGATCGGGTGGCTCGTCGTCATGGTTTTGAATGCATCGCACGGGGATTTTCGAGTGGGCGGCCGCTCTGGGATCTGGGCAATTGTATTTACGCCTACGGTTTGGCGCGTGCCTTTAATCCCGGTGCGGCCTCTCGGCAACGGTTTTTTCGCCGTTACGACGAGCTGTGGATTTCGCAACATACGTTGCTGACGCTCTACGGCGGACCAAATCCGTCCGGACTGCCTCGGCTCAGCGAGGCTTGGTCACTTGAATAAGGTGGCCCAGGGCTTCACCACATCCGAGGCAGTTACGCTATTGAAGATAAAGATTTCACGCCCCGCCGACACGGATTGCTAGATGCTGCTTCCGTGGCGGAGGCGTCGCGATCGGTCCATAATGCTGTGCACGTCCGGCACGGCGGCAGAAGCTCGAGTGGCCAGAGCGGCTGGATTCTCGGCCATCGTCGGAGCCGAAAGCTCCACCTCTATCGAAGTGCTCATCGAAAGGGCCGCGCCGCAGATCAAGTTCCTAATCAGTTTTGGCGTGGCCGGCGGATTGGCCCCTTATTTGCGCCCGGGCGACGTGCTCCTGTCGACGGAGGTAATCGGCGATGATCGGCGCTGGGTCGCGCCAGCGCCGTTTCGATGTGGCGTCATCGCGCTGGCGCAGCACCTCGACGTTTTTGCAGGACCGCTGCTCGGATCGGATGTCATCATCGCAAGCACGCAAGAGAAGAGGCGCGTCTGGCGTGAAACTGGAGCATTAGCAGTCGATCTCGAAAGCGCTGTCGTCGCCAGTGCGGCAGAAGCCGCGCAAATCCCGTTTCTCGTGCTGCGGGCGATGGCCGATCCGGCAACGCGGGCACTGCCGTCCGCCGCGTTAATTCCCTTCACCGGTGACGAGAACTCGGTTCTGCTTCGCCTCATAGCCGAGCTTTTGCGCCAGCCGCGGCAGATCGCAGCCTTGCTCGTGCTCGCGTTTGATACGCAGCGTGCGTTGATGGCGCTCGCCGCGCCGGCTCGCGCCCTTCATCAAGCGCTGACAACTGCAGATTGGGGTTCGTGAGATTCGACCGAGGTTGGGTTGGCCTGCCGTACCGCGATCGCACGGACGAGGGTCATCCTTGGTCTGGGCGCCAGTCGAGAACGCAGTGACCCCAATTCCAGCCGCGCCGATTGCTCCAGTGCCAACCTGGACCACACCCCACTGCCATCAGATCGACAAAATGCTCCATGCCCATTTCGAACAAGGTAGGTTTCGCCGATGTCGGGCGCGCATGGGCCAACGCGGTCACCAAGACTGCCAACATCACGATGATCGCCGTAATTACGCGCATCAGGAGCCGGATTGGGCGAAGAGGGCCGCTTTAGTGCACTTGCAGTCAGCACAGCCCAAAGCCGGTCCCCGGGAAGCCGAACTGCGCTTACAGTCCGCTAACAATCGAGCCGGGTCATTGGTTCTGGCCCGAGGTGAGCAAGACCGGCCGGCAACACAGCCGGATCAGCCGCGGCGACTTCAGCCGCTATGGATAAGCGCAACCGTCTGCCGGTATTGGTAGTCCCGGGTTTGCGGCCGCGGAGCCGGAGCATTTGCCAGCGGCTTTATCGCTATTACCTGGCCCACTGATAGCCAACCGCGGTCGAAGGCATGCGCCATCCCGACCATATACATTCGCCACACGCGGTAACGTTCGGCACCGCCGGCAGCGATGGCGGCCTCGCGCCGCGCCTCGAGCCGCGCGACCCAATGCAACAGGGTCGGCGGGTAATGCGGGCGGAGGTCCTCCCAATCGACCGCCTCTAGCAGGGTGCGGAAAAACTCAGTGACTGGAGAGCAGAATGTAGAGCCGTTATGGCTGACTCTCTCATAAGTTGTCCAAGACGGGCTCGGTCCGCAGACCGTTGCGTCGATTTTGTTGGTA
>Ga0187846_10000383_pt1 | contig 26025 bp, 22 predicted proteins | sample TC_taG_FD_161473 | JGI IMG/M metagenome (GOLD analysis project Ga0187846, IMG submission 161473) | Biofilm microbial communities from the roof of an iron ore cave, State of Minas Gerais, Brazil - TC_06 Biofilm (v2) | ecosystem: Environmental > Terrestrial > Deep subsurface > Cave > Wall biofilm... | reverse complement strand
TATCCCCCAGGCCGGTGAACCCGACCCCGATGCGCCGTGAGTAGAGGCTGGCCTCTCGCTGAGCAGGGAGAGGATGTTTGTCCGCGTTGTAGTCGAGGACGTTGTCCAGGAAGCGCGTGGCCAGCCGCAGTGCGTGCTCCAGGTGGGGCCAGTCCACCTGAGCCTGGGGGGTGAACTCATCGACGACGAACTCGTTCAGGCAGAGATTGCCGAGATTACAAGCTCCGTATGGTTCAAGCGGGATCTCGGAACACGGGTTGGTGGTCGTGACGCTCATGCCGTTGTACTCGGACGTGCTCCAGCGCTTCACCGCGTCCCAGAAGATGACGCCGGGTTCGGCGTAGTCCCGGGCCCCGTGAATGAGCTCGCGCCACACCTCGCGGGCCTTGACGGTCCGGCGCACGTGCGCCCGGTCGTTGTCGAAGGCGAGCGTCCAGTCGCCGTCCGCCTCCACCGCCCGCATGAATGCGTCGCTGACGCGGACGCTGATGTTGGCATAGCGTACCCGGTTGAGGTTGCGCTTGATCCTCGTGAACTCCAACACGTCGGGGTGGTTGTCGGCGATGGTGATCATGAGCGCGCCCCGCCGGCCGCTTTGCCCGATCGTCCCGGTCGTGAGCGACATCAATTCCATGAACGAGATCGACCCGGTGCTGGTGCGCGCCGCGTTGTTGACCGGGGCGCCGGCCGGACGGAGGACGCTGATGTCCGCGCCGACGCCGCCGCCGAGCGAATATGTTCGCGCCGCTTCCTTCATCCAGTCGAAGATCGACTCGATGGAGTCGTCTTTTACTGGAATTACATAACAGTTGTGGGAAACGGCAAACTCTGCCACGAACGAGTGATCATCGTCGACCGTGAGATCGTACACGGTCTGACGGAAAGACTTGGTCCAATCACTTGCTTTCACCTTGACGAACAGATCGCCGTCGACGACCTTGTAAAAATAGTTACGCGGCGCCTCTTCAAAGACAGACTCGTAAGAGTAGTCGCCCTCAATCCATGCATGGAGCGCCTCGATGTAGCGCTGCGTCCCTACGGTGATCCACATCCCGCGGTGCCGCGTGTACTTGAGAATCCCCTCCCACCGAATGGACGGCGCGATGCCGAGGCGCACGAGCAGCAGGAAAACCTGCCGGACGAGCTCGGGATTGGCCAGGAAAATCTTCACAATATCGTCGCGGACGATTCCGTCGCCGGAGAATAGCCCGGCGATGAACGCCTTTTGAATCGACGTCGGCGCCGTTAAGAACCAGGCCGGCAACTGCTTGTCGTGAGCATGCGTCGCCCCGCCGCACAGCGAGCGTACAAACTCGACGAGCAGTTTGCTGTGTACGTAGACACGCATCCAGTGACGGGGTTGGTCTTCGCGCCGCTGGATCGCCGCCTCGATGCCGAAGAGCTGCTGCGTCAGTGTATAGATCGCCTCGGCATAGGCCTCCTCGTCTTTGTTGAAAGTGAAGTAGACGCTGCTGTCCGTAACTCCCCCTTCGGCCATGAAGAAGCCGAGCCATAGGCCGAAGCGCTCATCAAATGGGATCGACCGGCGAACGCGCTTGCTCTCGGCGACGCCACGCGCGCCCTGCCCACCGACGTAGGCCGTGGCAGTGTACATCATGCCGGCTTCGTCCTCGAGCGTAGCGTCGTTCACGAAGTTCACGAGATCAAGATCCCAGGACGGAAGTGTCTCGCCGATCCGCCCGACTTTGACATAATGTGCGGTAGTCAAATCCTTCGCCTCGACCCAGTCTGTGCGCGTTCCGTCGAAGGCCAGAAACGGGTGGTTGCCCGTTGCCCTGATCGGCTGATCCCCGAGGTACCAGAGGCTCACAGCGCGCAGCGGCTCTTCTACATCGCGGCGCATGGTATGCGTGACCGGACGGTACCGGTCCTTGTGGGTGAGCACTTCCTCGCCGGGCCGGATCTCCTCGATGAGTTTGATACCGCCACGCGTCACGACCCGCGTGCCGGCGGGGAAGCAATTCATGGAAGTCACGCGCTTCGGATTGCCGATGGCGTGCATGATCCGGCCGCCGGGGACGTAGCGGAAGCCGTCCAAGAGCCAGTAAAACTCCTGGGCATAGCGGTCGCGCACGGCCTCTGTGCGCTCGACGCCCGCGAGCCCCCGGGCGATCCGCTGCCACATCGCCACAGGAGTCCGCTCCAGGATCAGCCCGTCTCTATCGCGCAGGGCATACTTGTCGCTGAAGATGCGGGCGCGGAGCTCATCGCCCGCGAAGAATTCCAGGGTCTCCTGCGGCAGGGGCTGCGGTTCCACACCGGACGTCGGGGGCGCAACTTTCTCCGAGGCCGTTGTCATCGGCGTTGCCTCCACAGAACAGTGTTCTCACGACTCTCCGCCATGACCGTGCCTTAGTTCTGTCCGGAATTCTTCGGAACGAGGGGAATCAGAGGAATCTGTGACTGCAGCGCGGCCTCAAGCTGCTTGCGAGCCTTGAGGGCCTGAATTTCCTCCACCAGCCGGTCGACATCCCCGACCCGCCTATAGACCGACGCGAACCGGACATACGCGACGTCGTCGAGCTGCCGCAGCCGTTCGATCACGCGGTCCCCGATCTCCCGGCTGGGGATGGCCGTCGTGCCGGCCTCGAGAACCGAGCGCTCGATGTCTTCTGCCACATCTTCCAGCGCCGCTTGGGGCACGGGACGGCCTTCGCAGGCGCGGAGCATTCCGGTCAAGACCTTGGTCCGGTCGAACGGTTCCCGGCGGCCATCCCTCTTGAGAACGAACACCGTCGTGCGCTCCGCACGCTCGAACGTCGTGAACCGCCTATGACAGGACTCACACTCCCGCCGGCGCCGAATCCCGTCTCCCTCTCCAACAGCGCGAGAGTCGAGAACCCGCGTTTCCTTAAAACCACAGAGGGGGCAGCGCACAGACGTTCGCCTCTCGAACTAGATCTAGGAGCATCGTTAGACTAACACACTATATGTTGGGGCTCAAGGAGAAAAATCCTCCTTCCTGGGCGCTGTCGCCTCGCTGCGAGACGCCTACGAGACCGTCGTGCGTTTCCCTCTTCGTAGGGAGGCCGGACGCAGACCCGATAGGTTCCTAGGGGTCAGGTCCGGAAGACCACCGATTCGCGATTCATCAGCCCCACGGCGATCTCGAGGGCGAGGGCGGCATAAAAGGCGGAAGACACGGTGGCGAGGATGAGATGGCCCCAGTTTACCGTCCCCAGCAGGAGTTCGCGGAAGGCGAAGAAGGCGTTGAGCACCGGGACCAGGTACGCCCACCCGGACCGCTGCCACTCGCTGACAAACTGGACGGCGAGGGCCGGCAGCACTGTCACGAAGTAGAGCGGGGTCACATACTGCTGCGCTTCGCGGGGCGACCGGGCGAAAATGCTCACGGCGAGCTGAACGGCACTGACGAGCGCGGAGAACAATAGCGCGACGCCCAGCATGACCACGGCGGTCCCCGGGGGAAGGCTGACGTCGAGTCGCTGCGTCGTGTGCAGCAGATACGGGTACCCCCAGTGCAGGCTCACCATCATCGTGATCAGCACGACGATCACCGCTCCCATCGAGGCCGTGACGACCGCGAGGAACTTTCCGATCACGATCGCCTCCCGGTTGACGGGAGCGATCAACAGAGACTCGAGCGTTCCGCGCTCCTTCTCCCCCGCGGCCAGGTCGACCGCGACGGACATGCCGCCCACGACGGCCCACATGGCGATGAAGAACGGAAGCAGGCTCGCGAGCAGGAGTCCCGATACTTGCCGCTCGGTAGCGACGTTTTGCTCGTCCAGGACGACGGGCAGGAGATCCCGGGGATTCAGGTGCCGGGCCGCGAGCCGCCGGGCCACGACCTGCTGGCTGTAGTGGGACAATAACTCGACCAGCCTGGCCCGCGCCGCGGTGCTCTCGGAGTCGCTCGCGTTGTAGAAGATGGCCACATGCGCCTGTCCATCCCGTGCAATCGTGTCCTCAAACCGCGGCGGAATCCGCAACACGGCCCGCACCCGCCGCTGGCGCAGCGCCGCCACCGGGTCGCCGACACGGACCGGCGTGATCAGCTTGGTCGCATACGCAAGGTGGACCAGGCCCCGAGCCTCACCCACCACGGCCACGGCGGGCGTCGCGGTCTGGATCATGTGCTGCTGCCGCTGCGCCAGGTAGGGGATCCCCAGGGTGGCCACCGGCATGAAGATCGCCGGCAGGACGATCATGACAAACAGGGTGCGGCGGTCGCGGAGGGCCTCGAGGATCTCCTTCGCATACACGGTCTGGATCCACCGCTGCATCTCCCCCTGCGTGGCCTCCCGTGCGCCCCGCCGGCTCCGCAACCACGGCCACGCGGCGCGAATCATGCCACCGTCTGCGCCACGAGCTGCACGAAGATCTCCTCGAGCCCGAGACCGGTCTGGGCCTTGAGGTCCTCCAGGCGCCCCTGCGCCCGCACGCGCCCCGCGGCGATGATCGCGACGCGATCGCACAGCCGCTCCGCTTCCTCCATCACGTGCGTGGACATGATCACACACCGGCCCTCCTGCTTGAACCCCTGAATGACGTCGCGGACGGCCCGGGCGGAGATCACGTCCAGGCCCGAGGTGGGCTCGTCCAGGAAGACGACCGGAGGGTCGTGCACGAGCGCGCGCGCGATGTTCAGCTTCTGCCTCATGCCCTTGCTGTACGTGTGGGTGAGCCGGTCGAGGTGAGACCCGAGGTCGAGCCTTTCACAGATCGCCTGCAGGCGGGCCTCCAGCACATCCGGCAGCACCCCGTGGAGGCGGCCGGTGTACCGGATCACGTCGCGGCCCGTCAGGCGGCCATAGACGCCCGCGTTCTCGGGCAGCACGCCGATCATCCGGCGAACCTCTGCCGGATTGCGGACGACATCGTGGCCGGCGACACGGCCCGTGCCCGCGGTCGGACGGAGGATCGTCGTCAGCACGCGGATCGTCGTAGTCTTGCCCGCGCCATTGGGGCCCAGGAGGCCGAACACTTCCCCCGCGTAGCAGTGAAACGAGACTCCCCGCACGGCATGGAAGCGGCGAAACCGTTTCTCGAGATCGACGGCTTCGACAAGCACGCGCCGGTCAGCCACGGCGGCGACGCCCTACCAGAACGTGAGCGGGACGGCGCTCAGGGCAAAGACGACAATGAGGGCGGCCGCCACCACCTTGTGGACCACGGTCACCGGCGAGCAATCGTCGAGCGGTCCCGGGTGACCGCGGCGGATGAGGAAGAAGATCAGGATCCCCATGAGCCAGTACCCAAAGAACAGGCACGCGATGGCACCCACGTAGGACAAGATCACGTGCAGGCGGGGCCCAAAGATCGCGCGCATCACATGCCCGCCGTCCAGCATGCCTGCCGGGAGCAGGTTGAGCCCGGTTACGAGCAGCCCGACCCAACCCGCCCACGCCATCGGGTGAATGCTCATCACGTCGGCGGAGGCGGACGGGTGCACCAGCCACTGCGTCAGCAGATCGAAGAGGTAGGGAGTGGGGAAATTGACCGGCGGGGGGCAGCCATGGGCGAGGATGGCCGAACGCGCGAGGAAGAAGGAGTGGCGTATCCCGTAGCCGAGGATCGGGACGGCCACGAGAAACCCGGCAATCGGCCCGCTGGCCCCAAGTTCCACCAGCGCGTCCCGATTGGGCGAGGGGGTCTTCGTGAGAATCACGGCCCCCATCGTCCCGATGGACAAGAGGCCGAGCAGCGGTGGAAACGGGATGAAGAAGGGAAGACTGGAGTCGATGCCCCTCCAAATGGAGACCAGCTTGTGACCCATCTCATGGCAGAGCAGAATCGCCATCAGCGACAGAGAAAACAACACGCCGCCCGCGAACGGGGAGGTGGGCCCGGGGATACCGCAGGCCGCCTGCGAGTTGAGGAATCCCGCGGCGAACGTCGTCACAAGCGTCGCACCGAACAGCGCGATGTGCAGCGCCCACCGCGGACGCGTGGGCGCCGGTTTAGGCGCGAGCAGGATGACCGTCTCAGTGTCCCGCCGGCGGAGGAGCGGGAGGAGGCCGAATCCTCCGAGCGCATCCCGGAGGCGCAGGAACCGGGTCTTGTCGTCCGGACCGGGGACGATCCGGAACACCGGGTGGCCATCCTGGAACACGAGTTCCTTGACGGGAAAGTACGCTTCGACCGTCGCGCGGATGCTGGCCAGGACTTCCTCGGACGCGATGACCATGGCACCTAGCCTACCATCCGTCGCGGAGCGAGGAAAGGGGACGAAAACGCTAGCCGGTGTGTCGTCGAAATCCCGCGATACTCGCTGCCCTGCGCCTCAGGGCTCGAGCCGGTGCGGCTCTAGCGCTTCCTCAGGAACGCCGGGATGTCGAGATCGTCCAGCCCCAGCCGGGTGCTCTCCCGCGGGTGCGGCTCCTCCGCGGCGGCCGGATCCGCATCCTCGTCGCCGCGGCCCATCTCGAACCCGGTGGCGATCACGGTAATCCGGATCTCGCCGTCGATCTGATCGTCGACGACGGCGCCGAAGATGATGTTGGCATCGGGGTCGGCCGCCTTCTGCACGATCTGCGCGGCCTCGCTCACCTCCATCATGCCGAGGTCGAGCCCCCCGGTGACGTTCAGCAAGACGCCGCGCGCCCCGCGCATCGACGTCTCGAGCAGCGGGCTCGCGATCGCGGCGTGCGCGGCCGCGGCGGCGCGGCCTTCGCCCGTCGCCACGCCGATCCCGATCAGCGCCGACCCCGCCTCCGCCATCACCGTCTTCACGTCGGCGAAATCCAGGTTGATCAATCCGGGCACCGTGATCAAGTCCGCGATCCCCTGCACGCCCTGGCGGAGCACGTCGTCGGCGACGCGGAACGCCTCCACCATGGTCGCGCTCTTGTCCACCACCTGCAGCAGCCGATCATTAGGGATTGTGATCACGGTGTTGACGTGCTGGCGGAGTGCCTGGATGCCTCCCTCGGCCGCCGCCGCCCGGCGCCGGCCTTCGAAGACGAAGGGGCGGGTGACGACGCCAATCACGAGGCTTCCCAGTTCCCGCGCCACGTGTGCCACGATGGGCGCGCCGCCGGTACCCGTCCCACCGCCCATGCCCGCGGTGACGAAGACCATGTCCGCGCCCTCGAGGGCTTCGGTAAGGTCTTCGCGGCTTTCCTCGGCCGCCTGCCGCCCGATCTCAGGATCCCCCCCGGCGCCGAGGCCGCGCGTCAACTTCCCGCCCACGTGCATCTTCTTGTCGGCGTGGCTCAGCGCCAGCGCCTGCGCGTCCGTATTGATGGCGATGAACTCCACGCCCCGGAGGCCCGCGCTGATCATCCGGTTGACGGCATTGCTGCCGCCTCCGCCCACGCCCACCACCTTGATGGACGCGTAGCGCCGGAGGTCTCTCTCTACCCCAGCCATGCTCACCCCTCCCGCGGTTTCGAGTGCCTGCGCCTCCCTCGCACGGCCCATCCCCGCCGCGCCTATCCGTTCTGAGATCATGCGCTGGACCGGGTGCCACCGCTTCTCCGTCATCGTCACTAGGCCCCCTGGGTAAACTCCCTCAACCACTGCCGTACATGCCCGAGGAACGTCCCATTCCCGTTCAGCGTGCGGATCGCGCGGCCCGCCCCCCGCCGGTGCGCCGTATGCAGGATCAGGCCCACCCCCGTCGCATAAATGGGGCTCCCCACCGTATCCCCCATGCTCCCGGAAACGTCGGGCACCCCGATCCGAGCAGGCAGATCCAGGCGTTCGGCGATCGTCTCGCCCAAACCCGCGAGAAGCGCGCTGCCGCCGGTCGCCACCACTCCGGCGGGGACCAGGCGCGCATATCCGGACCGCCTGAGCTGTGAGCGGATCATGCCGAGGATCTCGGCGACCCGGGGCTCGATGATCTCGGCCAGCAGCCGGCGGGGAACGGTCCGCGGCGCGCGCGTACCTATATGGATCGCCTCGATCGTTTCGCCGTCGGCGGCAGCCGCGGCCGCCGCGCACCCATGGCGGACCTTGAGCTTCTCCGCTTCCGCGATGGGAGTCCTGAGGCCGACCGCGACATCACTCGTGATATGGTTGCCGCCGACCGGGAGGACGGCAGCGTGACACAGGCCTCCCCCGGCGAAGATGCCCATGCTGGTCGTTCCGCCGCCGATATCGATGAGGACGACCCCGAGATCACGCTCCGCCTGCGAGAGCACGGCTTCGCCGGACGCGAGCGGCTCCAGGACGAGATCCTCGGCCTCCAGATCGGCATGCTGGACGGACTTCAATAGATTTGCGAGGAGGGTCGTGGCCCCGGTGACGATGTGGGCTTCGACCTCCAGGCGGGAGCCGTACATCCCCACCGGATGTTTCACCCCGTCCTGGCCGTCGATGACGAAGTCGCGGGGCAGGAGGTGGATGATCTCGCGGTCACTCGCGGGGATCGCCGCCATCCGCGCAGCCTCGACGACCCGAGAGACGTCGGGCTCCGCAATCTCATGATCCGCGCGCGCGACCGCGACGACGCCGCGGCAGTTCTGGGAGGCGAGGTGTTCGCCGGAGACCGCTACAGTGGCGGCGGCGATGCGGGCGCCGGCCATCCGCTCGGCTTTGTCCACCGCCTCTGCGATGGCGTGGGTTGTCGCGTCGAGATCGACGACGACGCCTTTCCGAACACCAACAGACGGAGAAGCCCCTACGCCCGTGAAGTGGACTCCTCCGTCTGCATCTTGCTCAGCGACGATGACACAGACCTTGGTGGTCCCGATATCCAAACCCACCAACGGTCCCCGTCTGGCCAACCGGATGCACCTCCGGGTGCGACTAAGGGTTCGATGGACGGTGCACGGCCGGCTTACTTCCACGCCTCACAACGTTCTCCTGCCGGCGGGATCGCGGGGGAGCCGGACCACGTGATCCCACAGACGATCCCGAAGGGTCGGTGTGGAGGAGCGGCGATGCTGCGTCTAGCGGTTTCACGATGACGCTGCCGGGAAAGCGCAGGTCCACGTACTGGACGCGCAGGCCGCGGGAGCGCACGGCGGCGAGGACGTCGGGCGCGAGCGCCAGGCGCGCCGCGACACCGTCGCGCCCGCCGACCCGCACGTCCACCCCGTCTCGCGTGGTGATCACGACTTCGTTGTCGGCATCGACTCGGATCCCCGCCGCCTCCGCGCGCAGCGGCGCCGGGAGGATGGAAGCGGCGGCGGCGCCGAGGCGCGCCCCCGCGGACGGAATGACTGTGCCGGCTCCGAGCGGCATGAGCCCGAGGCGCTCAACGTGGAGCGGAAGGTACGGGGTGGGAGTCTGCGCCCGGGTGATCACCACACCATCGGCCCCAAGCAGCACGTACCCACCGGGGATGGCGAGGGCCGCGACCGGTGAGCGCTCGTGCACGGAGATGATGACACGATGGGGAAACACCATCGCCACGGACGCGTCCTCGATGCGGGGATCACGGCGCAGACTCTCCCGGATCCGGCCGACGTTGACGCGGAACGCGTTGTCCCCGGGAACGAGTCCGATGCGCTGGAGGATATCGGAGGCCGGGACGGCCGTGTTCCCCGTCACGCTCACGGACTGGAGACTAAAGAGGACGGATCCGGGAAACGCCGCCGCGCCGCACAGCGCGGCGATCGCCGCCAGGAACCGGATTACACGTGTGAACATAGATCGTGCCGTTGATGCCTGTGCCTACGGCGTAGCCAGTACGCGCGTGAGCCAGTACGTCCCGGGCGGCAGTAGAGCATGTGGAACTCCTGATCGCTACCTTCGTGTGCGATCATGCGGGCTCGAACTCGCCGATCATTTTGATCTCCGCGAGCAGGTCCTGGCCGCACCGCTCCCGCACCCGCGCGCGCACCAGACCCATCAGCGCAATCACGTCCGCCGCCGTGGCCCCGCCCGCGTTGAGGATGTAGTTGGCGTGCAGGTCGCTCACGATGGCGCCCCCCACGCGCAGCCCTTTGGCCCCCGCGGCGTCGATGAGGCGGCCCGCGTGATCTCCCTCCGGATTCCGGAAGATGCACCCGGAGCTCGGCGGGCCGAGCGGCTGCGTCTCGCTCCGCGTCCTGAGCCACCGCTCCAATCTCGCGACGGTCTCCCGCGGGTCCGCCTGCCGGAGCACGAGAGTTGCATCCATCACCACGCCCCCTTCGCGCTGCATGCGGCTCTGCCGGTAGCCGAAGGCGAGATCGGAGGCGCTCCACCGCATCTCTCCCGCGGGCGTGAGCACCCGGACGCGTTCTGTGATGTCGGCCATCGAGGACCCGTGCGCGCCCGCGTTCATCACGACGGCGCCTCCTACCGAGCCGGGAATGCCGGCGGCAAACTCCAGCCCCGCCAGGCCGCGGGTGGAAGCCTTGCGGCTCAGATGCGGGAGACTCGCCCCGCACTCCGCGGCGACGCGCGCGCCGTCGTACCGCACCCCCTCCTGGCCCTGCCCGGTCTTGAGGACGATCCCGCGCACCCCGCGATCGGCAATAAGGACGTTGCTGCCGCGTCCGAGCACGATAAACGGCACAGCCTCCCGATACAGCCACGCCACGGTGGCTTCGAGATCCCCGAGCGAGCGGGGGAGGAGCAGAATTTCGGCCGGACCGCCGATCCGGAATGAGACGTGGCGGGCGAGCGGTTCGTTCACGCGAACGCCGTCGGGGCAGACCCGCTCCAGCGCCGCAACCAGCGTATCCAGGGTCGTCTTAGCCATCATTCGATGCCGCGGCGGGCGGGATGCCGGGCGCCGGGGTCCGCCGCCGCAGGCGCGCGACCAGCTCGTCGGCCACCCTCCAGACATCGCCGGCCCCGATCGTGAGGACCAAGTCGCCCGCCCGCAGGTCGCCCGCCAGTACCTGGGCGACCTGCGCCGCATCCGCGATGAACCGCACCGGCCGCCGGGCGGACACCGCGCGCACGATGATCCCCGCGTCCACGCCCGGAATCGGGGCTTCGTCGGCCGGGTAGATCTCGGTGATGATGACGTCGTCTGCGGCGTCGAAGGCCCCGGCAAACTGTGCGCCCACGGTCTGGGTCCGCGTGAACCGATGCGGCTGAAAGACGGCAATGATCCGGGCCTGGGGCCAGGACCGCCGGGCGCCTTGAAGGAGGGCCCGGACTTTGGTCGGATTGTGCGCGTAGTCGTCGACGACGAGCACCCCGCCGACCTCTCCGCGCACTGTGAACCGACGCTGCACGCCGCGGAACGACGCCAGGGCGCGCGCGCAGATGTCGAACGGCACACCGAGCTCCGTGGCGACGGCCAAGGCGCCCAAGGCGTTCTGCACGTTGTAAGGGCTCGGGACGCCGAGCGTCACCGAGCCGAGGAGTGTGGGGCCGCGAAGGGCTTCGACCACAGAACGCCGGCCGACCATCTCGACAACACGGGCGGAGTACAGGGCACCCGTCTCGAGCCCGTAGGTCACTACGCGCGGCCGCGCGCTCGACGCGAGCCGGCGGCCGGCCGCGGAGTCCGCGCACACCACCGCCAAGCCATCGGAGGGCAGCCGGTCCAGGAAGCGGCGAAACGTCTCCACCAGGCGCGCCTCGGAGCCGTAGAAGTCCAGGTGGTCCGTGGCGTCCAGGTTTGTGACCACGGCGATCTGTGGCGAGATCCACAGGAGAGACCCATCGCTCTCGTCCACCTCGGCGATGAGATCGCGGCCGCCCCCGGCCCGGGCGTTGCCGCCGAAATCGTCCACCTCGCCACCGATCAGGACTGTGGGATCCCATCCGGCCTTTTCCAGAATGATCGCGGTCATCGTGGTGGTCGTGGTCTTTCCGTGCGTCCCGACGATCGCGATCCCTCGCATGCCCTCCATGAGGCCCGCCAGCATCTGCGCCCGGTGCATGACCGGCAATCCCTGCGCCAGTGCGGCCCGGACCTCCACGTTTTCCTCCGGCACCGCCCGGCTGATCACCACCACGCGCCCGGGTACCACGTGCTCGGCCGCGTGGCCGATCTGAATCTGGGCACCCATCCCGCGCAGTCGCCGCGTGGTGTCGGACTCGCGCAGGTCCGAGCCGGAAACGGGATGGCCGCGGGCCATCAGCACGGAGGCGATCGCGCTCATCCCCGCCCCGCCGATGCCGATGAAGTGCACGCGCGTGCCGGGCGCGATCATCCGCCGGCCTCCTCCTCGTGACGAGTCCGGCTCGCGTGCCGCTGGGCCTTGAGCCCGAGCCTGCGGCGCAGCCAGGACTGGGCCCACGGCGTGAGCCAGGACCGCCGTGAGCCAGAACTGCGCGCCGATGACCGATCCACCGGGGGGACGTCCTGGCTCATGCCGTAGGCATCAGGACGCGAATCCGCCGCCGGCCGCCGGGTGAGGCCCGCGATGAGCTCCAGCAACTGGTCCGCCGCACCCGGATGCCCGAGAGCGCGCGAGCGCTCGGCCATTTCCGCGAGCCGCCGCGGCGCGTCGAGGATGCGGCCGATCTCTTGGGCCAGGACTTCGCCGGTGAGCGCAGCATCGGGCACGAGCACCGCCGCGCCCCAGGCGACGAGCGGCGCGGCGTTGTACGCCTGATGTTCCTCCGCCGCGTGCCGGTAGGGAACGAGAATCGCGGCGCGGCCGCATGCCGTGATTTCCGCAATGACGGTTGCCCCGCATCTGCTGATGACCAGGTCGGCGCACGCGTATGCCGGCCCGATCGGGTCGAGGTACGGCACGCGGATGTAGCGCACCGTGCCGACCCTGGTCGCCTCGAGCGCTCCAGCGGCCCCGTCCCACCCGCGGCCGACCTGATGGATCACCTGCAGGTCCCGCCGGCCCCTGAGGCGCGTCACCGCCTGTTCGGCCGCGCTGTTGAGCCGGGCCGCCCCCTGACTCCCGCCGAGGACGAGGACCGTGCGCCGGAGCGGGTCGAGGCCGTACTGCCGCACGCCCTCCTCCCGCGTGGCCATATACACCTCCCGGCGGACCGGCAGCCCGGTTACGACCGTGCGCCGGGTCGGGAACCGGGCGGCCGACGCCTCGGAGGTGACGGCGACGAAACGGCTGAGACGGCTGAGCAGACGGTTGATCCGGCCGGCGATCGCATTCCCCTCCAGCACGATGATGGGCACCCGTAGCACCGCGCCGACGATGACGCACGGGGCGGCGGCGATCCCCCCGGTGGCAATGATGACGTCCGGCCGGAACCGCGTCACCACGCCCACGGCCTGCGCCAGTCCGGCGATCCCGGTGGCCAGGGAGAGGAACATCCGTACCGGGGCCCGGCTGCGGGGAGGACGGACGGCCAGCCCCAGGAACTCGATCCCGTTCGCAGGCACCAGGGCCGCCTCCATGCCCGCGTGGCTGCCCACGAAGAGGATGCGATGCGCTGCGTCCTGACGGCGGAACGCCTCCGCCAGCGCGAGGGCCGGGTATACGTGCCCTCCGGTTCCGCCGCCGGTGAGCAGAATGTTCATCCCCGCGCCCATGCCGCCCGCCGGCGGTCCGCGCCGAAGGGCGCGGGATGCTGCGGAACGATTCGCTCGACCGGGTGCGCGTACTGGGAGATGTTCAGCAGGATCCCGACGGCGATGCTGTTCAGCACCAGTGAGGATCCGCCGAAGCTGATGAAGGGCAGCGGGACGCCGGTTACCGGGAGTGCGCCCGAGACGACCCCGATGTTCAGGGCCGCCTGGCCCACCAGCATCGTGGTGAGCCCCACCGTCAGGAGCGCGCCGTACCGATTGGGGCAGCGGCTGGCAATCCGATACCCCCAGCACGCCAGCCCCAGGAACAGCAGGATCACCGCGGCGGTGCCGAGGAGCCCGAGCTCCTCGCCGATGATGGCGAAGATGAAGTCTGTGTGGCGCTCCGGCAGGAAGAAGAATTTCTGCCGGCTCTGCCCCAGCCCGAGGCCGAAGACCCCGCCGGACCCCAGGGCGAGGAGCGACTGGATGATATGGAACCCGCTCCCGCGCGGATCCCGCCAGGGATCGAGGAACGCCGCGAGGCGCTGGATGCGATAGCCCGAGTGGAAGACGAACACCGCCGCGATGGGCGCCGCCGCCGCCGCCGCGGCCAGCAAATGCGAGAGCCGGGCGCCGCCGACAAACAGCATCGCCACCGTGATGGTCGCCAGCACGAGGACGGACCCCAGGTCGGGCTGCCGGAGGATCGGCAGCGCGAGTGCCGCGAGCACGATCAGCGGGGGCAGCAGCCCGGCGGTGAACTCGCGGGCGCGGGCGCCGCGGTTGGCCAGGAAGTTCGCCAGATACAGGATCATCGCCAGCTTGGCCAGCTCCACCGGCTGAAAGTGCAAGACCCCGAGCGCGAGCCAGCGGCGCGCCCCGCCGGCTTCGCGGCCGAAGTGCGGGTTCAGTGTGAGCAGGAGTGTCAGCACGGTGATGCCGAGCATCGGGAGCGTGAGCGTGCGCAGCCTCGGGTAGTGGATGCGCCACGCGACCGACATCGCGAGCCAACCGATCACCACATAGATCAGGTGGCGCTTGAGAAACCACGCGCTGTCGCCGAACTGCGATTGGGCCGCGACGGCGCTGGCGCTGTAGACCATCACGACCCCGATACAGGTCAGGAAGAGCACGGCAAGAAAAATCCCGCCGGAGGCCGCGCGCCGATGAATCACGTCCACCGGACGTCGCCTCCGGCGCCGGCCTGTGCCGCGTGCGCCAGTTCCGCCACGAGCTCACAGTACCGCTGTGCCCGGTGGCGGTAGTCGAGAAACTGATCGAAACTCTCGCAGCCCGGAGACAGGGTGACGACGTCCCCGGACCGCGCCAGACGCCCGGCGAACCGCACGGCTTCCTCCAGCGTCCCGCAGTCCCGCAGGAGCGCCTTTTGGGGGCCCTCCGCCGTGATCGCCTCGGCGATATACGGCGCGCACGCGCCGAACAGGAGCACCGCGCGGATCTCGCGCTCGCGGAGGGCATGCGCGATCGGGCGAAAGTCCTGCGCCGAGGCACCCCGGCGCTGCCCGCCGGCCAGGAGGACGAGCGGGCGGTCAAACGCGCGGATCGCCGCCGCGGCCGCGGTGGGGTTTGTGGCCAGCGAGTCTTCATAATACCGCACCCCGGCGATCTCCGTGACCAGCCGCAACCGGTACGGGAGGCCGCGAAAGTTTCGGAGGACCGCGTCGATCGCCTCCGGGGAGGCGCCGGCAACGCGGGCGGCGAGGGATGCGGCGAGCGCGTTTTCGAGCGCGTGCGCCCCGGGGACCAGCAGGGCCGCCTCGCTGACCCGCTCCTCGCGCCCCCCCAGCCGGAGGACGATCTTGCCACCGGCGATGCAGGCGCCCTCCTCTACCCGGTGGGTACGGCTCCACATCAGGACGCGGGCGGCCGCGGTGTCGGCGAGGGCGCGGGTCGGGGGATCGTCCCCATTGAGAATCGCCCAATCCGACGGTCTCTGGTGCGCCAGGATCGTCCGTTTGACCTCCACGTACGCCTCGAAGGATCCGTGGTCGTCGAGGTGGTGGGGTGCCAGGTTCGTGATGACCGCGATGTGGGGGCTGTAAGGCAGCCCCACGAGCTGGCGGTTGCTGATCTCCAACACTAAGATTGCGTCTCCCGTCACGTCCGCTAGACGATACAGAATCGGGACGTGCGTCCGGTCGTTCCCGCTGACAAACGTCCGGCGGCCGCTCTCCGCCAGCATGGCGCCGATGAGATGGACGACCGTGAACTTCCCGTTCGTCCCGGTCACGCCCAAGACCGGGCAGGGTACCGTCTCAAAAAACAGCGCCGTCATGCTGCTGAGCGGCACGCCGCGATCCCGTGCACGGCGCACTGGATCATTCTCAGGATGGCGGAACCAGGCCTGGGTGACATAGATGACCTGTGCCCGGTCGATCTCCTCGAGGTAGCGGTCGCGGAACCGGAGCGTGATCGGCCCCGCCGTGAGGCGCGCGAGCGCCGCCTCCTGCTCCGCCGGGGTCATCCACTCATGGGCGCGGCGAAAGGCCTGCGGAAACGTCTCCCGGGTCGCGAGATCGTGCGCGGTGAGCGGAGACACCCCGTGGGCGATGAGGAAATCCGCCACCGTCGACCCCTCGGTGCCCGAGATCCCCACCACGTGGATGGTCTTCCCCCGGAGGGACCGCAGCACGTCTTCGATCACAGCGCCAACCTCACGCCCAGCGCGGCCAGCAGCGCGCCGCACACCCAGAAACGCACCACGGTCTGCGTCTCGGTCCAGCCGCTGAGCTCGTAATGGTGATGGATCGGACTCATCCGGAATAGACGCCGGCCGCCCGTGACGCGGAAGTAGCCCACCTGGAGGACGACCGAGAGGGCCTCGGCGACAAACAGGCCCCCAACGATCAGCATCGTGATCTCCTGCTTCGCCAGGATGCCGGTCACGGCGAGGGCCGCGCCGAGGGCCTGCGACCCCACATCGCCCATGAAGATGCCGGCCGGATGGGCGTTCCACCAGAGGAACCCCAGCGCGGCTCCGGCGACCGCCGCGGCGACCACGCCGATGGGGGCCGCGCCGGCCCGGGCGGCGAGCAGGGCCAGCGTGCCGGAGGCGATCGTCACGGTGCCCGCCGCGAGTCCGTCGAGCCCATCGGTGAGGTTGACCGCGTTCGCCATGCCGACGACCACCAGCACGCAAAACACCGGATAGGCCCAGCCGAGATCAAGCCGAAACGGCAGGCCGGGGAGTGCCAGCGCCGCGCCCAGGTGTGGCTGCCGGACGACGTACACTCCGAGGAGCAATGCGACAGGGACCTGCAGCGCCAGCTTTTCACGGGCCCGAAGCCCAAGGTTGCGGCGCCGGGCGATCCCCAGCGCGTCGTCGAGCGCCCCCACCGTAGCGAACAGCACGATGACGATGAGGGCGACGAGAAAGTCGCGCGAGACCAGTCCGCCGACGGCGGCCATCACGAGAGAGGCGATCAGCGACGCGCCGACGATCAGCACGCCTCCCATGGTCGCAGTACCCGCCTTCCCCGCATGCCGGGCGGGAGCATCTTCGCGCACCGCCTTGACCGCCCCGGCACGTGCGAGCCAGGATATGACGGGCCGGCCGGCGACCAGGGCGATGCCGGCCGCCAGCACCCACGCCGTCAAGGAGGCGGTCTCGTTCACCTGGAGCGTCCCGCGGTCTTTCCGCTCGGCGGAGATGTCCGTCCGGCGGACGGGGGGACCGGTGCTGCGGCTTCGAGTGCCGCAACGACGCGCTCCATCATCATCGCCCTCGAGCCCTTCACGAGGACGACGGCGCCGGGCGCTACGGCCTGCAGCACAACGGAGACGGCCTCCGCGAGATCGGTGGTGTGGACGACGCGCACGGGGCCGGCCTCGCGGGCGCCGGCCGCGAGATCGGCCGCGAGCGGACCGAATGCCACGAGCAGGTCCAGGTGCTGCCGGGCCGCCAGGCGTCCCACCCGGCGGTGGGCCTCCGGAGAGTCCCTGCCCAGCTCTTTCATGTCCCCGAGCACCGCGATGCGCGGCGATCCCGCAATCTCCTTCATCACGTCCAACGCCGCCTCCACCGACTGCGGACTGCTGTTATAGGCATCGTCGAGCACCGTGAACGAGACGTTTGGACGTACCTCCAGCCGCATCGGGAGCGGCCGGGCGAGTGCGAGACCGCGCGCGATCTCGCTCGCGGGCACATCCAGGGCCACGCCCACCGCCGCGGCGGCCAGCGCATTCGAGACCGCGTGCCGGCCGGGGACCGGCAGGACCACGTCCGACGATCCTCCGGGGAGCCGGAGGCGAAACGTGCTGCCCTGTTCCCCTCGCGTCCGCACGTCCTCCGCGGTCACATCTCCCCCGCTCAGCCCAAACACGAGACGCCGGGCGCGGCTCCGCCGGATGAGGCTCATCGCCAGGGGATCCTCCGCGTTCACGATGGCGACTCCGTCGGCCGGAAGACTTTCGATCAGTTCGCCTTTGGCCGCCGCGAGGTCTTCCCGGCTCTTGAAGAAGTCCATGTGCGACTCCCCGATGAGGGTAATGACGCCGATCTCGGGACGACAGATCTCGGCGAGTTCTCGAATTTGTCCGGGCCCGCGCATGGCCAGTTCGACGATGGCCACTTCCCGGTCCCGGGGCATGTTGGTGAGCATGAGAGGAATCCCGATCTCGGTATTCCAGTTCTCCGGAGAACGCGCCGTGCGATACCGCCGGCCCGCCACCGCTGCCGCCATCTCCTTCGTCGAAGTCTTCCCCACGCTTCCGGTGATGCCGACCACCCGGAGCTTCTCGCGGTCCCGCACCGCACGGGCCAGCCGCTGAAAGGCGGGCAGCGTCTTGGGCACCCTAATGAGCGCGCTCCCCTGCGAGACCCCGGAGACCTCCGACGACACGAGGGCCGCGGCCGCGCCCCGATGCATCGCCTCACCGACAAATCGGTGGCCGTCGGCGTGTTCTCCCGCCAACGCCACGAACAGCATGCCGGGCGCGATCGTTCGGCTGTCGATCCCGGTTCCACAGATGGCCGTGCGGGGGTCGCCCTGCCGGAGGGCGCCCCCGGTGAGGGCGGCGACCTCCTGCGCAGTCAGCTCCGGCGGAGGGGCCACAGGCGTCCCATCTGGCACGGTGGTCTCGGTCATGACCTTCCCGGCGGAGCGGCCTTCCTCGTTCGCAAAATCTCCCGGGCTACCTGCCGATCGTCGAACTCCACGGTGCGATCCCGCAGGATCTGATACGTCTCATGCCCTTTCCCGGCAATGACGACGACATCCCCGGGACGCGCGAGGGCAATCCCCCGCTCGATCGCGCGACGCCGGTCGGGCTCGGTCTCGAACCTCGTGCCGACCGCACCCGCTTCGATCTCCCGGATGATCGCCAGGGGATCCTCGCTGCGCGGATTGTCAGAGGTGATCACCGTGAAATCGGCGAGTGTCGTGGCAATCCGGCCCATGATCGGGCGCTTCGTCCGGTCGCGGTCGCCGCCACACCCAAACACGGCGACGCGCCGCCCGCGGCCGATCTCCCCCGCCAGGCGCAGCACCTTTTCCAGACTGTCGGGCGTGTGCGCGTAGTCCACGATGACGGCGAAATCCTGGCCCTCGTCCACGAGCTCAAACCTGCCGGGAATGCCCGACACGGCTTCGAGGGCGTGCCGGATCACGTGTGGGTCGACGCCCTGGGTGAGCGCGAGTGCGGTGGCGGCGAGCGCGTTGCTCGCATTGAACCGCCCCGGCAGGCGCAGCGCGAGATTCATGCGTCCGCCCTGCCACACGGCGGTGAACTGCGTTCCTCGCAGGGTGAGGTGCAGATTCTCACCGCGGACGTCGGCCGGCCGTTCGAGGCCGTACGTCCACACCGGCGCACGGCTTCGTGCGATCATCACGGCACTGCTCGCATCATCGGCGTTCGCGACGCAGACGCCGTCCGTGTCGACCGTGGCAAACAGCCTGCTCTTCGCATCCCGGTACTGCTCGAAGCTGGCGTGGAAGTCCAGGTGGTCCTGCGTGACATTGGTGAACACGGCGGCCCGAAAGCGGCACCCGTCCACTCGTCCGAGGTCCAGCGCGTGCGATGTCACCTCCATGACGACACGGTCCACTCGCTCCGCGCGCAGGTCGCTCAACAGGCGCTGCAGGTCGGGTGCTTCGGGCGTCGTGGGCCTCGTCGCATGGAATACCTTCGGCGTTCCGAGCGCCGTCACCCCGAGCGTCCCGATGACCGCGGTCCGCTCGCCCGCCGCTCTCAGAATGGCCTCGATCAACAGGACCGTGGTCGTCTTGCCTTTGGTGCCGGTGACGCCGCACAACCACAGATGCCGCGAGGGATGGCCGTAAAAGGCGGCCGCGAGGAGTGCCAGCGCGCGGCGCGTATCGGCCACGACGATCTGCGGGCTCGAGATGTCGGGCAGCGGATGGTCGACAAGCACCGCCGCCGCTCCGCGCCGGACGGCTTCGGCCGCGAATCGGTGGCCGTCTGTAGCGCGCCCGTGCAGCGCGGCAAACAGGTCTCCGGGCCGAACCTCTTGCGAGTGATGCGCGATCCCCGTGACGTCGCGGTCCGGGGATCCAAGCACCGTGGCCGTCTCCCCCGAGCGCGACGCGCCGCCGGGGAACGAAAGGCCCGCCACCAGGTCCGCCAGCCTCATTCCCCGCTCCTCCGCCCCGAGATCCCACGCCCGATGCCGGGTCTCGGCCCTCCGACTCCTACTATAATAATATCTCCCGTTTGCTCATGGACGCGTTCCGGCGTTTGTAGACGCGCTGCCGGGCGGCCCGTAGGGCGCGGGGGCCGCCTGCGCGGAGGAGGGTGCGGCCGGGTCCGCCGGCGGGCCATGCGTAGGCGGGATGTGCAGATACCACAACACTTGTCTCGCGACCTCCCGAAAGATGGGCGCCGCCACGTCCCCGCCGAAGTACGCCCCGTGCGGACCGTCCACCACCACGAGAATGGCCAGTCGGGGATCGGTGGCCGGGACGACGCCCACGAAGGACGCGACGTAGGCGTGGGGGTCGTAGCCCCCGCTCGGACTGGGCCGCTGCGCGGTCCCCGTCTTGCCGGCGACCGTGTACCCGCCGATCTGGGCCTGCGTCCCGGTCCCCTCCTCCACCACGCTCCGCATCATCGCCAGCACCTGGTCGGCGACGTCGGCCTCGATCACGCGATGCGGGGGAAGATCGCCCGGTGTCGCGACCGCGTGTCCTTCCGGGTCTCTCACGACTCCGACCACGTGCGGGTGGACGGCGAGCCCGTGGGTCGCCAGCGCAGCCACCGCGACGAGGAGCTGAATCGGGGTAACCGAGATCCCCTGCCCGAACGCGATGGTCTGGAGGGAGGGGTCCCGCCACTGGCTGGCCGGCCGGGTGATTCCCGAGGCCTCGCCTGGAAGATCGACCCCGGTGGGGTGCCCGAACCCAAACTGGCGAATGTAGGCATCGAACGCCACGCGCCCGAGACGCGTCGCGACCTGCGCGGCGCCCACGTTGCTCGAGCGGACCACGATGTCGGCGAGCCCCAGGGCGGGGGCGCTTCCTGCGGGCTCGGCGTCACGTATCGTGAACCCGTTGATCCGAATACGGCCCAGGTCCGGGAACGTGTCCTCCGGGGTCACGGCGCGGCTGCTGAGCGCGGCGGCCGCGAGGATCAGTTTAAACGTCGACCCCGGCTCGTAGACCGCCGCGGTGGCGGAGTTCTTCCACAGCGCCGGCGGCGCCGTCTCATAGTGGTTGGGGTCGAAGGACGGGAGCGAGGCCAGGGCCAGGAGCTCCCCGGTCCACGGGTCCATGATGATGACGACCCCTCCACGGGCGCCGGTGTGGTCGAGCGCCCGCCCGAGCTCGCGCTCGGCGATGTGCTGGATCACCTCGTCGAGGGCCAGCACAACCGTGTCGCCATCGCGGGGACGGGTTACGATGCGCTCGGTGTGAATCAATTCGCGGCCGATCGCATCGCGGCCGGCCGTGCCCACGCCGCCGACGCCCTGCAGGAACGCGTCGTACTGCAGCTCGAGTCCGGCGAGGCCGACGCCGTCGATGCCGCTGAACCCGATCACACTTGCGGCCAGCCGGCCGGCCGGATATGCCCGGCGCGGCTCCGGCTCGATTCCCAGGGCCTCGCCGAGCCCCATCGCCCGGAGGGCCTGGAGTGCCTGCGCCGGGAGACGGCGCGCCAGCCACGCGAAATGCGGCCCGCCGCGCCGGAGCCGGGCGCGCACGTCGGCCGGGGCAAGGCCGAGGACAGGCGCGATCCGCCGAGCAAACCCCACGGGATCAGGAATGGCCTGCGGGACGGCGTACACGGATTCCGCTTCAACGTTTTCTGCGAGAGGCCGGCCCATACGGTCGACGATGAGACCCCGGTGGCCGGGGAAATGCACCCACTCGGTTTGTTGGAGGAGCGCGAGTCGCTGGAGCCTGGCCCCGTGGACGACCTGGAGATCAACCATGCGTGCCAGGAGGAGGACCAGCGCGAGAACCCAGACCAGGCACAACGCGCCGAGCCGCACCCGCGAGACGCCCGTGCGCGCCCCCGGGGCGGCTCGCCCGGTGCGAGGCGTCATCGCGGGGCTGGGGCCGCCTGTGCCTCGTGTCGCGAGAAGTACGCGCCCAACCGATCCCACCACCCCGGCCCGCCGAGGGAGGGACGGCGGGCCGCGGGTTGGGGCAGTTCCAGGGCCGCGATCTGGCCGGGTCCGGGCGCGCGGAGACCCAGGCGGGTCATGGCCTGGTGTTCGATGCGATCTGGGGCTCTGAGGGAGGAGGCGATGGCTTGGAGGCGTTCGTGGTCCGTCTCAAGCGCGGCGATGTCCTGCGTCTCCTGCAAGATCCGGTAGCCGATGCGCGCTGCGTTGGAAACTGCTGCGACGTATACGATGAACGGAAGCACGGAGAGTGCCGCGATTGTGAGTGCGGCGATGATGGGATAACGTCTCCGCCGACGCCGGGTCGCCTCCTCCCCTTTCAGCCCCCAGTGCAGAGGCAACCGCACAGGGGAGCGTGTCTGTGTCCGCCAAGCCTGCATCATAAAAGCTCGACGCGCCGAGGCGGTCTGGCCGCCGCGGCCTCGGGTGAGCTCAGCCGCTCCGCCGCCCGCAGGCGGGCGCTGCGCGCCCGCGGATTCTGCCGGACCTCCGTTGCCGACGCCATGACCGGTTTCTTGGTCAGCACCCGGAGGGAGCGGGTCCCTCCGCAGCGGCACGGTTCGAGGTCGGGGGGACATGTACACCCGCGGGAGTGCCGGGCCAGCGTCTGCTTCGTGATCCGGTCTTCGAGCGAATGGAACGCGATCACGCACAGCCGTCCGCCGGGGCGGAGCCGGCGAATCGCCTGCGGGAGGGCGCGCTCGAGCGCCTCCGTCTCCGCGTTTGTGGCGATCCGCAGCGCCAGAAACGTGCGGGTGGCCGGATGCAGCCGGCCGCGCCCCGCCCCGACCGCCGCTTCGACCGCCCGGACGAGATCGCGCGTCGTCCTTAGCGGCCTGCGGGCGACGATCTGGCGCGCGATCTTGCGCGAGGCCCGCTCCTCGCCGTACCGGTAGATCAGGGCCGCGAGCTCCCGTTCCGGGAGCGTGTTGACGAGATCGGCCGCGGTCGCGGGTTGGTGTGGGTCCATTCGCATATCGAGGGGACCCGGCCGATCAAAACTGAATCCTCGCGAGGCCTCAAGCAGCTGCACGCTCGAGATCCCAAGATCGAACAGCATGCCGTCGACCATTCCCACGCCCAGGGTGTCCAGCGCCTCGTCGAGGCGATCGAAGTTCGCCTGATATAAGCTCACGTTCTGCCCGAAGGCCCGCAACCGCTCCTCGGCCCGGAGGAGGACCGAGGCGTCCCGATCCAGCCCGATCAAGCGGCCGGCGGGAGTGATGCGCCGGAGGAGCGCTTCCGCGTGCCCTCCCTCGCCGACGGTCGCGTCGACGAGCAAGGCCCCGGGGCGGGGCGCCAGGTACAGGAGCACCTCGTCCACGAGAACCGGCGCGTGGACCGGCGTGTACGACGATTCCGCTGCGCTCACCACCTCGATCGCCACCAGCGTCAGTCACCGCCCCTCATAGAATCAACGCTTGCAGCTGCCCGGCGAGTTCGTCCGGAGTCCTGCGGATCTTCGCCAAGCGCTTGCGCCAGGCCACTGCGCTCCAGAGCTCCAGGTGGGCACCGGCCCCGACAATCGTCACCCCTCGCGTGATGCCCGCATGCTCGCGCAAGTGCGGCGCGAGAAAGATGCGCCCTTGTCTATCCAGCTCGCAATCTTCAGCCGCCGACAACAGGAGCCGGACGAAATCGCGATTGCCCAGGGGGAGGTTCCGAAGCTTTTCCTCGAGCGCCTTCCACTCGACCGGCGAGAACGCCGCCAAACAGGGGTCGATCCAGCGGGTCACAATGATCCGGTTCCCGATGACCGCTCGGAATTTGGGAGGGATCACCACCCGCCCCTTCTCGTCGAGCGCGTATTGCGCTTCGCCCCTGAGCATTCGTCCTCACGTCAGACAGTATCCCCACCTCTCCCTACAGACCTCCACACTTCTCCACGAATCCCCAATCTCCTGCCACGCCGGCCTGCATGCGGTGGAATCAAATCCCTACGGTCGCGCGGGGGGCGCGATGGACACTCCGCGGAGTTAATTGCAGGAAAAGCGATGCAACGGGGGGCCTGCGGCGGCCGACTGCCGGACATCTCACGTACGCCTGTTCGCCCTTACCCCGAGCTTGCGGTGCGGCAGATCGCGGCTTGCACGACCCCCGCGATGCCTACCGCCATCAACACGTCTCCCGGACTGAGGATTACACCAACCCCGCCGATCTGTACCGCCAGGATGTCTCCCAGATAGGAAAGCGGTATGCCGGGGGCGGCCAGCACATGCCAGGGATCCGCTCCCGAATGCACATCAGGAAGTAGTGGGTGGGCGATGCGAGAGAGCGCGGCCGCCGAAACAGGCATGCGCCCGCCATTGGCGAGGATCGCGGCGGCGTTCAGGGCTGCGCCAAGGAGGACAGGACGCAGCCACCCATGATGGCGGTTGAGCCATAGACTGCCAAGCGCGGCCAGATATCCGGTGCTCACCAGAACCTGGCCCACAGGCGCTGGCGTCCCCGGAGCGCGCGCGAGGATGACGAGAAGAGCGGCGAGACCGAGAAGCGGCAGTGCGCGGAACGACAGACCCGCAAGGGCCCCCACGCGTCGACGCCGCGCCCAACCGATCGCGAGACCGGCGGCAGCGGCGAGGACGAAGATCAGTACAGGACCTCGCGGGCCCCGGTTTTATGACGGATGACCACGAGATCCGCGCTCTCCTGAAGCCTCCGGAGGGCATCGCTCATGACATCGACGGGCACGGAGCGGAACCCAAAATCGCGCATCGGCGGCAGCACTTCCTCAAACGCGAACCCGCAGGCGGTGCAGTAATGTCCGCGCTCGGGGAGGAACGATCCCCGGACCTGAATCCAGCGAATCGTGACGTGACTGACCACGGCCTTTCGGCCGCACTGCGGGCATCGCATCCGGAGCCCCCGGGTCGGACTGGCTCCCATTATATCATCGGCCGATGGGATGTGCCCTCTACTCGATGACGCCCGCGCCCAGCCCTGTTCCGTAGACGTCCGCGAACAGGGCGCAGGTAAACGCCACCGGCCCCAGGCCGAGCAGGATTTCCGCGAACGTGGGGCCAGGATCGTCGATGTCGAGCAGATTGCTCCCCACATCGGCCATCAGCGTCATGTTCCTGTGGTCCGAGACGAGGGTGAACGTATAGAGGTAGTCGTTGAAGACGACGGCCACACCGAACAGGCACACGGCGGCCACGGCCGGCCACGACAGCGGCAGGAGCACGTCCCATAGCACGCGGAGCGCGCCCGCGCCCTCGGCCCGGGCGTGGTCGATCAGATCCGGGGGAAGCCGGCGGAAAAATGTCCAGAGCACCCAGGTCCCAAACGGGATGACGAGCGTCGGATAGACGATGACGAGCGCCGCGATACCGCCGAACAGATGGAGCCGGGACAGCATCACCGCCAGCGGGATGAAGAGCACCCCCTGGGGAAGCAGGTAGCTCGCGAAAATCGCCAGTGCGATCCCGTGAGAGAAACGCAGGCGGTAGTGGGCGAGGCCGAGGGCGGCGAGCACGCTCGCGGCCAGGCTGATCACAATCGTCGCCAGGGTCACGAGCGCCGTGTTGAGGAGCAGCCGCCCGAAGTCAGGATCCGTGAGCACCGCCGCGTAGTTGCCCAGGGTGAACTGCATGCCCGGCCACCACGGGTTGCCGCTGATCAACTGGGTTTTGCCGCCCTTCAAGGAGACGACCAGCATCCAGTAGAGCGGGGCGAGCGAAAAGGCGAGCATGAGCCCCAGAAATCCGCCCACCGCGACCCGCGTGGAGCGAGCGGTCACCGATCCACCACCGTCCGCAAGAGATACGTGAGCATGAGGAAGTAGGCGGGCAGGAGTGTCACGGCCACAGCACCCCCCACACCCACGTCGCCGTCGCGGAGGGCGACCATGAAGGCCATGTGCGGGATCGTCTGCGTGTGGTTCGCGGGACCGCCGTTGGTCAAGACGTGGACGATGGCAAAATCCCCAAACGACCCCATGAGGGAGAGCGCCGCGCCCAGCACCAGGGCGGGCTGCAAGAGGGGGAGGACGATGTGGAGGAAGCGCTGCACCCCGGTGGCGCCCTCCACCCGGGCCGAGTCGATGATCTCCCCGCCGATCGAGCGCAGGCCCGCCAGCGACAGGACGGCGAACAGGCCGGTCTCG
>Ga0187846_10000382_pt1 | contig 26074 bp, 25 predicted proteins | sample TC_taG_FD_161473 | JGI IMG/M metagenome (GOLD analysis project Ga0187846, IMG submission 161473) | Biofilm microbial communities from the roof of an iron ore cave, State of Minas Gerais, Brazil - TC_06 Biofilm (v2) | ecosystem: Environmental > Terrestrial > Deep subsurface > Cave > Wall biofilm... | reverse complement strand
AGCCTTGGTCCAACTGGATCGTCAGCTGGGGGATCGCCGCTTCGGTTTGCCCAAGGACGTTTTCCGCCTGGTAGACGTCGAGCTTGGTTGCGGTGCCGCCCTGATATTTCGACTGCGCGATCTCCAGCGCTTTCTTCTGCTTGACGATGTTCTCGCGGGCGATCTCGATCTGCGTTTGTAATGTTCGTATGCCGATATAAGTCGTGGCGACGTCGCCAAGCAAGGTAACCAACACAAAATCGTAATTGGCAACCGAGCTGAGATAGGAGGCATCAGCGGATTCGATAGCCCGGCGGAATTTGCCCCAAAAGTCCAATTCCCAATTGACGGTGAGCCCCAAAGCATCGCGCCAAAAGTTTCGCGTGACGCCGGATGGAAACGTCGTCGTGTCGGCATGGCTTGGCCGGATGTAGGTAACCGAGCCGTTACCCTGCTGCACTTGTGGATAGAACTCGCCGATCGCGACCCCCAGTTGCGCGCGCGCTTCGAGCACCTGAGTACCGGCGCTGACCAGAGTCAGGTTCTGATTATAGGCGATCTCGATCAGCCGGTTGAGCACCGGGTCGTGGAACACCTTCCACCAGTCGCGGTATTCCTGATTTCGGGTTTCGACCGACGGATTATTGGCTTCGAGCCATTTTTCGGCCACCGGAGCCGAGGGCGAGGAAAAATCGGGGCCGACCATACAACCGGCGCATTGAAGCAATAGCGCCACGGCGAGCGTATGACGGGCGATGGCATGTGAGCTAACCGACACGCGAGAGCACCCTCGCTCCGCGGCTGCCACGCGTGGCCCGCGCCGCGATCGACACCGCGGTAGAACTCATACCCTTCCCCCGGACCGACAGACCCGACAGGGTAAATTCGCAGGCTAGAAGGCTAGCCGCGGCCCTATTTCAAGGCAAGTTTGCTCGTGCCCCCTGGGCGAGGGAGCAACGTGCCCCCAACGAGACGGTGCGGGTTGCGCCGCACCGCGCGGATAGCTGTAGGACGCGGCCGACCCGAATGCCTCGTTGCGCTTGGGGCTACCCGCTCCGTGCAGCTTTTGCCATCAGGCGCCGGGTCCCTGGACGGTGATTTCGATCCGGCGGTTCTGTGCTCGGCCCTGCGGCGTGTCGTTCGGGGCGACGGGTCGGGTGTCGCCGACCCCCTTGGCCGAAATGATGTTGGGATTGACCCCTTGCGAGATCAGAAAGGTGACAACCGTAGCAGCCCGGCGTGTCGACAATACCAGATTGTCCGGAATGCCCTGGCGCTGCAGCTCTGGCCCTACTGGCGTATTATCGGTATAGCCGTAGACGACGATTTTGGCGTTCTGGAGCCCCTTCAGTTTGGGGACAATGTTATTGGCGAGCTCCGCTTGACCGGCGGGAGTGAGCTGATAGCCGCCGGGCGGGAACAGCAGGTCGGCCGCCTCAACATATTTCTGCTCTGCCTGCAGCGCCGCCAGCTGTGCCTTGAGCTGCTGGTTCTCGGCTACTGCCGCATCATATTGCGACTGCGAGACGCAGGCCGACAGAATTAGCGCGCCGAGGCAGAGGGTGCCGGCGACGGTAGCTAATTTCGTGATCATTGACGATACCTCCTGGTCGAATTGGTTGAGTGCGACTTGGGAGCGCAAGCGAGCACCCGAGCCCCTACCCTCCGTGTTTACCGATCGCTCCGCCTGTTAGCCGGGGCCCTGAATGGTGATTTCGATCCGACGATTCTGTGCCCGGCCCTGTGGCGTATCATTCGAGGCGACAGGCCGTGTGTCACCAAAGCCCTTGGCTGATAGGCTGGCCGGGGGGATGCCCTGGGATATCAGAAAATTCACCACGTCGGCGGCCCGGCGCGTCGATAGCACCAGATTATCGGTAATTCCCTGCTGCTGCAGCGCGGGTCCCACCGGCAAATTGTCGGTATGGCCGTAGACGACAAATTTGGAGTTCGGGGGAGCGCTCTTTAGTTTGGGAACGACGTTGTTTGCAAGCTCCGCCTGCCCGGCGGGACTGAGCCGATACCCGCCCTCCGGGAACAATAGATCACCGGCTTCGACGTACGAACTTTGTGCATGCAGCCGCGCGATCTGATCCTTCATCTGGTTGTTTTCGGCCACCACCGCATCGTATTGCTGTTGCGAAACGCAGGCCGACAACAGCAGCGTGACGAGAGGAACGGCCGCTGCCGCGGCGGTCCGGTTGGTCATCGATGTCTTCCTTGTCATAATGGCTGACCTCCATGGGCGATTTTTGCAGGTCGTACCCGACCGCCGGGTGTTTAGATGCCGGATTCGAACGCATCGCGGGGTGAGACCCCGCAGGCGCCACACCTCACGGCTGCATCGACGGCGAACCGCCGGACCACCGTTAAATATACCCCAGATTGCTCTGAACCCAAGGGCAAGTTGTAGTGGTGCGTCCCTTCGGCTCGCCAGGGTTATGCGGGTGGACCTGGAGGAGTAACCAAAGCCATTGATTGACATGAAGAAATTAGTTGTCTCGCGGGGACCCGACGGTGATGTTCACAGTCCCGCGCCGGTTGACGATGCTGTTCGCTCGGAGCGGCATGAGGGGCTAAACACAAGCCCGCTTCCGGGGACGGACAAACCTTCGCTGAAGCGATAAAGGGATGTGGCGGAGGGGATGGGATTCGAACCCACGATACGGGTTATCGCCGTATAACGGTTTAGCAAACCGCCGCCTTCAGCCACTCGGCCACCCCTCCACCAATGAGTGGATAGACGCGGAGTATGCGCGGGCCGTTGTAAAGAGTGGTCCTCACTGAGTCAATTGGCCGTGGGACCGGCGAAACGCCGGAGCCCACGCGTCGTGCTGTCAAGGCCGGGATCTCGGCCGTCGCGCACGGGGTGGAGGCGATCTCGCCCGCCGGCAGTGTGAGCATGGGCTCCTGCTGCATCGGCACAGCAGTTAGATGATCATAAATTTACCGGCTACGCTCGATTGCGGTAATCACAATCCAAAAATCTATCAAAAGCCCTCCTGCTTTACTGTTCGCGGCACTAGTAGTAGATTCCCTTCGCTCCGTGACCGCTCTCGAAGGAGAAGGAAAGGCAATGCCCGGACCTCACCGTCATTGTCTATGGCGCCGTTTAACTTTCGCCGTTGTTGTATTCGCAAGTATCTGCCCTGATGCTCGCGCTGACAAGTCTGCCGCCTTCGTCAAAGACGCCGAACAATCTATCGCACGAGGAAATCTCAAGGCCGCCGAGATCGAGTTCAAAAATGCCGTTCGCCAGTCGCCGCAAGACCCAATAATCCGCGTGCGGCTCGCCCAGGTATATCTCCAGCTCGGCGACGCTGCAGCCGCGGAGAGCGAGGCGCGAGCCGCACACGAGCGCGGCGGTGATGAAGCGGATTATTTGCCAATCCTCGCGGAAGCCTTGCTCCGCCAATACAAATTTGCCGATGTCCTCGATTCGATCCATCCAGGTGATCGGGAGGCCGCTCTCGAAAGCAAGGTCAGGGCCGCGCTCGGCACCGCAGCGGCCGGTCTGCGCGATCAGGACAAGGCTGCGGCGATGCTCCGCGACGCGGTGCGCCTGGATCCGAGCGCCGTGAAGCCAAAGATCCAGCTTGCCCAGCTGCTGAATGCGAAGGACCCCGCAGAGGCCGATAAGCTGATCGACGAGGCGATCGCCGCCGACCCACGCTCGGCCGAGGCATTGCAGGCCAAGGGGGAAATGATGCGATTCCGAGGCAACCTCGAAGAGGCCATGCGCCTGTTCGACGAGGCGGTACAGATCGACCCCAAGGATCTGCGGGCTATTTTGGGCCGTGCCGAAGTCAACATAATTCGCGGCGAATTCAAGGCTGCCGACGAAGTTCTCGATCCGATCCTCCAGGCCACGCCCGATAATTTTATGGCCAATTATCTCCGCGCTGCGGAACTCTCCGACCAGCAGCAATATGCCACGTCAGATAGAATATTGGATCACATCAGCCCTGGCTTCGCCCGGTTCCCTTTCGGCTATAATCTCCAGGGAGCGACGAAATTTGCGCTCGGGCAGTTCGAAGCGGCCGAAATCGCCTTCGGCAAATATTTGAGCCAAGGTTCCGACGATCCGAAGGCGGTGAGGCTCATGGCGAGCGCTGCGTTGCAGCAGCGCGCTGCACCTCGGGCGATCGAGTATCTCAAACTCCTGATCGATAGATTCCCTCCCGATGCTGCGACACTAACTTTGCTCGGCAATGCCTATATGGCCGACGGCAAGCCGGCGATCGCGCTGCAAAAGTTCCGAGAAGCTGCGAGTCTCGATCCGGAAGACCCGGCGATGCGAACCCGCGTCGCAATCTCGCAGATCGATATCGGCCAACGTAAGCAAGGTCTGGCGCAGCTCGAGCAAGTGTTTGCCAGTGGGTCGGGCGCAACCATCGCCGGACCGACTCTCGTATTAGCCGACCTGCGGGCGGGACGGGTCGCCAAGGCTGCCGAAGTTGCCGCGTCCCTGGTCACCCGTGATCGCAACAACCCGCTCTATTTGACATTGGTGAGCGAGGTCCGCGCCGCGCAGCACGATGATGTCGGGGCGGAGACTGCATTCCGCACCGCGAAGGCGCACGATCCAGCCTTTACGCCGGCCACTCGCGACTTGGCGCAGTTGTACTTGGCGACAGGGCGCGCCGACGACGCCAGAAAGGTCTACACCGGGCTCCTGTCAAAAAAGCCGAACGATGCATCGAACTCCCCGTCAATAAAGGCAAATGATGTTACGGTTTTCCTCGGCCTGGCAGACGTCGCGATCGCGGAAAACAAGTGGATCGAGGCTATCGACGATGTCAATCGTGCGCGAACCATCGCCAAGAATGATTCTACGCCCGGGCTCAAGTTGGTCAGGCTTTACGAGTCGCGTGCGAATTGGGACGGTGCAAAGGCGGTCGCGGTCGAGCTCGGCCAGCAATTCCCGCGTGACGCATATGTCGCCGAGGCGCAAGGCCGGACTTCTCTAGAGGCAGGCGACAGAAAGGGCGCAATCGCCAGCTATAAGCTCGCCCAAAAGCTCGCGCCAAGCTCGGTCCCGATCCTTTCCGGCTATGTCGGCTTGCTGCGCCAGGCGGGGTATTTTCGAGACGCGCGGGACGTGCTGCAGGAGGCTGTCGCGCGAAATCCACAGAGTGCCGCCATCAAGGCCGACTTGATCCGCGTCGAAGCCGAACTCGATGGTTTGGATACGGCGCTCTATGTGGCGCGCGGTTTCGCGAAGGACGATCCGGACAACAACCTCTACGATCTAGTATCGGCCGAGATTTATGAAAACGCGGGACGAGCCGGAGACGCGGCTGATCTCCTCGAGAAAGCATTTGCAGCACGACCGTCGGACGATCTCTCGGTCGCTTTGGCCCGGCTGCATATGCGCATGGGCAATCCTGGCAAAGCGGAGGCGTTGCTGAGCGCTCGGCTACAGACCGACCCGAAGAACATTGCGACAGCGTCCGCTCTCGCGCCGCTGTACCTGATGACGGGCCGTCCGGACGAAGCCAAACGTATTTATAATGAGGTTCTCTCGCAGAGACCAGCAGACTTCGGCGCCCTCCTGAGCCTTACCGACATTGCCGTCGGGCAGATGAAGTGGGAGGAGGCAACCGATTACATCAAACGTGCGCGCGCCGTCGCTCCAAATGATCCGGCGCTTGGACTCAAGCTCGTCAACCTGTATGCAGCGCGCCAGGACTGGCAAAGTGCTTTGGCGACCGCGGCGGAGCTGGCCGAGAAATTTCCGGCGAGCTTTGATGTGATCGACGCGAAGGCTCGGATCCAGATCAGTCTCGGCGACACGCTCGGCGCACTTTCCACGTATCGGCGCGCATATGAGCGCACACCGGATTCGTACCCGGTATTTTCCCGCTATCTCGCTGCGCTCAGCGCGGCAAAGAAGTTCGATCAAAAGCGGCTTCTCCTAAAGGCGGCTCTAGACCGCAGTCCTCGGGATGCATTCTTGAAGGGGGAACTGATTCGAACCGCGGCGGAAATCGGTGGGCTGGATGCAGGACTCGAAGCGGCACAAAGTTTCGCCAAGAACGATCCGGACAACAGCCTCTACGACGTGGTGTCGGCCGAACTTTACGAAAAAGCCGGGCGCAGCGGGGATGCAGTGGCTCTGCTGGAAAAGGCTGTCGCTGCGCAGCCTTCGAACGACTACGTCACGACAGCGCTCTCCCGTCTCTACCTGCGCACCGGCGAACTCGAGAAGGCCGAGACCGTGTTACAAACTCGGCTTAAGACCGACCCGACCAATTATGCTGTCCGTTCGGCCCTGGCGTCGGTCTATTCGAAGGAACAAAAATATGGCTCCGCAATTGCCGAATATTCGCATCTGATCGAAGGCCGGCCCGCCGACCCGGCGGCCCTGAATAATCTTGCCTGGCTTTATCAGCGACAGGGCGACATGGTGAAGGCGCGGGAATTGGCAGAGCGGGCCGCTACAATCAGTCCGGGCACGGCGGATATCCTCGATACGCTAGGGTGGATTTTGTTGAATCAAGGCGAGCCCGACAGGGCGTTACCTTACCTCATCTCGGCCACTCTGTCGGATCCTCGAAGCCCCGACTTGCAGTACCACCTTGCGGCGGCTCTCCACCGCCTCGGGCGGTCGGCCGAGGCCCAGGCGCGGCTCGAACCCCTGCTCGGATCAGGTATTTCGTTTGCCGATAAGGCGAAGGCGGAAGCGCTGCTGGAGGAGCTAAAGCACGGCTGAGCCTGGCTCAGCCTCTGTGATCGCGTGCGGCTTCCGATGCTTACGAGCGACGGCGGCGCCGGACCATCGCGAAGCCGGCAAGCGCGGTTCCGACGCTAGACTAGCGGGCTCGGGCACTTTTCGCGCCGAGACCGCCGTCAGGGTCACGTTTCCGATCCCGGCGCTCTGGATTCCGACAACGAGCGCGGAAAAGCCCGTAATCACACACGTCACTTGTCCGGACGCCGCCGGGGTGCAGCCTGGTGTTCCGCCGGCTATTACTCCCCCGAACTTAGTCAACGTCCCGATAGATGAACCGGTATAAACCTGGAAATTCTCACCAGGTGGACCGGCTTGCACCGAGCCGACGATGACATCGGTAATCGGGTTGTTGCTCACGACCGCGACAGAGGCCGTTCCGGCAATCTCGCAATTGACGGCTACGGACGTATCCGTGCACGCTGTTCCAGCACCAGTGGCGTTTTCCCCAAGGCCACTTTCGTCAAAGCTGTTGTCGGGTGGTCCGGGCGGGCTCGTCTCGGGCTTCAAGGTCAGCGCAGTCGCCGTCGTGAACGCGTTGCTGTAACCCGTGGCAACGAAAGTACTGCCGTTGGCGGTGAAGGTTTGGTTGTTATTGCAGACGAGACCCGCGTCGCCGCCGCTGTGGGTGCAGCCGCCGGGGCTCGGTGTCAGGGTGCCGAAGTCGATCTCGACGGCTTTTGCCGACCCTGCGCCGACAAGAAGGGTGAACAGCCCAAGCGCTGTCCCCCGCGCCAACCGGTATACAATCGGCGGGTTCATCCGGAACCTCCGCAAGCACACAGCTTCGGGACCAAGGGGCAGTTTTCCTGGCGAAACACAGTTAATTCAGCTATTCGGTGGCCCTGGGTGTAGAGAACGGTCTGTCGGTACTCGACTAAACTATCACATCCATACTCGGTCAGACTATCACATTTTTCTAGGTGGAGCAAAAGGCTCCGCGAAAAGGTCCGGAGACAACACGCTCACGCACCACCCAAATGGGACATCCCATCCGAGAGCTGACGCAGGCCTAAATGCGGAGGCCGCCGACTCAGGATTCAGCCGACTCGTCGCCGAGATCCGGGCCTGTACGATCTGCGCGCCGCACCTGCCGCTCGGTCCTCGTCCGATTGTGCGCGGCCGGCCCTCGGCGCAGCTTTTGATCATCAGTCAGGCGCCGGGCAGGCGGGTGCACGAGACCGGGCTATCGTTCAACGACCGCAGCGGTGATCGGTTGCGCGCGTGGCTGGCGCTCGACCGCGAGACCTTCTACGACGAGGCGCGGGTGGCGATCCTCGGGATGGCCTTTTGCTATCCCGGGCGGGACGGCACGGGCGGCGACCTGCCGCCCCGCCCAGAATGCGCGCCACGCTGGCACGCACCGCTCCGCCCTTTCTTCCCCGCGATCGAGTTAACCCTGCTCGTCGGCAGCTACGCGATCGACTATTATCTCCCGGGGACCCGGCCACGCCCCATGGGCGAGATGATCGCGCGCTGGCGCGATTTCCTGCCGGATTTCTTCGTCCTACCGCATCCGAGCTGGCGCTCGGCACGCTGGTTGCGCGACAACCCGTGGTTCGAAGAGGAGACCTTGCCCGAGCTGCGCAGCCGGGTGGCTGACGCACTTAATCTTCCGCTTCGATGCGAGCCATGTCCTCGTCGCTAAAGCCGAAATGGTGGCCGATCTCGTGGATCAGCACATGGCGGACGACGCGGGTGAGGTCCTCGCCGGTCTCGCACCAATAGTCGAGGATCGGCCGGCGGTACAGGAACACCATGTCGAGATCGGGCCACGGATCGCTGATGCTCTTGTGCGGCAGCGCAACCCCGCGATAAAGACCAAGGATGTCGAACGGGCTGTCGAGGCCCATCGCTTCTTCCGTCTCTTCGTCGGGAAACTCCTCGATACGGATCACGACGGGCCCGAGATGCCGCTTGAGCCTCAGCGGGATGTTTTCGAGGGCGTGCTGCGCGAGCTCCTCGAGGTCGGCGAGCGATGGCGGCAGAAGGTCCGTCATGGTATAAATCGCGCCAAACATGGAGGTTGGGATGGTCGAGAAGCTAGTCGGAGCAACGCGGCAAGCCGCATTACGCGAGATCCACGGCTGGGTCGAGGTCGAGGACCGCGACGCGATCCGCAAGAGCTATCATTTCGGCGACTTCTCCGAGGCTTGGGGCTTCATGTCGCGAATGGCGCTGCTGGCCGAAAAAATGGACCATCATCCCGAGCTCTTCAATGTGTACAACCGGGTGGAGGTGATCCTTTCGACACACGACGCAGGCGGTCTCAGCGACCGCGACATCCGCCTCGCGCACGCGATCGACGAAATCGCACCCGAACGGGACCGGCGCCCGCCGCTGCCCTGATCGCGCGCGCCTCGACAAACCTCGGCTGGGCCGGTTCGTGTTTCGGTCAGCGAAACGGCATCGTCAAAACGAGGGTCACCAATTCTACACCGGGGTTATGCTGGCCGATGCCTGCGTTCGACATGTGGTACATGCCGACCCCGAGGCGGGTCAGGTTGTCGAATCGATAGTCGAATTCCGCACCGGTGCGAAATTCGGTATGCGCCCCGAGATCGATGCCGGTGCCATGCGTGAAGTACCCGACCGCAGCCGTCGGTGTCGCGACAAACCGCGCAAAAAAATTTATGTCGAAGCCAAAGCCGCCGTAGCCATAGAAGGCACCTTTCCCGGTGCCAAACGCGCCGACGAACGGCGCCAGGATCCACAGCACGTCACCAAACCGGTACTCGGCCAGCGCCAGGCCGGTGGGTCCGCTCCCCGGCCTCCCGCTGTTGGGCAGCACGTCGAAAGCCCCGCCGCCGATCGCGATGCGCGGCGGATCGGCTGGCGATCCGAAGGTGATTTGCGCGGCGGCGGGATGGGCTGTTGCGACACCCAGCGCAACCAGGATGCCGGTTCCCGCCCACTTTGCCGGTCGCCTAATGCTCACGATTGTCCCCCCCGTGGCCCAACGATGGCCGGCTGACATCCTAAAAGGCGCACCACCCCACGCAAGCAAAACCCTTCGGACAAGCCTCAGACCTGCTTCATTCGCTCCGTCGCCAAGACCAGCTGCTCACGAATGCCCGGCTCCATCGCCGAGTGGCCGGCATTGGGTACGATTACATATTCCGCTTCGGGCCAGGCTCGCGCGAGCGCGTCGGCGCTGCGAATCGGGCAGACCATGTCGTAGCGCCCTTGTACGATGATCCCGGGAATATGCCGGATTTCCCCGACCCGGGCGATCAGTTCACGCGCGCCAGTGAATAAATGGCGGCTGAAGAAGTGGGCTTCGATTCGCGCCAGACCCAAGGCGAGTCTGTCTTCGCCAAAAGCCGCCACAGTCTCCGGGTTTGGCAGCAAGGTCGAGCACGCCCCCTCGTATACACTCCAGGCGCGCGCCGCCGGCATATGGATGCGCGGGTCGGGGTCCAGGAGACGGCGGCGGTAGGCGGCGAGTATGTCGGCTCGTTCGGGCTCGGGCAAAAACTCCGAGAAGGCGCGCCACGCTTCGGGAAAGACCCTCTGCACGCCGTAGAGAAACCAGTCGATCTCTTCCTTCCGGCAGAGAAAAATCCCGCGGAGGATGAGCCCAGTGCAGCGCCGGGGGTGGGTCGCGGCATAATCGAGCGCCAGTGTCGAGCCCCAGGAGCCGCCAAACACGAGCCAGCGCTCGATGCCGAGCAAGGTGCGCAAGCGCTCGATGTCGGCCACAAGATGTGCCGGGGTGTTGTCCTCGACCTCGCCCAAGGGAGTCGACCGGCCGGCGCCGCGTTGATCGAAGATGACGATCCGCCAATAATCGGGATCGAAAAACCGACGGTGAACCGCGGTGGCGCCAGCGCCGGGGCCGCCATGCAGAAACAGCACCGGGGCGCCGCGCGGGTTTCCCGACTGTTCCCAATACATCGCGTGACGGGCGTCGAGCCGCAGGGTGCCGACCCGGTAGGGGTCGATCGGCGGATAGAGCTCGCGGCGGTTCGTCATCTTCCGGCAGTTTGCTTGATCCCGCGCCGATCATGACCCGCGGCAATTCCCGGTTTTTCCGGGAATAGCCGGGAAAAAAATTCCCGTCTGATCGCAATTCGGCACAATAATCATTTCTCTGTCAACGACTTACCCGCTCAATTCCCGTAATCAAACCGGGAATTCAGATGCCGCCGAACCGGGAATAAAGCCGCCTAACCGGGAAATAACCGGGAATTCGCGTAACCTACTCGGCCGAGGCCGCTCACTCCTCGCCGCCAAAGCGCGAGGACCAATCGGCGATGTCGGCGTCCTCGATGCGGCGAAACATCAATGGCAGCGGCGCCACCGGCTGGCCGCGCGGCAATTCTTCGAGCAACGTCGCGGTCGCCGCCGTCGGCCAGCGGAGCAGACGATCCGCCACCCCGAACGCGTCGAGGATCGTTCGCGCGGTGTGCGGCAGAAAGGGTGCCGATACCCGGGCGCCAAGGCATGCAAGGTTAAGCGCGGTGCGTAAGCTGCAGGCTGCGGCTGCGGTATCGGCCCCGATCGCCGACCAGGGAGCGGCGCGTTGCAGATACTGGTTACCGGCCGCCCAGATGGCGCGCGTCTCGGCCGTGGCGCGGCGGAACTCCATGGCTTCGTGGTGCTCGGTCAGCGCGCGCAGGTGGCTGTCCAGCTCTTCGAACAGGGACCGTTCGAGCGGCCCCGGCGTCCCGCCATCGGGAACGACGCCGGCGAACCGCGCCTCGCCGAAGCGAACCACCCGATTGACGAAATTGCCGAGCACGTTGACCAGGTCGGCGTTGACCCCGTTCTGGAAGTCGCTCCAGGTAAAGGCGCTGTCGGCGTTCTCGGGCGCGTTGGCCATCAGTCGCCAGCGCCAGTAATCCGCCGGCAAGAGGTCGAGAGCCTGGTCCATGAAGACGCCGCGCCGCTCGGAAGTCGAGAACTTACCGCCGTACCAGGTAACCCAGTTCAGTGCCTTTAAACGATCGACGAGCTTCCACGGCTCGCCGCTGCCGAACAGGGTCACCGGAAAGCTGACGGTGTGGAAGGCGACGTTGTCCTTCCCCATGAACTGAACATAGGTGACGTCGTCCGCGCCCTCGGGCAGCAGCCACCACCGCCGCCATTCCCCGCCGGTCGCTTCTGACCACTCCGCGGTCGCCGCGATGTATTCGATCGGCGCGTCGAACCAGACGTAGAACACTTTGTCTTCGAAACCGGGACGCGGGCGCCCGTCCTTGGTGATTGGCACGCCCCAGTCGAGGTCGCGGGTGATTGCCCGCGGCTGTAGCCCCTCATCGAGCCATTTATACGCAATCGAGCGGGCCAATGGCGGCCATTCATGCGCCGCATCCACCCATGCGCGGATGCGCTCGGCCATCCGGTCCTGCAGCAGGAACAAGTGGGTCGTGTCACGAACCTCGAGGCGCTCCGACCCGGAGACCTTCGACCGCGGATGGATCAAATCGACCGGGTCGAGCAGCGCGCCGCAATTGTCGCACTGGTCGCCACGCGCGCTCTCGTATCCGCAGCGCGGACAGGTTCCTTCGACATAGCGATCGGGCAAAAAGCGCCGGTCGTCGATCGAATAGACCTGGCGGGTGGTCCGTTCCTCGATCAGACCCGCCTGCTCCAGGCGCTCGGCGAGATGCTGGGTCAGCTCCCGGTTTTGCAGACTGGAGGAGCGGCCGAACCAGTCGAACGACAAGCCGAAGCGGGCGCAGACATCGCGCTGCAAGTCATGCTGCTGATCGCAATAGCTGCGCACATCAAGCCCCGCTTCGAGGGCGCCGAGTTCGGCCGGGGTCCCGTGCTCGTCGGTGGCGCAAATGAAGAGCACCTCGTGTCCCTGCATCCGCCGAAACCGTGCATGCACGTCCGCCGGCAGCATCGAGCCCGCAAGATTGCCGAGATGCTTGATGCCGTTGATGTAAGGCAGGGCGGATGTGATCAGGTAACGGCCCATCACTGTCTCTGGATCGGGGAGGAGGAGAGCGCGGACGCCAGTCGTCCCGCACGCTTCCCAGCAAGAACAGTCATATAGGTCCGGAAATCACCCACACCAGCCTGTATTCAACGGCTGCGGTTCGCCCGGCCCCCGCACCGCTGTCGGTCTCAGGTCAAACGGGACGAGCCGACCTTGGGCCTTCAGCCCACGGAGGCGCCCCGCGCGCGTTAACCGTCACTCCAGCGAGGACACCAGCTCTCCGAGCGAGACTGCTCGATCATCGTCGCACTGGCAGCATTAGGCGGCCGAGCCGGCCATATTGCTCCCTGAGCAACAGCAACGCTAGGGCAAGGTACTCAAAACCGAGAAAACCTCGCCGTTGCGGCGTGTTCCAATATTGCGCTACGCTCGCCGGCACAAAACGACCATCGCCGGCGAGCCTGAATGCGAGGGACAAAATGGCGAGGCAGGTTCTGGGCCGCGCGGCTCGGCCTCCTTGCGCTCGCCCTCAACACGCTGGTACCGGTCCACCTTGCCTTCGACCTCGCCGAGGCGTTCGAGCCGGCACATCTGTGCGGTGTCCGAGTCGGGGCCGGTAATGTCGAACAGCGTTTGCTGGCGTTGCTCAGCGGACATCGTGACGCGGACGGCAAGTCCGACGAGCACGGTAAACACCACGGGACCGCCTGTCCGGTGTGCAGTGCGCTCGGCTCGCTGGCCGGCTTGGCCCCACCTAGTCCGACCGCGCTGCCTGTCCCGCTCCCTACCGAGCCGCCGGCGACGCTATCTCTAATCGTCGGCGAATCTGTCGGCGCTCCCGCCGCTTACCGTTCCCGGGCTCCGCCCCTCGCCTGAACCCGCCGTACCCGAGCTGCCTTTCAGCGGGCTCGGCACATCTCTCTGCCAATTCCGGAATGCCGGTGCACCGCTTGCCGCGAACGGTTCGTCCCGGCGACGATCGTACTGGGCGATCCGGTCGTCGCCGCCGAGAAGTCCCGGTGGTCGACTAAGGCGTTTCGCCGCGAGCCGCAATCCGGCGACCCGTCCGGCTAGATGACCGTGCCGCTTTCCAATTTGATCGCCAACAGAACCTGAAGGAGGCGGGCATGTTGAAAGTAATTTCCCTCTCGGGGATGCTCATCGTCAGTCTCGCAGCTACGACGCTGGCCGAGAACGCCGGTGTCCAAGTGGAGCACCCATGGGCGCGCCCCTCAACGGGCCAGACTGGCGCCCTGTACATGACCATCGCGAACAAGGGGCCGATTGACGACCGGCTTGTCTCGGCCGCAACCCCAGTCGCCGATCAGGCTCAGCTGCACACCGAGATCAACGACAAGGGGATTATGAAGATGCGCGCGGTGTCCGCGATCGATGTTAAGCCAAAAGGTCAGACGATGCTCAAGCCAGGGGGTCTGCATGTGATGTTGGTCGGCCTCAAGCAGCCGCTGAAGGTGGGTGAGAGCTTTCCGCTCACGCTGACCTTCGAGAAAGCTGGAAAGCTCGACGTCACCGTTACGGTGGAGAAGGCCGCTGCGATGGGCGGCATGAAAATGTAGCAGGCCCGCCACCGGCGCCGGAGGCAAGGTCTTTGAGGAGCTTTTGCAGCTCGCGCCGGACGCAGCGCGCCGCTCGCCTTCTCAAGGCAAGGCCACGCGCCTGCGTCCGCGCGGCATCGCTCAAGACCCTCATTAACCGGCCTGTCCGAATTCAAATGAGGAGGTGGCGAGGCAGTATTTGGGCCGCGTGGTTCGGCCTCCTCGCGCTCACCCTTAACGCGCTGGTCCCCGTCCACCTTGCTTTCGACCTCGCCGAGGTGCTCGGGCCGCCGCAATGCGGCGCTCACGCCGAGGGTAAAGATGCCGAGCGCCATGTTCTGGCGCTGGTCAGCGGAAATCGTGAGGCGGACGGCAAGTCCCACCAGCACCACAAACATCACGCGTGTCCGGTGTGCAGTACGCTCAACGCGCTCGCCGGCTTCGTCCTGGCAGCGCCGCCAGCGCTGTCGTTCCCGACGCCCACCACGCTGTCGGCGGCGCATTTCGTAATCCAAGCCGAGCGCACCGCCGCTTCAGCGGCCTACCGCTCCCGCGCTCCACCCCTAGCCGGGGCCTGCCGTTCTTGAGCTGCCGCGCCGCCTCTGTGCGGCTGCGGCACATCGGTATTTTCATTGGGAGCCTCTGCAATGAACCCCAATCGATTGGGGGCGGCCGCTGCAGCGGCCGTCGTCCTTCTGTCCATGAATTCCGCCGCGCTGGCGCACGGTTTCGCCGGCGAACGGTTTTTCCCGGCGACGATCCTGACCGACGACCCGTTTGTGGCCGACGAAATCTCGTTACCGCAAGTCAGCCTCCAGCCGCCCGCGCGCGACGCCTCGCAGCTCACCAACATCGAGATCGACTTGTCAAAGCGCATCACGCCCAATCTCGGCTTCATCATCGGCGATGAATGGCAACGGCTGAGGTCGCCGGGCTTTACGTCGGTCGGCGGGCTGGGCCCGCTGAGGACCGGCGCACAGTACCAGCTCTTCATCGACGGGCCGCACCAGGCGTTGGGCCTGTTGGGGCTCAATGTGACCTGGGGTCATACCGGGCGTGCGGCGGTGGGTGCCCCCGACTTCACGACCCTGTCGCCGACCTTTGATTTCGGCAAGGGGTTCGGCGACATCCCGCGGTCGCTTACCTTTCTGCGCCCCTTTGCCGTGACCGGCAACCTCGGCTTCGATTTTCCAACCCAGGCAACGACCGCCGGCGTGCCGAACCCGAACAACTTCAACTATGGGTTCGCATTCGAATACAGCTTCCCCTACATTCAATGCTGTGTGAAGGACATCGGGCTTCGCCCGCCGTTCAGTCAATTGATCCCGCTGGTCGAGGTCGCCTTTACGACGCCGGTCAGCCGGGCGCCGGCCAATCAAACCACCGGCACGATCCAGCCCGGTATCATTTGGGCCGGCCAGTATTTCCAGATTGGTGCCGAGGCGATCATACCGGCAAACCGCGGCACCGGGCACGGCTACGGCGGCGTGATCCAGCTCCATTTCTATCTCGACGATATCTTCCCGCGCAGCATCGGCCGGCCGATTTCGGAGTGGTGGTGATGCAAAAGATCATATTGCCTCTCGCTGCCGCGGTGGCGGTCGGCGTCGCGCCGGCTGTGCGGGCGCATGCCTTTCTCGATCACGCAAGCCCGGCCGTCGGCAGCTCGGTGCCGACCGCGCCGGCGGTCGTCACCCTGTGGTTCACCCAGGACCTCGAACCGGCGTTCAGCAGTGTGACGGTGACGAACGAGGCGGGGCAGCGGGTCGATCTCGGCAATGCCCAGATTCCACAAGGCAGTCCGGCCGAGCTGCAAATCGGCCTCAAGCCATTGCGGCGGGGAACCTACCTGGTCAGCTGGCACGTGGTCTCGGTCGATACCCACCCGACGGAAGGCACCTTCACCTTCGAGGTAGGGAGCGGGTGAGTCGTTGCCGCGAAGCCTGGAGGTCGCAATGGAAGGTTTTCTGATTGCGGCGCGCTTCCTTCATTTCTCCGCGGTGATAGTGCTGACCGGAGTGTTCGCCTTCGAGCGTTTCGTCGCCGATCCGGCAATCCGACAGTTCGGTGCCGAATCCGCAAGCGAGACCGGGCTGCGCCGGCGGCTGGGCTGGCTGGCCTGGGCGAGCCTGGCGCTGGCGATAGGTTCGGGCGCCGCCTGGCTTGTTGCGGTGGCGGCGGGTATGAGCGGGAAGCCGCTCGGCGCTGCGCTCTCGCAGGGCGCGATACCGATCGTGTTGACTCGTACGCAGTTCGGCGAGGATTGGCTGCTCCGCCTCGCCCTGGCTGTGCTGCTCGGCTTCTGTCTGCTCGGGCGGAGAAGACGGCATTGGCGGGCTAACGGAGCGATTAGCTGGACGGCGTTGTTGCTTGCCGCGGCGATGCTGGCGAGCCTCGCCTGGGCCGGCCATGGTGCTTCTACGCCCGGCCCAGCCGGGAATCTGCACTTGGCTGCGGACTTCCTCCACCTTCTAGCCGCGGGCCTATGGCTGGGGACGCTCCCGCCGTTCATCCTGTTCCTGATCGAGGTCACACGGACTGACGACACCAATTGGGCGGCGGTCGCGGCGACGGCAACCCGGCGCTATTCGACACTGGCGATCGCGAGCGTGACTGTTTTACTCGCCGGCGGCGTGGTCAACACCTGGTTTCTCGCCGGAACCGTCCCGGCCTTGGTCGGAACCGGATATGGCCGCTTCCTCCTCACCAAGATCGGGCTCTTCATCGCCATGCTGATGGTCGCCGCGGTCAATCTGCTGCGGCTCACGCCGCGGCTTGCCGCCGGCGGCACCCGCAATGTCGTCTGGCGGACCGTCGCGCGGCTGCGGGCCAACGCGCGGATCGAAACGGCGCTCGGCCTGGGCGTCGTCGCCGTCGTCAGCGTGCTCGGCACCCTGCCGCCGGCCTTGCACGCGGAGCCTGGATGGCCATTCCCGTTCCGGCTCGACGCCTCCGTTCTGACGCCGGGATCACAGATCCTGCTGGCGATCCTGGCGCTAACCCTGGGCATCTGCGCCATCGCCACCGTGACCACGGCAGCAGCCGGGCATTATCGGCGAGCGGCGGGCTTTTGCGCCGGGCTCGCGCTGTGCCTGGCGCTGGGATGGTTCCCGCTGCATCCGGCGATCGAGCCGGCCTACCCGACCAGCTATTACACGCCCGCCCCGTCCTATGCCGCGGCCTCGGTCGTCCGCGGTGCTGCTCTCTACGCCGACAACTGTGTCTCTTGCCATGGTGCAACCGGCCGCGGCGACGGCCCCGCCGCCGCCGGTCTGCCGATCCGGCCGGCCGATCTGACCGAACCGCATCTCTTTGCGCACACCCCCGGAGACCTGTTCTGGTGGGTCAGCCACGGGATGGATGAGGGCGTAATGCCCGGCTTTGCCGGCGTGCTGAACCCAAACCAGCGGTGGGATGTGATCAACTTCATCCGCGCCCGCGCCGCGGGCGTGCTCGCCGACGAGATCGGGCCGGAGGTCGCCACCGCTGCGGCGCCGCAGGTGCCCGATCTCACTTTCGAAGCCGGCGAGGTACAGCAGACACTGGGGCAAATGCTCGAAACCGGACCGGTACTGCTCGTGCTCTTCGAGCCGCCCGCCCCGATCGCGCGGCTCCGGCAGCTGGCGGCGGCGCAGCCCGAGTTCCGCGCCGCTGCTCTTCGCGTCCTGGCGGTCGGCCTAGGCCCAGCCGGGGAAGCGCCCTCGAAAGAACGGCCGCCATTGCTCGTCGAAGTCTCACCGGAGGTGATCGCCGCGCTGGCGCTGTTTCGAACGGCCGGAGATGGTGCCGAGACCGAACTGATGCTCGACCGCGGAGGCAACGTCCGCGCCCGCTGGACTCTCGCAATGTCGGGCGGCTTGCCGCCGCCTGCCACACTGATCGCCGCCGCCGAGCACGTCACGCAGATCGCCGTGGCCGCCCCTAGCCATGTGGGTCACCCCCATTGAGCCGCCGAGAGCGATAAGGCGGCGGTTCACCATCGCCGACTTGTTTTTCGACTGCGGCGTCCGCTGCCGTAGCGTCACCTCATTCGCGATGATTCTATCGGTGACCTTCTGTTTCTTGGGCGTCGCGACGCTCATCCCGACCCATGTCGCGGCCACGGCTCACGGTTACTCTAACGAGGAAACCTGCTCTCCGTTGCCACCACTCCCGGCGACATCGATTTCCTTGGCGAGCTTGTTTGCCATAGCGTCGGCAAAGGAATTGAAGTCCTGGACGACGATCAGAAAGGCGTTCGGTCCACCGATCACGTTCTGCCGATAATAGAGCGGCAGGCCTCCGGGCGGCTGGGTGTGGGCGGAATAGCCGAGATTGGGCTTGTCGTTGATGATAGCCAGCCCGTTGATCGTCACCCCGCCGGCGATCGCCTGATCGCGGGCTTCGGTGACGGCGCGTCCCGAGTTGTTGGTGCCGTCGCCGGAGACGTCGATGATGCGCCGATTAGCCTGCCACTTGGCGGCGGCGAAACGCGTCATCGCGAAATCGATCGCGGCGCTGATCGAGGTGCGCCCCATAAACGAACGGGGCGCCGCAACGATTGCCGCGGCAACGCTGCCGGCATCTTCCTCGTCGCGAATTTCGGTCCAGTCGACGACGACCTGCTGATCCTCCTCGCCCGACCATTCGATGAAGCACACTGCGACCACGCCGTTCGCTCTGCCGTGGATCGCCGTCAAGACGCGCGGATCGGTCAGCGCCGCGGAATAGCCCTTGCGCTGCAGCTCGAATTCCGCGTCATCAATGCTGCGAGAGACATCGGCGGCGAGGATCACTTCGAGGTCTGCGCCGGCGGCGTGTGACGCGCCAGAATAGAAGAGGAAGACCGGAAGTAAGGTGGCGGCGAGAGAGGATCTCATCGGGCTTCCCTTCTATTACAGCCTCCGCAGAATAAGACGACGGTCGGAACGGCGAAAGGGCTTCGCAGGGTTGTGTTATGTTGTATCGTGTGATCAGGCGGCGAGCGCCAAAGGGGGGCAATAGCGCGACGTGCATTTGAGGTTCGCCTCAAGGGATTGGCCCGCCAAGTCGAGGTCGGCGACGCCGCGCCGTGGGGCGGCGTTTCTCGGCATTTTTGCGATCCTTTTCCAGGCCGCGCTGTTCGGTTGGCACCACCACCCCTTACCGCTTTCTTCGCGCGGCGCGCCTACCGTTTTGGCGGCCGGCCCGTCGCACCCGACGCCGGTCCTGACGGACGACGATTGCCAGATCTGCTTTGCGCTCGGCCATCACACCGCTGCTCCGGCTAATTTTGCTGCGGCACCGGCGCCCCGTTTTGTGCGGCTGCATCTCCCGCCGGTCGACACAGTTTGGGTTCCCGTTCGGTCCTACGTCCTCTTTCGTTCCCGGGCTCCTCCTCGCGCTTGAGGTCGGTTTTATCCACCTGACCGCGCGTCGCGGCACCGCTGCGGCGTGTCTTCAACGCGAGGAATTCAATGGTGAACCCGATACGCGCGGGGACGCGGTGCGTCCCTGCGATTCTGTCCTTTGTAGTCGCTGCGGGCATCGCGACCCGCGCCGCCACCGCCCAGGAAACACCTACTCCGGCGGCAGGGGAAACCCCGACCCCCGCGGTAGCACAAACGCCCGCCGCCACGACGGGAGAAACGCCGTCTCCCGAAGGCGGCCTATCGCTCGACGTCAACGTCGTTGCAAGGCAGCTCGACATCGCGCGCAGCGAAATCCAGCCGAGCCTGGGTGCCTCAGTCTACGACTTCAGCCGGCAAGCGATCGAAACCCAACCGCAGGGCGACAACCAGCCGTTGAACAGGCTCCTGCTACAGGCGCCAGGCGTTGCCCAGGACTCGTTCGGCCAGCTGCATGTGCGCAACGATCACGCCAACCTGCAATTCCGTATCAACGGGGTCCAGCTGCCCGAAGGGATCAATGTCTTCGGACAGGCGCTGCAGACGAGACTTGCGAATTCTGTAGCGCTGATTACCGGCAGCTTGCCGGCGCAATATGGGCTGCGCACCACCGGGGTCATCGACATCCAGACCAAGACCGGGACCCTCGATCCGGGCGGCTCGGTGACGATGTATGGCGGGTCGCAATCGACGCTCCAGCCGAGCGCCGAGTGGGGCGGTACCGTAGGTCAAATCGATTATTACGCGACCGGCGAATACTTGCAAAATGAGGAGGGCATCGAGAATCCAGCCCCCACCCGCAACGCGATCCACGACTACTCGCAGCAGCCAAAGGGGTTTGCCTATGTCTCGGGCATCATCGATCCGACGAGCCGGGTAACCGCCATTCTCGGCGCTTCGCGCAGCGAGTTCCAGATCCCACAAGTCGCGGGCCAGACCCCGACGCTGGGGCTCACGGTAAATGGCATCACCAATTTCCCCTCGGCCTTGGTCAATGAGACCCAGACTCAGATCAACGACTACAGCATCCTCGCCTATCAAAAGCGGGTCGGAGATATCGATTTCCAGATCGCCGGATTCAGCCGGTACAGCAGCCTCTATTTCTCTCCGGGCGACCCGACCGGCGACTTACTGTTCAATGGCATCGCCCAGACCGCCTCTCGCCAGAATTGGGCAAGCGGTGTGCAGGGTGACGGCAGCTGGCGCGCTGATCCGGAGCATACCCTGCGCAGCGGCTTTTATGTCCAGCGGGAGCGGTCACCCTTCAGTACTACATCGAACGTCCTGCCGGTCGACCAGAACGGCGTGCAAACCACCGACGTGCCGATCTCTATTTTTGATTCGGGCAGCAAGACCGGATGGATCTACAGCTACTATCTGCAAGATGAATGGAAGGTTGTCCCGACCGTTACCGTCAATTTCGGCGCGAGGTACGACCAATTTGCCGAGTTTGTCAGCGAGCGGCAGCTCAGCCCGCGGGTCAACACAGTATTTCAGCCTACCGATACGACGACATTGAAGGTGGGTTATTCGCGCTATTTCACACCACCCCCCTTCGAGCTGATCGCCGCCCCGACGATCGCACTCTTTGCCAACACGACTGCGGCACCCGCCGTCCCCCTCGATTCGCCGCCGAAGGCGGAACGCGCGCATTACTTTGATGCTGGCGCCACTCAAATCATTCTGCCCGGACTGAAGGCCGGGATCGACGCCTATTACAAGATCGCCAGCGATTTGATCGATGAAGGACAGTTCGGTGCGCCGGTCTTCTTCACCCCATTCAATTACCAGAAAGGATGGGTTAAAGGCGTCGAACTGACCCTTAGCTATGAGATCGACAACTGGTCATTTTACGGAAACTTCTCCGCCGGGCAAGAGCTCGCAAAAAACATCATTTCGGGCCAGTTCAATTTTTCTCCAGATGACTTAGCCTTAATAGCTAATCATGCTATTCATACCGATCACGACCAAACCTATACATCATCGGCCGGCATCAAATATACGCTGCCTCCTTATAACACCCGCTTTGCCGTCGACCTCACCGCCGGCAGCGGTCTCAGGACCACCCTCCCGGGCGGGCCCCCGAACGGGGCCGCCCTGCCTGGTTATCGGCAGGTCAATTTCAGCATCGTCCAGCCGATCGACACCGGGTTCTTAAAGGGAATGGAATTCCGCTTCGACGTGATCAACCTGTTCGACGAAATCTACCAAATCCGAAGCGGCACCGGGCTCGGGGTCTTTGCCCCGCAATTCGGCCCGCGCCGCACCTTCTTGGCCGGATTAACGCAACGTTTCTGACGTAGTGACGATCTCCACGAAATCGCCACGAGCTTCGTCGTTGGGCGCCGCCTCTAAAGGGCCCTTGCATACGGCCGGCGCTGACTCCTGCGTCAGAGGGAAGGGGCGGCTGATGAAATCGGCGTTGCCGCCGATGTGGGCGACGACGATGCTCTTGCTATCGGGGTGCGCTCCGGAAGGCGCGCCATTTCCATCATCCTTCACGATCACGGGTCCGGGGCAATTCGAGTTCGTTGCCAGTGGCAACTGGATTTATCCCGCGAATACAACAGCAGGGGAAGCAGAGAGAATGACCTGGCTTAGAGGTTACATTTATGAACACCAAATATGCCTATCCGGATACAGTATCGTCGAGCGGACGCCGAGGCCGCTGAGAGGATCAGCAAGAGCCAGTGCGGACGAGCAGTTAACTCGGACTGTTCGCTATGTGGGACGCTGTGACTCTTGACCTCGACCTTGCCCGATAGCAGCGGCCCGAAAACCACCGACTCGGGCGGGTCACCGAACGGGGCTGCCCTGCCTGGTTATCGGCAGGTCAATTTCAGCATCGTCCAACCGATCGACACCGGGTTCTTAAAGGGAATGGAATTTCGTTTCGACGTCATCAACCTTTTCGACGAGATCTACCAGATACGCAGCGGCACCGGGCTCGGCGTGTTTGTGCCGCAATTCGGTCCGCGCCGCACCTTCCTCGTCGGGCTGACGCAGCGCTCTTAGTGCCGCTGCAGCGCCACATTCTTCGTGCTTCAAGCTCAGGTTTGATCAGTGATGGTTAGAGGCCGATCGTGAACGACACCGCCGCAACTTTGTCGATCGTCAAGCTGTTCATGAACGCCGATCCCGTCGTCAAGGGGGTGTTGTTGCTGCTGCTCGCCGCCTCGGTGTGGAGCTGGGCAGTCATCATCGACAAGCTCTGGCGGCTCGGAGCGGCGAGCCGAGCGGCCCACGATCACGAGACACGGGCGGCCGCCGCACAGTCGGCGCGAGAGCTGCTGGCGGCGGAGGCCCGAGGCCATGGCGGCGATCCAGCCGGCCTGATGCTTTCGGTCGGTTGGGCAGAGAGCATCGCCGGGAAGTCACTCGAAGCGGAAACCCCCGGGGAACGACGAGATCGTATCGAGCGCGCAATGCGGCTTACGCTCAACGCCGAGTTGCGTCGCCTCGAGGCGCGCCTGCCGTTTCTTGCCACACTTGGCTCGGCGGCGCCGTTCATTGGCCTCTTCGGCACGGTCTGGGGCATCATGCGAAGCTTCGAAGGAATCGCCGCGGCACATAACACCAGTCTCGCAGTCGTGGCACCAGGGATCGCCGAGGCCTTGTTCGCCACCGCTATGGGCCTTGCGGCGGCGATCCCGGCAGTCGTCGCCTACAATAAGATCACCGTCGATCTCGGTCGTTTCGCCGGGCGTATGCAGGGCCTAATCGGGCGCTCCGCAGGGTTGCTGTCGCGACCTCCTTTGGAGGCTTGAGAGATGGCCTTTTCATTGCCCGCCTCGGGGGAAGCCGGCGAGGACCGTTATCAGCCGCTCGCCGAGATCAATGTGACCCCGATGGTCGACGTTATGCTGGTGCTGTTGGTCATCTTCATGGTGACGGCCCCGCTGCTTACCGTAGGGGTGCCACTCGACCTGCCGAAGACGCAAGCGTCGGCCATCAGCGATCCGAAACCGCCCGTGATCCTCAGCCTGAATCGGATGGGCGAGGTGTTCATCGGCGACGAGCGGATCGACCCCGGCGATCTCGCGGGACGGCTTTCCGGGCTCGCCGCGGAAGACCCAACCCGCATCGTTTATGTGCGGGGTGACCAGACGATCAGCTACGCGCAACTGATGGAGGCGCTGGGGGTCGTCAACCGCGCCGGCTTCGTCAAGGTTTCGCTCGTCGCCGAGGCCGCCGGTTCGAAGTGAGCGACATCAAGTTACCACTGGGTCTGTCGGTTGCCGGACATGCGGTGTGCCTGGCGCTGCTGATCCTGTTGCTGCCAGCCAGGATGCCGCCAGTTCCGGAACCGCTCGCCACGGGTGGGATCGAGGTGGTCTTCGCGCCGTTGCCCAAGCCTGAAGAACCACCGCTGCAGGCCGCGACGCCGCCGCCGTCCATCGAAACCCCGCCGCCCGAGCCGATGCCACCACCGCCGGACGAGCCGGTCGCCACGATCGAACCACCGCCTCCGGCGCCCGAGGCCCCTGCCCCGCTGGTCACGCCCGTGCCTCCGCCGACGCCGCACAAACCCATCGTCAAGCCGCCGCCAAAGCCTGTCCGCCGCCAGGAGCAGACCGCGCCAAACCCGACTCCCGCCCCGTCTGAACCAATCCACGCTGCAGTCGCCACACCACAGACCGCCTACGCACCGACGCCGGTACCGGCACCGGTCCCGTCGTCGGAGGTCAGCACCGGCTACCGTGCTCTATTGAGCGCTTGGCTCGAAAGTCACAAACGCTACCCCGATTCTGCTCGACAACGAGGTGAGCAGGGTCGTGCGGTCCTACGCTTCGTGGTCGACCGCAGTGGCCGCGTCCTCGACTTTTCGGTGACCCAGAGCTCGGGCTATTCCGATCTCGACGCATCGCTCGAGGAAATGATGCGTGGCGCGCTGCTGCCGCCATTTCCGGCGAGCATGCCCCAGCCGCGCATCGACGTCTCGGTAACGATCCGGTTCAGCCTTGCACGATGAAGCGGACGAGGCGTGATGGTTGCGACCCGGCGTTACAGGTTTGCGCTGATCGTCCGTCCCGGAACAAGAAAGGCGCGATCCCATCTCGACCATCTTCCGGGAGTCGGCCGGCCGGGGTTGCGATCGCTGCGCCAGCAGACATTAGCGCCGGGCGGCACATCGATGAACTTGGTCGCGTTGTTGGGCATCGTAAACTCGAGGGTCGAGATGTAGCCGTCATCGCGCGCGTCGCAGTCCGGGTTCGCGGTGATCACGGCCTCGACATTGATCAGCGGGAAATCCGGATTGCTCAGCATCAGTCTTCCCGGACCCGGAGCCTGCGGCACACAGGAGCAGGTGCAGAGCAGCACTATCGGCAGGATTCTGGATCGCACGGTGTTGCTCTCTCGGTCGAATGCGTCGAAGCCAACAATCTATGCGCGGGTTCCGCATCATCGCGGTCGCCGGTTACGCTATATAGCGGCTGCCGCGATCTGATCAAAGACCGACTGGCTCTGTCGCTGCGCTAGTCGAACAGCGACAGGTCGATAGCGTCGCCCATCTTGTTGTAACCAAGATCGCTCGGATGCAGGTGGTCGTCGCAATCGTAGATCGGCAGCATGCGAGCCGGATGTGCCGGGTCGCGCAAGGCCCGGTCGAAATCGACCACAGCGTCAAAGGCGCCGCCCTCGCGGATCCACTCATTGACCGCGACACGTGTGCGTTCGCGCTCCGGTGTCCAGGCGCCCGGCAGGAAGGTCTCATTCTCGAACCCGGTCAATGTCGCGCCGAATATCTTGATGCCGCGGGTATGGGCGCGCAGCGCGAGCTGTTTTAGCCCGGCGATCATCTGATCGGCATTGACCTCCTCTTCGGGCTTAGCCCACCGGTTGCGGATGTCGTTAGTGCCGAGCATGACGATCGCATGCGTGACCCCCGGTTGCGCCAGCACATCGCGATCGAAGCGGCGCAAGCCGCTGTCACCGCGGATGTCGTGCAGGATTCGGTTACCGCCGAGCCCCTGGTTCATCACCCCCATCGGCCGGCCGCGCGGGCGTGCCTGAAGCCGCCGGGAGAGCTGATCGGGCCACCGGCAATGCGCGTCGAGGGTCGAAATGTTGGCGTCGGTCAGCGAGTCTCCGAGTGCTACAACCCCGCCCGTATCTGCAGAAGCCAGGACATCGACGCCGCTAACGAAGAACCAATCCCCGGTGATGCTGCCGACCGGCATCACCGCCGCGCTCGCGAAGTTTCCCGGCGGCGAGACATAATTGGTCTGCCGGGCGTAGCGGCCGGTGATCCCGAAACTGAGGGGGACGTCGCCCGGCAGATAGACACTGACGGCGATATCGGCGAGCGGCGGCAGATCGAACGCGACCGGATCGCTGATTACAAAGGCGCCGGCTGCAATCGTCGCGCTTTCGGCGCCGCCGAATGTCAGTTCTTTATGAGAATCCGCCGCGACCGCGGGGCCCTTGTCGCGAAGCCCCAGCCAAGCCGCGCGGACGAGGAGTGGGCGTACCCCGTAAGCGTTCGAGATCCGCACCCGCACCCGGTTGCCGCCGATGCTGACACGAGGGTTCATTCGCAAGGTCTGGT